>Ga0070708_100000335_pt1 | contig 35517 bp, 28 predicted proteins | sample KBSK5503metaG_FD_65469 | JGI IMG/M metagenome (GOLD analysis project Ga0070708, IMG submission 65469) | Corn, switchgrass and miscanthus rhizosphere microbial communities from Kellogg Biological Station, Michigan, USA - KBS K5-50-3 metaG | ecosystem: Host-associated > Plants > Roots >... | reverse complement strand
CAGAAGGGCGAGTACACCGACATGTTCGCGGCCGGCATCATCGATCCGGCCAAGGTGACCCGATCGGCACTGGAGAACGCGGCTTCCGTGGCCGCGCTGCTCCTCACGACCGAGACGATCATCACCGACCTCCCCGAGAAGGAGAAGGCCCCGATGCCCGGCATGGGCGGCGGAGGGATGGACTACTAGTCCGCGCCGTCCGTTGGCGCCCGGCCGACGGACGGTCACGAGGAGCCCCTGGAGGCGGGCGTCCCCCTGTGGATGCCCGCCTCTTCGTGCCCGAGGTTCCGTGCACAACTGGTTTGCGTATCGGTCAACGTGGTCCGCAGTCGGCGAGCTTCTGGCGGAATCCTGCGGCATGCGTGCGCGATGGCCGGGTTCGGGCCGCTCGGCGTCTCATTGGCCACGGCGAGAAAAGGGCGGAGATGACACGTGGGATTTCGTCGATTGGCGAGGCCGGCGGATCGTCGTAGGGTTCGGACGGCGCGCCCGATGTGCGCCAACGCATGAGTCTATGGAGGCCATGACGAACCGATGCCACGATTCGTCCTCTTCACGTATCCCGACCCCGACTACGCCAGCCGGTGGCTCGACATGACCGAGGCTGAGCGCCAAGCCGAGATCGAGCGGCACAACGTCTGGTTCGCAAAGTACCGCGAGCGGATCAAGGGAGGCGAGCAGCTCGCCTGGCCCAAGCTCGTGCGCACGGTCCGCGTGCGCAGCGATCAACCGGTGGTGACCGATGGCCCGTTCGTCGAGGGCAAGGAGCTGCTCGGTGGCTTCATCGTGCTCGAGGCCGAGGACATGGACGAGGCCTGCGCAATCGCGATGGAGTGGCCGGCGCTGCACCAGGGACCCGGCGCCGCGGTGCACGTGGAGGCCACCGGCGCCTGAACAAGGGCGGGCTCGGACCCTACACCCTCCCGGGCGATGAGCCGATGACCGAGGTCCGGATCACCGGCTTCGAATCAGCTACAGCGGCCCGCTGAAGGTGTCGCAGGCGTTGGGGTCGCCACTGTCAAGCCCGGTCTTGAACCAGTGTTCCCGCTGCGCCGACGAGCCGTGGGTCCAGGTCTCGGGATTCACCTGGCCCTGGGTCTGCTGCTGGATGCGGTCATCGCCAACGGACGATGCCGCGTCCAGGGCCTGCGCGACCTGAGCGGGCGTGATCGGCTCCAGGAAGCCGGTCGAGACGGCGTGGTTCGCCCATATCCCCGAGTAGCAATCGGCCTGCAGCTCGGTGCGGACAGACTGGCTTCCGGCTCCCGCCCCACCCGAGCCTTCCTTAAGCGTGCCGAGGACATCCTGAACGTGGTGTCCATATTCGTGCGCGATGATGTAGGCCTCCGCAAACGGGCCGCCTTCGGCGCCGAAGCGTGATCGGAGCTCGTCGAAGAAGCCCAGGTCGATGTACACGGTCGAGTCAGACGGGCAATAGAAGGGTCCGACCGAACTCGTGGCGGTGCCGCAGCCCGTACTAAGCGAGTTGGAATAGAACGTGGTTGGCGCCAGCGTGTAGCCCTTCACTGCCTTGGTCCAATACGCCTGCACGCTGTTCACGTAGCCGACGATTCGGCAATCCTCGCGTTCGTTCGCGTTCGCGCCCGTCTTGCATTCGTTGGCGAGGTCGCTGGACTGCTGGGTGCCAACCGTCTGGCCGTCCAGCACGCTCGCCACGTCGGCCGGGCTGCCTCCGAGCAGCAAGACGATCACGACCAGCAGGACTCCGCCAAGCCCCCCGCCAGCCGCGATGACACCACCGCGGCCGCGCATGTCGCGGACCTGACCAGGATCGAGCTGTGCATCGGGCTTGAAGGTCATCGCTCTCTTCCTGACGACGCAGCACGCGGGGCGTACATACGTCGGTCACATGAGCACGGGCCGTGCCAGTTGGGCGGAGCGTTGACGCGCTGACCTATGTCGATTCTGCCTGCGCAAGCAGGTAGGTCGCCATCGGTCCGAGACCTTTTACCTCGACTTCGCGCCGTTCGAAGGCATGCTCTCCTCGCAACAGCTCCCAAGTCGCCGACGCAACCTGGATCCGCCCGGGCAGACCGGACGACTCCATGCGCGAGGCCGTGTTCACGGTCTCGCCCCACAGGTCGAAGAGGATCCGCTTCTGACCGATGACGCCGGCCACGACCTTCCCAGAGGCCAGACCGATGCGCAGCTCCAGTTCGACCTCGTTGGCCGCCCGCCATTCGCCCGCGGCGGCCAGCATGCCGCGGGCCAGAGCCAGCGCGGCCTCAGCGTGGTCGGGCCGCGCATCCGGGGCTCCCGACACTGCCATATACGCATCGCCCATGGTCTTGATCTTCTCCACGCCGCACTCCGCGGCGAGCTCATCGAACCGGGTGAAGAGCGCGTCGAGGAGGCCGACCACGCGGGCCGGATCGGTCCGCTGCGCCCACGGCGTGAACGCAGCGATGTCGCCGAAGAGGACCGTCGTCTCCAGATAGACCTCGGCAATCCGCTGCTCACCGTGCTTGAGACGCGCGGCGATCGTGGTCGGAATCGCATTGAACAGCAGCTCGTCCGAGCGCGCCTGGGCATCGCGCCGACGAAGATCGGTATAGCGCAGCAGCAGAAAGATGATGGCTGCCGGCGCCCCGATGTTGAACGCATAGGAGAACAGGCGCACAGCGTATGGCGGCGCTGAGATCGCGCTACTGACCAGCGGGTCGATGACAACCACCCCAAGCAGGGCCAAGAGGAAGACGACGAACCAGGTCGTCGCGCGCTGCGGCCCGAGCGCGAGGATCGCGAATACGGGCGCCAGGAACGCCCACATCATCGCCGCGCTGGACGAGCCGACGCCTCCCTGCAGGATGTTGGCGACGACCGTGAACGCGATACCTGCCGAAATCAGCACGATCACGAATCGGTCGAAGCGGCGGCTTCGGGCCAGAACGATCAAGTTCACCACGCCCAGTACAGAGAGGCTCAGCCCCAGTGGCACACCGACTGCAGCGCGGTCCCGGGCGACGCCAATCACGGAAAGAGGGGCCACGACTGTGATGCACGCGAACACGACCGCGACCCGCTTGCGCAGGCGAAGGTCGTCGTCGTCGGTCGGCTCGTCGCCGATCGAGATGAGTCGTTGAAGGAGCTCTCGCACCGCACGCATGGTACGGCGCGAGATCAGCGAGGCGAGCGGGCCGGATCCGGACGCTCAGCCGCTCCTCATGGGGCCCGAGACCCCGTCGGATTGTCCTTCCGCCCGGGCTGCAGCCTGCTCGACAAGTACGCGGCGCCCAGCAACAGCAAGCCCAGCGCCACGAAGGAGAGGACGCGGTACGCCACGTCGAGCGCGGCGAGGTCCACTACGAAGACCTTGACCGTCACGATCCCCAGCAGGACGAGGCCGGAGAGGCGCGCGATGGCCATCCTCCGCGCCAGACCCATGACGAAGCCGCTGGCGCCAAGGACTGCCCACAGCACGCTCAACGCCACCTGTGCCTGTTTCTGCAGCTCTTCGAGCGCGATCGATCCGCCGAGCTGCGCCTGGAAGAGGTCCACGGTGCCAATCGACAGCAGGTAGACGCCCCAGGCGGCGGCCAGCGCGCCGGCGATGCGAGCCTCGCGATCGGTAGGAGGGAGGAATCGTCGCGCCGCGAAAGCCACCGCCAGGGCGGCTGCGGCCAAGGTTCCGCCGTTGAAGAGCGCGGGCTCAGGGAATGGCACGCCGCGCACCACCAATCGATCCGGAGCTGCCACCACGAAGAGGGCCTCGGCGACGGCCGCAGAGGCGACTGCATACGTGACCCAGCGCCGATCCACCGCCCAGTGGGTGCCCAGGACGTGTAGGGCGAGGCCCAACCCCAGCCAAGTGACCACGCTCCAGGCCGGACCTGCCTCGAATGGGACGAGATAGGCAACGGCGCCCGCAGCGACCAGAGAGGCCGTCCAGCGCCAGACCCGGTCCGGCACCCCGAGGGCGACGACCAGTGCGGCCGCAACGACGATGCCCGCGACGACGGTTCTGTCATCCAGGAATGGCGAGGGCGGGAATAACGCCCAAGCCCGAAGGCCACGCGCGAAACCGCCGGGCGTGAGGTAGTCGGCAATCGCGACCCAGAGTCCTATGCCGCCCGCTATCGTCGCGGCGCCGTAGAGGGCGCGGTCGCCCAGCGCCAGGCTCCAGTCCACGAGGTGCAAATCAGCGAGTGGGCGGCCATCCTGCCGGGTGATCGGGATGCCCAACAGCCGCCGCTCGACCAGCAGCGCACCGGCGGCGAGCACCGCGTAGCAGCCCACGACGGGTACGCCTCGCAGTTCCCAGGGCAGGACCAGTGCGACAACCACGACCATCACCCCTGCAACCGCGACCCTCTCCGGACGACGTCGAAGGAGGAGGATCGCCACCGCGGCCGCCAGTACGACGAAGCCGAGTGCCGCACCGTTGGGGTTGACGAACGGAAGGGCACCGTCGGGAGGGGCGGCCCAGGCGACGAGTGGGTACTCGACCGTCAACAGGTGGCCAATCGACAGGACTCCCAGCACCGCGGCAGCCGCACCGCTGAAGACATGCCTCCGCTGGGCGTACACCCACGCCAGTGCGACGGCCTCGCCCGCCCACGCCATCGGTACCACGGGAGCTCCGAACTGAACCGGGACCGCGAGCGTGATCGATGCGATCCCCGTTCCGAAGGCCAGCATGCCGAACGGGTGGCGCTCGCCGTCGCGCCACAGGAAGAATGACCCGACCGCCAGGTGCGCCAATCCCAGGCCGGCGAGGTACAGGCCGCGCCAGGGTTCGAGGTCTCCGCTGAGCAGCGTGAATCCTGCCCACACGGCAAATGCGCCGTTGGCTACCAGCAGGCTTGCCGACGTGCCGCTGAGCAGATGGCGGGGCTGGCGCACTTCCTCGCCCGCCGCCGAGAGTGCGTTCAGCACCCAGAAGATGGCGAGTGCGGGCAGGGCCACAGCGATCTCAGGCGTATTCAACCCGATGTAGCTCGCCAGCTGGGGAGCGGCGAGCACGAAGGCCACCGTGGGGAGCCAGCGCCAGGACGCGAAGAGGCTGATCGCCGCGGTGCCGACCAGCGCGGCACCCAGGAAGGCGATGGTCACGAGCGACGCGCCGGCACCCAGGACCGGGGGAGCGGCCAGCACCGCGATCAGCCCAAAGCCGGCGACGAGCTGGGATCGCGCTCGCACCGCGACGGTCGCCGTCACCGCGGCAACCAGCAGTGCTGCGCCGACGCCCAGTTCGGGAGAGATGAAGTCATACAGCCGGGTGGCGGCGAACAGCGCAAGGGTCGTGATCGCGAGCCCGACCGCAACGAGCACGTGGGCCAGCAATTCGCGCGCTCGCTGGCGCCCCCCGTCAATGCTGCCGGGACGCAGCAGCAACCAGCCGCCGACTCCGAAGAGCAGCGCGCCGACCACAAGACCCAGCACGACCCGTGCCTCTGGACCGATCCAGCCGCGGCTGAAGGCAAGGCTCAGGAAAAAGACGCCACCGAGGATCAGCGCCAACCCGCCGACGACGGCAAGCAATCGCCCCGCGAGGAGTTGCTCGAGGTCCTCCATGGAGATTCGCGGTCGCCTCATCGCGGCCAATGTGCCACCCGACGTGACACGTGATCGAGTGCCTCGAGGCGTCACCGGGGAGGGCATTCCACTCGTCGCCAGCTGCGATGGGGTTGGCTGGAGGGGCGCGGCGACTGGGGTGGCGACGGGCGTGGCTACGGGCGCGGCCAGTGGCGCGGCTGACGCTCGTGGAGCCTCTGCCGTGACGTCCAGGCCGCGCTCCAGCAGCTTCACGCGCCGCTCGAGCCCGTCGAGGCGCCAGACGAGATAGCCGGCGCCGATGCCCAGCAGCAACCCGAGCGCGGGCGCCTCCACGATTGCACCCAACACCCACACGGCGAACCCGACGGCGATGGCTTTCATCAAGACAGCTCCTTCACGAGGTCGGCGCCAGTCTCGCGCGCGTGCCCTGCGGTCAGACTGCGGAGCCCGGACGACGGACCGCGCCAAGCGGTACCTCGGTGGCTCTTAACGTTCGTTAGCGCCTGGTCGTCTAAACTGGCGGAGGCGCCGCGACAAAGCTGCCACCGCCGAGACGCGCGGGCCCTTCCAAATGCAACTGGAGAATCACTGCGCATGACCGCCACGCCCGCTGCCGCCCAGGAGCTATCACACGACCGACCGCCCATCGAGATGCCGCACCGCGCGCGCATGGAAATCCTGGGCGCAGTCCTGGTCGGAATGTTTCTCGCTGCGCTCGACCAGACCGTGGTCGGGACTGCCCTGCCGCATATTGTTACCGATCTTCGCGGAAACGACGTCTATATCTGGGCCTTTACCGGATATCTGCTCACGGCCACGGTGAGCGGCCCGCTCTACGGCAAGCTTTCGGACATCTTTGGGCGCCGCCCATTCTTCGTGCTTGGCGTGAGCATCTTCCTGGTCGGCTCAGCCCTCGCCGCGACCTCGGGGAGCATGGGGCAGTTCATCGCATACCGCTCCCTCCAGGGCCTCGGCGCAGGCGCCCTCTTCCCGATCTCGATCGCCATCATCGGCGATATCTTCTCGCCCTCTGAGCGCGGGAAATACCTCGGCTTCTTCGGGGCGGTCTTCGGGCTCTCATCGCTCATCGGTCCTGCGATTGGTGGACTGATCACTGACAACGTCGGCTGGCACTGGATCTTCCTCGTTAACCTCCCGATCGGCGCCGCGGTGCTCGTGATTATCTGGCGCATTCTGCCCACGGTCCGCGACAAGGATGCTGACCGGCATATCGACTATGTGGGGGCGGCAGTCTTCATCGCGGCCCTGGTGCCGATCCTCATCGGTCTCACCAACAAGCAGTTCGGTCAATGGACCGATCCGCAGGTGGGCGGCCTGATTGCCTTGGGCATGGCGCTCGCGGCGGTCTTCATCTGGGTGGAGTCGGGAGCCAAGGAGCCGATCCTGCCGCTCGGCCTCTTCCGGATCCGCGCTTTCACCGCCAGCGTGTTCGCGATGTTCCTGGCGATGATGGGATTCTTCGCCGCGATCGTCTTCCTGCCGCGCTGGTATCAGGTGGTGGCTGGAACATCGGCCACCGAATCTGGATACCAGATCCTGCCACTCCTGGGTGGGCTGATCATCTCGGCGACCCTCGCTGGCCAGCTCGTGGCGCGTACGGGCCGCTACAAGACGCTGATCATCGTCTCGCTCGTTGCCCTGGCAGCTGGCCTCTTCCTGTTGACGAACCTGCGGCCTGATAGCCCCCGCCCCCTCGTCTGGCTATGGATGGGCATCGCCGGCATCGGTATTGGACCGACCTTCGCCGTCTTTACGCTCGTGGTGCAGAACGTGGTGCCGGTGCGTGACCTGGGCGTCGGCACCAGCAGCGTCACGCTCTTCCAGCAGGTCGGCGGAACCGTGGGCCTGGCGATCACGGGTTCGATGTTTGGCTCGGTGCTTCTCGAGGAGATGCCACGCCAGATCACTGCGGCCGGCGTTCCTCCCCAGTTTGCGGATCAGTTCGCCAAGGGGGGCGCGTCGACCCTGAACAACGTCTCTGGCGTTGGGAACCTGGGTGCCTCGATCCTCGCTCAGGTGCCCGCGGCGTTACGTTCCCAGGTCGAGCCCCTGATTCCCAATATCGTGAACGGCATCCACGAAGCCTTCTCGATTGCCACGGCGGCGACGTTCGTGGTGGGCATCGTGACCGCACTCCTCGCGGCAGGTCTCGTGCTCGTTCTCCTCCCGGCAGGGCGGATGGGGGAGCGCGAAGAGGTTCGCCGTCCATCTACTCCCAAGGGTCAGGAGCTCACGCCATCGACTGACTAGCGGGCCGGATGGCGCCCGCAGCGCCCGGGCGGTTAGCCGTCCGCGAGCAGGTAGGTCGTCATCGGGCCGAGGCCCTTGACCTCCATCGGCTCGCGGGCGTCGAAGGTGTGATGCTCGCGCAGCAGCGCCCAGGTGGAGGGCGCCACCTGGATTCGCCCCGGCAATCCGGACGACTCCATTCGTGAGGCGAGGTTCACGGTGTCGTGGCAGGACCAGGGCTGCCGCCATCGTGGCGTAGCTGGCGATGACCGCGACTCGCTTGCGGAGGCGCAGATCGTCATCATTCTCCGGGTCATCCGCGACGGACATCGCCCGGGTCATCCGCGACGGAGATCGCCCGGGTCAGCAGGCGCCGCATCCGCGCATGGTACGGCTCTCGACCGCGGATCCAGCATCGAAAACGCCGTCCGGCAAGCTCGTTCGTACACCCGACGTCGGCTAGACTCGGGCCGCGCACTTACTCGCCGGAGGTCCCTTGCGAGCGCTCGAGATCGGTCTCGTGCTCCCCATGGAAGAGTCCTTCGTGGACGGCGCGACCGTACGCTGGGTCGAGATCCGGGAGCTCGCGGTCCGAGCCGAGGAGATCGGGTTCGACACCGTATGGATACCGGATGAGCTGTTGTGGCGCCCGCCCGACGGTCAGGTGCGCGGCTGGTGGGAGTGCGTCGCGATGACAGGCGCGGTGGCGGCAGCGACCTCGCGAGTGAAAGTTGGGACGTGGATCCTGTCCGCGCTCCATCGGAACCCTGGGCTCACCGCGAAGGCCGTCGAGACCCTCGATGAGATCAGCGGGGGACGCTTCGTATTCGGACTCGGCTCCGGGCACGCCGGTCGCCAGGCGCATGCCTTCGGATTGCCCGAGGACCACGTGTTCGGCCGATTCCGGGAGGCGGTCGAGATCATCGTCCCGCTCTTGCGGCAGGGCCGCGCGCAGTTCGAGGGGACCTTCCATTCGGCCCGCGACCTCGAGCACCGACCAGTCGGACCGCGCCCCGGCCGGATCCCGATCATGATCGGCGCAAAGGGTCCGAAGATGCTCCGCTTGGCCGCCCTTCATGCCGACATTTGGAGCTGGTACGTCGAGGAGCGCAGCGACCTCGACGAGTTCGGACCGCGGCTCGCGGCGCTCGAGGAAGCCTGCCTCGCGGTCGGTCGTGACCCCGCGACGATCGGAAAGTCAGCTGGAATCCTGGTGGAGCCGACGTCGATCACGGGCTCGGCTGAGGTTCTGGGGATACCGATCCGCGGCTCGGCCGAGGAGATCGCCGAAGGACTCCGGGCCTTCCGCGCGGGGGGATTCACGCAGGTCGAGACTCTGCTCTGGCCGCGCACGGTGGCCGCGCTCGAGGCGATGGTTCCTGTACTCGAGCTGCTCGACGCCGACTGACGGCGCTCAGGTGCGCTGGCCGGAACTCGGGATATCCCTCACCTCGTCGAGGTTGCCGTACGCGATCTCGGCGAATTGGCAGAGCGCGTTTGCAAGGCGCATCTGCTCCGGGGTACGCGCCCGCACTCGTAGAAGTGCGGGCTCCGCGACGACGACCGTCACGCATCGGGCTCGGGAGGTTGCCACGTTCAGCCGATGCCGCGAGTAGAGGAAGTCCATGCCGCGGGGCGCGTCCTCGGGTGAGCTGGTCGTCATGGAGTAGATGCTGATCGGCGCCTCCTGGCCCTGAAACTTGTCGACCGTGCCAACCCGTGCCTCCGGCAGCTCGCGCTGAATCGCGCCCACCTGCGCGTTGTAAGGCCCGACCACAAGCACGTCCTGATAGCGCAGCGGACACTCCTCGCCATGCTGATTGATCCAGGTGCTGCTGCTCGCCACGAGCGCGCGGACGAGCGTGGCAACCACGCGCGCCTCCTCCGGAGATTCGTTGGCGCTTCCGGTGTGAGTGGCCGCCAGCATGCGGAGTCCGGCACCGGCTATGGGCGCAGGCGCCTTGAGCAGCTGAACCTCCAGGCCTTCCCTCGACTCCAGACGCCGTTCATAGAAGGCCTCGGATGTGAACTCGGTGATCTTTGGATGCAGCCGATAGGTGTGCTCGAGGAATAGACCCTTGTCTTCCGGCATGGTGTCGTCATCGCCAAGGAAGTGCGCGAGTGCAGACCGATCCGCCCCGGGCGGGTGCGAGCCTTGAAGCGGCTGGTCGAGCTGCTGCGGATCGCCGAGGAGGACGAGGCTGCGCGCGGCACCCGCCATGGCCAGCACGTTGGCAAGGGACATCTGCCCGGCCTCGTCCACGAAGAGCACGTCGAGAAGGTCATCGGATTTGTCGGACGCCCACAGCCAACCGGTCCCGGCCGACAGGTTGAACTCGCCGCTGCTGAGGCCATCGCGGACTCTCTCGTTCTCCATCGTGACGATCACTCGCTCGTCGTCGACGCCCTGTCCCTCTTCACCGATCTTCTGCACGGCCCGGACATCGACCTCCCCACCCTCAGCCGCCCTGTAGACCTCGCGCAGGAAGTTCCCGATCACCTTGTGGCTCGTGGCGCTGATACCCGCCTTCTTGCCGGCTCGCAGGAGACTCACGATCATCCGCGCGCCCGTGAACGTCTTCCCTGATCCCGGTGGGCCCTGAATCGCGAGGTTTCCGTGATCGAGGGAGTCGACCAGGCGACGTGCTGCGTCGAGATCCAACTCGCCCGGGAGGACCAGAGAACCTGCATCCTGGCCGGATCGAGGCGCGCGGCGAAGGAGAAGGTCGCGACCGGCCCGCCATGGGCCGTCCGCGTCAACACCGTTGTCGGCAACCCATTGACCGAGCCGGAGGAGGGCAGCGCGCAGGTCCTTGTCCGAAATGATGTTCAGCGGGACGATCGCCTCTGGATGCCGCGGATCAATCCCCGCCGGCCACGACAGATCAACGGTGTCGTTTGCGTCGTCGATCTGAAGCAGCTGGGCCTTGATCTTCCACGAGCTCCACTTTGCGTCCGGCTGATCCTGCCGGAGGCTTGGATCGTAGAGATCCGCGCGCGAGTTGATGTCGTGCTCCTGGGCGGGGAACCGATAGCGCCAGGTCTGGCGCATGCGGCTGAGCGGCGTCCTCCTGGCCGGTTCACCGACGCGCCCGAGAAGTTCGAGCCGCCCGAGCGCAGCCTTGTCATCGACGAGCTCATCGGGCGTCTTGCTCATCCTGTCGAAGAACTCCCAGTACGCCGATTTCGCCTCGCGCCGGTGCCAGGAGAGGAGCTGTGCCAGCAGCCATCGGGCCTGCTGTTCCTCGGTCCGGTCCTTGGCGTCTGCGGGTACCCCGGCCGTGAGCTGGTCAGCGACGGCCTGGACTCGCGCATCGGACTCTCGGAGCTGGGCAGGCGCGTCCGGCGACACGGGCGCAGGACGAGGGACGACCTGCCCGGTCTCGGCCGCCAGGTCGAGGCGGAGCGTTTCGAGCCAGTCCCGCAGCTGGCGGTTGCTCACCACGTCGTCGCGGTTGTAGCGCTCGATCCGCTGAAGGATCTCGGACGACGGGCGGTCGCCTTCTCCGAGCTGCAGCCACTCCTCGAAGGCCACGATGCTCGACCCCGCATCGCGCAAGTCGACCTCGCGCCGGAAGTCGTACAAGGGCTCGATCTTCTTGATGCTGTAGCTCTCCACTGAGGCGCGCAATCCCTGCCGCACCGCCCGGAACAGGTCAACCAGTACCCCGCCACGAAGGAGGCGGTCCACCCCCTCCTCACGGGTGGCGTGACGACCCATGAGCGTCCTCAGCTGGGTTGGCTCGTAGGAGGCGTAGTGGTAGATGTGCATGCTGGGGAATCGGTCCAGGCGATCGGTGAAGAGGTCCATCAGGCGCTCGAAGGCTGCTTTCTCGCCCGCCAGGGTCACTTCCGTGGGCTGCTCGGGATCGAAGGACCAGAGAGCAGTGAAGGCGCCATCGGTTGCGAGGACCCCGAACAGGTACTGGATCCCGCCGTCGAAGGCATAGGGATCTCCCTCGATATCGAAGAAGAGGTCGCCGGCGTCCGGCTCTGGCAGTGTCGCCAGGCCGCGCTCCGGCTCGATCGCTCCACCATCGACGGGCAGCAGCAGCTCGCAGATGGGCTTCGGTAGCTGGCGCCCCTGCACCTGGATGCGCGCCTGCTCGCGCACGCGCTCGATCGACGCCGCGCCGGACCCATCAAGCGGGGGATTGAAGGGGATCGGGGCGGCGGCCAGCCGTGTGACGGTGTTCAGCTCGCGCGCCATCAGCGACGTGCGCTGGCGACCGGTGATGCCGGCCACGAGCGAGAGGTGGTCGTCCGCACGGCGCCGTGCGACGCACAGCTCGGACCAGCGGCAGACCTCGCAGTGCTCCACCGGGTCGGGGTAGGTGTTCGCGGGCGGGTAGGTCGGTGCCGCGGCCGGCGTGGTGTCCGTACCCAGCACCGTCTCCTCGAAGCGCCGCTTCGCGGCGCGGTAATAGGCGAAGTAGTCATCGACCCGCAGCTCGGCGGTCTCGTGCGCGCTTCCGCCCAGCACGACCTTCATCCATACCGGCCGGGGGCCCTGGATACGCGTCAGCTGGTCGACGTACGAGCAGATCTGCAGGATGGCACCGGCCTTGACGTGGCGGGCCAGCTTGGTGTCCGCGACCTCGTAGTGGTATGACCCCCAGACCGATGGGCGCTCCGGCGCCTCGACCCGCAGCAGGAAGTCGGCGTAGCCGAGCCAGCGGCCGTCGAAGAAGGTTGCCTGGTAGATGACGTCGACGCCGGCGGCCATCGCGTCGATGGTCTCCGCTGCCTGGCGGCGAATTCGGTCGCCGCGCTCCTCGTCGTGCTCCTCGTCGTGCTCCTCGTCATCGCGCCGCTCGATGGTCACGACGTGCGGGTTATCGGCCTGCAGCTCTGCCAGGTAGCGCGCCTCATGCTGCTCGCCGCGGCGGCGGATGACGTCCAGCTCGGGGTCGGGGCGGTTCGGCCGCTCGACCAGCCCGTTGAGCGCCGCGCGCTCGAGCGCGGTGAGGTGCTCGCAGGCTAGGAAGCCTACGAGGTCAGTCGCGGAGAAGACGGGCTGGCCGTCGATGAGCTGCAATGACTACCCCTGTTTCGGAGAGGGTAGCCCGAGAACGTGACAGCTCGCGCGTCGCGGGCTCGCCGCCGTCGTTGGTTGCCAACATGGCTTGCGTTACGACCATCCGCGCCGCGACATCGGCTCAATTCCGCCCGCCGCTGGTCGGATGGCCAACATGGCTTGCGTTACGACCATTGGAAGGTGCCACCGGACTGGAGATGCATCCGCCGATGGTCGTAGCGCCAACATGGCTTGCGTTACGACTATTGGAAGGTGCCACCGGCCTGCAGGTGCGTGTGCCGATGGTCGTAGCGCCAACATGGCTTGCGGCGCGGCGCGGCGGGGCGCGGCGCGGCGGGCGCTCCCATCGCCGCGACCGGAGCCGGCAACCTCGCGCGCTGAAAAGTCTTGACCGCGCCACACCCGTAGCGCTCAAATAGCCCAACGTCGAGAAGCGTCTCGAGGCAGGGGAGCCGGAACAGGGGGCATGGGGGCCGGAACGAGGGGGGCGCTGGAGGGCAGACCTCGTGACTGGTCAGACGGGGACGGGCGCTGCTGTGGACGGCGGCTCGCAGTACGAGCAAGAGCTGCATCGCGGGCTCGGGATATGGGGCAACATCGCGATCACCGTCTCGGCGGTGACACCCGCCTCATCGGTATTCATCATCATCCCGTTCATCATCCTGGTCGCGGGCACCGGAGCGTTTCTGGCGCTCGTGTTCGCCGCGATCATCGGGATCTTCATGGCCTTCTGCTGGGGCGAGCTGTCCGCGGCGTTTCCGATCGCGGGCGGTGACTACGCGCTCGTCTGGCATGCCTTCAAGGGACCGTGGGCGCGCGTCGGCAACGCGTTGAGCTTCGCCACGTTCGCGTTGATGCTCAACAGCGTGGCCTTCATTCCCGCGGTCATCGCATTGGGCACGGCGCAATACATCGGGAGCGTGGTCACCATCGACACCCGGGTGGCGGGTGCGGTCGTCTGCATCCTGGCCGCCATCGTCGGGATCCTGCGCATCCGCACCAACGCGATCGTGACGGGCATCTTCCTCGCGATCGAGCTCGTCGCGTTGCTGATAGTCACCCTCTTCGGATTGGTGAACTTCCATGCCGACCGCATCGGTAACCTGTTCGGGAGCTGGGTCGTGGGCGGCACAAGCGGCGGACTGAGCCCGATCGCCTTTGGCGTGATCCTGACGGCGACCGCGTCGGGGGTCTTCGCGTACAACGGCTATTCGAACGCGGTGAACTTCTCGGAGGAGACGCAAGGCTCCAGCCGCCGCATCGCGGTGGCCATCCTCTGGTCGCTGGTGATCACCGTGGCGGCCGAGCTGATTCCGACCACGGCCGTCCTGCTCGGCGCACCTGACCTTGCGAAGGTCACGACCGATCCCGCGCCGATCACCTACTTCCTGAGGGCAACATCCAACACGACGATCGACAACATCGTGTCCCTGGGGATCGCCCTGGCCATCTTCAACGCGACCCTGGCGATCATCCTCGAGTTCGGCCGAATCCTCTTTTCATCGGCCCGAGACCGTGCCTGGCCGGGCGTGGTCAACGAGTGGCTGGCCTCGGTCCATCCCACCTTCAAATCGCCATGGGTCGCGACCGCTTTGGTCGGGATCGTGAGTGCCATCTTGTGCCTGACCGTGGATCTCGGCACGCTGATCACCCTGACCGGCGCAGTGCTGGTCGCCGATTACGCCTTCATCTCCATCGCCGCGCTCGTGGGCCGCATGACCGGGGCCACTGATAGCAGTCCGTACCGGATGCCGTGGTGGCCGGTACCACCGCTGCTGGCATTGGCGGCGCTCGTGTACGTCACGACCCAGCAGACCTCCACGGCGCTTATCGTGACCGGGGCGACGATCGCGATCGGTCTCGTGTACTGGGCGATCTACATCCTGCCGCAGGGTGGCCGCGCCTGGAGCCTGCGCCAGCCGATCCACGACCATGGCGACCTGCCCGGAGCGGAGAAGGCCCAGGCGGAGGCATGAACGCGGCGGTGGACCCGCATCTGTCCACGCCCTCGGGTAAGCCGCGCGCGCGAGCCCTGGGCATTCCCTTCGCCGGCCGCCCAGGCGCCTGGAACGCGGTCACCGATGTGCCCGGCGTGGAGGTCGGCTACGCCACCCTCATCGAGGGCGACTCGGTTCGCACCGGGGTGACCGCCATCCATCCACGTGGGCGGGAGAACCCCGGCGACCCGTGTGCCGCCGGCTATCACTCGCAGAACGGCAACGGCGAGATGACCGGCGTCTCATGGATCAACGAGTCGGGAACCATGAGCGGCCCGATCTGCGTGACGAACACCCACGCCGTGGGGGTGGTCCACGGTTCCATCGTGCGCTGGACGGCGATCCACCACCCTGATGTCGCTGAGGCCTGGCTCCTCCCCGTATCCGCCGAGACCTGGGACGGCTACCTGAACGACATAAATGGTGGCCATGTCACTGAGGCGGTCGGCGTCCGCGCCCTGGAATTGGCGCAAGTCGGGCCTATCGAAGAGGGCTCGGTCGGGGGCGGCACCGGAATGAACTGCTACGAGTACAAGGGCGGCTCCGGCACCGCCTCACGGCTGGTTCAGTACGGCGCCATCGTCTACACGGTCGGAGTCTTTCTCCAGGCCAATTTCGGCGCTCGGGCCGAGCTGACCATCGCCGGCGTCCCGCTCGGCGGGGCGCTGGCGGACGACAACCCCATGGCGCTGGCATTCAGCGCACCACCCGGCGCAGGCTCATGCATCGGTCTGGTATTGACCGATGCACCCCTGTTGCCAGACCAATGCCGTGCCTTCGCACGCCGCGTGACGCTTGGACTGGCGCGTACCGGCACGACCGGTTCGCACTTCTCCGGTGACCTCTTCCTGGCGGTCTCGACGGCCAATCCTGGTGCCATTACACCGGGGTCCAGCTCGCTCTTTGGGGCGGGCGAGGGACGGCTCGACGAGCTGCGCTTCATCCCCTGGGGATTCCTCGATCCGTTCTATGCCGCCGTTGTGCAGGCGACCGAGGAGGCGGTCGCCAACGCGCTGGTCGCGAACGAGGAGATGGTCGGCTATCGCGGGCACCGGACCCCGGCGCTGCCGCGCGACCGAGTTGTGGAGCTCCTACGGCGACGCGATCAATGACAATGGACACCGAGTGTTCGAGACCGATGCCGAGATCGCCGAGCTCCAGCGCCTTTTCGATCAGACCCTGGCGCACGCCAACCCGCACATGCTCGGCATCGTCAAACCGGAGCGACGGCTATCGGCGCAGCAGATAGTCCGGTACCTCCAGGGCACCAAGCACGTCGCCTTCGGGACAGTGACGCCGGAAGGCGAGCCAAGGGTCTCACCACTTGATTCCCTGTTCATCCATGGCCGCTTCACGATGTCGACCGGCGTCCAGGCCAGCAAGATTCGTCGCCTGCGCGCCAATCCGCACTGCAGCGCGGTGCACATGGATGGCGACCGGATCGCGGTCGTGGCCAATGGCGCGGTGGAGTGGATCGGGCGTGATCATCCCGACCACGCGCTGATCCATGGCACCTGGACCAATACGTACGAATCGGATCCGTACAGCTGGGGCGACGTGGTCTTTTCCGGCTGGCGCCGACCTGGATGTGGACCTACGCGTTCCACCCCGAGGAGTTCCCAGCGGGCTGAGGCAGCTTAGAAGCTGGGTGGCGTGATCACGAAGAGGGCGCGCGCAGCGTCCGGGCCTGGATTCTGGTTGCGGTGCGGCACGCGGCTCGAGTAGCGAATCGCGTCTCCCTCCTCGAGGTGGTACTCCTCCGCACCGACCCACAGGTCCAGACGGCCTTCGAGGATGATCAGGCATTCCTCGTCCGACTCGTGGGCGTACGCCTCGGGCCCTGTCCCTCCGCCGGGCTCGATGTGCGACAGGATCACCTGGAGACGTCCGTCTGATCCCTCGGTCAGAAACTCGTCGCGGGCATGGAGCCCCGCGTACGTGACGACCCGTCGGTTGGCTGCGCGGACGAGCTGACCATGGGCCGCGGCGCCGTCGAGCAGAGCGCCGATCGAGGTCCCGAGGGCCACCGCGATCCGTCGCAGGGTTGCGATGGACGGGCTCGCCAGGTCTCGCTCGACCTGCGACAGGAAGCTCTCCGTGATGCCAGCTCGCTCGGACACCGCGCGGAGCGTCAGTCCGCTTGTGCGACGGGCGGCACGGATCGTCGCGCCGAACGGCAGCTCCTGGTCGGTCATCGTGCGATTCTAAATCACCTCTTCAGCCGCAAGCCGATTGACGGCGTTGATCTCGCTGCGTAGCATCCCAGGACTGAAGCCCCACTTAAGCCGATAGTCGAGGACGCTCTGGACACGCTTCGCTATCCGGTCGGATCACGCCGTAGCTTCTGGCTTCGTGACGCCCTTGAGTATGAAGACGCCGGTGGCGTGGTCGCGGACGCTCCATCGCTCGCCGGGGCCGCCGACGCGGACATAACCATCATCGGCGGAGGGTACACGGGCCTGTGGACCGCGTACATGCTCACCGAGCGTGCACCCGGTGCGCGCATCGCGCTCCTCGAGCAGGACATCTGCGGGGGGGGCCCGAGCGGACGCAACGGGGGATTCCTGCATGGATGGTGGGACCAGCTCCCCCTCTTGCGGGAGTTGTACGGAGCCGATGGCGCCCTCCAGCTGGCTCGGGAGGCCGATGCCTCGGTCGAAGCGGTTCGGACCTGGTGCGAGGCGCATGACGTCGACGCTTGGTTTCGACGTGGCGGGTACCTCCGCGTGAGTGCCGCGCCGGCGCAGGACGGGGACTGGTCCGCAGCCGTCGAGGCGTGCCGCGAGCTCGGTGAGCCGGAAGCCCTGGTTGAGCTCACACCGGACGAGGTTCGCAGCCGATGCAGCTCACCACGGTTCCGTGCCGGGGCACTGATGCGAAATGCCGCGACGATCCAACCCGCGCGACTGGCGCGCGCCCTCCGCCGGGTAATCATCGAGCGCGGTGTACGGGTCTTCGAGAAGTCGCCCGTCCTCAGGTTGCACCCTGGACGGCAGCTGAAGGTCCAAACATCGAGCGGCAGCGTCACCTGCGAGCAGGTTGTCCTCGCGATTAACGCTTGGGCGGCCGGCTGGCCAGTCCTCCGCCGGCGTGTCATCGCCTGGGGCAGCTATATCGCCCTGACCGAGCCCGTCCCCGAGCTCCTGCGGGAGATGGGATGGACCGGCGGTGAGGCGATTACCGACTCTCGATTTACCGTCCACTACTTCCGCACGACCCCCGACGGGAGGGTTGCGTTCGGCGCGGGAGTGGGCGCTGCGGGGTTCGGCGGGCGCATCGGCTCCGCGTTCACGCAGGACCAGCATGCCGTCGACCGGACCATCGCGGGGATGCGGCACCTCCTCCCCGCCCTTCAGGCCGCTCAGGTCGACGATGCGTGGGGCGGCCCAATCGACGTCTCGCCGAACCGGCTTCCCCTCATCGGCTCGATGCACGGCGGTCGCGTCCACTACGCCCACGGCTACTCCGGGAACGGTGTGGGGCCCGCCCATCTGGCCGGTCGCATCCTGGCGTCGATGGTCGACGGCGGGGGCGATGAGCTCGCCGCGCTACCGATCGTCGGGGCGAGCTGCATGCCATTCCCGCCAGAGCCGTTCCGCTACGTCGGGGCTCGCGTCATCCGGGGGGCGATGGTCAGGCATGACGAAGCCACGCAGCGCGCGGTGCGACCGTCGCGCGCCGACCAGATGCTCGCCGGCCTGCCGCGGCGCTTGGGCTACCGCCTTGGGCCGAAGGGGTGACCGATGGCTGGCAGTGAAGCTTGGCTGCATTCACGGAGGTGCAGGAAAACGATTGACGCTTGTTCCGTTGGACTCTAGCATCGCGAATCTGTAGTGCGACTTAAGACGCACTCGTCCGCGGCCCCATCGAGGAGTGTCAGCCCATGGTGCGATCATCGCGACCCGCGCGCGTCGTCTCGGCTATCTCTATCACGGTGGCCCTGATCCTTTCAGCCTGTTCGGCGGGGCCGGGTGGCAGCACCGCGCCCAGCGGGACCGGCAGCCTGACTGTCCTCGACTGGGCCGGCTATGACGCGCCAGATTTCTGGATTGATTTCCAGAAGGCCTACCCGAAGGTGAAGGTGGGCTTTGAGATCGGCGCGTCAGACGCCGACATCTACGGAAAGATGTCCAGTGGGGACCAGGCAGATATCTTCCACCCGTACACCGGCTGGCTGCAGTTCTACGTCGACCAGGGACTGGTCGAGCCGATCGACACCAGCAAGCTCAAGAACTGGAGCATGGTTCCCGACAGCTTCAAGAAGATCGGGCAGATCGGTGGCAAGCAGTACTTCATCCCGTGGGACTGGGGCTTCACGTCGATCCTGTATCGGACCGACAAAATCAAGAGCGTCGACTCCTGGTCTGCGCTCTTCAACCCCGCCTACAAAGGACACATCTCGATGTGGGATGACGGGCCAGGAGCTGTCACGGTCTCGTCCTACATTCACGGCTGGGACGAGACCAAGATCACGGCCGACCAGCTGGCGCAGATCAAGACCGAGTGGACCGCGCAGAAAGCCCTCAACCTCTTCTACTGGAGCGGTGAGCCGGAGCTCGTCCAGGGGATGCAGACGGGCGACGTCTGGGCTGCCTACGCCTGGCAGGGAGCCTACGCCACGCTACTGACCAAGGGTGTACCGGTCGCCTACGCGACCCCCAAGGAAGGCCGCAACTCCTGGGTCGGCGTATACGGGATCCGCAAGGGAACTCCGAACCTCGATCTCGCGTACAAGTTCCTCGACGCCAAACTGGGGGTTGCCACCGGCAACAACGTCGTCACCCAGTTCTACTATGGGTCGGCCAACAGCAAAGTGATGTCCTCGATCACGGACGCAACGCTCAAGCAGGCGTTCTCGATCGACGATCCCGCGATTCTTCAGCACACGAACTTCACCCCGAACCTGACCGATGCCCAGCGGAAGGCGTGGGGCGCAATGTGGACGGAGGTCAAGGCCGGGTCCTAGGATCCCGGCACCACCGCAACGGAGAGCCGGAGGAGCAATGCTCGGACGGCGCAGCACGTTCTGGCTGCTCAGCGTCCCGCCGCTCCTCTGGCTTCTCGTCTTCTTCGCTGCGCCGCTGCTCCTGATGGGAGCCATCAGCCTCAGCGGTGACGTAAGCGGAGCGCTTTTCAACCTCTCGAATCCTACCGTCGACCAATACCGGATCGTCCTCGGCGAGGCCGGGTACCTCCGGCTGCTAGGCATCTCGGTGCTCATGGCGCTCGGCGTGGGTCTCATTGCGACCGCGCTCGCCTTCCCGATCGCCTATTTCCTGACCTTCCGCGCGGGGCGGCGCGCGGGCTTCTACCTCGTCCTGCTGCTCGTCCCCTTCTGGACGAGCTACCTCCTCCGCGTCATGGCCTGGAAGCTGATGCTCGGCTCGGAGGGCGTCGTGAACTCATTCCTGGAATGGGCGCGCGTCATCCAGTCGCCGCTCGAGTTCCTGCTCTACAACCGAGGCACGGTCGTCATTACGCTCATCTACGTCTGGATCCCGTTCGCGGTGCTCCCGATTTATGCGGCAATGACGCGCATCGATCGTCCGCTGCTTGAGGCGGCGGCCGACCTGGGAGCCGGACCCTGGGCCCGCTTCGGTCGCGTGACGATGCCGCTTGCCCTGCCCGGCGCCATCGCGGCCTTCTTCATGGTCTTCATCCCAACGGTGGGCGAGTACGTCACGCCGCTCCTGGTGGGCGGGAGCAGCGGCAGCATGTATGGGAACCTCGTCCAGGACTTCTTCACCAAGGCGGCCAACTGGCCGCTCGGCGCCGCCCTGGCGATCGTGATGCTCGTCCTTACGCTCGTTCTGGTGGCGGTCGCTGTGCGCCTCATCGATGTGCGACGGTTCGCGACGCTGTGAGTGTTCGCATCGGTCCGGCGGGCATCGGCGGGAGCCGCGTGCCGCTGGGCACCTACTACGCGGCGCTGCTCCTGCTCCTGTACCTGCCGCTGGCGGTACTTCTGCTCTTCTCCCTGAGCAGCGGCGGCGGCCTCGCATTTCCGATCGGTCCCCTCTCGTTCGATTCCTACGCCTCGGTGCTGCAATCCGACGCCTTGCTCGCCTCGGCGCGTAACAGCCTCGAGGTGGCCGTCGGCAGCAGCGCGGCGGCAACGGTGTTGGGCACGATGGTGGCGATCCTGCTCCTGCGGTACCGATTCCCCGGCCAGCGCCTGCTGGTCGCGCTGGCGGTGCTGCCGCTCATCGTCCCGTTCGTCGTCCTTGGCGTGGCGCTCCTCATCCTGTTCCGAGCGCTTGGCTTGCCGCTCTCGCTCTGGACGGTTGGAACCGCGCACACCGTGGTCGCCATCCCATTCGTGCTGCTGATCGTGGCTGCGCGACTCAATGGGGTCGACCGGAACCTGGAGGACGCGGCCATGGACCTCGGCGCGTCGTACCCGGTGACACTCGCGCGGGTCGTGATGCCGATGATCGCGCCGGCCCTCGTCTCAGCGTGGCTCACGGCCTTCACCGTCAGCTTCGACGAGTTCGCCCTGGCCCTCTTTCTCGCCGGCCCGAACCCGACCTTCCCGGTCTACCTCTACAGCCAGCTCCGCTTTTCCAGCCGATTCCCGGTCCTGATCGCGATGGCTGTGCTCCTGATGGTCCTGACCCTGGTGCTCGTTCTCGTCGCGGAACGCGTCAGGCGGCTGCGAGCATGAGCAACGGGCCGGACCTCGTCGACGGAGGCCGTGGCCCGACCGCATCTCAGGCGGCCGGCCTCACGCTGCGCGCCGCGCGGGCGATCGTCACCGCCGTTGAGCGCGAGGCGAGACGCCTTGGGGTGCCGATGTCCGTGGCCGTGGTGGACGTGGGCGATCAGCTGGTCGCGTTCGCGCGGATGGATGGAGCCGATCTCGTTGGCGTCCGGCTGGCACAGGACAAGGCGTACACCGCTCTCGTGAACCGCATGCCGACGGCGGACCTCGCACCGATCGTCCAGCCAGGGACCGAGTTCTATGGCTACGACTCGGTCAATGCCGGCCGAACGATCGTGTTCGGCGGTGGCATGCCGCTCGAGCGCGGCGGAGTGCTCGTCGGCGCCGTGGGTGTCAGCGGCGGTGACTCGGCCCAGGATGCCCGCGCGGTGGAGGTCGCCGTGAGGAGCTTCGCCAGGCAGGACCGCGGCTAGAAACGCCCGCTCGGTTCGCGGCCCGCGAGGTTTACACGCGGTGACCGCGATACGGCTAACTCGGTTCGCGACCTGCCAGATTCACACGAGGTGTGTGTGAGCCACAGTCGGCCGGCGTGTCCATCGGCGAGCGGTCGCTGGATGTGAATCTGGCAACGAGCGGGGCGCAGCCGCGCTCCCGAGCCGCGCTCCCGAGCCGCGCTCCTCAGCCGAATGCGGACGTGAACATGGCAACGAGCCGGCGCGGCCGCGCTCCTCTCGCGCGCCCGGCCTGCCGTCGCATTCACTCACCGCCTCGATTTTGTCGCCCTAGAACCGCCAGTGCCTGGAACCGCCAACGGCCTGGCATCGAGCGAGCTGAACCGAGGGTCAAGCATGGTCTCCGGCGAGCTGAACCAAGGGTCGAGCGTCGTCTCAGGCATCGGTCGCCTCCGGCGGGATGTTCTGGTTCATGTGGAACAGGTTGGTTGGGTCGTAGCGCCGCTTGACCGCCAGCAACCGGTCCCACGTGGCACCGGGGTAGGCGGTGCGGACGCGCGCCTCACCCTCGTCGAGCAGGAAGTTGACGTAGGCACTGTCGTCGCCCTGCTTCAGCTCAGCGGCGAAGGCGTGGACCCATGCCTGGCGCGCCGCGCGATCCTCGGCCGTGCCATCGTGGAAGGCTGCGAGGTTGACCATGATCCGGCGTGACCGATGCGCATACGCGGTAGCGTCCGCGGGCACCCGAGCCGCCGCCCCGCCCAGGCTCCGCAGCTGCGCGACGCGCAGCGACGCATCGGACGCCTCCAGGTAGCCCAGGATCGTCTCGGCGACTTCCCGGTCGACCCGCTCGATGAACATCGTGTAGCCCACGGCCAAGGGGTGGTAGTCGGGGTCCTCGGGCGGATAGATCTCCGGGTAGGGGATCGGCTTGAGCATGTCGACGATGGGTGTTGCCAACTTCCGGAATGGCGCCAGCGCGCGCTCTGCGGCTCCCGCCTCGCCCACATAGGCCATGAGCGCCATGATCACGAGCTTACCGAGATGCTCCTCCGGGACGAACGGCATCGGCGGCGCCGGCATGACGTTGGCGATGGAAGACAGCTCTTCCGCAGCCGATTCCGACTCTGTCATGAATCCAGCGACGGTCTCGGCGGTCGCCGGGAGCATGAGCATCCCGCCTGTGAACTCCCCGACGTCGTGGAGCCGATACTGGAACCGCGTGGCGACACCAAAGTTGCCGCCACCGCCGCGGATTGCCCAGAAGAGGTCCGGGTGCGAAGTGGCGTGAACGGCGAGCTGCCGGCCATCCGCCGTCACCACCTCGGCGGCCAACAGCGAGTCGATGGTGAGGCCGTACTTGCGCACGAGGTAGCCGACTCCGCCACCCAGTGTGATCCCGCCGATCCCCACCGAGCCGGTGTCGCCAAAGCCGACGGCGAGGCCATGCGCACACGTCGCCGCCGTGAGCTCGATCGCGGTGAGCCCGGTCTCCGCCCAGGCTGTCCGCCCCTCGACGTCGATTTCAAGCGTCTTCAGCTCCGACAGGTCGAGCACGATCCCGCCCTCGGTGACGCTGTGTCCGGCGCCGCTGTGACCGCCGCTGCGGACCGCGAGCTCGAGCCCGGTATCGCGTGCCAGCGCGATGACCTGCGCGACATCCTCGGCATCCGCGACGCGGACGATCACCGCCGGCCGGCGATCAAATCCGCCGTACATGACGGTGCGCGCCTGGTCGTAGTCGGAGTCCTCAGGCCCGATCACCCGACCGCGGAACTGATCGCGAAGGGACGGAATCGAGAGAGGAGAGGGGAAGGTCCGGGATGCCACTGGGCGTGCTCCTTCGAACGGGTTCATCTGATCGGACGCCGATGGACGCGAAAACTCATCGGCCCGCCGTGAGAAATGCCAGTGATATTGGCGCTACGACAAACGAGACCGATGCGGACCGCACCTCATCGGTCAATCCGCAAGCCAGATTGGCCAAATGGCTCCCGAACGCAGGATTTCGGCTTCGAGAGGACCCTCCGATGGTCGTAGCGCAAGCAGGACTGGCAGCAGCCCAGCAGGCGGCCCGGATGCGTCTCCGCCCCACATCCGCAACAACCGGGCCGCCGCATCATGAAACCGGCAGCGTACCGTCAGGTGTCGGATTGGATGGTCCCCCGACGCCCAACACTTCGCGGGAGGCCGCACCATGCGGTTACGAGCCCTGACCTTCTCAACGTTCCTTACTGCGGCCACCGTACTGGCTGCGTGTTCCAGCGGTGGTTCGTCACCGACAACGGGAGCGTCAAGCTCGGTGGCTTCGTCAAGCTCAAGCCCCGCGTCAGCCTCTGCCTCAGCCTCGGCTTCCGCTTCAGCGTCGACCTCCGCTTCGGCCTCGGCTTCAGGGGCAGTCTCGAAGGCCACGGTCGAGGCGAAGTCGGTGGGCAGCATCGGTACCGTCCTGGTTGCCGGGTCCAACGGGATGACCGTCTACATGTTCGCGAACGACGTCAAAGGCAGCGGAAAGAGCAACTGCACTGGCGGCTGTATCGCGACCTGGCCGGCGCTGACGGTGGCTGCTGGCGCCAAGCCCACCGGTGGATCTGGCGTGAAAGGCACGCTTGGAACGATCACTCGCTCCGACGACGGAACGCTGCAGGTCACCTACAACGGTAAGCCGCTGTACTTCTTCTCCGGCGACAACGCACCTGGCGATTCCAACGGCGTCTACAAGAATTGGTCGGCTGTCATACCCTGAGTTGAAGGCTGCGTCGGCCTAGGCTCGGTCAGCCTATCGGCTGCTGCTTGGCTTCCCTGCGAGCCACCAAACGATGCGCCAGCCCGGGTACCCGTACCATTGGAAGATGAGTGAAGTCACCGTCCAGAACGCCCAAGCGGGAGCCACAGCTGGTTCGGTAGCTGAACCGGCACCATGCCCCCCCGAGGCCAGGCCACGCAGCGCCGAGCAGCTCGAGCACCAGTTGGACGGTTATCGGCGCGAGCTGACGGCGTACGCCTACAGGATGCTCGGCTCGACCTTCGAGGCGGAGGACGCAGTGCAGGAGACGCTCCTGCGAGCCTGGCGCGGGCTCGACCGCTTCGAGGGCCGTGCCGCCCTCCGCTCATGGCTGTATCGGATTGCCACCAACGTCTGCCTGGACATGCTCACCGCGCGCCAGCGCCGGGCGCGACCCATGGATCTGGGGCCGGCGGGCGTGGCCGACGAGCGGCTCCTGGGTGACCCGCTGCCGGAGGTGACCTGGATCGAGCCGATGCCCAACGAACGCGTCCTCCCCACCGGCGGTGACCCGGCTGAGATCGCCGTCACGCGCGAATCCATCCGCCTCGCATTCGTCGCCGCCCTCCAACACTTGCCGGCGCGGCAGCGGGCTGTGCTCATCCTGCGCGAGGTCCTGCGCTGGAAGGCGAGTGAGGTCGCTGAGCTGCTCGACACGAGCGTCGCATCGGTCAACAGCGCGCTCCAGCGTGCGAGGGCGACCCTTCAGGCGCACGAGGTGAGCGCCAACGAATCATCCGAGCCGATGAACGACGCCCAGCGAGCCCTCCTGGCGCGATACGTGGACGCCTTCGAGGCATACGACATGGACAAACTCACCGCAGTTCTGGCCGAGGACGCGACGTGGAACATGCCGCCCTATGCGCTCTGGCTGCAGACGCACCTCGACATTCGTAACTGGTGTCTGGGACCCGGCATCGGATGCGAAGGCTCGATCCTGATCCCGACCGTGGCGAACGGAATGCCGGCATTCGGACAGTACAAGCCCGCAGCCGACGGAGATGGCCGCGAGCCGTGGTCGCTGCAGGTCGTGGAGATGTCGGGCGACCGGATCAGCTGCATCACCTTCTTCCTGGATACCGCCCGCTTCTTCCCGATCTTCGGCCTGCCGCCGCGCCTCGAGTCCTAGCGGGGGTTGCAGGGGAGGACGTCATCAAGGCCCGTAAGGGCGAGCAGGCGCCGAAGCTCGGCGCTTGCATTGAGGAGCCGGATGCGAGCACCCCGCCGCACAGCGGCCAGCTGAAGCCGCGCCAGCTCATCCACCGTCCCCAAATCGGGGTCAGTGAGCTGGCTTACGTCGCAGGCGATGGCGTGAGCGGCTAACGGGGTTCTGTCCAGCGGGATTCTCTCCAGCGGGGTTCTCCGGTTCCCTCTTCCCATTGAGACCTGCCGGCCGGTCACAACTCATCGGGCGCTCTCCCGCCGGACGGCGGCGCGTACCATCGCCTTCATGGCGCGGCTCGGAACCCGAAGGCGGAACCAGCTGCCTGCCAGCGCGTTCGCGTACATCGACGCGCAGGGACGCCGGCGGCTCCCGATCTACGACGAGGCACACGTGCGCAACGCGCTTGCCCGGTTCAATCAGGTCGCGTTTGAGGACGAGGCCTCGGCGGATAAGGCTCGGACGCGGCTGCTGAGGGCGGCGCAGAAGTACGGCATCGTACCGATCGGCTTCATCCACGGACAGATTCGCGCCCATGGGCCGCGCAGCCTCCCGTCGGGAAAAGTGACCTTCCTCCTGACGGACATCGTCGAATCCACGGGCCTGCTCCAGCAGCTGGGCGACGGCTACGCCACCCTCCTGACCGATTTCCGCCGCCTGATCCGCTCGGTCGTGCGACGGAATGGCGGCCGGGAGGTCGACGCGCGCGGCGACGAGTTCTTTGGGGTCTTCGAGGCCGCACCAGCGGCGATTGCCGCGGCCTTCGCCATTCAGCATGCCATGGCAAATCACCCATGGTCGGATGGCGCCGCGGTCCAGGTGCGTATCGGCCTCCATCGAGGACGCCCAACCCTGACGGATGCGGGCTACGTGGGCCTTGCGGTGCATGTCGTGAGCCGGATCTGCGGCATCGCCGACGCCGGACAGATCGTGATGTCGGGCGCCACCTTGACGGCCATCGGCCGGGCGCGACTGGCTGAGGCAACCTTCGCCGAATTGGGCCCGCAGCAGCTTCGCGGGGTCCGCGGGTCGGTCCTTCTCTTCGTGGTCGGGGAGCGGGGTTGAATCTGCCTGGCCGCGGGGAGGCCCAGTGCCAGTCTTGCTTGCGTTATGACCATCGGAGGGTCCTCTCGAGGCCGAAACCCAGCGCTCGGGAGCCATTTTGTCAACCTGGCTTGCGGATTGACCGATGAGGTCCGGTCCGCATCGGTCTCGATTGTCGTAACGCCACTATCACTGGCATCTGTCATGCAGCACAGCCGCACAGCCGCACAGCCGCACAGCCGCACAAATGGTCCTGACACCCGCTGTTCTTGCCTCGGTGGGCCTGGCCACCTCGCCGCGGCCACCTCGCCCCGGAGCACCTCGCCGCGTCAGAGCCATTTGTGCAGCACAGTCGCACAGCCGCACAGCCGCACAAATGGTCCTGACACGGTGGGGCCGTGCCTCAGGTAGGCCTTGGTGGCTTGCCCACCCGTGGCGAGCGCGTCTCCCGCGCCGCCATCCGGCTCAGCGGCGGGGCTGGATCAACGGAACCCGCGGATCCGGAGCCATCTCGGCCGAGGCGGACCGCACCCAGTCGAGGTCCGGGTCGAATGAGCAGGCCATCGTGCGTCTGTCTCCAGCCAGGGCGTTCAGGTAGTAGGCGTCGTCCGCGTGGGTTGCGACGAACGGGTGGTAGCCATCGGGGACCAGGACGAGGTCACCATCAGACACGGCCCAGATGGCATCCCGAGATCCGTCGCGCCGGTAGAGACGCTGGATGCCCCACGCCTCCGGCCTCCGAAACGCGTAGTGATAGACCTCCTCGAGTACCGCTTCCCGCGGCATGTCGTCCGTGTCATGTTTGTGGGGAGGCCAGCTCGACCAGTTCCCCGATGGCGTGTAGACCTCGACGACTTCGAGTCGCTCGGCCGGAAAGTCTGGCGTGATGATGTGGTTGATCTGGCGGGTCGCGCTGCCTGCACCCCGCACCTCCACAAGCACGTCTGCAGGACCGATCACAGTCGGCTCCTGGCGCGGGCCGACCACCAACAAAGACGGGGCCGACACCACGGCAAACCGTACGCCCGCCCCCCCGGCGCGGAAGCGACCGCTGACGCCAGGTGGAAGGTATGCGGCCCAGGGCAGTCCATCCCAGACCGATGTCCGCCCGGGAAGCTCGAGCCTGGTGCCATCGTCGAGCGAGATGTCTGCGGAGCCAGCAAGGATGACGATGGCGTTCTCCGTCTTCGCGTCCCCGATGTGTAGCTCGCCGCCCGGACCCATCCGACCTGAGCTGAACGAGAGGTACCGCCAACCAGCGCGCGTCGGATCGACCGACGCGCCGCCGTCCGAGTCCGGTCGCAGACGTAGCCGGTCGGGGGCGAGGTCGTTGGGCGGGGCCGTAGCCGCGATTCGCGGGTCGCTCACCGTGGCGGCAGGTCCGGATTTGGCAGCAGCGCTTCGTTCACGAGGTGGAGCAGCTCGTGATAGGACGCGATGAAGGATCGCAGCGTCCTGACGGTCGGCCCGAAGGCGTCGAACTCGGCCACGCTCAGGCCGTCCGGCTCGTAGGCGCGCTCGAAGTCTGGGAAGCGAGCGCGCAACTCGTCCACGATCGTCGGGTCGACCGGATCGTCCATTCTCGGCCGCACCTCGACGGCGGATGCGTTGAAGCGCTTCTGCCAGATCGAGGGCAGGGTAATGACGACGTCACCGCCGATGAACTCTGACCAATGGAGGTGGTGCCGGATGGCGGCGGCCAGGAGCCGGGCACGGTAGCCGCGCTCCCGGAAGATCGCGTATGCGCGCTTGAAGACGGCGACCCCTGACCACGGCACGGCAGCGGGGTGAGCGACGACCCCATCCCGCTCGGTCAGGACGCGAAGCCAGTCCTCGAGGCGGCCGACCATGATCGTGATCACCGGTCCCATACGGTCGGTCGGCAGTCCATCGGCCTCGCGTCGCGCCAACCCACGCTCCACGGCCCCCGCTGCGGCGACCGCCTGCGCGACGCTGAAGCTCACCGTGGCGTTGATGCTCACGCCACCGTACGTCGCATCCTCCATGCCCGCGATGCCGGCCGCAGTCGCGGGGAACTTCACGATGATGTTCGGCGCCAGCGCGGAGAACCCCGTTGCCTGCGCGACCATCGGCTGATTTGCCCGGAAGAAGGTCGGGTTGGTCTGGATCGAGAGCCGACCCTGTCGGCCTCCATGGGCCTCGAACGCCGGCAGCAAGAGTGCCGCGCCCCGGACGCTCATCTCCTCAACGATCGCCCAGGCGAGGTCCACCTCGGTCCACGCCGGTTGTTCGACGGCGAGGCCCCGGACCCGCTCGCCCCAGCGAGCCGGATCCTTCTTCCAGTTGTCGACGACGATCGTCGGGTTGGCAGTCGCACCCACGGCGCCGAAGGCGACGGCATACTCCAGCTCGTCGATCGCGCACGAGTCGTTCCAGATGTCCGTCGGCGTCTCGGCCACGGTGCGGCCGAGCGGGCTGAGCTGTTGGGTTTGCATCGATCAAACCTCGGAAACGGGGACATCCTAGCGCGACGCCAGCCGATCGGCGAGGGCTCTGCCGATGGACCCCTTCCCTTCCCGGAGGCACCCTGCTATCCTCTGCGCGCCCTCCGTGTAAACGTTTGCCAGCGCGTGTCGGCCGAGCCGGCAGGGGAGTGGGACGTGGCGATCCAGGACCGCGTCACCCGGCCAGCAGGGAGCAAAGACGAGATGCCTCGCCGCCTCTCGGGGGCGCAGATTATCGTCGACTACTTGGTCCGCCAGGGCGTTCCGTATGCCGTCGGGATCCCGGGTCATGGCTGCTGGAACCTGACCGATGCGCTTCTCGATCGATCTGGCGAGATCCGCACCCTCCAGGTGATGCACGAGCAGTCCGCCGTGCACCTCGCAGACGGCTTCTATCGGGTCTCTGGGAAGCCCCTGCTGGCATTCACCAGCATCGGTCCGGGCGCGACGAATACCGTTGTTGGGATGGCGACGGCGTACGTGGACAGCACCGCCGTCATGCTGATGACGGGATCGCCCCATACCTACATGCGAGGCAGGGGTCTCCTTCAGGAGCTCGAGCGGCGCCATGCAGCCGATAACGCCCGGATCTTCGAACCGGTCGTCAAGGAGTGGTGGACGCCCTCGCGGGTCGACGAGCTTCCTTACGTCCTCCACCGCGCCTGGAACCAGATGCTCTCCGGCCGCCCGGGCCCCGTCCTGCTGGATGTGCCGATGGACGTCCAGGCCGAATCAGCTGAGGTGCGCATTCCGGATCCAGCGCAGCGCGAAGCGTCCGCGGGGCCGCGTCCGGCAGCCGACCTGATCGAGCGTGCGGCAGCGCTGCTGATCGGCGCCGAACGGCCGGTGCTGGTGGCGGGCGGGGGCGCGATCTCGGCCAACGCTGCGGCCGAGGTGACTGCCCTTGCCGAACGGCTCGGGATGCCGGTCGTGACCACCTGGATGGGCAAGGGCTCGATCGACGAGACCCACGAGCTCGCGGCGCAGACGATCGGGGACACCGGATCGACGTGCGGGAACACCCTCGCCGCGGAAGCCGACGTGATCCTCTCCGTTGGGTGCCGCTTCACCGATTGGTCTGCCTCGTCCTACCGCCGTGGGGTCACCTTTGCCATCCCACCGGCCCGCCTGATCCAGGTCGACGTCGACCCTCGCGAGATCGGCAAGAACTACCCGGTCGAGGTGCCGCTGCTGGGTGATGCCCGCGAGGCGCTTCGCGACCTGCTGGCTGCTGTTGGCGGGAATGGAAGGCCGTCCGCCTACCGCGAGACGCCCTATTTCGCGGAGATCCAACGCCGCAAGCAGCAGTGGTTCACTCAGGTCGACGCCAGGTCGGGAAGCTCAGCGCAGCCAATGACCATGGCGCGCGCCGTCCGCGAGATCCAGGCCGCGACGCGCCCGGATGCCGTCGTCGTGACGGGCGCCGGCCTGCCGCAGGGAATGGTGAAGCAGCGGTGGGTCACGCGCCTCCCGCGAACCCATATTACGTCGGGCGGATTCTCGACGATGGGGTTCAGCCTGCCGGCAGCGATCGGGGCGCAGTTGGCGGCGCCAGATCAGCAGGTGTTGGCTATCTGCGGTGACGGCGACTTCCTGCAAACCATGCAGGAGCTGGCGAGCGCCGTGATGCTCGACGTGCGGGTCTGCGTGGTCGTGCTCGACAACTCGGGCTGGATCAGCATCAAGGGCGGGCAGCAGTCCTTCTTCGGCCGCACCGCAGCGACCGATTTCCTCAGGCGGGATGGATCGGTCTACGCTCCCGATTTCGTTGCCATCGCGCGAGGCTTCGGGATGGCGGCTGAGCAGGTCGATGAAGCGGCCGACGTCCGACGCGCGGTCGAGCGGGCGCTCGCCTCCGACGGCCCGTCGCTGGTCTCGATCCGCGTGAACCGCGACCTAGACATCGCTGGCCCCGACAAGACCGGGTGGTGGGACGTGCCCATCCCCGAATATCACGCGGAGCAACGTGCCGCGCAACTCGAGGGTCGTGCGGAGGAGCAGGGTTGACCGACGTCACCGCGCAGGTCGCGACCAAGGCTTCGCGGCGGTCCCGGAGCGGTGCCGAGCCGCTGGCCGATGCGCCGATCGGTGTCGTCCCCATCATCTGGAACAACGCGGACCTTCCCGGGCGCGGGCCGCTCGTCCCCGCACCCGTCGTCCTGGACGAGATCGCCCGGCTCGGATACGCCGGCACCCAGATGGGCGCTGGCTTCCCACGCGGCAAGGAGCTCGCGCACGAGCTGGCTACACGACATCTTCGCCTCGCGGAGGTCTACGCCGCGGTTCCCTGCGGAGCGGATGGTCCTCGCTCGGACGCCATGGCGATGGGCCGCGAGCGGCTGAGGGAGCTGCACGCGGCCGGCGGCGAGATGCTCGTCGTCGCGCTGGAGCGGACCGAGGAGCGAGATGCGTGGGTGGGCCGTGCTGCCGCCGCCCCGCCCCTGACCGAGCGGGGATGGCGCTCGCTCGCCGAGCTGCTCGATGCGCTAGGGCGCGAGAGCGGCGAGCTCGGCCATCCCCTCGCCTTCCACAACCACGGCGGCACCTACGTCGAGACCGCCGCTGAGATCGAGCGACTCGTCCGCGGTACCGACCCGGAGCGTGTCGGCCTCTGCCTCGACGTCGGCCACGCCGTCCTCGGTGGCGGGGATCCGAGCGAGATGCTCGCCCGCTACGGCGAGCGGGTGTGGCACGTTCATCTCAAGGACATCGGGGCGGAACCGCTGCGCGCCGTGCGCGAGGGGCGGCTCACCGGCTTCGAGGCCGCGCTGGAGGAGCGGATCTTCGCTCCGCTCGGCCGCGGTGTGCTCGACCTACCGTCCGTCCTTCAAGGCCTCGCCGCGCGCCACTATCGTGGGTGGCTCATGGTCGAGCAGGACACCAGTTGGGAGCCGCCCAGCGAGGCCGCGGCGATCGGCATGCACGTCCTGGACGCGACCCTACGCTGGATGGCAGCCAGCCCGACTGGCGAGGCCTCTTGATGCGCCTGGCGCAGATCGGTGCCGGGCGGATCGGCGAGCTCCACGCGGCGACGCTCGCCGGGCACCCGCTCGTGGACGAGCTCATCGTCGCCGACCTGGATCAACAGCGCGCCGAACGGGTTGCTGCTGCGGTCGGCGCGGACGTCGCCGACCCCGAGAGCGCCATGGACGCCGCCGATGCCCTCGTCATCGCGGCCGCCACCGATGCCCATCCGGCGCTCATTCGCGCCGGGCTCGCCCGAGGCATCCCCATCTTCAGCGAGAAGCCGCTGGCCCTGGACCTCGAGCAGTCGGCGCGGCTGGTGGGGGAGATCGAAGCTTCCGGGGTTCCATTCCAGCTCGGATTCCAGCGCCGGTTCGATGCCGCGTATCGGGAGGCCCGCCGCATGGTGCTGAGCGGTGAGATCGGGCGCCTCTACCAGGTCCGAATGACGGCAAACGACCATGCGCCGCCGCCGGAGGCCTACCTCCCCACTTCAGGCGGGCTCTTTCGCGACTCATCGATCCATGACTTCGACGCCATCCGCTACCTCACCGGGAGTGAGGTGCAGACGATCTACGTCGAAGGAGCGGTTCTGGGCTTCGAGATGTTCGCGCGACACCACGACATCGATACCGCTGTCGCCACGATGCGAATGAGCGACGGGACGCTGGTGACCCTGGCCGGCGGCCGTCACAATCCGCTCGGGTACGACATCCGCATCGAGCTCCTCGGCTCGCGGGACGCCGTGGCCGCCGGCCTCGGGCCGCACACGCCTATCCGTCACCTGGACGAGGGCTCGCTCGCGATGGGCCCCGCCTGGGAGAGCTTCATCGACCGCTTCGCTCCGGCTTATGAGACGGAGCTGTCGGCCTTCCTGGACGTCGCTGCCGGCAAGGCAGAGAGCGCCTGCGTGGCACGCGACGGACTCGAGGCCATGCGCATCGCAGAGGCGGCCACGCGCTCGCTCGCCGAGCGGCGGCCGGTGACCCTGGAGGAGATCAACACCATTGGGGAAAGGGAGGTGCTGCCTGACGTTCTCCCGCGCTGACGAGGGTCGCCGGAGTTATCCAGCGGCCGTGAACACGATGATGAGGAGGATTCCATTGATGCAGCGCATGAAGCCGCTGGCGATCCTTGCAGCGATCGCCGTGGTGCTCGCCGCCTGCGGCGGGACGGGGTCATCCGCGTCCCCGTCCGGGTCCGGCGGCGGAGGGTCGAACGTCACGCTCACCATCGCGGCGGTGCAGGGCGTCGAGGATACCGGTCTGAAGGCCCTGGCTCCGATGTACACGGCCAAGACGGGCGTGAAGATCAACATCGTCGAGGCTCCGTACGCGGACCTGTACACCAAGCTGGTGAACGCGTTCTCAGCCAATGACGCGACCTACGACCTGGCGATGATGGATGACCCGTGGATGCCGAAGTTCGGAACCATGGGCGCCCTCACGCCCCTCGAGCCCCTTGGTGTGCAGAAGGACCCGGACGTCGCCCAGGTGGTCTGGGACGTCGGCACCTGGCCGCCCCCGCGCGGGCCGGTTCCTCCGAGCGAGAAGGACAAGACCAAGGCGCTGCTCGGCGTGACCATCGTGGGCAACGTCGAGATGTTCATGTGGCGCAAGGACATTACCCCCACCGGTCCGGCCTCGTATGACGAGGTCCTGGCCAATGCCAAGGCCCAGAACAAGTCGAACGTCGCGGGCTACATCATCCGTGGCAAGGCGACCAACCCGGTCGTGGCCGACTTCCTGCCGATCCTCTGGTCGTTCGGCGGTGACGTCTTCGACGAGAATTGGAACGTCGTCTTCGACAACGACAAGTCGCTGGCTGCGGTCAAGTTCCTTGTGGATGACCTCAAGAGCGTGGCACAGGCCGGCCCGGACACCACCGATGCGGCCGACCGCGACAAGGTCATGGCCACCGGGCAGGGCTATGAGTCATCGGTCTGGCCCGGCGAGATCAACACCGCGGTCCTGGGCGAAGGGACCACGGTCACCGGCAAGGTCGGTTTCGAGCCCATCCCCAAGGGTCCCAGCGGAAATGGCGTGGGCATGATGGGCAACTGGATGCTCGGCATTCCCAAGGCCTCCAAGAACCAGCAGGCGGCCGCCGACTTCATCAAGTGGATGCTGCAGGCCGATACGCAGAAGACGTATGCCCAGAATGGTGGCATCCCATCCCGCACCAGCGTCCTCAAGGACGCATCGCTGCAGGCCGCGAACCCCTACTTCTCCGTGCTGGCTGATGCGCTGCAGGCGCCGCCGAACTGGCGGCCCCGCACCGACCAGTGGAACGCCGTGGAGACGATCATGGGCACGGAGCTGAACAAGGCGCTCGCCGGGCAGGAGAGCGCCCAGGACGTCGTGACCAACGCGTCGAAGCAGATCCGGGCGCTGATGAAGCAGGCCGGCTATCCGACTGCCCAATAGCCCAGGATGGGCACTGTGGCCGCGGGCGGCTCCCTCGGGACGGCTCAATCCGTCCCGCCGCCCGGGCCGTTCGATCTCATCGCGCGAGTAAGGGCCAACTGGTCCGCACGCAGCGGGCAGGAGCGCCTCGGGCTGAGGCTGCTTCTGCCCGTCTTTGGCCTTGTCTTCGTCATCGCGACGATTCCATTCATCCTCGCCATCGTCCGGGCCGTGACCTCCGATACCGGCGCTTTCATCGGCGTCGACAACTTCGCCCGAGCCCTGGGCAACGATCAGCTCTACGAGTCGATCAAGGAGACCGCCGTCTACGGGGCGGTCGTCCTGCCGACCGAGATCCTCGCCGGCCTCGGGCTCGCCCTGCTCGTGCACCGCACGGTCCACTCGTCGGTCGTGCGGGCGATCATCTACGTCGCGGCGATGATCCCCATCGTGATCCCGCAGGTCGCGATGGGCGTGGTCTTCCGGCTCCTGTACATCCCGGACTACGGCCTGGTCAACGCCCTCCTGGGCCAGACCGGGCACGATCAGATCCTTTGGCTTTCGGTGCCGCCTCTGGCGATCTTCGCCGTCGCCTCGGTCGACATTTGGCAGTGGACGCCGTTCGTCTACCTGATCATGTTCGCCGGCTTGCAGACCGTGCCCCCCGAATCGGTGGAGGCTGCCCAGCTGGATGGTGCGACCTCGTGGACACAGTTCCGGCACATCGAGCTGTACTACCTGCGACCACTCCTGCTGCTGGTCTTGTTCTTCCGCCTG
>Ga0070708_100000334_pt1 | contig 35525 bp, 33 predicted proteins | sample KBSK5503metaG_FD_65469 | JGI IMG/M metagenome (GOLD analysis project Ga0070708, IMG submission 65469) | Corn, switchgrass and miscanthus rhizosphere microbial communities from Kellogg Biological Station, Michigan, USA - KBS K5-50-3 metaG | ecosystem: Host-associated > Plants > Roots >... | reverse complement strand
TTAACTTGGCGAGAGGGCGTCGCCCATTCCCGCTCTCGAGGAAGCCAGCGATCCACATTCAGTGTGCGGCCAGGTGGGTGCTCATTTCTCTTAGCTGGTATGCTACTCGCTGCGCAGAAGGTGGATCATAATTGGACAGTACCACAACCGTGTAGCCTAGATCGGGGTATACGTCGAACTCACCGTTAACGCCAGGATAGGCGCCAGCATATCCAACAATGCGTTTCCCGTTTACCCTATCTTCGGCGAAACCATAGGCGTACTTGCCGTCCATCTCGTCGTCTCGTTCCACCTTGCCGGCAAGAACCAACTCAGTGAATTTCGGGTTGAGCAGCTTGTGCGTGCGGAGCGCCTCGGCAAACTTGAGCAAGTCTTGGACGGTTGAGAAGCCTCCACCTGCAGGGCCGCCCTTTACAGGCAGCAGCGGTAAATCGTCTTTGCGCGAGAGAAGCTCCAGGCCCTTCGGCCCCACGTTCGTATAGCCCGCCGCTCGGCTGGGAGTATCTTTGTCTATCTCGTAGGAGTCCGTATCGCTCATGCCCGCTGATTTGTAAATGTGTTCTCTCACGTAATCGAAATAGCTTTGCCCCGACACTTCTTCAATGATCGCGCCCAGAACAATGTATCCGGCGTTGCTGTAACGATATCTATCCCCCGGTTTAAATGACAGGCGCTCGTTCGCGAACAATGGAAAATAGTCTCTAACCGATTTAAGGTTGCGCTCGAAGCGCGAGTTGAAGTAATCCCCCATTCCCGAAGTGTGAGTTAGCAGCTGATGGATAGTCACCTCTCTGGCTGCCTCTTTATTGGGATAGTCCGGCAGATACTTGCCCATCGTGTCATCGAACGACAGCTTGCCTTGGGCAACCAGTTGCGCAATAGCAACTCCGGTGAACATCTTGTTCATCGAGGCAAGATTAAACTTGGTGTTGAGCTGGTTCGGAATCTTGGCATCTATGTTCGCGTAACCATACGCATTCTGGAAAATCGGGTTGCCATCCTTAGCGACCAGCACAGACCCCGAGAACATGTCCGCTGCCACAAGCTTTTTCAGGTACATTTCGAGCCGTTGCAGCATCTGGGATTCACTCAAATTCTCCAGGGAAGTGGTGTCAGCCGGGTGCCCCGTCAGCGTGAAGCCGAATTTCGTGATTTGGTGAAGCGGGTCAGACCCTACCTCAAGATGAATTCGGACTGACTCTTCAGTAAGGTTTGCCCGGGCCGACACAGTGATCTCAGGATCGGTGGACCAATCGAGGTGATAGGGTACTAGGCCACGGGTCGTGTTGTACAGGACGGTGTCCATATCGACTCGTGCCTCAGCAGAGATCCTTTTAAGGGCAGGCTCCGCAAAGTGCTTCGAAATGAAGCTGCGGGTGGCATTCGTGTCCCCCCCGTTGAATACCCGCAGCCATTCCGCAAATTGACGGCCAGCAGGCGTCAGGGGAAGCGTGACCGCTCTGTTTTCGTTAGCCACGGCGGCCTGTGAGCCGGTGGCGGCCCAGACCCTCGAGGGTGGCTGAAGCGTGAAGGTCACCAACAGCAAGCAGACAAGCGGCGCCGATTTCGCAAACCACAAGGGAATCCTTACTATGGGAGGAGGCGTACATGTCTCATTCTTGGGTGGTGGCAGCACAGTGCTTTAGGACCTCACGGAGTTTCTCGCATCATGCTTTATGTCTGCGCTGATGTCAATAAACCTCAATGGGGAATATCATTATATTGCCTCTTTATATGCCTCTTTGTGCTTACTGCAACAAATCTCAATTCCATTTCCAGCGAGTGACTCAGTACCGCCAGTAGCGCCGAAGGTTGGACAACTCCGGGGCATATCAGCCCATTGTTCTGCTGCGAGTGTTCTTTCTGGTGCTAATGGTCAGCCACGCAGACCAGGTGCGGCGGCCAAACTCCTCGACGCCTGGGAGCGCAAGATGTTCACGCCCATCGCCTGTGAGGCGCTCATCGCGGAACTCCGCGACGACGTCGGCCGTCCGTTTCCTCCGTGCGAGGCTTCGCGCCAGTGCGGCTGAGCTGCTCGCCGCTGGCCTTCGTGACTTCTCGTTGTTTTGCCAGGACTTGCCTTCCGGCCTGATCGCTCTGGACCCTAAAGGACAACTACCTGCTCGCGCTTGGCTGAAGCGAGCCAGGGGGAGCTCCTGGTGACCGGCGACAAGGAGCTTCGCTCCCTGAAACAGCACAAATCCACCAAATTATTACCCCACCGCGATGATCGAGCTCCTGAAGGGAGTGGAGAAGCGCGGGAAACGGAAGTGAAGCAATGGCCAAAGATCTCTTCGCGCTGCTGGAAACTACCGCCTTACTCTCCCTGCCCCCTTAGCACCCGACCGCTCGGCTCCTAGCTCCACCATATCCCCCCAAGGTGCCATTACCAGAGTAACTTGTACGAATCATCGAAAGACGGGGTTTGGAACTAGTGATTTCGGTGAAGCGTCGCACTTGCAGTGCTTGATATTGAGCCAGAACTTGAGATTCGTTGAAGGGCTGCTGTGGCCACCCCGTCAAAATGCGGCGAGCTGATCTCAAGACTCAGCTTACCCGTCTTCAATCAATCCTAATTCGGGAACCACAAAAAATACGAGAAATCCACAAGACATGTTGTGCAAATGAATTCACTGTCTGATAGCATGCTCATCGCAAGTGGCCTTTGTGCTGAATATTCAAATGGCTGCAGTAATCGGCTTTGGCATCTGACCTGCAGCCATTGTACGGTGTCGTACCTTTTGTGCATCGTCCGGCGACTGTTCGGTAGGAGTAGTTGTGACCAATCCTGACGTAAGCAGCAACGCTGTGGCGCCTCGGCGTCGCCGGACTCGTCGTCATCGCCGCAACCGTCTGCTTCGGCACTGTTTAGTGGTGTTCACTCTCGGCTTCTTTGCGGCCGCCTTTTCTGTGGCGGCTCTGCGGCACTTTGGTCCTTCTCTATTCCGGTCTGCATCAGCAAGAGTTCCGGATCGCCAGCAGGTCGAGGCCAGCCGAACTCGCGTTCTCCTTGCCGAAGAGGCTCTGGAGCACCAAGCCAGAGCGAAGGGGCGTCCGGTATATCCCTACTCGATAGTGGCTGGCGGCGTGGAGAATGCTCGTGAGTTGAAGTGGGTTGCAGAGCATGACCCGGTAGTGGCCGACCATTACGCCGGCTTCGACTATGATCGCGCGCGCGTCGTTCGCCTGGAGTTGGCCAAGACCGTCTATCTTTCCTACCGCATCGGAAATCACGTGTATTGGACACGACGGCGAGTGACGCTCCGCAAGGGTGAGAAGCTAATCACCGACGGCAAGATGACCGGGCGCACTCGTTGCGGCAACAGGGTGGAAGAAGTGCCGCAACAGGCGGCTTCGGCTGCCGAGCCGCCAGCGGCGAGATTCGACGAACCGATGCGCTTCGGGGACGGAACCGCAATCCAGGGTCCTCCGGTTGAGTTTCAGTCCGCATTGCTGAATCGACCCGGAGTTCCGGAGATTGGGCCCGGTCCTCCGTCCAGTCTGTATAGCCCTTTCTATGGCGGAAATTACGTTCCACTGGCTTCGCCGCCCTTGGGCGCCGCTGGCGTTTGCGGACCGGGAAAAAAGAAGAAGAAGAGCGATGGCGACGGTGATAGCGACGATGGAGTCATCGCTGCCAGCGGCAAGAAGGGAAAGGGGAAGGAAGGGCCTTGTGGAGGGCCCGAAGGCGGCGGAACTGTCCCCGAGCCTGGAACCTTCCTGCTGGTGGCCTCGGGTCTGGCTGGACTTTTTTTGCAGGCTCGCCGCAAATTAGGCCGCGTCCCGGCGGTATAATAGCCGTAAGTAGGCTCGGGTGTTTCCATGCGGCATCATAGGATTAAAGCCCTTCTGGTTTCTCTTCTTGTTTTTCCAACCTGCCCTGCGATTGCGGTGGTCGCCTATGCGCAGAACAGTTCGCCGCCAGACCCAGGGTCGGTAGCAACCCCGAGCCCGGCAGCAGCGCAGAGCCCAACATCGTCCGCTGAGCCGAAGCCCTCGTCAGGGCAGGACAGATCCGCATCGGCGGGTGAACCGAAATCTGAATCAGCTCCGCAGGAGCGCATGTCGAAGCAGACGCGACTGGAGATCATCCGGGACTTTGAGACGCAGATCGTGTATGCGCGAACGGCGTTTCCCATGGGCGTGAAAGGACTGCGTTTGAAGGATGGCGTGATTACTCCCGGACGGGAGGAGTTGCAGCAGCACATGGCACTATTTGGGCCGGCAGTGAAAGTCGGCGATCCTGCGCATATTTCTTATGTACAGATCAAGGACGACCACATTCGTTTCGAGATTAACGGCGGCCCTGTCCATCGTAAGAAGTGGTATCAGCACATCCAGATTCAAGGGGCCAATGGCGGAGGGCCAGTAGGCCCGAGTAGCGATCCGCAGAATAATCCTCACGGTTCTTTCGTTGATTTGTGTTTCGACCATCATGTTCCGGAGCTGACGGCGCAACAAGTGCGCGACCTGCTGGAGCCTGTGCTCGACTTTCATGCCAAGTCAAAGCAAGAGGCCTACCTTGATACGGTACCTCCGAAAGTAAAGGCGGCCATTCAGAATCATCACGTGCTCGTGGGGATGAATCAGGAAATGGTGGTCTACGCGAAGGGGAAGGCTCCGAAAAAAGTCAGGGAGCGCGACGGCGAGACCGAATACGAAGAGTGGATTTATGGTGAGCCTCCCCAGGACGTGGACTTCGTGCGCTTTACCGGCGACGAAGTAGTTCGGGTTGAGACCATGAAGGTGGGCGGCGAAAAAGTTGTGAGAACCGAAAAGGAAGTGGTTCTCGATCAGCCCGACAAACAGGCAAGGGAACAGCAGCAGGAGCGTCCCCCGAATGCTCCGAGCTTGCGCCGTCCGGGGGAAGACTCCGAGGATGTGCCGCGGCCAGCCGACGGTCCGGCGAACACCAGACCCGCACCGCCCATGTCTGATCCCTCGCCCACGGGGAATCCGGGTCCAGGAGAAATCACGCCGTCAGGTCGCTGAGCGGTAACTTCTTAATGCACGCCTTGCACGCCTATTTTTTTCGCTGTTACCGCCATAACTGCATCCGCAAACGAAAAGGCCAGTGAGACGTTGGGATACTCCTGCCCATCGACTTCCACATAGGCATATACAAAATAACTCAGCGGCTTGTCGTCCTTGGAGAAGATTCAGGCGCAAGTCGCGTCCTATGCTGAAGTGAATGCGATTCACATCATGCGAGCCGTAAAAGTAGCCCCGTCTTCCCTGGTGCTTCCAGGCCTCGGAGATATCTACCGGGATCCAGCCCTTTCGGTCGACGTAGAAGTCAGACCAGCAGTGATAACCGGCAATCTCGGAGGACTGCTTGAGTTGCCCTTCTTGGCCGTCGCAGGCATAGAGGACATGACCGCGGCCCCAACCGGTGCCGGTTTTGTCGTAGTGTATAGCAGCGAAAACGTAATCGAAAATGGCGCGTGCTTTCTCCAGGAGCTGCAACTTTCCTTGCCTGACCTTGGCTGCCAGGTCGGCGGGGAGGCCTGAGGTAGGCACTAGCACGTCGGGTTGGAGATCTTTCTGGCCTTCTTCGGTGGACAGCGAAGCTGGGGCCAAATGCGCCGCGTTGCGCAACCCGATGCGCTCGCGTCGGAGCACGTCATATTCGAAGTCGAAATGCAGCTCGGGCTGCTGACTGGTTGAGACTTCAGCGAAATAAACTGATTGCCATACTTCGCCTGGCGTTTCGTTTTCGCCGGCAGGTCCTCCTTGGCGGAGACGACTCGTACTTCCTGATAGGCGTCGGACTGCGCAGCAGGGATCCATATGCGGATGCGCTTTGCCGCGGGCAGATTTTTCACCGTGAAAGCGTGTGGAAGGTGAAATGGCGCGAATCCTGTGCGAAGGCGGACAGAATGAAAGCCAGAAACAGGGACGACAATACACAAAGCTTGCGCAGCATAGGCGGCTTGCTTCAGGTTCTCAACCGAGAACTGAGATTGGAACTGATAACCAGTTGGAAGCGACACCCGGGCGTCTGTATGGGGAACGCCGTCAAGTAAAGCCGCGCTTGGGTGTGTGCGACATGGGAATGCAGATGCCGGAAATGAATCCAGCGGCGCGGTATTTTAGCAATGCCCGCGACTTCAGAGATGTTTCTGTGGGCCCTGGCCAGCATTGTTACTACCCCCGGTCACGGATGTGCGCCAGTGCGGAGTACCAATCGATGTTTGTAAAAGCCCCTGATAAACAGCCTTCCCGGATTGTAAATTTGCTCCATGGCAGCTACGCTAAAATGTCGAGCATGGCCGCCGTTGTCCAGTGTCGCGATCTGCGCAAGACGTACGACGGCAAAGTCGAAGCCGTGCGCGGCCTCAACCTCGAGATCCAGGCCGGCGAATGTTTCGGCTTACTTGGTCCAAATGGGGCAGGGAAGACAACGACGATTGAAATTCTTGAAGGCCTGCTCGAGCCGACTAGCGGAGAGGTTTTCATCCTGGGGCACACCTGGCGCGAAAACGAGCGCGAAATGCGCGAATGGCTGGGGATTTCCCTGCAAGAGACTCGGCTTTCGGAAAAGCTCACAGTCCGCGAGACCCTCGAGTTATTCGCCAGTTTCTACCGCGAACCCCGCTCCTCCGATGAAGTGCTCGATGAGTTACAGCTGAGGGAGAAGGCGGATTCCTGGGTGGGCAAGCTCTCGGGCGGACAGAAGCAAAGACTGGCAGTGGCGACCGCGCTGGTCTGCAATCCGAAAATACTGTTTCTTGATGAGCCGACGACTGGCCTTGATCCCCAGAGCCGCCGCCAACTATGGGATATCATTCGGGCATTCCAACGCAACCGCGGCACCGTCCTGCTGACGACTCACTATATGGACGAGGCGGAGCGACTATGTGACCGGCTCGCGATCGTGGATCATGGTCAGATCATTGCTGAGGGTTCGCCGCCAGATTTGATCGAGCGCTTGGGCGGACATCACGTTGTCGAGTTTTCCGTGACTGGAACTTCGGATGGCGCGGCGCTGGAGGCGTGGCGCAAGCTGCCTAGCGTTGAATCGGTACGGGAGGACGATGGCTTGGTAGCACTCAACGTGCAAGAACTGCACCTGGCGATTCCCGCCCTGCTCGACGAAATGAAAAGGCAGGGAAGTGAGCTTTTGAGGTTGACCACGCGGCAGGCCAGTCTGGAAGATGTTTTCGTAAGACTGACGGGGCGCCATTTACGGGAGGAGTGATACGTCCCGTAAATGGCTTTTGGGGTAAAGGTTTTGGGAGGGCACGGCTTCAAGAGTCTGCCCTGAGCGGAGCCGAAGGTGCCGCCAGCGGTCAACAAAAATGGCGGACTTTAGCCCCTGGAGACGGCTTCTGGCTGGAAAGGACATGGCATAATTGAATCGTAATGCCCGGTTCCGACGCGCCTTCGGCATTGTATTGTTCGCCGCATGGGCGTGCGCTCTCGCCCAAACCGCCGCTCCCGCACCAAACGCTAGTGCTGCTTTTGCTCCACTCGAGCAGTGGAAGAATTCGGTGCTTCGAGGAGACCCAGTGGGTCTCAAGATGCTCTACAGCACCAGCCCGCCGGCGCAGGTCGCAGCGCCAGGCGATCAGAATACTGCCGACGCCGAAGTCAATTTCTGGATCGGCCTGAAAGCACGACCAATGAATATCGATGTTGTCCAGACGAGTTCCCCGCAGCCTGGCGTGCAGGTAATCGCGTTTCAGGCTGAGGTGCGCTCTGGGGATGCTCCTAAACAGCAAATCCTCTATGTGACCGAGGCGCAAGTCTGGCAGAAGCAAGGTGAACAATGGCATCTGCTGAACGTTAAGCGTACTGGCGCAGCACACTTGAAACAACCAATCAATAAGGATAAGAACATCTATCCCGCTGACGTGGACGCGCGTGCCGAGATTAGAGAAGCTGAGGAAAAAGCTGCCAAGGACCACAAGCGGGTGCTTATCGTCTTTGGTGCGAACTGGTGTTACGACTGTCATGTGCTCGATATGGCGTTCCAGCGGCCTGATCTGGCTCCGGTTTTGGCAGCGAGTTACGAAGTGGTGCACGTGGACATCGGCGAAGGAAACAAGAATCAAGATCTGATGAAAGACTTTCAGGTGCCGATGCAAAAAGGAATCCCGGCGCTGGCGGTATTGGAAAGTACTGGCAATCTCGTAGTCAGTCAGAAGAACGGTGAGTTTGAAAATGCGCGCGCGATGACGCCGGAAGCCCTACTCGAATTTTTGAACAAGTGGAAACCGCAGGCACGTTAAAGGCATTGACCAGGTTATGGGATCGTAAAGAGGCACGATCCGCAGAGGAGTCGATGCCTGGCATGGATTCCGGGCATGGATTCCGGGCATGGAGTCCGGGCATCGATTCGTATCAGGCCGTGCCCTTAGGCATGCCGGATATGCCGGCAACAAGTGACCGCGGCTTTAGCCGCCGGGGTTTGACCGAGACGCAAGGGCGATGTTTTCAGTGGCGGGCTAGAAATGTGATTCAACCCTAAAACATTTGAGACTCGATAATGAGCATTGCAGAACCCATCCCGCCGGCTGAACTGAAGGCCAAACCGCCCGCATCGCCACCTAAGCGCAACGGACGCTGGGCCGGTTACACGCACCTGCTGATGGCTCGCATGAAAGAGCTGAAGCGCGAGCCTGAAGTGATCTTCTGGGTATTTGTGTTTCCACTGCTGCTCGCCTTTGGTCTCGGCATTGCCTTCCGCAACAAGCCAGGCGACGCGACTTCGGTCGTAATCGTGGCAGGTCCTCGGGCGCAGGATGCCGTGGCCTTGCTCGAAGGTTCGCCGCAACCTGGTGGGTTCAAGATCCAGGTGCAGGATGCCGACACAGCCCTAAAAGGCTTCCGCCTGGGAAAGTACGATCTCGTGATCGAGCCGGATGCCCAAGGCGGCTTGCAATACCGCTACGATCCTGCCCGTCCCGAAAGCGTGCTCGCCCGAGCCCAGGTTGACGACGCGATGCAGACCGCGGCTGGCCGCCATGATGTGCTGCAAACGAAAGCGGCCACCTCGTCGGAGCCCGGTTCACGCTACATCGACTTTTTGATTCCCGGACTTCTGGGTATGAACCTGATGAACTCCGGCATGTGGGGCATCGGCTTTGCGCTCGTGGACATGCGCCAGCGCAAGCTGCTCAAGCGATTCGTGGGCACCCCCATGCGTCGCGGAGATTTCCTACTGGCCCTGCTCAGCAGCCGGCTGGTGCTTATGCTGATTGAGATTGGATTGCTGCTGACGCTGGGCGTCATCGTGTTTCACATGAAGGTGATGGGTTCGCTGTTCTCGATTGTGCTGCTCGGCTCGGCAGGGGCCGTGGCATTCGGCGGCATCGGATTGCTCACCGCCAGCCGCGCACAGAAGATTGAAAGCGTGAGCGGGCTGATGAATCTCGTGATGATGCCCATGTGGATTTTTTCCGGAGTCTTCTTTTCCTATGAAAGATTTCCGGCGATGATTCAGCCCTTGATTAAAGCCCTGCCGCTCACCGCGCTCAACGACGCGCTTCGCGCCAGCATCCTCGAAGGTCAGCCACTGCCTCGTCAGTGGCCGCGATTACTCGTGCTGACCCTGTGGGGCGGTATTTCATTCGTGCTGGCAGTACGCTGGTTCCGCTGGACATAACTTTGTCCTCCATCTTCACTTGTGCGAGAGTCTGTTCAACCATTTTTTCACGGAGACGAGCAAATGAAGGAAACTCCACAGCAATACACGCAACGTGTTCTAGGTTACGCGGAAGGTAAGAAACCGCTGGCCGTGCAGGCGGCCACTGCCAACAAACTCGCACGCCTCATCAAGGGCGTGCCTATTTCCAGGCTGCGCAAGCGACCCGCGCCTGACAAATGGTCAGTGAGCGAAACTCTCGCACACCTGGCCGACGCCGAGATTGTTGGCGGCTTTCGCATGCGGCTGATCCTTGGAGCCCCAGGCACGCCCATCGCCGCCTTCGACCAAGATCGTTGGGTGAGCAGCGGACACTATGACAAGCGCAACCCCCGTCGATCCGTCGAGCAGTTCCGCACGCTCCGCGAAGCTAATCTGGCTCTGCTCAAGTCCCTGACCCCCGACCAGTGGCAACACCACGGGGTTCACTCGGAACGCGGCGTGGAGACCATCGACCGCATCGTCCATATGTTCGCCGGGCACGACCTTAATCATCTTCAGCAGATCGAGCGGATTCTTGCCAAGGAAAAGTAGACTAGGGCGGTGACTTTTCAAGAACACTCCGCTAGCAAACCGTTTATCCTCTTTGCCCACGCCAGGCTACGTAGTACTCTGTACGGCATATCCGGCTCGAATTCTGGCAGCATCAAGTCTCAGGTTGGGTTCATAAACTCATGGCCATCACAAAGGTAAACAATTCCACCGCAACCCCTGCCTCTTCGCCAACCCAGTCCTACACGGGTGCTCTGGCGGTCGTTACCACGCTGTTCTTCATGTGGGGATCGCTCACATCCCTCAATGATGTGCTGATTCCCTATGCGCAGCACGTTTTTACGCTGACACTTGCTGACAGCATGTTGATCCAAACCGCCTTCTTCCTGGCGTACTTTGTTTTCTCCATTCCAGCGGCCAAGCTGATTGATTGGATCGGATATAAGCGAGCCATCATCGCTGGACTGCTGACCATGGTCGCTGCCTGTCTGATTTTCTATCCGGCGGCAAAAATACCTTCGTACCCGTTCTTCCTGGCCGGACTCATTATTCTTGCCACCGGCATCACGATTCTCCAGGTCGCGGCCAATCCCTACGTCGCGGTCCTGGGAAGTCCTAGGACGGCTTCCAGCCGACTAAATCTCACGCAGGCCTTCAACTCTCTTGGAACTACGATCTTTCCCTGGGTCGGCGCTCACTTGATTCTGAAGACCACAGGTCCAGTTCTCTCTCCGTCTCAGGAGGCAGACGCGGTTATCAAATTGTACGTGTATTTTTTCAGTCTGGCCTTGTTGCTGCTGGCCGCCGGAATCGCTTCTTTCAAGCTGCCTAAGATGGAGTCTGCTGAGCACCACATTGGCGAAAAGGTCAACGACTCGCTGTGGAACCATCCCAACCTCATTTTCGGAGCAGCAGCGATCTTCGTCTATGTCGGCGGAGAGGTCGCGATTGGTAGTTCGATTTCTAACTACCTTGCGCTCGATAACATCGGTGGTTTTATAGCCTCGTCCACTATCCCCGACTCCGCCATGCGTTACCGCGCAGCCCTGGGGCAAGCCGCCCGATATATCTCCTTCTATTGGGGAGGCGCAATGGTCGGGCGCTTTATCGGGTCTGCGCTGTTGCAGAAAATCAAGACCGGGACGCTTCTCGCTTTCTGCGCCATCATGGCCGCCCTGCTGGTGACGATTTCTGTCCTCAGCAATGGACATGTCGCCATGTGGTCAATCCTCTCCGTCGGATTCTTTAACTCCATCATGTTCCCCTGCATTTTCACCTTGGGGATTGCTGAACTCGGCCCCCTTACTGGCGACGGTTCAGGCATTCTGAACATGGCGATCGTGGGAGGAGCCATCATTCCTTACCTCGTCGGGCGGCTCGCTGATTTCATTAACCATCGCTACTATTCAGCGATGACTCAAGGAGAGACCAGTTGGGGACAGGGGATTCACTATGCCCTCATCGTGGCCATGTTCTGCTATCTCTACATTCTGTTTTTCGCCGTCAGCGGATCGAAACCAAACAGTGAGCGCCGAGCGAAGGCTTAGCGGGACGCTGAACGGAATTGGTAATCAGAAATCATAGGGGGAGAGTCACCTCTCATCCCCTGCCACACCACCGGACATGCGGGTCCGCATCCGGCGGTTCGGCGGATTAAGCTAAGACCGCACGACCATGGGCGGAAGTCCAAGCCCCGCGAAGTAGGCCCACAGCCCTCACCGAATTCCCAACAGAACGCCAAGATACGCGCGGACCCTGCTCAAAAGTGCGGGATCGGCTTTGGAGTGAAACGTCGCTTTACGCGCCACCCAGTCCATACTCTTAAGGTGATCCACCAGCACCGCGCCCTCAATCTTATCGATGGTCGTTGGCAGGGCAAACGGATAGGGCTTGCGCCGGCTGCTCAGCGGACACACAACGACAAGTCCGCTAGCCCGGTTGTAGCTCTGGTCGGTCACTACGAGTGCCGGACGCCGCTTGGCCTGCTCCCGTCCCGCCTGGGGATCGAAGTCGAGCCGGAGAATGTCGCCTGCTTTGGGCGTGTAGGATGCCCCGAGGCGCGTCACCACTCCAAGCGTTCCTTCCCCCGCTCCGGCCCTGATGGGATCTCGTCATAGCGGTTTTCCGGCCTGATCTGCGCCACCAACTCCTTCAGCGTCGGCATTCTCTGCTTCCTCCGCACATTGATCTCTCCTGACCCTGCTTCAATCACAATGGAATCGCCTTCCCGCACCCCCGCCTCCTCCGCCACCGGCTTGGGAATCCGCACCGCCAGGCTGTTCCCCCATTTCACAATCTGCGTTGTCGGCATTGGTCCTTTCTGTGAATACAAAGTATCTATACCGTAGATACAAGTATATACCACGGCAACGTACTCCACACATCTTTGTCATCCGGAGGAGGGCGGCTCCCTTTGGGCACGAGGCGTGGCCTGAGCCTGCCGAAGGCGACCTGGCCGAGCCGCGCAAAGGGTCGTGCTCTTTGCGACCCAACGAAGCGCGCTTGCCTCGCTTCCTTTTTGTGCCTGCAAAAACACGAAGGGCGCAGACTTAAGACGGTCTGCGCGGTTGTTTTCCCCTATATGTACAGGGTATCAAGTTAGAAGGGGTAAATGTAAGATTGCTCGGCTGGCCCATATTTGCCAGCGGAGCAATGACTTCAGCCGGAAACTTCGTGTTCAGGGTTTTGACAAGATGTCCGGGGGGCTCTCGGGGGTGGAGACGTCGAACCTATCCCGTTGCGCGGACAATCTTGATGATCGAACTCTGTTCCCCCCATAGCAACTTGCGGGGGGTGCCGCCCGTTACGCCGGGATGACGCAGGCGAGGCACGGGAACTTCGACGACACAACCGAGGCTGGCGGAACTAGCATGGGGCTTTGTTCCCCGGGGATGCTAGAGTCATCCATGACGCATGCTGCACCCCATCATCCTGTACGACGGTGTCTGCGGACTCTGCAACCGCTAAACCAGTTCGTGCTGCGACGGGATCGTGAGGGCATTGTCCGTTTCGCTTCGTTGCAGAGTCCGCTCGCTGCGCGTATTTTGGCGCGCCACGGCGTCAATCCTCAGGATCTCGATAGTGTGTACGTCGTCCTCAATCACGATCTGACCAAAGAAGCTCAACCGGATGAACGTCTCCTGCCGCGTTCCGACGCGGTGATCTTCGCGCTGAAACGCCTCGGCGGAATTTGGAAGGTCCTTGGTTTATTCGTCCAGCTCCTGCCGCGGTTCCTCCGCGACGGGGGATACCGCGTCGTGGCGCGTAACCGCTATCGGGTCCTTGGCCGTTTTGAAACCTGCATGCTGCCGAATGCACGGGACCAGCAAATTCATTGACTGCTGACGTCCAACCAGTCTCAGAGGCGCTTGAACTGCTGATACCAATCTCCTAGGGTAAAATGCTTCGTTTGCGGATTCGTAGTCGCATTGCGCCCGTCCCGAGGTTTCATGATGCCTGATAAAGCGGTAGGAAACTCACAGAGCCCCAACATCGATTCCACCCTGCAAGAGCAGCGCAGATTCGAATGCCCGTCTGAATTCAGTCAGCAGGCCCACATCAAGAGCTTGGAACAGTATGAGCGCATCTACAAAGAATCCATCGAGGAACCCGAAAAATTCTGGGGACGCATCGCCGGTGAGCTGCACTGGTTCAGGAAATGGGACAAAGTTCTGGAGTGGAATTGTCCGTGGGCCAAGTGGTTTGTCGGTGGCGAGATCAATTTGGCTTACAACTGCCTCGACCGCCACGTCGAAACCTGGCGCAAAAATAAAGCCGCAATTATCTGGGAAAGCGAAGCCGGTGAGGTTCGAACTCTGACTTATCAGCAACTGCATCGCGAAGTGCAGAAATTCGCCAATGGGCTGAAGTCGCTGGGCGTGAAAAGGGGTGACCGCATCGCCATCTACATGGGCATGACGCCCGAACTGGCTATCGCCATGTTAAGCTGCGCCCGCATCGGCGCGCCGCATACAGTCGTCTTCGGAGGATTCTCCTCGAATGCGTTGGTGGATCGCATCCACGATTCCGAGGCCTCGGTCGTGATCACGCAAGACGGATCCTACCGTCGCGGCGCCGAAGTCAAACTCTTTCCCGCAGTGGAAGAAGCCCTGAGATCGTGTCCATCGGTGAAGAATGTGATCGTGTACCAGCGCACCGCGTCAGCGATCAACGTGCAGGCCGGCCGTGACCACTGGTGGCACGAGTTGATGGCGAAAGCTTCTGATGTTTGTCCGGCCGAGCCGCTCGACCCCGAGCATCCGCTTTATATCCTCTATACCTCGGGAACCACGGGAAAGCCCAAAGGCTTGGTCCACACGACTGGCGGGTATTCCGTTGGCACCTACCTCACCACCAAGTGGATTTTCGATCTCAAGGATGAAGATACGCTGTGGTGCACCGCCGACATTGGGTGGGTCACCGGCCACAGCTATATCGTTTACGGCCCGCTGCAAAATGGCGCCACCACTCTGATGTATGAGGGCGCCCCAAATTTTCCTGAGCCCGACCGCTTCTGGTCGATCATCGACCGTCACCAGGTAAACATTCTCTACACCGCGCCCACCGCGATACGCACTTTCATCAAGTGGGGAGACCAGTGGCCGAACAAACACAAGATGCAAAGCCTGCGCCTCCTCGGCACAGTCGGCGAGCCGATCAATCCCGAAGCGTGGATGTGGTATCGCGAAGTCATCGGCCACAACCGCTGCCCGATCACCGACACTTGGTGGCAGACGGAGACGGGGCACATCATGATTGCCCCGATTCCGGGGGCGATTGCTACCAAGCCGGGCTCGGCAACGCGGCCGTTCCCGGGCGTTATGGCAGATGTGGTCACCATGGATGGCACGCCGGTGCCAGCCGGGTCTGGCGGATTTCTGGTTCTGAAGAAGCCGTGGCCAGGGATGGCGCGGACTATCTATGGCGACCCCGATCGTTACGTGAAGCAATATTGGTCACAGATTCCCGGCATGTACTTTACTGGCGACGGGGCTCGCAAAGATAAAGATGGATATTTCTGGATCATGGGGCGGGTGGACGATGTGCTCAACGTCAGCGGCCACCGCCTTAGCACCATGGAAGTGGAGTCAGCACTGGTGGCGCATGAAGCCGTGGCCGAGGCTGCGGTGGTAGGGCGGCCTGATGAGCTTAAAGGGCAAGCCATTTCCGCGTTCGTTACGCTCGAGCACGGACGAACTCCCAGTCCCCAGCTCAAAGAAGAGTTGCGCAGCTGGGTCGCGAAAGAAATTGGTGCGCTGGCTAGGCCTGACGATATCCGCTTCACCGACATGCTGCCCAAGACTCGCAGCGGCAAAATCATGCGTCGCCTACTTCGCGAGCTGGCCACGAACGGCGAAGTCAAAGGCGACACGACAACCTTGGAAGATTTCGCCGTGATTGCAAGGTTGAAGGAGAGCGACGAAGTCTAGCGGTCTTGTAGCGCGCCACTTCTCTGTGAGGATGTAAGGGCTCTATCCCGCCCGCGCACACACTGTTTGTATTTTAAGGTTAATGCCCTAAGACGAATCCGGTAGAGAAAATTCAAGAAAAAATTAGCGCACGGCCTTGACTCCGTCGTGCCACGTTCTATCATTGGTAAAGCTCCTCCCTAGGGTAGGGGACAACCCAAAACAACTTAATAGAAAATTTGGAGGAAGTCCCCATGAAACTGAATGAAAGCATCACGACGTATGACGTTGCCGAGGCTTTACAGGGCGAGACCGGCAAGTTCGAAGTAACCAGCCCCAACGGAGAGCGCTATTTCGTTACGTGCCAGCCCGGACACTCTATTGTCAGCTTGGAGTGGGCCGGTTCTGAGCCGAACCTGCAACCCTTTCTCGTGCGGAAAGTAGCTCAACCTGTCACGACGGAGGGTCGCACAAAGAGATCCGCGGCTGCCTAGTACGGTTTGGCAACCCGACAAACCCCAACAAGCAAACGCCCGGTCCCGATCAGGCCGGGCTTTTGCTTTTTCCCAAGGCTGGCGGAGGCAAAGTTCCACTCGCCTCTACTCTTGTCATCCTGAGTGGAGCGAAGGACCTTTGCAAATTGCGGCCTGCGGCTCGAACTCTTGGTACTCATACCACTGTTGATCCAGATCTCTCCACTCGGGATGGGGTGAGACGACCAACGCGATTGTTTTGCTTCGCAGGCGTCACTTAAGTCCGTGGCGGGCGTAGCTTGGTTGGTGGTGGGTATAGAAAGACGCGCTGGTTTACTGGGCTTTCTCTGCCCCGTCCTGGGCGCGAAGTTCCTTGAAGATTGGATTCTTTTTTAGGTATTCCGGAAAATGCTTCTCGTAGCGCGCCAGTCCCGGACAGATGAAATGATGCGGCTCGCGCAAATCCAAATGTCCGCATCTCCTTCATCGCTTCTTCCGCTGACCATGTTTCGATCGCCATGCGGTATGACGCGATCATCATGCCGTCGCGATCGTCTCCCAGACGGCGATGCACAAAAACTTTCTTCCCGGGATTGTCGTGGAGCAGCTTCAAACTTCGCGCAAAGACCTCATCCCTCGGAAACGGGCAATGCCATGGAATTGAAACGTACTCCATTCCAAGTTTACGGACCTCTTTCCCCTCGCCTTCGCGCTTGGTCCCGCGGACGTCGACGACGATCTTGATGCCCATCTTCGCTAGTTCCTTGAATCCTTCGTGCGTCGGTTGGGACCCGCGATAGAGCGTCGGCGTGACCTCGGCAAAATCTCCCACGCCCTTGAGCAAGGTCTTTCGAGCCAGCGCGGGTCCCTTTCGAGTATGTTCCGTGCGAGCTTTCGCGGGTGGCGATGCCGACTCGGCGATTGACTGCAGCGGTACTCCGAGTGTGCTGGCAAACGAACACAAACAATGCCAGCGCGCGAGAAGCCAGAACACTCAATCTGGTGTAATCAGACATGACGATCACTTCGATGCAAGATCACAGGGGTGCGCACTGTCTTAGAGCACTGGAAACAATCGGGGGAATCCTGTATTGCCCGAGACCTTGGGTTGGGCGGAGCATTGACGACGAGGGATACCTAGGCCCAGACGATTCCCCATCATCTCATGATCTTCTATGCGCAGGCGCACTCAAGTCGTTAAAGCGAAGGCTCAGTCGGAGACGCTCAAAGGGTGGCGACAAATCGCATCTTTCTTAGGGGAGCCGATTTCGGTGGTTCAGCGATGGGCACGCACCGGAATGCCAATCTCGCGCCAGGGCCGGTCGGTAGTGACTTCACCGGAACAGTTGAACGCCTGGCTTGGCCGAGAATCTGGCAAACCTGTGCACGTCATTACTCCAGAAGCGGACCTCACCGCCGAACTGAGGCGAGGACTCTCCTCGATTCGTCGCGAAAAACACGCCTGATGGATTTCGCTTTTTTATTTGCTTCGGCGGGGTTGAAGGAACACGGCCGCAGAGAACTGCGCCACAACCTCACTGGCTCAACTTGATAGCCAGCTGCCGCTCTGGCCGCGTCATTTGGCTCCACAGCTTTTGCAGATTTTGCTGCAAAGCTGGATTGTCAGGTTCTTTTCGCAGGGCCACGGCAAACCAGCGATACGCCGTAGGTAAATCGCGAGGTGCGCAAAGGCCGGTCGAGTACAGCGCACCCAGCGAAATCATAGCCTTCTCATTCGATTGGTAAGCGCTGGTTCGCAGCATCTTCAGACCGCGATCGCAATCCTGCGCCACGCCACCGCGTCCGTAAATGTATCTTTCCGCATCGATCACAACCGAGTCTGAAGGGATGGCCGGCGTGGGCTTTGAACCCGGGATAACGCCAGACTTGCGCGCCGGCGTTCCCGCGCTTGCGCGCTCTGGCGGCACTGCTGGCGCTTCGGGCTTCGAATCCGGACGCGCAGCAGTGGAATCAGTGGAAGCACTCTCGTTCGATTGGGGAGCCTTCGATTCAGTCTCGGGGGGCGTTGCTGCCGGCGCGGGGGATGGAGCGGCTGTCGAAGTTGATGAAGCATCTCCGGCAGCGGGCTGTGCTGGCGATGCTCCCGTAGATGCAGCCGGGGCGGAATTGCTGGGGGCTGAGTTGTTAGGGCCTGAGTTGGTAGAGCCCACGGGCGCCGAAGAAGAGTTATCGGAACCGGGTGTGGTCCCCGCCCCTTGACCGGCTGGGGGAGACGACGGACCCCCTGCGGGCGAGGCACTGGTGGGAGCCGCCGACGGATCTGTCCCAGTCGTTGCCGCGCCCGGAGGTGCGGGCGCTGGCGAAGAGGAGTCAGTCTGCGACGGAGGGCTGGGGTGGGTAGCGGGTTGCACCGCGGCTTTTATTTCGGCGGTAAGCCAGGAGAATCCCCCGGTCTTCCAGCGCAGGTAACCGAAGCCGGCACATAAAAGAAGTGCGACCAGGATCATCACCGCCTTGCCTCGGCCGCGTCTCGGTTCCTCGTCATCATCCTCCAGCAGATAGTCCAGATTGCGAGATGATTTTGCCGGAGCCTGGTCAAGCGCGTAAATCGAGTTACCTCGCGGAATCCGTTCAGCCGGGCTCGGCTGGTTCAATCCGAGAAATGAAGGTCCGTTGATAATCGGGCTCTCGGCGGAACTGGCGACGCGGGATGGGCGAGGCGAACCAGGCGGGGCCGGGGTGTTGGCAGCAGTTTCAACTCGTGGAGGCAGTGCTGAGGGGGAAATGCCGGGCGATGCCTGAGTCTGCGTCCCAGCCAGCAGGGATGTGCCACACATCCCGCAGAAACGGTGGCTCTCCGGATTCTCATTTCCACAGCGGCCGCAGCGCACGCAAGCCTCCTTACATCTAGCTTACGATATCTTGGCAATTAGATGTGGGCCTGGGGATTTCCGCCCGTAAAATAGTGCCAGCAGAACTGCTTAGGGTACAATGCGCCGACCAGATTTTTCTCCCCTGAATCCGGCTCAGTCGGCCCGACCGAAGATTTCGGGTGCAGCTTCCGAAATACAGATTCTTAGCCCCGCTAGCTATACTACCTGTATCCGCGCTGCTCGATGGAGGAAAAGTCCTTCGGTATCCAGATGAAAGCGGCTATTCTGACCTCGCCTCAAGCCGTTTTAAAGCGGCCTCTTCGGATTGGCCAAGTCGCTCAGCCTGCACCAAAACAAGGTCAAATTCTGTTGCGGGTGCGGGCGTGCGGGGTCTGTCGCACCGATTTGCATATTGTTGAAGGCGAATTGCCGGTACGTCGTGCGGGGGTGATCCCCGGCCACCAGATTGTCGGCAAAGTTGTGGCCGGAGCTATGGAGGGACTTCCCCTGGGTACGCGTGTGGGCGTTTCCTGGATTGGGGGCATTGACGGCACGTGCCAGTACTGTCGTCGCGGGCTGGAGAACCTTTGCGATTCGCCAACTTTCACGGGCTACACCGTGGATGGCGGATATGCGGAGTATGCAGTGGTGCGATCCGATTTCGCTTTTCCGCTTCCCGAGTCGCTCGATGATTTGCACGCAGCTCCGTTATTGTGCGCGGGCATTATTGGTTTTCGCAGCCTTCGTGTGGCCGGGGTGGAGTCTGGAGAGCGAGTGGGACTGTTTGGCTTCGGCGCGTCAGCGCATCTTGCAATCACGGTCTTGCGCTCGTGGAGTTGTGAGGTCTACGTGTCGACACGAGGAGGGCGGCACCGTGAGTTGGCGACTTCTCTGGGGGCGGTCTGGGTAGGCGGCGAGAAAGATAACCCCCCCGTAGAACTTGACCGCGCCGTGACGTTCGCCCCTAGCGGCGATGTGGTCATAGCGGCTCTTGGCAGTCTGCGGAAGGGAGGAGTAGTAGCCATCAACGCCATTCACCTCGACCGGATTCCGCAATTCGATTACGATCGCCTGCTTTGGGGCGAGCGCCAGATTCGAAGTGTCGCGAACATGACTCGCGATGATGCGAGGGATTTCCTTCGGGTCGCGAGCCAGATCGGCCTTCGGCCGCAGGTGACGGCGTTTACGCTCGATCAAGCCAACGAAGCTTTGATCGCACTCAAAGAGGATTCGATTGACGGAGCTGCTGTGATCGTCATGTGAGCCTCGAGCAAGTGTTGCGATTCGAATCCTAAATCCAAGCCGGTCCTGTCCGTTTCTCCCGGAAGCCCGAAACGTTCGCGGCGGCACCCCTCAGTGGGCCCCCCCTCACCATAATTCTCAATCTTCGAGATGCCAATCGATCTGCTTCACTCTGCATGACATTCCAAAATTAGCATTAGGGATGTCCGCCGAAGAATTTGCCGACGCCGAGGCGGAACTCCACTGTGTTGAGGCCTGGATTTATACGGGTGAGGCCTGCGTTGGAGATGTGCAGGTAGCGTACTTCCAGGCTCCAATTATATTTCGCGCCCAGGATGTGTGTGCCGAGGGCGGCCGAAGGCGTGAAGTTTACTTTGCTGGTGAAGGCGGGAAGGTTGTGGTTGGTGAAGAGCGCGCCACCTCCCAGTTCGAGATAAGGCGAAAGACGGCCATGGCGCTCGAAGTTCCACTTGAGGCCGAGGGGATTGAGGCTCATACCATAGGCAGTATTGGCAGGCTGGAAAACCAAAAACACCGGCACAGCGTCAACGGCATATTCGAGGCGTCCGCGGAAAATGCTGGGAAGATGCGGGCCTGTGAGGATCCAACCGTATCGCAGTCCGGCGTTGAAAACTCCCGTGCGAGCGGTGCCTCCCGGGACGGAGTGGCCGCCGGCGGCCCAGATCTGCAATTCTCGAGCGCCTTCTAGGGGACCCGGATCAACCTGGGCGAGGCAGAGTGTGGAAGCGGCTGAAAGGATAAGAACGGCGGGAATGAGAGAACGCATGGTTTGCTTTGACTTCGGAATTCAGGGCGAAGATGTGAAGCGAAAAATCACAATACAGGAAACAACAGTAGGGAACAATGAAAACAGGACCGCAGACTTCGGCGGCGGCCTGCGTTCCTGGTGGACCATGCCGCGGAGGACGACTCTTGGGAGCTTACGAACCGTTGTTGGAGATTGAGTCGCGCTCGGTACGGGGGGCTTGCGCGACCAGTTGCAGCAGATCGTGAGCAACCCTAGTCGTATTGTGGCGAGCGACTCCGGCATCTTCCTCGAGGTGGTCGCCCAGGACGGGGATGACGCCCAGGGCCTCGATGGCATGCACGTCGGCGAAGATCTGGCAAGCTCCTTCGAGGGCATATTTGGCCTTGAGCGCATCGGACACTGGCGTGCGGTTGATGAGGGCGTAATCGAAGAGCTGCCTTTGGGCGTGGCGATTGAGTGCCTGAAGGTGATCGGCGGCGCTGAGTCCGAGACTTTCATTCGCCTGTGTCATCAGATTGCAGACATAGACTTTAGTCGCCGGCGAATCCACGATGGCTTGAACGATGCCTCGGACCAGGAGGTTAGGAATGAGGCTGGTGAATAGCGATCCGGGACCGATCGTGATCAAGTCGGCGTGGGCAATGGCATCGAGAGTTTGTGGCATGGGGTCGGGGTCGGAAGGGATGAGGAAAAGTTCAATGATGCGCCCCGTGCTAGCGGTGATCTTGGTTTCGCCGCGCACGCGTGTGCCCTCCTCCATCAGCGCTTCGAGTTCGATGTTGGAAGTGGTAGCGGGATAGATGTGGCCGCGTGTAAGTAGAATTTCAGAAGAGAGGCGCACGGCTTCGGAAAAATCGGAAGTGAGGGAAGTGAGCGCTGCGAGAAAAAGGTTGCCGAAGCTGTGGCCTTCGAGGCCTGAACCTTTATCGAAGCGGTGACGGAACAGTTTGGAGAGCAGGGCTTCGTCTTCGCTGAGCGCTACGATGCAGTTGCGAATGTCTCCCGGGGGGAGCATGTTGAACTCCTTGCGCAGGCGGCCGCTGGAGCCGCCGTCGTCGCTGACGGTGACGACCGCGCTGAGGTCTCGGATGGGGAGCAGGTCGGCAGCGAAGTTGCGGGATTCTCCGGGATAAAGCACGAAGCGCTTCAAGCCTTTGAGCAAGGTGGAGAGGCCGGTACCGCCCCCGATGGCGACCACCCGGAGACCGCGCTCGCGAGCGGCTTTCTCGGGAGACGAAAGCTCAGAAGTTTTGATTTCCATGGTGTGGTTTGCGACCAGCTTTGCTAGAGCCAGCGTTCGAACAATGAGACTGTGCCACGGCAGCGACCTTCGGTTGCACGGTTCGAGTTCTACACAATTTTGTCGTCGCGGAGAGAGTCTTCCTGGGGACCGAGATCGGCGCCCGGGTCCGGATACAGGAGTTCAGTGAAGCGTGGATCTTCCGCAAGATTTTGGAAGTCCGAGTCGTTGCGCGCTTGATATCGCAGATTGGGATTCATGCGCAGAGACTCGTCGAGCCTCCTGAGCGAGTCTTCGACATGGCCGGTAAGGCAATCTAGTGCGGCAAGGCCGTAAAGCACGTAATCCGCTTTGGGCGACTGTTTGTGGAGTTTATCGAGATGCTCGCGAGCCGTGACGTAGTCTCCAACGTTCATCAGGGAAACCGCGTAGTCAAAATGCTCTTCAGTGCTTTTGAACTGATTGCTAGTAGCGCGGTCGAGATGCTGGTTGCAGGTATTGAGATGAACGCCGGCACGGTCAGCCAATTCTCTATTAGGGCCGCTGATGAGTTTCTGGAAGTGAGGTTTCGCCTTCTCAAACTTGTGCTCTTGCATGGCGCGCAAACCGGCTTCATAGCTTTGGACGGCCTGGGCATATTGAGGATCGTCCCCCAGCGACTTCTTCGCGGTAGGTTTCTGGGCCATGTGCAGAACTCTTCCTGTGGTCTTCGTAATCGATACTCCTTGCGTGCGCGCTTCGGTGCTGCGTGTAAAGTATCGCCTAAATGCCGGGTTGAGGGCAATTCGGATCGACGACTACCGTGTACCGAGTAGTGGACAGCGGGCCTGCGGATAATCCTGAATGTACTCTGGCGAACATTACGCCGATTATGGAGTGTTTTTAGCGCTCGGAAACTGGCAACTCGGTACTAATGAATGGCCGCAGCCGCTTCGGGGTCTATCTGCTTCCACTCGCCCTTGATGATGCCCTGACGAATCTGTGCCGCCGTCCTACCCTTCTTGTGCTGTTGGTAGGAATAGTAAACCTCTTTGAGGCAGGTAGCACACCGAGCCCCGTGCGTGCTTTCAAAGCAGCTATGCAAGCTGTTATGGCCCATGCGGTCGCAATAGCAATAGCAGGGCTGCTGGTGAAGCACCGTCGGAATCTCAGCTGCCAAATCGTAGGCGTGAGTCTGATAGGGAGATTGAGCATCGGCGCCCCAGAGTTGGTCTTTGCCCAGGATGGGCGGCAGTTTTGTGCCCTTGGGCGGAGCTCCGGCGTTGAAAGCCGGCACCCCACCCTCCTCCTGGCTGGTTGCCCACTGTGCTGACATCAGGAGCGTGACCAGAAACAGGAAAGCGATGGTGAAGATTCTGTGGAGGGTAGGGCGCCGGCTGCGGACACGAATAGTCATTCTGGGATCTCCCAACCTGGTATTTTACCTTGTCATGGGCAAAGCCGGACAGAGGCAGACTCTCGGGGTGGCGATGGGAGCAACCAAACCCAAGGCAGGATAATCTGTGTATACAATAGAGTCCGCAATGGCCTTGAGTACGGAAAACGAACCTTCTCCAGGAGTTGCCTCTGCAGTCTCAGAGGCGCGCCTGGGTCCGGCAGGTTCCTGCGCGCCTCATAAGCTGGGATTGGCCAGGTCTGGGTGGGGCTTATGGCTGCGTGATCTGTTCATTTCTGTGGCGATTTCCGCTTTCATTATCGTCTTCATTTACCAGCCGGTGAAAGTTGAAGGTACCAGCATGATGCCTTCGTTGGCTGACCAGGAGCGGATCTTCGTCAACAAGTTTGTCTATCGCCTGGAGCCCATTGAACGCGGCGATGTGGTGGTATTTCGGTATCCGCGGGACCCGTCGAAGAGCTACATCAAGCGCGTAATCGGGGTGGCGGGAGATCGAATTCGTATCGATGGCGGACAGGTGTACGTGAATGATGAGGCCCTTGACGAGGATTATGTTCCGCCGGCCTATAGCGATGCACGCTCTTATGCGGAAATAATCGTGCCAGCGCATTCTTACTTCGTGCTGGGTGACCATCGTTCTATGTCGAACGACAGCCGGGACTTCGGCCCGGTGAATCAGAACTATATTTACGGCGAGGCCGCCTTTGGTTACTGGCCCATGGACAAGATGGGGCGGGTGCGATAAACCCGTCTTGAAACTTTAGGTGCCGTACCTTTCTGTTGTCTCCGACGTTATACTCACAACGCCTCGAAGAATGCGTGCCACTGTATTACCTGGGCTGGATAGCTATGAAGCCACTTGCCTATACATCTCCTTATGCGTGGGTTTTTTGGGCGGTCTTTGTGTTTGCCTACCTGCCAGAGTTCTCGGTGGTGGCTCGCGCACGCCCGTCGCCGGGGGAAAACACCGATCGTGGATCGACCTCTTTGATCGTCCTGGCCGGATGGATCGGTATGACGGCGGCATTCGCGGTTGCCGGAATTCCCGCCTTTAGCATCGCGCCCGGGCAGAAAATCTGGTTTATTGTCGGGATTGTGACTCTGCTATGCGGCAGCCTATTGCGGCGTCACTGTTGGCGGGTTCTAGGACAATACTTTACTGGCAATGTGAAAGCGGCGTCTGATCAACCCGTGATTGAAGCCGGAGCCTACAGGTGGGTTAGGCATCCTTCATATGCTGGAGGCATGTTGATGTACATCGGGACCGGACTGGCACTGACCAACTGGCTCAGCGTTTTGATTATTACTGTCGCGGGAGCTTTAGGCTACATCTACCGAGTGCATGTCGAAGAGCGGGCGCTGCTCGCCAACCTGGGCGCGCGGTACGAACAGTACATGCGACGCACAAAGCGGTTTGTGCCCTTCGTGTTCTAGCTTTGGGGTTGAAACTGGTTTCTGTCGATCCCGTATCGGATGACGCCTTCTTCGGAGCCCTTTCCCAGTAAGTGAAAGCCGTTGTTTTCAAGAACGCGGATGGACGCCCCCAGTGCCGGCAGCGTCTCCGCTGCGACCAGGAGCACCTCCGGATGGGAAAATGCCCAACCGATCAGGCCCGCTGCAGCTCGGAAGCAAAGCCTAGTCGCTGGTAGTCGGGCATGACTGAATCACCGATCTCAACCATTCCTTGCCGGGAAGGCTTTCCCTTGAAGCCACCAATCCCAATGGCTCGTGTCCTTTCCTCGGCTTTGCCGGGGAGCAGGAAGTACCAGGTTCCCCAGCCAGCAGCATCTGGATTTTCTTTGAGGTAATTGAGCGTGAACGTCTTTGTATGGTCGTCGTTCAATGGCGGTGGCCAATCTTGAGGAACGTCAGCTTCGAGCAGACGGGAAAAATCAGAAGGGTCATTTAGGTCGGCCGCGGCAAGTTCCGGTGTGGCGGACCTCAGTTGGAGTCTTTCTGTTCTCAGCAGGATAGATCCCATGAGAACGATGATAAGACTCGGCGAATGTGTTTCGCCTTTTTTATGGCATGCTGCAAACCTTTTTCTTTGCCAAAAGTCTCTGTTGAACGAGGGTCTTTACAGCCGGCGAAGACATGGATATGACGAGCCGCGTGGTTACAGTTTTCGTTGTGTCGATGGGTATGGGCTGGAGCGCCTCCTTGTCGGCACCTCTGAACATTCCGCAAACTGGCGGCGGACTTGGTTTGAGCGGCCGAGATCTGCTGAAGATTGCACAGTTGTACTTGAACGGCGGCAGCTGGCAGGGAACCCGAATCGTCGACGAATCCTGGGTGCGAGCGGCGACTCAGGCGCACGCCCGGATCGACGATGACACCGAATATGGCTATCTCTGGTGGATTAGATCGCTCAAGAGGAAGAGTTATCCGGCGTTTTACATGAATGGCAACGGCGGGAACAAGGTTCTGGTGTTTCCCGGGCTCGATATGGCCGTGGTCGTCACCAGCACAAATTTCAACACCCGAGGCATGCACGAGCAGAGGGAAAAGTTGCTGACGGACTACATTTTGGCGGCGGTAGTTCCTTAGAATCTAGGGCGGCACGGCTGTGGCTTACAGTCTCGAGGCGGGAAGAGAAAAACTTTCCGATCTCGCGATTCAAATGCCATTCTCCTCACTGACGGCAGAGATTTCTTTTCCATGAAGAACGTTCTAGCTTGGCCGATGAGCCGTTCCCTGTTAATATCTTTAAAATCCACTCCCCGGAGCGAGAATGCAGGCAATCCTTGCGCTGGAAGACGGGCGAGTCTTCCGAGGCAAAGGCTACGGCGCCAAAGGCGAATGTTACGGGGAAGTAGTTTTCAATACTTCCATCACCGGCTACCAGGAAATTTTTACTGATCCCTCCTACTCAGGACAGATTGTTGTCCTGACCAACCCAGAAATCGGCAACTACGGAACCAACGACGAGGACAACGAGGCCACGCGTCCGTGGATCGAGGGGCTGATCGTTCGTGAGTTCTCGAAGGTCAGCTCGAACTGGCGCTCGCAGCAAGTGGCCGAAGAGTATCTGGAGCAGTTCAAGGTTCCAGTACTTTCCGACATCGACACGCGCTCGTTGGTGCGGCACTTGCGCGATCACGGCGTGATGCGGGGCGTGATTTCGACCATCGAGAGTGATGCGGATAAGTTAATCGCAAAGGCCCGCTCCATTCCGAAAATGGATGGAACTGACTTGGCGAAAGTTGTGAGTACGAAGCGGTCTTATGTGTGGGAAGTGGGCGAGCGCTCTCATGAGCCAGTGGCTGTGGTCGGGGTGAAGGACGAGCCCCCGCGATTTAATGTAGTGGCTTATGATTTCGGAATTAAGCAAAACATTCTACGAAAGTTACGCGGTGAAGGATGCAGAGTGACGGTGGTTCCCGCTGAAACGCGGGCGGAAGACGTTCTCGCGCTCAAGCCAGACGGAGTGTTCCTGTCGAACGGACCAGGCGATCCCGAGCCGTGTACGTATGCCGTCGATTCGATCCGCCGATTGATGGGACGGCAGCCGATTTTCGGAATCTGTTTGGGTCATCAACTCACCGGTATCGCACTGGGTGGCAAGACCTTCAAGCTGAAGTTTGGACATCATGGGGGGAACCATCCAGTCAAGCAGTTGGCCACTGGCAAGATTGAAATCACGGCGCACAACCATAATTTTGCCGTCGATCCAGACTCGCTGCCAGACAGTGAAGTCGAACTCACGCACATGGATCTGAATGACGCGACTCTGGAAGGACTGCGGCATCGGAACTTGCCTTTGTTCAGCGTCCAGTATCACCCGGAAGCTGCGCCCGGGCCGCATGACTCGCATTATCTGTTCAAGGAATTCACCAGGATGATGGAGGAGTGGAAGGGGTGAAGCGCGGAGTGCCCGCCTCGCCGGTGCGAGGGCTGGGCGCCAATGTGTTGAAGGGGGGGCACGCCTTCAGGCGCGCCGCACAGAAGAATGGAGCGAATCCGCAAAAGCGGCCGCCGAAGCTGTGCTGCCTGAATTCAAGAGCAAAGCGCATAAATGCCAAAACGCACTGACATCTCGAAAATTCTAATCCTCGGCTCCGGGCCCATCATCATTGGACAGTCGGCGGAGTTTGATTACTCTGGCACGCAGGCCTGCAAGGCGCTCAAGTCTGAAGGCTTTGAAGTCGTGCTGGCGAATTCGAATCCGGCCACCATCATGACCGATCCGGAGTTTGCCGACCGGACTTACATTGAGCCGCTAACCCGCGAATTTCTGGAAGAAATCATCCGCGTTGAGCGCGAGATGTCGCCGGGCGCGGGCTTTGCGATTCTTCCTACCGTGGGCGGACAGACGGCGCTGAACTTAGCCATTGAACTCTCCGACGGCGGGGTTCTGGAAAAGTACAACGTGAGCCTGATCGGCGCCCAGATCAACGCCATCAAGAAGGCGGAAGACCGTCTATTTTTCAAAGATGCGATGCAGAAGATCGGGCTCGACGTGCCCAAGTCGGCGCTGGTGAACAACCCCAAAGACGGGCTCGAGTTTGCAGGCAAGATTGGCTTCCCTGTGATCATACGGCCGTCGTTCACGCTGGGCGGTTCGGGCGGCGGAATGGCCTTCAACCGCGAAGAGTTAATGGAAGTGCTGGCGCGCGGATTGGATATGTCTCCGGTGCACGAGGCCCTGATCGAGGAGTCGGTGCTGGGATGGAAAGAGTATGAGCTGGAGGTGATGCGCGACACGAAAGACAATGTCATCGTCATCTGCTCGATCGAAAATTTCGATCCCATGGGCGTGCACACCGGCGACTCCATCACCGTCGCTCCGGCGCAGACGCTTACGGACCGCGAGTATCAGGCGATGCGCGACGCTGCGATCGCCGTGATCCGCGAGATCGGAGTAGAAACCGGGGGATCGAATATTCAATTCGGCGTAGATCCTGAGACGGGGCGAATGGTTGTGATCGAGATGAACCCGCGGGTGTCGCGCTCATCGGCGCTGGCGTCGAAGGCTACGGGATTTCCGATTGCGAAGATCGCAGCCAAATTAGCCGTGGGGTACACGCTGGATGAGATTCCTAACGACATTACCCGCAAGACACCCGCCTGCTTCGAACCGACGCTCGACTACGTTGTGGTGAAGATTCCGAAGTGGCAGTTTGAGAAGTTTCCGGGAGCAGATGAAAACCTGGGCCCGCAGATGAAGTCGGTGGGCGAAGTAATGGCCATCGGCCGCACCTTTAAAGAGGCACTGATGAAAGGCGTACGCGCCCTTGATACCGGAAAGCGTGTCGGCGGAGCGAAGATTGAGCCCAAGATTTTGACCCAGCGGTTGGTGACGCCTCATCCCGAACGGCTGGCATATGTACAGTACGCGCTGCGCCAGGGACACACGGTCAAGCAGATCGCCAAGATGACCTCGATAGATCCATGGTTTCTTTACCAACTCAAAGAGATTAACGACATGCAGCTTGAGTTGGAGAAGCACCCGATGGAATCGATTCCCACCGAAGTGTTGCGCGAGGCCAAGCGCATGGGATTCTCGGACGGCCGTCTGGCGGGAGTATGGCGGCTGGAAGGACAAGAAAAAGTCCGACACCTGCGCAAGAAGCACGGCGTGCTGCCGGTGTACAAGCGGGTGGATACTTGCGCCGCCGAATTTGAGAGCTTCACACCGTATCTTTATTCGACTTACGAAGACGAGGACGAGGCGGCACCGACCGAGAAAAACAAAGTCATTATTCTGGGCAGCGGGCCCAACCGCATCGGGCAGGGAATTGAGTTCGATTACTGCTGCTGCCACGCTTCGTTCGCGCTGCATGAGGACGGTTACGAGACGATCATGATCAACTGCAATCCTGAAACTGTCTCGACCGACTATGACACCAGCGACCGGCTCTACTTCGAACCGCTCACGTTTGAAGATGTGTGGGCGATTTATCAGCATGAAACGTCAAAGGGCGCGCCCGTGGGCGTGATTGTGCAGTTCGGCGGGCAGACCCCGTTGAACCTCGCCTTGCCGCTGAAGGCAGCGAGGGTAAATATTATTGGCACGTCACCGGAATCGATTGATCTGGCGGAGGACCGCAAGCACTTCAACAAGTTGTTGGAGGAGTTGGAAATTCCGCAGCCGGCGGGAGTGATGGCGACATCGATCGAGGAGGCTATGGAGGGGGCAAAACGCGTCGGATATCCCGTCGTGGTGCGGCCTTCGTACGTGCTGGGTGGACGGGCGATGGTGATCGCTTACGATGAAGAATCGGTTGTGCGCTACATGAAGGAAGCGGTTGAATACTCGCATGATCGTCCGATCCTGATTGATCACTTTCTGGAAGATGCCATTGAAGTAGACGTGGATGCGCTGTCCGACGGCGAAGACGTGGTCATCGGCGGTATTATGCAGCACATTGAAGAAGCAGGTATTCACTCGGGGGATTCGTCGTGTGTGCTGCCGGCAGTGGACATCCCCCAGCCTCTACTGGAGCGCATGCGGGAGTACACCTTCAAGCTGGCTCGCGCGCTGAAGGTCGTGGGTCTGATGAACATTCAGTTCGCCATCCCGCGGGGAAATGGCGGCCCTTCCGGAAATGGATCAGAAGGGGGCAAGGTTTACGTGCTTGAGGTAAATCCCCGAGCGTCTCGCACCGTGCCCTATGTCTCAAAAGCCACGGGCGTTCCCTTGGCTAAAATTGCGGCGCGGCTCATGACCGGGCGAAAGCTGCGCGAGTTCCTGCCGGAGAATATTGAGCGGCGGTCTGATCTGGACACGGGGCATTGCTATTACGTGAAGTCTCCGGTGTTTCCGTGGAACAAGTTTCCTGGCGTGGACACGGTGTTAGGGCCGGAGATGAAGTCTACCGGCGAAGTCATGGGCGTGGCTGACAACTTCGGCGAGGCGTTCGCCAAGGCGCAATTGGCAGCTGGGCAGAAACTGCCCACACAGGGAACGGTTTTCATCAGCGTGACGGACAACGATAAGCGGCACGTCGCGGATCTCGCCCGCAAATTCGTGGACATGGGTTTCACGCTGGTGTGTACCTCGGGTACTGCCGACGTCGTCGAAAACGCCGGCATGAACGTGGAGCGGGTTTATAAGGTGAAAGAAGGCCGACCGAACGTTGTGGACTTCATCAAAGGCCAGCGCATTCAACTGATCATCAATACGCCCACAGGATTGGAGCCTTGGTTCGATGAGAAAGCCATTCGCCGGGCAGCAGTGACGGCGCGGATTCCGACGGTCACGACCCTGTCCGCGGCGCGGGCGGCCGCAGAAGGTATCTCAGCTTTGCAGCGTGGGGCAGTGAATGTGCGGGCGCTGCAGCATTTGCACGCGGACCGCGGGGCCAATGTCCGACGCTAGAAATCCCTGGAGAGAGGTCGGAGTCATGGGTCAGAACTCTGCGCTTATCCGCAGGTGGTTCGACGAAGTCTGGAACCAGGGCCGGGAAGAAACCGTGGATGCGATGTGCGCCAAGGATGTGATTGGACACGGCCAAGCCCAGCATGGAGCCGACATTCACGGGCCGGAGCACTTCAAACAATTTCTGCGCAGTTTTCTGAGTGGATTCTCAGATATTCATGTCGAGATCCACGACACTATCGAACAAGACGACAAAGTCATGGCGCGCTGGACTGCGACCCTGACGCATTCAGGAACGTTTCTGGGGATACCTTCCTCAGGCAAGCACGTCAGTGTTAACGGCATGAGTGTGCAGCGTATCGTCGGCGGGAAAATTGTCGAAGGCTGGGACAACTGGGACCAGTTGAGTTTGCTGGTGCAACTGGGCGCAGTGCTCCCAGCCAAATTCCTGTAGAGATTCGTTTTCTTCGACATCATCTTCCGGTTAGAATCGCTCATGCTGCTTTCCGGAATCATTCCTCCTATCACGACGCCCTTCTATCCTGAGGGCAACGTCTATTTCAAGAAGCTGGAACACAATGTCGAGCGCTACTCGCGCACGCCTGTGGCGGGCGTTGTGGTGCTCGGCTCGACGGGCGAGGCCGTCATGCTCTCTGATTCGGAGCGGCGGGATGTGCTGCGATCCGCGCGGGAGGCGGCTGCGCCTAGCAAAGTTCTGATTGCGGGGACGGGAATCGAGTCGGCGATTGAGACGCTGCGGCTGACTGAGTACGCGGCTGAACTCGGATACGACGTCGCTCTGGTGCGGACACCGCATTTCTATAGAAAGCAGATGCATGCCGCGAACCTGCTGGCTTTTTACCGGACTGTGGCCGATCGCTCGCCGTTGCCCGTGATGATCTACAACGTTCCACCGTTTACGGCCTACGACATTCCCGCCGAGACCGTGGTGGAACTGGCGGAGCATGCGAACATCATCGGTATCAAGGAATCGGGCGGGGATGTGGACAAGGTTCGTAAGATGGTGGAAGGGACGCGGCATATCAAACGCAGCGCAACGGTCACTGAAACTTTCGATGCGGTTACGCCGCGCATGCTCGCGGCCGCGGCCGGTTCGAGTGCAAATGGTGGCGGGGAACTGGTGCAGGTGGGAACGTTGACTGGGAGCGGGGAGACATCCCCACAGTCTGCTCCGCCGTCTACGAGCAAGGCGTCGTCTGCTGCTGTGACGGTGGTTGGTAATCTGAAGACGAGACAAAAAGAAGTTGGATTCCAGGTGCTGGTGGGAGCGGCGCAGAAACTGCTGCCTTCTCTGGAGGCGGGCGCAGTGGGAGCAATCCTGGCTTTTGCCTGTCCCGCTCCGACGGCATGTTATGAAATTTATGCAGCTTGGAAAGAAGGCGACGCCGATCTGGCCCGGTTGAAGCAGGAGCGCATAATTAAAGCTGCGCAGCGCGTGGGGTCTGACCTGGGAATTTCGGGACTGAAATACGCGCTGGATTGGAATGGATACTACGGCGGCCCGGCGCGGTTGCCACTGCTTCCGCTGACAGCTGAGCTGAAGGCTGAAATTGAGCAATTGATGGTGGACTTGCGGAACTAACTCCTGGGTAATTCCCCATGAGCGCTTCCAAATTTAACCTGTTGGGCGTGAAGTGGCGCGCCCGCCTCCCAGAAGCCAGTTTGTGGATCGCGTGACGAGGCGGCTTGCAAACAGTCCGCAGGCGAGAAAGCTCGGCGCGATTACTTCGCTGTAGCCGGCGATAAGGGAGTTATCGCAATGGTGGCCCGAACCGACTTGGTTCTGAGGTATTGATTGAGCGTTAACATCGCAGTGCTGGCCTTAGAGACTCCACCTCGCATCGGCTACCTCAGCATTGTTAAATAGAAAGCATTGTTTCCTGAGCGCAGGTCTTTTCCGTAGGAGAAAGCAACTCCGGTGCCGAACACGCGCAGCTTGATCTGTGCCCCAGTATCCCAAAGCCACTTGTGCGAACCCAGCGTTGCAGAGGGATCGGTGATCTGGCCGGTATCAAGAAATGGCCCCATCTTCAGCGCCACAATTCCATTTCCATAAACGTTCTTATCCGTTTCCCAAGCGGCGAGGAAGTAATTGCGTCCCAGAGGAGCGCTGCCTTTGCGGCCGTCGCGCGTGCCGATGTGTGCCCGCATCGGAAGATTGCTATCCCGCTCCAATCCCAGCATGAAGAGTTCGTCGAAGGGTACGGCCCCGAAGGTCTTGCCGGAGCGGAATTGCTGCTGCATCTCGTAGTCGTCTCCCTCGGCGCGTGGGAACCAGTGCCATCCCAGCGAACCTTGCAGCTTCTCGGAAGACTCCTCCGATTGTGACCACAGACGTGCCGCCTGGGACGAGACTTTTGCATCCAAGCTAAATCGCCTCTCGGGCATGCGCCATAGGGTGGCTCCGAGTTCCGCCAGTTGTTTGAGTTGATACCCCTTGGCCAGCAACGTCGGGGTCAACACTGAACCAGGGACGACGCTGCGGAAATCGCGATGGGAAATTTCCGCACCCGCGGACCAGTGCCACCGTCCGCTGGCGTAAGACGCAAGACTAAATCCCAGCACCTCGCGACGCAGGTTGAGGCTGGCGAGTGGCGGAGACGGCGCCGCGAACGAATTGATGACGACCCAGTTTTCCTTGCGCAGATCAGCCGCGACCTCGTAACGGTACTTGGCACTGCCCTGGAAGGGGCTGGAGAACTGGGCAAAGACTCGCCGTTTCTGTGGATCCCAGCGAAACATGGACACGAGATTGATCGCTTCATGGCGAAGGTTGTAATACTCGGGATTGACGCTGAGAAATGGTAGTCCACGCAGCAACAGGAACAATCCTTCCCACTTGTTTCTGCCGAACCCGTTGCGCTCCTGGCTGCGGAACCAGACATCGAACTTGTCATCTTCGCGGGCACGTAAATTGAACTGGTAGCGAGGAAAGATTCCCAAGAACCGGATGCGCGCTTCCGTGGCTCGAAACTCCCGCCATTGCAACGTACTGGCGGGCGAAAATGCTAAGGCCCGATCAAGGAGCGCAGGGGAGACTTGGGGCAATGGATCCGCCCTCAATTCCACAACCTGTGGTTTGGCGACGCGGTTCCAGTATTTCAGCGAGGCGTCGAGATTTCCCTGGAGAAAATAGATGGTTCCGAGAAAGTCGTTGGCGTAGGTGTCTCGCGGGGCCAGCTTGAGGGCTTGCCGCAAGAGACGAGTGGCAGGAGGATAGTGCTTTTGTTTGAATGCCACCCCCGCCAGCTCGATAGGGAACCGCGGATCGTGGGGCGCGATGCGGAGTCCGGCCTGAAAGGCGCTCTCGGCCTCACGCCAACGCTCCAATCGCGCCAGCGCGGTCCCATAATAGAAATTCAAGTCGGCTGAGCGCGACCGCAGCGGTCCCAGCAGAAGGGCGATGTCTTGCCAGCGTTGCTCGGCTGCGAGTTGTTGGACTTCTTCCGCCAAAGGGACTGCAGCGGAACCGGTCTGAGCCGACAACCGCAGGCAACTGCAGAGCAGCACAACGAAAACCCGCAACTTCTGCCTCTTCCAGGCACATTGCGCTCGACATCCACGGTCTGTGGCTTTCACCACTGGGATGGTGACGTCGCGCGAGGCACACCAGATAGCAGCTCCATCCGCACCAACTCCCGAAAGCAAAGATCCAGAGGAAGATCGAACTGAATACAAGGGCGGTTCCGGGGTCAGTGCGAGCCAGCCTCAGGAAGAGCCAGCAGAGTCCAACGCCCGGCACCTTTCCACTCCTGCTCGAATCGGGAGCGGTCCTCCTTGAGGAGTTTGCGCTGGGCGGGATCGTTTAGGATCACAAGCTTGCGCTCCTGGTCCAGGCCGGCGACGACCACGTAGTGAAGTTGCACCATTGACCCCGGCTTCAACGCCGCAATCAGGGGGCGGCCCTTTTCCAAGTGCTGCTTCAGATCTGACCAATCTCCAGCAAAGACGAATGTGGCATATCCGTTCTGTTGGAAATAGCGCTCCATGTCAGAAGCATAAATCCCGTGCGCCGCGTCCGAATGCAAGGCGCGCTGGATCTGTGCGGCCTCGGTGGTCGGATTGCCTGATCGACGCTGTTGCAGTTGCCAGTACTGCATCACCATCGCGATGCTGGCCGCGCCGCAACCGTCCTTCTCCTGCTTCACAAAGGGGATATCGAGCCAGATGCCGGAGGGATCGGCGGCGAAGAGCACGCCGCCCACCCACAGCACCAGGACGATGACGCGCATGACGCGAGGCATGGGATTCCTATTAGCGTACCGCGACAATAATCAGAATCAGAGCCGCGATGAGGACCAGAATAATGATCAAGTCCCGGTCGCTGAGGTGGCCGGCGGCGAAATCGGCCTGCGCCCTTTGAGCCCGCGACGCCAGTTGTGCCAGTTCAGCATCGCTAAGGCTGGCCACCGCCTTCTTCACCTGCTCAGGGTCCGTATGAGCAGCCTTCAATGCCCGCTGCGCCCTTTCCGAGGAGAAAAATTCCTTCAAGGTATCCAGATTCTGCTGCCTTACTCGGGAGGCATCCACGGCCGCTTTCTGCAGCTCAACGGAACTCACTACGTGTTCGGCAGCTTGGGCGAAGAGATTTTGTGGAATGGTAAAGATCGTAACCAGAAGACATGCCGTCAGAGCTCGAACGCACTGCTTGGTATCAAAGTGCATCTTTCGCACCCTCCA
>Ga0070708_100000333_pt1 | contig 35591 bp, 37 predicted proteins | sample KBSK5503metaG_FD_65469 | JGI IMG/M metagenome (GOLD analysis project Ga0070708, IMG submission 65469) | Corn, switchgrass and miscanthus rhizosphere microbial communities from Kellogg Biological Station, Michigan, USA - KBS K5-50-3 metaG | ecosystem: Host-associated > Plants > Roots >... | reverse complement strand
CGTCAATGCGGTGACGGCCAAGGCCTTTTGCCCTTCGTCGAAGCAGCCCGAGTTGAAGCACGCGGCGGTGCGCGTCACGCGCGCGGAGCTGCCTTGGAAGCTGGTGGCGTTCGGGTTCCCGGGCGGTGCGGAACATCTGGTCGCGCTTCGCGATGCGTTGCGCGAATGCGCCGGCCAGTTCGAGTTCGCCAGCGTGGTCTTGATTGGCGGTGATCGCTCGGGCGTCCTGTTGCGCGCCGCCGCGAGCGAGGCGATCGATGAAGTGCTGTTGGCACAGATCGACCGCCTGTTCCGTTTGCACGGCGACGACGTGGCCCGCTACGACGACCCGAAGCGCGGCATCGGCCGGCGCGTGCGCGTCGAGATGGGACGGCTCGTCGCGGTACGCCTGTCCGGCGACGTGAGTGGTGCGGCCTGGCTGCGCGACTGGCTCACGTCGGCTCACGATGTTGCCGCATTGCGCCATGGCCTGCTCGTGCCGTCCGGACAACCGCCGCACGGGTATGTGCCGCGCGGCCGTGTCGTCTGCAATTGCTTCGATGTTTCGGAATACGAAATTGCGGCGCACCTGGCGCTGTGCGCCGGAAGCCCGGAAGCTGCGCTGGCGACGCTGCAGGCGCAACGCCATTGCGGCACGAACTGCGGGTCGTGCCTTCCGGAACTCAAGCGACTCGCGGCCGCGAGCCGGGTTGCGGCGTGAGGTCCGGAGGCCGCGTCATCCTCGTCGGCGCGGGCCCGGGCGACCCGGAGTTGCTCACGCTCAAAGCGGTACGCGCGTTGCGGGAGGCCGACGTGGTGCTGCACGACGACCTGGTCGCGTGGGAAATTCTCGCCTTTGCGCGACCGGTTGCACGGAGAATAGCTGTCGGCAAACGTGGCGGGTGCCAATCGACTCCCCAGGCGTTCATAGAGCAGTTGATGCTGCGCGAAGCACGCGCGGGCCACGTTGTCGTGAGACTGAAGGGCGGCGATCCGTTCGTGTTCGGACGCGGCGGTGAGGAAATCGCGGCGCTGCACGCCGCCGGCATCGCCGTCGAGGTCATCCCCGGTGTCACGTCGGGATTGGCGGCGCCCGCGGCGATCGGGATTCCCGTCACGCATCGTGCGCTCGCGCATGGCGTGGCGCTGGTGACCGGACATTCCGCCGACGGCGATGGCACGCCGCCGGATTGGGACGCGCTCGTCAGGAGCCGGCTCACGCTCGTCATCTACATGGGCATGGCCGGCGCCGATGCGATTCGCGCAAGCCTTCTGGCAGCCGGGATGAAGGGCTCGATGCCGGTCGCCGTGATTTCCAATGCCACTCGAGCAGAGCAGGCGTCGATCGTCGCGACACTCGACACCTTCGTGGAGGCCGCGAGGGCCGGGCGATTGCGCAGCCCGGCGATCATCGTCGTCGGCGATGCGGTCGGGCTGGCTTCCGTCGATCTGGCGCACGGCATGCCTGCGATCCCGACACGCGCGGTCATGTGACTTGAATTTTGCGCGATCAGAGTTTCAGTGCGCCGCCGTACCCCGTCAATTCGAGATAGCCGCGTCCGATCTCGCGCCCGCCCGCATAAGCGCGCACGGCGCCTTCCCAGTAAATGGTTCCGACGGTCGCGCGCGAATCGAGTTCGGAATCGTGCAACAGCGGCTGCAGCGTGATTTCGACATTGCCGGCCGCGACGTCGAATGAAATCGGGTAGTCGATGTCCGTGCGCGGCGAGCGCCAGCGCCGCAGCGGCGTAAACCGGACTTGCGCGGGTTGCAAGTCGCGGATGGTTCCATCGTTGTCCTGCAGCGCGCCGCCGGCCCAGTACGCGCGGCCCTGCGAATCGCGAATGCGAAAGGCCATCAACGCCGAGCCGTCGTCGAAATTCACTCCGACCCAGTCCCATCCCCGCGCCTCGGGCGCGAGATAGTCGCTCGACCATTCGTGATCGAGCCAGCCCGCGCCTTGCACTTTCGTCGCGCGACGCTCGACCGTCAAGGTGCCGGCGACGTCGAGGTGCGGGCGGCTGTAGTAGTAGCTCGCCTGCTCGGTGCGAGGTCCTTTGCGGCTCACGCCTTTCGTGCCTTGCGGCAACCACGCCCGAGTTGCGGTGAACGCGAGATCCATCGAAAAATCGCGGGCGATGACGCGCGCCGCGTAGCTATTCCCGGTCAGCCGCAGCGACCAGTCGGCGATGTGCACATCGGTGGTCGTCTCGGACGCTTCGGCCAGTTCGAATCCCGCGCGGGCAGCACGCTGATCGTGGAAAAGCCGCCCGTGCCGCGGATCGGCGATCGCGGCGTGCGCGAACAGCAACTGCCGCGGCGCGAAGCGGCTGGTGCCGCCCTCGGCAACACCGGGGCGATTGCGGAAGAACGTGATCTGGATGCCAAGCTCATGACCGTCATCGTCACGGACCCACGCCGTGATGTACCACCACTCGGTACGAAAAGCGGAGTGGCTGCCGTGGTCCCGCGGAAATTCGAGCACCGTGTCCGGCACGACGGCGGGATAGCGGACCTGCGCCGTGGCGCGCGAGCCAGCAACGGCCATCGGCACAAGCAGGAACGAGCGCCGGTTCACCAATCGTCCTTGACGGCGCGGATGACGTCTGCGCCCATCGTCGAGCGCGCGCTGATCAGCGTCGTCACCGTGGCGAGCGCCAGCAGCGAGGCCGCGAGCGCCAGCAACGGAATCCACGGCAGATGCAGGTCCATGCTCCAGTGGAACGATTGGCGATTGACGACGAAGACAAGGACCAGGCTCAACAGCCATCCGAGCGCCAGCCCCACGGTGAGGCCGATGCCGCTGACCAGCAATCCTTCGGTGGCCAGCATGCCGGCGATCTGCCCTCGGGTCAGCCCAATGTGCCGCAGCATGCCGAACTCGCGCCGCCTTGCGAACACGAGTGCCCCGAACGACGACGACAAGCCGACGAGTCCGATGATGACGGCAGCGGCCTCGAGCGCATAGGTCACCGCAAACGTCCGGTCGAAAATCCGCAGAGAAATCGTCCGGATCTCGCCCGGTGACGCGAACGTCAGCGCGCCCGCGGGACCCACGCGCGCTTCGAGCTCGCGACGCACGTCCTCGACCCGCGCGCCCGTGTCGAGCCACAATGCGGCGTCGTTGGCGGTCGTGTCGCCTGTCAGCGCCGTGTACAACGCTCGATCGACGACGATCGCGCCCTGCTGCCGGGCGTAATCGCGCCACACGCCGGCCACGGTGAACGCGACGGCGCGTCCGGCAATCGGCAGCGTGATGCGTTGGCCGAGGCCATAACCGTAGAGATCCGCGGTTGCCTCGCTGACCCACACCGGCGGCGGATCGCCGGCCACACCAACCCGAGCCTCCGCGACCAGCGGCAGCGCGCGCGCCGGATCTTTCGCGGGAAGGTCGCGCGCGAGCAGGACAACGCGTGGCAGCGCGGCGTCGAGCAACAGGCTTTGCGCGCGCTGGAAATCGACGCGACGCACGCCGGGCAGCCCGGCGAACTTGCGCTGGTCATCGGCGCTGAAGAACGCGCTGTCCCCGGCGCTGCCCGCGCGCACATAAGTATCGGCGGGCAGGACGCGCACCAGCCAGTCGTCGAGCGACTGGCGAAACGATGCGACCATGATCGCCATCGAGACCATCAGCGACACGCTGGCGACAATCGTGGCGAGACTCACCAAAGCCTGTCCGGGTGCGCCGCGCAGTTGATCGAGCGCGAGGGCGGCCGGCACGAAGCGCGGCGTCGGAATCCGCGCGAGCAGGAAATTTGCGACCCGCGGCATCAGCATCAGCGTGCCGATCTGCAGCAAAGCGATGGCCACGTAGCCCATGATCGGCAATCCGGCGAGCGGTGGCGACAATGAAGCGAGCGCGCCCGCGGCCAGCAGCGAAGCGCCGGGCCACGCGCGGCGAAGCGGATGGAAGGCGGCCTGTTCGTCGCCGGCCTTGAGCGCGGCAGCCGGCGCCGCGCGCGCGGCTTCGAGCGCCGGGATGAGACTGCCCAGTGCCGCCGCAAGGATGCCGAGCGCGCCGAAGACGAACGTCGCCAGCGGTTCCAATACGACTGCAGGGGCGACGCCGCGGAAATAACCGGCGCCCAAATCAGCGCCGAAGACGCGCAGCGCAGCTCCGGCAAGCACATACCCCGCGGCCAATCCGAGCAGCGATCCGGCGGCGCCGACGATTGCGCCTTCGACGAGCAGAAGGCAAACGAGCCGCCGGCGGGTGAGTCCCAGCGTTCGCAGCAGCGCGAACTGCGCGCGCCTGCGCACCACCGACAGCGCCTGCGTCGAGAACACGAGCAGGCCACCGGTGAAGAGCGCCACCAAAGCGAGAACGTTGAGGTTCACGCGATAGGCGCGCGACATGCGCGTGGTCGCGTCGGCGCGCGCCTGCGGCGGTTCGACGCTCACTCCCGTCGGCAATGCCGATGCAAGCCGCGTGCGCACGGCAGCGACATCGGCGCCGGGCCGCACGCGAAGGTCGATGCGCGTGAGTCGCCCGACGCGGCCGAACTGTTCCTGCGCGGCGGCGATGTCCATCACGGCGTAGCTTTGCGACGACGCCGATTGCGCGAGGCCAGCCACGGTGAGCACGACATCGCGCAATCCGGACTGCAGCGTCACCGTGCCTCCCTTCGCTAGGTCGAGCTGCGAGGCGGCGGCGGCGCTGACAAAAGCGGTGTCCGGCCGCAAAACGTCGAGGAGATCGGAAGCGCTTCCGGTCAGCGACGGCGTGACGGTGCCTGCGCGAAACGCGTCGACGCCGAAAACCGGCAACGCTTCATCGCGTCCCTTGATCCGCGCGTCGATTTCGACGACCGGGCTGGCGACGGCGATGTCAGCATCCTGCGCGAGGCCCACGAACAAGGTTTCGTCGAATCCAGCACGAGGTCCGCGCACTTCGAGATCGGCGCTGCCCGACAGCGTGGCCATGCTGCCCGCAAATTCGCCGATCGCCGCCTGATTGACGAGTTGCACGGCGAATCCCAGCGCGACACCGAGCGCAATCGCGAGCGACGATAAAACAATGCGCGCGCGGTTGTGGCCGAAGGCGCCTCCGAGCGTTGCGCCGACGACGCTGACGTGCGCCGAGGGCGCGGTCATCGCGTTGCCGGCAGCGATGTATCGCGCAGGCCGTCCGCCGCGAGCGTCAGCACGCGGTCGGCTGCTGCCGCGGCGGCGTGCGAATGCGTGACGAGCACGCCGGTCGCCCCCTGGGCTTTCAATTGCCGCCGAAGGAGATCGATCACGCCGGCCGCGCTGTCGGCGTCCAGATTGCCGGTCGGCTCGTCGGCCAGGACCAGGGCCGGACGATGGATCAGTGCGCGGCCGATCGCGACGCGTTGCAATTCACCGCCGGACAGTTCGCGCGGCATCGAAGCGCCGCGCGAGCCCATGCCGACTGCGTCGAGCATGGCCGCCACGCGTGCATCGGCCTCGGGTCCGCGAATGTCGAGCAACGCCAGCGGCAGCGCGACGTTTTGCGCCACCGAAAGATAAGGCAGCACGTGGAACGCCTGGAAGACGAAGCCCATCCGCTCGCGGCGAAGCCGCGTCAACGCATCGTCGTCGAGCGTCGCCAGATCGGTTCCATCGACGGCCACGTTGCCGCTGTCCGGCCGATCGAGGCCCGCGATGAGGTTGAGGAGTGTCGATTTGCCGACGCCCGATTCGCCCATGACGGCGACGAATTCACCGGGGCCGACGTTGAGCGTAAGGCCTCGTAAAACGGCCAGCGGCCGTGGACCCGTGAAGGACTTGCTGACGTCGCGAAGAGAGAGCACGGCGTTGGCGCGGTGGCGGCGGGGCCACGGAAGGAATTGGCCAAGGGTAACGCATCGCCGCGCGCGGGCGTTGGCTTCGCGGAATCTTAAGCGGCTTCGGTTTGCTCGGCGGGCGTCCAGACGCGATCCAGGACGTCGCGCAGCGCGCGCACGACCGGCTCGTCTTCGCGCTCGGCGAGATAGACGAACGAAAGTGTTGTCGGCAGCCGGGCTTCGCCCCAGAGGACCACGTCGCCTCTGGCCGCGGCCTCGACCGCGAGGTCCGCGCGCATCAGCGAAACGCCGACCCCGGCAACGACCAGCGAACTGATCACGGCCTCGTGATCCGCCTCGACCCGGCGCACGGGTGAGGCGCCGTGTTCGCGGAACAATTCTGCGGCCAGCGCGCTGTGCGTGCTGATCGGCGGAGTCATGATCCAGGGCATTGCGACAATCTCATCCCACGGCGCGTTCTCGACCCGCTCGCGCCACGCGGCCGGGGCGACGACGCGATAGGCAAAATGCCGCAGCGGCAGGACCGCCACGGCCGGGTGACTCAAGTTGCCGTAATAGAAACTGGCGTCGAGCGCGCCGTCGCGCACCTTCTCGAACGCCGCACCCGTCACTTCATTGTGCAACTCGATTTCGAGCAGCGGGAACGCCTGGACGGCCTGGGCGAGCAGATCCGCGACCCGGATGAAGTCAGGATCGGAAACCGTGCCGACGCGAACTCTCCCGGCGACCTCGCCCTTGAATGCGCTGGCATGGCTACGCAGAACCTGGGCGGCGGCGACGACTTTGTGCGCCTCCGGCAGCAGCTTGTGACCCGCAGGGGTCAGCTCCATGCCGGTCGGAAGCCGTTCGAAGAGCGCGACGCCCAGTTCGTCCTCGAGCGCCTTGATTTGGGCGCTGAGCGCCGGTTGACTGATGTGAAGCCGGTCGGCTGCGCGGGTCAGGTGTCCCAACTCGGCGACCGCCGCGAAGCTCCTGAGCTGGTAGAGCTCCATAGGACTCCGTTCTTGTCTGCCAAACATCGATTATACCGGAAATGCTGCATAGCACCAATCGGTTAGGGCGGCATAGGTCAAATCAATGATCTTGATTCAAAACAATGATTTGACCCTATCCCGCTCGGGTCCTATCTTGGTATTGTGCGATGCACCAAGATCGCGCGCCCATGCCCACAAGGCGTAAAAGGAGCATCCAATGAGAGTCATGAACCCAACCGCGACCGAGCCGGGTTTTATCGCGCTCTGCATTCAGTTAGCCCAGGCGACCTTTACCGAGGCCATGCCCGGCAACGCGGAACCGAAGAAGCCGGCCGATTTGTCCAGGACAACTGCCCGACGCCCGACCGAAGCGCGTTGGATTACGGCGCTCGGCAACTGGTTCCACCGCCAGCAGGTCAAGGAACGCGAAGCGTACTTGGCCAAGTCCGCGGACATCTTCGAGCTGGAACGCAGGATTCGCTACCTCGAACGGCGCCCGTACTACTAACAGGCCTCAGCGCAAGACGGTCGAGACGAGACCGGCGGCGCCACACGCGAGGATGACGGGGATGACGCCGACCTTGTAGCGGAAAAGCGCCAAGGTCGCGGCGACGGCAAAGACAAGCGCCAGAGGATCGAGGCCCGCGAGCGATGCTGCGGGGCGCCACCCGGCAGGCCAGAAAACGTGCCAGGCAAAAAAACCGGCGAGATTGACAATGACGCCGACCACTGCGGCGGTGATGGCCGTCAGAGGTGAGGTGAACTTGAGTTGCCCGTGCGTCGTCTCGATGATCGGCCCGCCGGCAAGAATGAACATGAACGATGGCAGGAACGTGAAAAACGTCGCGACGCATGCCGCAACGGCGCCCGCGAGCGGCAGCAGCGCGGACCCGAACAGTTGCTTGACCCAGCCGCCGACGAATCCGACGAACGCGACCACCATGATGAGCGGGCCGGGCGTGGTCTCGCCCAACGCTAGCCCATCGATCATTTGCACGGGCGTGAGCCACGCGAACGATTCGACCGCACCCTGGTAGACATACGGCAGCACGGCATAGGCTCCGCCGAAGGTGAGCATCGCCGCCTTGGTAAAGAACCATCCCATCTGCGCGAGCGGCGAATCCCATCCCCACGATACCGCCAGTCCGCCGAGTGAGAGCCCCCATATCGCGACGAACGCGCTTACGACGAGGACCAGCCGGCGCCACGCAAAGCGCGCGTGCGCCGGTGTGGGCGTGTCGTCGTCGATGACCGATGCAACGTGCGTTGCGCCATCGGACGCGTTTGCCGAACCTGCGATGAACGCGGACGGAACGATGCGTCCGCCGACGTAGCCCAACAATCCCGCAGCGAAAACGATGGCGGGGAAGGGCACCGAAAACGCCGCGATCGCAGTGAGCGCCGCGGCCGCAACGACCCACAACAAAGGATGCCGCAGCGCCCGCGACCCGATGCGCCACGCCGCGTGAAGCACGATCGCGACAACCGCGGGCTTGACGCCGTACAGGACACCCGCAACGGCGGGCACGTTGCCATAGGCCATGTACAGCCATGACAGCGCCACGAGGACGGCGAGCGACGGCAACACGAACAGGCCGCCGGCAACAATGCCGCCCCAAGTCCGGTGCATGAGCCAGCCGATGTACGTTGCAAGCTGCTGCGCCTCCGGTCCGGGCAGCACCATGCAGTAGTTGAGCGCGTGCAGGAATCGGCGCTCGGAGATCCAGTGCTTTTCGTCGACCAGCTCGCGGTGCATCAGCGCAATCTGGCCCGCCGGGCCGCCGAAACTCAGGCAGCCCAGGCGGAACCAATAGCGAAGCGCCTCGGCGCGCGTGGGCGCGCGGGGCTGGGCGGGATCGGCGTCGGTCACGCGCGTTCCCAGACGCGCAATTTTTCCGGATACCAGCCGTGCGTCTCTTGCTGCGCTTCGCGGCACCAGGCGTAGAGCGAGTCGTAAACGAGCATTCCCCACTTAAGCATTGCGTGGTCGTCGGCGAACATCGCGGACAAGCCGAGCGACGCCGCAAGAAGGCCGGGAGCCTGCGGCGCCAGGTGCAGCGACGACGTGTCGGCGCCGCGGACGATCGTCGCGAGCGTTGCGAGCGCAGGGTGTTCGAGTTCATGGATGCGGATGAAAGCGTCGAAGCTGCATTGCGGGCCGGCATGCGAATAGCTGACGTCCGGAATGTCGTAGGCCGTGGCGCCATTCTCCGCGGCGAACGCGCGGACGTCCTCTTTGGGCACGTAGAAAAATTCCGCTGACGGATCGATGAATCGGCGAATGAGCCACGGACACGCGATGCGGTCGATTTTCGGCCGCGCGCGCGTGACCCATCGCGAGGGCTCGGCGTAGCGCGTCGTTGCGCCGCCATGCTCACGCCACCCGGCGATTCCCTCATCGAGATAGCGCGTGGAGAATCCGGCGGCATCCAGAATTTGCGCCGCGTCCTGCGACACCGAATGTCCAAGCACGCAATAGACGACGACGGGTCGCCACGGTTCGAGATCGCGCGACCAATGGTGAATCGTTTCGGGCGCGCGCCTGATGGCGCCGCGGATGACGTCCGGATCGTCGTCGAACGCGGCTTGCCGGCGCACGTCGATCAGCGTGGGCGGAGGAAAGGCGCCCAGCCGCTGCTGCAATTCCTGTGATGTGATGGCTTTGGCCGTGGTGCCCGAATCGTTGCTCATGTTGCCTCCTGTCGCGCCGGTTGGCGACAACGAAGCAGAGCTTGGATGACGATCAGGCCACCGGTGCGGCGGGGCGTCTGCGTGAAGGCCCCTGCGATCGATTATGGTCTAGATCAAGCCTTCGAGCAATTGCACGTCCACCATCTCGCCGGCCGCGATATTGCCGGTCTGCGTCGGCAGCACGATGAAGCAATTGGCCTGCGACATCGACGACAGGATGCCCGAACCCTGGTCGCCGGTCGTGTGTACGTTCCATCCGCCTGCGCCGTCCGGCGACAGGATTCCGCGCTGGAATTCCGTGCGGCCCGGCGCCTTGCGAATCGGCGCCGACAGCACGGCCTTGAACGTCGGCATCGGTCCCGTGTCGCGCCGGCCCGACAGCACCAGCAGCGCATCGCGGACGAATGCGTAGAACGTCACCATCACCGCCACGGGATTACCGGGCAGACCGAAGAAATGCGCGCCACCGATCTTGCCGTACGCGAGCGGCCGGCCCGGCTTCATCGCGATCTTCCAGAACAGCACCTCGCCTAACTTGTCGAGCAACTGCTTGACATAGTCGGCCTCGCCAACCGAAACACCGCCGGACGTGATGACGACGTCGGCGCTCGCCGCGGCATCGGCAAATGCGCGCTCGAGTTCTTCCGGTACGTCCGGCACGACGCCCATGTCGACGATGTCGCAGTTGAGGCGCGAAAGCATTCCGTACAGCGTGTAGCGGTTGCTGTCGTAGATCTGGCCCTCCGCGAGCGGCGTGCCGATCGATTTCAATTCGTCGCCGGTCGAAAAGAATGCGACGCGCAGCTTGCGATAGACGTCCACTTCATTGATGCCGAGCGACGCAAGCATGCCGAGCTCGGCGGGCCGGACCGGCTGCCCGAGCGCGAACACGACCTGCCCCTGCTTCAAGTCTTCGCCGGCGAAACGCCGATTCTGCCCGGCCTTCGCCAGCGCACCGGCGGGGACGCGGACGCCGCCGTCGATTTCCGTAGCGCGCTCCTGCATCACGACCGAATCGGCGCCCTTGGGCATGATTCCGCCGGTGAAGATGCGCACGGTCTCGCCCGGTCCGATGGGCCCGTTGTGCGGCTTGCCCGCGAACGATTCGCCGACGCGTTTCAATTCGGTGTCGCCCTCGGTGCGAAGGTCTGCGAAACGGACGGCCCAGCCGTCCATCGCCGAGTTGTCGTGCGCCGGCACGGCGATCGGTGAGACGACCTGCTGCGCGAGGACACGATTGAGCGCCGCCCGGATGTGCACGCGCTCGGTCGCGGTGACCGGCGAGAGAAACTGGCGGATCAATATCCGCGCGCGGTCCACGGCCATCGCATTGGGGTCGTAGTCGTCGGCGCAGGACGCTTCGCGCAGCGTTAGGGGTGCGTTCATTTGGCTTTTCTGAAACGTGATTTTAATCCGAGCGCGGGCGCCTCAACGCCATGCCATGACAACGCGGCGACGGCGAGTGTGAGCGACAGGGCCAAGGCAAACAGGGGCAGCGGCTCCAATCCCGGAAAGCGGTCCAGCAACGTCTGCTGGATCGGGAACGAATACACGTAGACGCCATAGGAATAATCGCCGATCCGATTGAACGCATGCCACTGCAGCCGGGGATGATAGGCGCCGACGAGCATGAGGTAAACGAGCAACGGCGCGAACAGCACGCCGCGCGCGAGCCCGGCCGGATTGACGATCACCAGCAGTAGCGCGACGGCGGCGGCGGCCAGGGACACGGGAATGGCCTCGCGCCACAGCCACGCCAGCGAACCCAGAGCGAACAGCAGCACGAGCGTTCGCGTGACGTCGTTGTACGGCGGTATCGGAAACCAGTCGGGGCGCAACAGGAACAGGACGAGCAGCGCGCCGAGTATCGCGAGCCACACCAGCCGCTGGACCAGCATGCCGGCGACCCCCGCGAGCAGAATCGCGACATAGAGCCGCAGTTCGACCGGCAGCGTCCACAGCGAGCCATTGACGTCGTGGGGAATGGGATTCACCGGAAATGCGCCGGGCAGCCGGTGTTTCATCTCCCAGCCCGGTGCGACGTGCAGCACGTAATCCAGCGTCTGCGGGTGCCCGAGGAAGGCGGCCCAGTCGAGCGCGCTCGATGCAAACGCCAGCACCAGCGTGAGCACGACCGCAGCAATGAGCGCCGGGTAAATGCGCAGGACGCGTGCCGCGACAAAAGGAGCGATGCGGGAGCGCGACCCCCAACTCTGCGTCACCAGGAATCCCGAGATCACGAAAAAGCACGCCACGCCGAGGTAACCCAAATTGAGTTCGGGCATCACGCGCCACAGCGGTTCGTCGGTCCAGTGATTCGTCAACGCATAACTGTGGAACATCACGACCGCCGCCGCTGCAGCCAAGCGGATCAACTGGAAATTGTTGTCGCGGCCGTGCGCCAGCGTGGAGAGCCGCGGCATCATGCCGCGCCCAGCGGGATCTCGGCTCCGCGCTCGACGCGGCCGTCCCTGCGCAGCGTGACAATGCAGAGGCTGGCAATGGTCGCCACGACCGGTTGGCGCAACGCAGCGGCGGCGTGCGCAAGCATCGCATTGCATGCATCGACATCGTCGGCCACGCCGATCGTCAGATGCAGCTCCCAGCGAAAGCCGTGCCGCAGGAACGGCGCCAGCACACCGCGGTAGAGTTGGTCATGCAGTTCCGAGAGTGCCTGCCAGCCGCGCGTCATCCGCAGGTAAACGAAGCGCGCCTCGAAGGCATCGCTGCCCGCGAATTCAACGGGCAAGACGGGCCAGCGTGACGCGACGCGCCGCACGTGCGCCGCGACCTGCACCGAACTCAATGGGGACGCAAACGGAGACACGAGCGCCACGTGTGCCGCTGCGGCGCGCGCGGTGGGGTCATGCAGCGCGCGAAACGCCTCCACCTCGCCCGACACTTCCGCCGGCAGGAACCAGACGATGGCGCGACGCGGGAGCGGCGGACCGACGGGAGGGCGGCCACTGCGTCGCATGCGATGCCGCCTTCTCAAGCCTCAACGGGCATCGTCAGCCGCGGCGGCAAGTTCGTCGGCGGTGTTGATGTTGCGAAAGGCGCGTTCCTCGTCGTCGAATGCGACATGAGCGATGCGCAGCGTGGCGTACCACGCATCGATCTTGCGCCCGCCGCCCTGCAGGAACGATGCGAGGTGGGGCAGCACGTCGCGGCGCACCAACGCGAACACCGGGTGCGGCTGGTCCTGCGTTTTTGCGACGGCGATCTCACCATCGTCGCGGTCAATCGCCGCGGCGAGCCGGGCGACGAGATCCGCAGGCAGGAACGGCGAATCGCAGGGCACCGTCACGACGAATGGCGTCGTCGCCTGGGACATGCCCGCGTGCAATCCGGCGAGCGGCCCCGCGAAGCCGCCGATCGCATCGGCGACGATCGGAAAGCCGAAAAGCGCGTAGCGATCGGAATTCTGGTTGGCGTTGATGATGAGCGGGCCCACCTGCGGCGCCAATCGCGCCAGCACGTGCGCCACCATCGGGACGCCGCCCAATTCGACCAGGCCCTTGTCGACGCCGCCCATGCGCCTTCCCATGCCACCGGCCAGCACGATGCCGGTGACGTCGTCTCGCGCGATCGTCATCGGGTGAAACGTTGTGCGCCCGTGAAGAGCAGGTAATGCCGATTGGTGGCGCGGCCGATCATCGTGATGCCGACCTTTTCCGCGATCTCGTGGCCCATCTGCGTCAGGCCCGAGCGCGAGACGAGGAACGGAATGCCCATCTGCGCCGCCTTGATCACCATCTCGGAAGTCAGGCGGCCCGTCGTGTAGAAAATCTTGTCGGCGCCGTCGAGCCGGTCCAGCCACATCCGGCCGGCGATCGCGTCCACGGCGTTGTGGCGGCCGACGTCCTCGACGAACATGATGATCTCGGATTTGTCGGGATCGTTTGTCGCGAGCGCGCAACCGTGCACGGCGCCGGCCTGCTTGTAGATCGTCTCGTGCAGCCGGACGTGGTCCAGGAGGTCATAGAGCGTGGCCTGCGAAAGCGTCGCGCCCGGAGGCAGCCTCACGTTGTCGATTTCGTCCATCAGGTTGCCGAACATCGTTCCCTGGCCGCAGCCGGACGTCTTGGTGCGCTTCGCGGTTTTCGCCTCGAGGTCGGCCAGTCCGGCGCGCGTCTTGATCGCACACGAATTGGTTTCCCAGTCGACCTGCACGGCGACGATGTCGTCGATCGACGCCACGAGTCGCTGGTTGCGCAGATAGCCGATGGCGAGCGCCTCGGGCGCGGCGCCCAACGTCATCAGCGTCAGCAACTCCTGCTTGTCGACGTAGAGCGTCAGCGGATGCTCGCCGGCCACGGCCACGCCGCGCGCCTCGCCGTGCTCGTCGACGGCGCGAACTTCGAACGTGGACGGCCTTGCCGCATCGGTCAGCAGTGGGCGATAAGGGGTGTTTGGTGCGTTGATCCTAACCCCCGATGTAGCTCATCTCAACTTTCGGAATGCGCGCGGTGTTGGCCGTGCGCACCTCCGAATAGCGGTCGGCGCGCTTTCCCCAAACCGCAGCGATGGCATTCCGGATTTGCGCGTCGGAGAAATCGTTGCGCAGCAGATCGCGCAGGTCGTGCCCGTGCGTGGCGAAGAGGCACGTGTAGAGCTTGCCCTCGGTCGACAAGCGAGCGCGCGTGCAATCGCGGCAGAAAGCCTGCGTCACCGACGCAATGACGCCGATCTCGCCGGTGCCGTCGGCGTATCGCCAGCGTTGCGCGACTTCGCCGCTGTAATTCGGATCGGCCGGTACCAGCGGCAGTTCCGACGTGATCCTGCGCACGATCTCGGCCGCGGGAACGACATCGTCCATCCGCCAGCCGTTGGTCGCACCGACGTCCATGTATTCGATGAAGCGGACGATATGACCGGTACCCTTGAAGTGGCGCGCCATCGGCACGATCGAATCTTCGCTGATGCCCGCCTTCACCACCATGTTGACCTTGAGCGGTGAGAGTCCCGCGGCTTCGGCGGCATCGATTCCGGCCAGCACGTTGGCCACGGGAAAGTCGACGTCGTTCATCGCGCGGAATGTCGCATCGTCGAGCGAGTCGAGGCTGACCGTCACGCGCGAAAGGCCCGCGTCGCGCAGGCTCTTCGCCTTCTTCGCCAGCAACGCCCCGTTTGTCGTGAGCGTGAGGTCCAGGTCGCCCAGCCGCGCGAGCATCTCCACCAGCTTTTCGAGATTCTTGCGCAACAGGGGCTCGCCTCCGGTGAGCCTGATTTTGCGCACGCCCAGATCGACGAACACCTTCGCGACACGCTCGATTTCCTCGAACGTCAGCAGTTCCGCGTGCGGCAGGAATTGGTAGTCGCGGCCGAACACATCCTTCGGCATGCAGTAGACGCACCGGAAGTTGCAGCGGTCGGTCACCGAAATGCGCAAGTCCGACAGCGCGCGACCCCGCGTGTCGACGATCGGCCCGGTGTGCGCGGGTCCATTCGCCGCAGCGCGCAGGAACGCGTTGGCGTCGTGTGCCGGCATTGGGTTGAGCGGAATGATCGTGGCCATGGATTGCGCGCGGATTCGTCGACGAACCCGCATCGCAAATGGTAGCAGACGGCGTGCTCGCGACGGAGTTCCCTTCGGGGTTGGACCTTCTTGCGGGTGTATCATCCATTCGCAACATTTGCCCTGCCTCATTGACCAGGTTCATTGACCCGCTTTATCGAGCAAATACCCATGAAGCCCGTGTATTTTTCCGTCGATGTGTTGATGGAGCGCGTGCCGCTCGCGAATCGCTGGGTGAGCGAGCAATGGCGGCCGGCGGGGGTGGTGCCGATCGGCGAAGCGGAAGCGGAACCGGGCGAACCGGATTGCGTCGCTGACGGTCCGCAGGGCACGACGTGGCGCTTTCCCGGGCGCGCCGTTGAACTGCACCCGAGCGAGGCCGAGGGCTACTACCTCAACATCACGTCCGAGACGCCGCTCGTGTTCGTCATGTGGCGCCCTTCGGAAGATGGCAGTGCGCCCGCGGCGCGGCCCGAGGTCGTCACGGTCAGCTACAACCAGGCAGGCCGCCTCATGGACGGCGGCGAAAAGGTCGATCCGGTGCCCATGCCCGACGCGATCCTCGCGTGGATGCGCCCGTTCGTCGCCCTGCATTACAAACCCGAGCCGCGCAAGAAAATGAAACGCAACGACCCATTTGCGGACGGCGCGTCGGCCGGCGGCGCCCGCTCGCCGCGCAATTGAATCCGCTTTCGCCGCCGCGCATGGCCGACGACGCCGATACGTCCCGTCCTTTCTCACTCAAGCGCTGGTCGCAGCGCAAGCTGGAGGCTGCGCGCGCCGAGCGGACGCAATCGCTGCTTCCGCCGGACCCTGTAGCTGCGCCACCGGCCGCGGCGATTCCCGACGCAGCACCTGCCGTAATCGCTGACCCTGCGCCGCTGCCACCGGTCGAGTCCCTCACCATCGAGTCCGATTACGCTCCGTTCATGCGGCCGGCGATCGACGAAGAAACGAAGCGCGCTGCGCTCAAGAAATTGTTCAGCGATCCATCGTTCAACGTGATGGACGGTCTCGACATTTACGTGGGCGATTACACGCAGCCCGATCCCATGCCCCCGGGAATGCTGGAAAAGCTGTCGGCGGCTTATGCGGCGGTCGCTCCGGCGGAATCACCGGAAGAACCGAAGGCCGGCGCGGAAATACCTGGGGCCGAGAGTGGTGCGCCTGCGGCACAATCAAATGAGCCAGCGGCGGCGGTTGCGGCCGAGCCGTCTTCGCCGCCCGCCGTTCTTGACTCTGAAGACGCGCACACGGCTGGCGAGCGGCAATGAGCCTCGCGGGCAAGAAACTCTTCCTGTGTTCGTGCAACGGGACCATGCCGCTCGACGGTGACGCCCTCGCTCGCGCGCTGGCGCTCGGAGGCGACCCCGGCGTGCACACCGCGCTTTGCCAACGCGAACTCGACCAATTTGCCGCGAACGCACGCGGCGACGTCGTGGTTGCCTGCACGCAGGAGCAGCGGCTCTTGTCCGAAGTCGCCGAGGAAGGCGGCAAGACGCAGGCGATCCGATTCGTGAACATCCGCGAGACCGGCGGCTGGTCGGCCGAGGCGAAAGCCGCGACGCCCAAGATTGCGGCGTTGCTCGCGATGGCCGCGCTCCCCGACCCGGACCCCGTGCCCAGCGTGACCTACAACTCCGGCGGGCAATTGCTGATCGTCGGCCCGATGGGCGCGGCGCTGCATTGGGCCGACGCGCTCAAGGATCGCCTCAATGTGACCGTGCTTGCCACGGGGCGCGCGATGGGGAGCGAGCTGCCGGCGGAGCGCGCCTATCCCGTGTATTCCGGAGAGATCGAGTCGCTGCGTGGCTGGCTCGGCGCATTCGACGTCGAATGGTCGCAGGCCAACCCGATCGATCTCGACCTGTGCACGCGCTGCAACGCCTGCATCCGCGTCTGTCCGGAAAACGCGATCGACTGGAGCTACCAGATCGATCTCGACCGCTGCCGCGACCACCGCAAATGTGTCGCCGCTTGCGGCGCGATCGGCGCGATCGATTTCGACCGGCAGGACGTGCCGCGCACCGAGCGCTTCGACATCGTCCTCGACCTCCACGCGATGCCGTGGATCAAGCTGCACCAGCCGCCGCAGGGCTACTTCGCACCGGGCGCGGACGCTGTCGCGCAGGCCAAGGCTGCCGTGGAAATCGCAACACTCACCGGCGAATTCGAGAAGCCGAAATTCTTTAGCTACAAGGCGTCGATCTGCGCGCACAGCCGCTCGCGCCAACCCGGTTGCACGCAATGCATCGACGTCTGTTCCGCGGCCGCGATTCGTTCGGACGGCGACAAGATCTTCGTCGAGCCGCACCTGTGTGTCGGCTGCGGCGCCTGCACGACCGTTTGCCCGTCGGGCGCGCTCACGTATGCGTATCCGTCGGTCCCGGATCTCGGCGCGCGAATCAAGACACTGCTTGCGACGTTTGCCGGGGCCGGCGGTCGTGATGCTTGCATTCTGTTCCATGCCGAGGACAGCCGCGACGCGATCGCGCGGCTCGCGCGCCGCGGCAAGGGACTGCCCGCGCGCGTGATTCCGGTCGAAGTCCACCATATCGCCTCCGTCGGCCTCGATGTCTGGCTGGCGGCGCTCGCGTGGGGTGCGTCGCAGGTGGCCGTGCTCGCGACCGGCGACGAGGCGCCCGAGTATCGCGCGGCGCTGGCATTCCAGATGCAGATCGGCGACACCATCACCAACGCACTCGGCTACCAGGGCGAGCATTTCCGGATCGTCGACGGCGCCGACGTCGCCGCCTTCGAAACCGCCGTCTGGCAATGGCCGGTCGCGCTGACCGCGCGCGTCGCAGCCACGTTCGCGCCGACGGGGGAAAAGCGCACGACGATCGGCCTCGCGCTCGAACATCTCGCGCTGCACGCGCCGGTGCCGCAGAAAACCATACCGTTGCCGAAGGGCGCTCCGTTCGGCGCCATCGCCATCAATGTCGATACGTGCACGATGTGCCTGGCCTGCGTCGGATCGTGTCCGGAGGCGGCGATCCTCGACAACATGGAAGCGCCGCAGGTCCGGTTCATCGAGTCGAAATGCGTGCAATGCGGCATTTGCGCTGCGACCTGCCCGGAACATGCGATCACGCTCACGCCGCGCCTCGACCTCACGCCGGAAGCCAGGGCGCCCCGCGTGCTGAACGAGGCGGCGATCTTCAAGTGCATCGCTTGCGGCAAGCCGCTCGGGACGGACAAGATGATTGCGACGATGCTCGGGAAGCTTTCCGGCCATTCGATGTTTGCGGCACCGGGAGCCTTGGACCGGCTCAAGATGTGCGCGGACTGCCGCGTGGTCGATCTCATCAAGAACGAAAACAGTGCCGACATCCGCAACCTCTGAACCGGTCGCAGTTGCGCATCCACTCGCGCCGGAAGACTTGGCGCGCGCCCAGTTCTATGCGTTGCTGGCGCGCCTCTTTGCCCATGGTCCGGACAATGCGATGCTTGGGGCACTCGCATCTTCGGCGCCTTGGCCCGATCCAGAGGGCAATCCCCTTGCCTCCGCATGGAATAAGCTCATTTTGGCGAGCACGGCCATGGACGCCGACGCGGCGGAGCAGGAATACACGGACCTTTTCGTCGGCGTGGGGAGAAGCGACGTCGATCTCCACGCGTCGCACTACGTGACCGGCCCGACGACGGAGAAGCCGCTCGTGGCCGTACGCTCGGACCTCACGCGCTTGGGGCTCGGCCGTCGCGACAAAGTCACGATGTACGAAGACCACCTGTCCGCGCTGTGCGAAACGATGCGCCTGCTGGTTGCAGGCACCGGGGACCGCGAGCCGGCAACCGTTGCCACCCAGCGCCAATTTTTCGATCGCCATCTCGCGCCGTGGGTGTTCGATTGCTGCGATGCAATATGCAAATGCCCGCTTGCCAACTACTATCAACGCGTAGCAGAATTTACAAGTCTGTTCATGGCCGTCGAACGTGACTCGCTTGCCATCGACTAGCAACCGTTGCGGCGGCTCCGCACGGATTCATAACGTCACGCGGTTTTTGACTTGTCGGAGGGTCGCATGACCAGATCATCGCAACGCGCAGCGCAAGCGCCGGTCCCCGCGCACGCCCCCAAACCTGCCGATCCGAAACGCCGCCGCTTCCTGCTTGCACTCGGTGCGGGTGGCGCGGGCGCGGCGGCCGTCGCGACGAAAGCGCTCGCCCGTCCGGCCATGCTGGCCGAAGTCACGGCAGACACCGAATCCGCGCAGGGTTATCGCGAAACCGAACACGTGCTCGACTACTACGCGACCACGCGGATCTAGGAGACTGCCATGCTGCTCACGCGCAAGTCGGACAGTGCCCCGACGACGGGTCCGCGGTTGAAGAGACAGGCCGGCGGCAGGATATCCACGATGGACCGCCGGACGTTCCTCAAGCGTTCCGGCCTCGCCGCAGGCGCGGGTGCGTTCGCGAGCCAGTTGCCGTACGGCGCCATCGGCCCCGCCACGGCGGCTGCGGAAAGCGACGCCAAGTCGGTGCAGAAAAAGCGCACGGTGTGCACGCATTGTTCGGTCGGCTGCGCGGTCGACGCCACCGTCGAGAACGGCGTGTGGACGCGGCAGGAGCCCGTGTTCGAGTCCCCGCTCAATTTGGGTGCGCACTGCGCCAAGGGCGCGTCGATTCGCGAGCACGGCATCGTCGAGCACTCGCACCGGCTGAAAACGCCGATGAAGCTCGTCAACGGCAAATGGCAGCGCCTCTCGTGGGACCAGGCGATGAACGAGGTCTCCGCGAAGATGCTGGAGATCCGCAAGGATTCGGGCCCCGACGCCATTTTCTGGGTCGGCAGCTCGAAGCACAACAACGAGCAGGCGTACCTGATGCGCAAGTTCGTGTCGTTCTGGGGCACGAACAATTGCGACCACCAGGCGCGCATCTGCCATTCGACGACGGTCGCCGGCGTAGCCAACACCTGGGGCTACGGCGCGATGACCAACTCGTACAACGACATGCAGAACACCAAGTGCGCGATGTACATCGGCAGCAACGCCGCCGAAGCGCATCCGGTGTCGATGCTGCACATGCTGCACGCGAAGGAAACCGGCGCGAAGATGATCGTCGTCGATCCGCGCTTCACGCGCACCGCGGCCAAGGCGGACGAGTATGTCCGCATCCGTTCTGGCACCGACATTCCGTTCCTGTTCGGGATGCTGTACCACATCTTCAAGAACGGCTGGGAAGACCAGCAGTACATCAACGACCGCGTCTACGGCATGGACAAGGTGAAGGCCGATGTGATGGCCAAATGGACGCCGGACAAGGTCGAGGAAGTTTGCGGCGTGCCCGAAGCGCAGGTGTACAAGATCGCCGAAATGATGGCCAAGAACAAGCCGTCGACGGTGGTCTGGTGCATGGGGCAAACGCAGCACACGATTGGCAACGCAATCGTCCGCGCGTCATGCATCCTGCAACTGGCGTTGGGCAACATCGGCGTATCCGGCGGCGGCGCGAACATCTTCCGCGGCCACGACAACGTGCAGGGCGCCACCGACGTTGGCCCCAATCCCGATTCGCTGCCCGGCTATTACGGCCTGGCCACCGGCTCGTGGAAGTACTGGGCGGGTGTCTGGGGTGTCGACTACGAGTGGATCAAGAAGCAGTACGCCGAAGGGATGATGGAAAAAAGCGGCATGACCGTGTCGCGCTGGATCGACGGCGTCATGCTCCCCAACGACACGATCGACCAGGGTCCGAACCTGCGCGCGATGGTGTATTGGGGCCACGCGCCCAACAGCCAGACGCGCGGCACGCAGATGGCCGAGGCGATGAAGAAGTTGGACCTCATGGTCGTCATCGATCCGTACCCGTCGGCCACCGCGGCCATGTGCGCGATGGTGCGCAAGGATGGCGTCTACCTGCTGCCGGCCGCTACGCAACTCGAAACATCGGGCTCCGTCACTGCATCGAACCGCTCGCTGCAATGGCGCGAAAAAGTCATCGAGCCGCTGTTCGAATCCAAGCCCGACCACACGCTGATGGTGGCCTTCGCCGACAAGTTCGGCTTCAAGAAGGAACTGATCAAGAACTACGAGATAGTGAAGGACAAGGACGGCTGGGACGAGCCCACGCCCGAATCGATACTGAAGGAAATCAACAAGGGCACGTTCACCATCGGCTACTCGGGGCAGTCGCCGGAGCGGTTGAAGCTGCACATGAAGAACATGTCGACGTTCGACGTCAAGACGCTGCGCGCGCGCGGCGGACCGTGCGACGGCGATTATTACGGTTTGCCGTGGCCGTGTTACGGGACGCCGGAATTGAAACATCCCGGATCCCCCAATCTGTATCAGACGTCGCGGCACGTCATGGACGGCGGCGGCTGCTTCCGCGCGAACTTCGGCGTCGAGCGCGACGGCGTGTCGCTGCTGGCGGGCGACGGGTCGTATCCGAAAGGTTCCGATCTCACGTTCGGTTACCCGGAATTCGACCATGTGCTGCTGAAGAAGTTGGGCTGGTGGGACGAACTCACCGAGGACGAGAAGAAGAAGGCCGAGGGGAAGAACTGGAAGACCGACCTTTCCGGCGGCATCATCCGCGTCACGATGAAAAACCATGGCTGCCATCCGTTCGGCAACGCGAAAGCCCGAGCGGTCGTCTGGAATTTCCCCGACGGCATCCCGCAGCATCGCGAGCCGCTGTATTCGCCGCGGCCGGACATGGTGGCGAAATACCCGACGCACGACGACAAGAAAGCTTTTTGGCGGCTGCCGACGCAATTCAAGACCGTCCAGGACAAGAATGTCGCCGACAAGGTGTCGACGAACTTCCCGCTGGTCCTCACCAGCGGCCGCCTGGTCGAATTCGAAGGCGGTGGCGACGAGACGCGTTCCAATCCGTGGCTCGCGGAGCTGCAGCAGGAAAACTTCATCGAGATCAACCCGAAGGACGCCAACGACCGCGGCGTCATCGACGGCGAATACGTCTGGGTGAAATCGCCCACGGGCGCGCAGATTTCGGTCAAGGCGATGGTCACCGATCGCGTGGGTCCGGGAACGACGTTCATCCCGTTCCACTTCGCCGGCTGGTGGCAGGGCAAGGACATGCTGGAGTTCTATCCCGAGGGCGCGGCGCCCATCGTGCGCGGCGAAGCGGTGAACACCGCGACGACCTACGGCTACGACTCGGTCACGATGATGCAGGAAACCAAGACGACGCTGTGCCAGGTCGCCAGGAAGGCTTAAGGGGCACGCCATGGCTCGAATGAAATTTCTTTGTGATGCCGAGCGCTGCATCGAGTGCAACGGCTGTGTCACCGCCTGCAAACAGGAGAACGACGTCCCGTGGGGGGTGAACCGCCGCCGCGTGGTGACGATCAACGACGGCGTGCCCGGCGAGCGTTCGATCTCGGTGGCGTGCATGCATTGCTCGGATGCGCCGTGCATGGCCGTGTGCCCAGTCGATTGCTTCTATCGCAGCGAGGAAGGCGTCGTGCTGCACGACAAAGACCTGTGCATTGGCTGCGGCTACTGCTTTTACGCGTGCCCGTTCGGCGCACCGCAGTTCCCGCAGGCGGGTGCGTTCGGCGTCCGCGGCAAGATGGACAAATGCACGTTCTGCGCGGGCGGTCCGGAAAAGGACAATTCCGAGGCGGAGTTCAAGAAGTACGGCCGCAATCGGCTGGCCGAGGGCAAGCTACCGGCGTGCGCGGAGATGTGCTCGACCAAGGCGTTGCTCGGCGGCGATGGCGACACGATCGCCGAGATCTACCGCCAGCGCGCCACCACGCGCGGCAAGGGCAGCGAGGTGTGGGGCTGGTCGACGGCCTACGGACGTCCCGAAGCGCCCAAGTCACCTGCCGCACCCGCCGCCGCGCCGGGAGGTAAATCGTGATCTCGAAACTGATGCGCATCGTGGCGGTCGCCTCGGGCGCGATGGCCGCGCTGATGCTCGCGGGATGCGGCGAGCGCCCGCAGGTCATCGACTACAAGCAGGGCAAGTATCAAGGCAAGCCGGACGAACCGCCGTACGCCGCGGCGCCGTTCAACGGCAACAAGGATATGTGGGAGCGCGACATCCGCAACCGCACGCAGAATCAGAACGAATATCGGCGCATCGGTTCCTGATACCGCCATGGCGAAATCCACGTTGATCGCGGCCGCGCACATTTTCGCGGCTACGCTGGGCTTGGCCGTCGTTTGCGGCGCGTCCGCGCAGTCGCCGGCGGTGTCGCAAAAGGACGAACAGTACGCGACGAAGCAGCAGGCGCAGCAGGCTGCGCAGCCGCTCAACAATCAGCCGGTGTGGAGCGAAGTCCGCAGCGGACTCAAGCAATACACGAGCATTCCGGGCCGCGAAACGAATGTGCTCGTCCAGCCGTCGGGTCAGACATGGCGTGCGCTGCGCGACGGGCAGATATCCGTCTACGGCGGCTGGGCGCTGGTGGTCATGTTCTTGGCACTTCTTGCTTTCTACTGGCGCATGGGAACCATCGAGCTGCACTCGCCGGAAACCGGCCGCAAGATCGAGCGCTTCACGTCATGGGAGCGTTCGGTCCACTGGGCCACCGCGGCCAGCTTCACGATTCTTGCGCTATCGGGACTCGTGATCCTGTTCGGCAAGGGTGTGTTGCTGCCGCTCATCGGCTACACGCTCTTCTCCTGGCTCGCGATCCTTTCCAAGAATCTGCACAACTTCGTGGGGCCGCTCTTCTGCGTCTGCATCGTCCTGCTGTTCTTCACGTTCGTCCGTGACAACATGTGGAGGGCGCACGATGTCGCATGGTTCCGGCAATTCGGCGGCCTCTTCTCGGGGCGCGATGTTCCCTCCGGAAGGTTCAACGCCGGCGAGAAAGCCTGGTTCTGGTTTGGCGCGCTGGCGCTGGGCGTGATCATCAGTGCGAGCGGGCTCGTCCTCGATTTCCCGAACTTCAATCAGACGCGCCAGACGATGCAGGTTTCCAATGTCGTGCATTCGGTCGCGACGACGCTGTTCATGATGGCGGCGTTGGCGCACATCTACCTGGGAACGCTGGGCATGTCGGGCGCCTACGATGCGATGCGCACCGGCTATGTCGACGAAACGTGGGCCAGGGAACACCACGAGTACTGGTACAACGACGTCAAGAGCGGGAAGACGCAAGCCGCGACCACGACGGCACGCGAAGCACACCGTCCGGCATGAATCCGCCCCGCGTCGAAAACGAGCACCGGGAGGAGGAGGGAGCGCAACGATGAAGACGATCCGTGCAGTGCTGGCGGCTGCGGTTGTGGTCGCGTCGTTCGGCGTAGCGGTGGCGAAATTGCCACCGGCGGCACCGACGACGGACGCGCAGAAGGCCGAGGCGAAAGCCAAGGCGGACGCTGCGGCCGACTTGGCAAAACAACAGCAAGCCAAAGCCGAGGACCGCGTCGCCGCGCGCTATTTCGCGGACATGAAAGCCCAGGGCAAGGCCGTTCCGCCGCCGCAGATGGCGGCGGCACCGGCGGCACCGGGCGCTCCTGCGAAGGCGGCGGCACCTGCGAAAAAATAAGCGGAATCTGGTTGCGAAGGAGTTTTAAGCGGGGGCCTCGTGCCCCTGTTTTTTTCCCGGCCGCAATGGCGATTCGCAAGGCTGCGCATGTGTTGGCGGGGCTCATCCCTATCCGCGATATAATCGTCGGCTCGCCGGAGAGATGGCCGAGTGGTCGAAGGCGCTTGACTCGAAATCAAGTATACGGGGAACCGTATCTAGGGTTCGAATCCCTATCTCTCCGCCATTTTTTGCCTGTACGGCCCTGAGACATAGGTTGCATGCCGTACCTAAGACATGGGTGACGAGCGCGCCAGGTTCGCGCCCCGCAGGCTACCCTCGTTCGCAACGGGTTAGCGAAAATGCGAACCGGCACCGCCGATCATGTCCTTCGCTGCAGCGTGCTTCCCAGGGGCGATACGTGCCGCTATTGTGGCTCGCCGGGTTCTCCTCGCGACTCGTTTCCGGCCATTCGCACATCGATCTCCGGATGGGCGCGAATCGCGAGAATGCCTCGGTCGCACCGCATCTTTCTTGTCCGCTGAAGGCCGAAATCGGCGCTTGGCTCGTCAGAAAGTCGGAGAGGCATGCACGATGGTGCTAGTTAGCATCCAAGTGAACCATCCGTGGAAGGGATACCCCGTGTCCGACCGCTCGGATACGATCGAACTGCTGGACTCGCCGCGACCATGAGCGCCCATCCGTGAAGCGCCCCTCCCGCACCGACGAGACGATCACGCTGGCGGTTCTCGCGGTTCTGGTCGTCGGCGTTTTCCTGGTGCTCCAGCCGTTCATTTCGGCCATCGTCTGGGCCGCGGTGCTCGCGGCGACGACGTGGCCGGTGTTCGCGTTGCTGCGGCGGCGTCTTGAGGGTCGGTCGGGACTTGCCGCGACCATCGTCACGTTGCTCATCCTCGTCGTTGTCGTGACGCCGTTCGTCGTCGTCGGCGCCACGCTCGCCGAAAATTTCGACCGCGTGTCCGTGTTCGTGCGCGGATTCATCGAAGGCGGGCCGCCCGATTTGCCGGGTTGGGTGAACAAGCTGCCGCTGTTCGGTGAGCGCATCGCCGCTTATTGGGCCTCGTTCGCGCACGACAGCTCGGCGATGTTCGTCGAGCTCAAGAAGTTCGTCGAGCCGATGAAGGATTTCGCACTGAAGGGTGGCGCCGGCATTGCATCCGGGCTGTTTCAGCTCACTCTCTCGGTGCTGATTGCATTCTTCTTTTTCCGTGACGGTGACGCGATCGTCGCACGCTTGCGCGGCGCGGTCAGCCGCATCGCGCCGGATCGCGGCTTGCACATGCTGCAAGTGGCCCTCGCCACCACGCGGGCAGTCGTCTACGGCATTCTCGGCACGGCCCTCGCGCAGGGCGTGCTGATGGCGATCGGCCTCTGGATCGCGGGCGTCAAGGCGGCGCCGTTGCTCGGTCTCGCCACGTTCTTCCTGTCACCGGTACCCATCGGTCCTCCGCTCATCTGGATTCCGGCCGCAGCCATCCTCATTTACCAGGGCGAAACGGGCTGGGGCATCTTCCTGCTGCTATGGGGCGCGCTCGTCGTTTCCTCGGTCGACAATTTCATCAAGCCGATGATCATCTCCCGCGGCAGCGACCTGCCGTTCATTCTCGTGCTCCTGGGCGTTTTCGGCGGCGTCGTGGCGTTCGGCTTCATCGGCGTTTTCCTGGGCCCCGTTCTGCTCGCGCTCGGCTTCGCGATGATCAAGGAATGGGCGGGCGTCGCGCACCCGGCGCCTGCGGAAAGCCCGCGATCGACGGATAATTAGAACGTCGAGCAGTACACGACCGCGTTGGCCCCGCTGCCTTCCGGCACCCAGCCGCGATTCAACATGGCCCGCCGGACCGAAAGATCGACCGTGTAGCGGTGGTTGGCATCGTGCCTGTTGTCGAAGAAGCGGTAGACAGGCAGCGTGCCTTCCGGACACCCGCCGCTGTCGTCGGGACGCAGGATGTAGAACGCCGTTGCCGTCTCGAGATTCCAGATTCCCGGCCAGTGCGAAAGAACGAAATTGCATTCGGACGCGCTCGCCGCGAAGTAATGCGAATTGATGAGGCCGGCGGCATAGAACCGGCACACCGGCAGCGACCCCGGAGGTGCCGCAAAGGGCGACAGGTACGCGTAGAAATAAAGCCCCGTGCGCTGAAAGATGCCGGACAGGTACGTGTCGACGTAATTGATCTCGGCCGGAGTCGCGGTGATGAAGTAGTGATCGAAGTCTGCGCGGTAGTACTCGACGACCTGGAAGGCGCCCGGGGGCGGCGCGCTTCCGCCGGGAAGGGTGCTGGCGATCGCAGCGCCCGTGTCGAGCAGCCCCGTGCCGCAAATGCTGCCGCGCGAACAGAACGACGCGAAAGGAAAATCGCGCGCGGTTCCGCTGACGATGTCGAGCACAGTGCCCGGCGCGAGCATCGGGTTGCGCGCGATCATCATGGCCGCGGTGCCCGATACCAGAGGCGCGGCGAAGCTGGTGCCGCGCCCGGCGATATAGGCGGGATTTCCGGGGACCGTCGTTCCGTCGTTGCCGGTCGAAATGATGAGCGCTGCGTCGGGAAGATCGCCGCCCGGAGCAGACACGTTGATCCGGGTCCCGAAGTTGGAGTAGCTGGTCAGCGTGCCGTCTTGCGCATGTGCCGCGACCGTGATGACGCCGCTGCAATTCGCCGGACTGAATTCCCCGGCGTCGGCGGACGAGTTGCCGGCCGCCGCGACGACCACGGCGCCCGTGGAAAGCGCATCGTCGATGGCTTCCTGGATCGACTGGTCGCACGCGCCAAAGCCGCCGAGGCTGAAATTGACGACCTTCGCGGGATTGGCGTTCGGCGGAATGCCGTCGATTTGCCAGCCCGTGGCCCAAAGCATGCCTTCGAGAATGTCGTCGAACGTGCCGCCGCACCTGCCGAGCGCGCGCACCGGCAGGATCTTTGACCCCGTCGTGAGACCCGCGACGCCGATGCCGTTATTGGTGTTCGCCGCAATCTGTCCCGCGACAAAGAGGCCGTGGAAGAAGCTGTCCTCCCCGGGGCCGCCGCATTCGCCGTCGCTGCTCCAGTCGCCTTCGTCGCGCGGATTCGGGTCGCGCCCGTCGCCGTCGCGCGCACGGTCGGGATCCGTGATGAAGTCGTAGCCCGCAAGCACGCGCCCTTCCAGGTCCGGATGCGGCAGGATCCCGGTGTCGACGACGGCGACGACGACCGCAGACGAATCTGGCTGCACCGCCCATGCCGCCTGGGCATTGACGCCGGAGAGCGGATCGTTGAGCGACCATTGCTGCGCGAAGAACGGATCGTTCGGCGCGGCGGCGGGGAACGCCCGCTTGACCGGATCCGCATACTGGACCGCGGCGTCCTGCTGGATCGCCTCGGCCATCTGTGCGAGTTGCGGCGGCGAATACGCGAGTGGCGTGCGCAGCACCCAGACATTGCCGATCTGCCGCTCGACGGCAAGGTCGGTTCCGATGCGACTCGCGAACCGCGACAGCAATGTCGCCCAGTCCGGCGTGGCGCCATCCTTGAGCCGCACGAGCAGCCTTTGGCCCGGGCTGTTCGCGGCCGGCGGCAGCACGACGGTTTTGGCGCTCACCGGGCCAACGCGAGGCGTTTCGGCCCAGAGCACGGCGCGGTCGTTGCGCAGCGCCTTCAGTGCCGCGGCAATCGCCGTGCTGTCCTTCGGTTCGGCCAACGCGAGGTCGAGCGCGCCCGTGCGCGTCGTCCCGCTCAACGTGAGTCCTGTCCCGACCAGCATCTCGAGTTTGGCCAGCGCGCCGGGAGGCAGGGTTCCGGCGGCGGCAACGTAGGGGTGAAGGCGGACGCGGATGGTCGATACCGTGTCAGCCGCCGCAGGCAGAGCGGATGCGATCGTCACGACGAAGGTCGCGGCGACAACCGCCCATTTGGATGCGCGAAAATGCATGCTCAAGCCTCCCCTTAGGCGGTCACGACCGGCCCGTTACGGATCCAAATTTGGTGAGCAAGTCCGATGCCAGCGGCACGAAACCCGCCGCCGGATGGCAGCAGGATACGCTGCGGTTGCGCAAAAAAGCTAGGCAGCGGCCGGTCAGGCCTTCGCCGCGGCGATTGCTGCGCTGCGATCGCGCTCCATGTCGCGGCGGAAGGGCGCCAGGGTTGCGACCATCTGGGCGAAGATCTTGGGGCTCCCGGCAATGACTTGGCCCCCATAGAGATAGTCGCCTTCGCCGGTCAGGTCGCCGATCAATCCGCCGGCCTCGAGCACCAGCAGGCTGCCCGCCGCCACGTCCCAGGGATTGAGGCCCACTTCCCAGAAGCCGTCGTAGAAGCCCGCGGCGACGTAGGCAAGGTCCAGCGCTGCCGCGCCAGGCCGGCGCAATCCCGCGGTCTGCGTGATCATCGCCTTCATCATCTGCAGATAGGTGTCGAGATAGCTGCCGTCGCGAAACGGGAATCCCGTCCCGATCAGGCAATCGCGCAAATGCTGCCGCCGTCCGACGCGGATGCGCCGGTCGTTCAGGAATGCGCCGCGGCCGCGCGTCGCGGTGAAGAGGTCGTTGCGCACCGGGTCGAAGATCGCGCCCTGCTGGACCACGCCTTTGTGGGCAACGGCAATCGACACGCAGTATTGCGGGAAACCGTGCAGGAAATTCGTCGTGCCGTCGAGCGGATCGATGATCCAGATGTATTCGGCTTGCGGATTGCGCCCCTTGTTCGTGCCTTCCTCGGCGAGGATCGCGTGGTCGGGGTAGGCCTTCAGGATGGTTTCGACGATCGCCGCTTCCGCGCCACGGTCGATTTCGCTGACGAAATCCTTGGGCCCCTTCGCGGTCACCGTCAGGAGGTCCAAGTCGCGGGCGCCGCGATTGATGATGTTGCCGGCGCGGCGCGCGGCCTTCACGGCGGTCGTGAGCATCGGGTGCATGGCTGGAAGTTACGACAATGAGGTTGCCGCGATGAGGTCGCGGCGACAAGGGCGCCGCGTGTCAAAAGAGCGGAATACGGCTATTTTACCTGCTCTGACCGTGACTACCCAGGCCGCAGCGCTCGCGCGCATCCGCATCGTGCTCGTCCGCACGAGCCATCCGGGCAACATCGGCGCGGCCGCCCGCGCGATGTTGACGATGGGCGTGACGCGCCTGGTGCTCGTTGCCCCCGCGCGCTTCCCCGACCCCGACGCGACGGCGCTCGCCACCGGCGCGACCGGCGTGCTCGATGCCGCGCGCGTCGTCGCCACGCTCGATGAGGCGCTCTCCGGCTGCATATTGGCCATCGGTCTTTCGGCGAGGCCGCGAGAATATGCGGGGCGCGTGCTCGCGCTGCGCGACGCGGCCCACGAGGCGATCGCGCGCACCGACGCGGGGGATGTGGCGCTCGTTTTCGGCACGGAGATGTCGGGACTTTCCAACGACGAGCTCGCGCGCTGCGCGATAGCGGCGACGATTCCCGCCAACGACGAATTCGCGTCGCTCAACGTCGCCGCGGCGGTGCAGGTCGCGGCGTACGAATTGCGCGTCGCATCGGGTGCAGGGGCGGTCTGGTCTGCGCCGCGTTTTACCGCGGCGACGCACGACGAAATCGAAGAGCTTCATGCGCACGCGCGCAAAACGCTCACCGCAATGCGATTCCTCAACCCCGACAAGCCGCGGCACCTGCTGCCGCGGCTCAGGCGACTGTTCGGCCGCGCGGGGCTGGAGCACGAAGAGGTGAATATCCTGCGCGGGATACTCGCGCGGATCGACCAGTTCGTCGGCAGGGCCGGGAAACGATGACCGTCTGGTTTGCACGCGTCGGTACGCCGCTGGCGCCGCGGGAAAATGCGCTCATCGCCGATTGGCTGCGAATCGTTTCGCCGCGGGCGCCGGTTGCGGTCACCGCCATCGCGTCATGGCGCGAGGCGGAGGAATTCTCCCGCGTGCCCGAGCATGACTCGACGTGGTGGAACCAGGAAGAGGAAGAGCGCGAGCGACTGTGGGAGCGCGCCGCGGAGCTTTGGTCCGAGTCCGAACTGTTGCAGCGCCTCGATGCCACGACACGAGGATTGGAGCGCGAGATTCGCGCGGCGGCGTTGGCGGCGTCAGTGGTCGCCGGGGTCACGCACGAGAAGGCCGCCATCGAAGCGTGCGAGATGGCGCTGCTCGCGGCGCATCATAGCGCGCTCGCCGAACTTGCCGGCGAGCAGGCCGGCCACCGCTTCGTCCTGAAGTACGCGCTGTTTGCCGGCGGCCGCTGGCCGCTCGGTTATCATTCCGCGCGCTTCGTGATCTTCTGACCAAAACAATTCGCGCGCGATGCGTCCCGAACCCGCAGTCACCGAGGTGGTAGCCCCGGCCTCGATATGTCGCAACTGCGGCGCCGCGACCTCGCGCAACTATTGCGCGGCGTGCGGCCAGGAGACGCGCGTGCAATTGCCGACGGCGCGCGTCTTCCTGCGCGAGGCCACGGGGCGCTATGTCGCGCTCGACGGGCGCCTCTGGCGCACGCTGGCCGCGCTCCTGTTCCGTCCGGGATTTCTCACCCGCGAATATTTGGTGGGACGGCGCCGGCGCTACATCCGGCCCGCGCGCCTGTTCCTGGTCCTGGCGCTCGCGCTGTTCGCCGCCATCCGCATCTTTGCCAATGCGCCGGTCATCATCGGAGATGACGCGACAGCGAAAACGGCCATGGGCTCCGATGAGGAGCCGATCGTGAAATTCGACGAGGGCGAGAGCGGCGGCGACATCAATCTGATTCCGGGCATGGTGATCCACATGGATCGCGGAATGAATCTCAAGGTCTTCGGCGCGAACACACCATGGTCCCGGGAATTGAGGAAGCGCTTCGACCACTTCAACCGTCTGGACCGCCAGGAGAAGTCCGAGCAGTTGTTCGCGGGTATGGTGCGCTACGGCCCTTACGCGATGTTCGTGCTGATGCCGGCATTCGCGATGCTGCAGATGATGGCGTATGCCGGGCGGGGGCGCCGCTATCCGGACCGGCCGCGACGGTACGCCGAGCATCTCGTCTTCGCGTCCCACACGCACGCATTCCTGTTCTTCGTTTGCGTGCTGGCGCTCGCGATCCCGAGTTCGGCGGTGCGCGACGCGCTGGCGCTCTGGTGCCTCATCTATGGGGCGCTGGCGACCAAGCGGGTCTACCGCGGCCGCTGGATCGGGCTCTTCGCGCGAGCGGTCCTGGTCGGCCTCGCCTATCTTGCGCTGTTCGCGTTCGTCGTCGCCGGCCTGGTGTTCGTCGCCGTGCTGTTGCACTAGGCTCTAGGCCGCGCGGCACGCCTTGTCGGCATCTTCCTTGAAGCGCGACACCCGCGTTTCGTGGCGTGACCTGCGCTTATCGGTGGCGCTGATCGACGTGTCGTAGCGCGCGCACATGCTCTTGGACGAGCAACTTTCGCGGGCCTTCTTGTCGCGCGCGAGCGCGTCGGTGGTCGCGGCGAGCGATCGTTGCTCCTTGTCGAGCTTTTTCCGGGCCGTGACGCAGGGCTTCGATGCTTCCCCGGCGGAAGCCGGCGGGGCAGCGCCGGGCGGCGTGCCCTGTGCCATGACCGGCAATGCCCACGCGAGGACGAGCAGCAAGGGGACGAGACGAAAGGTGCGGACGATCATCGGGGCCTCCGGGAGGGAATCGGCGCGCGTCGGGCACGGGGAACCGGTATCGCCCATGCCCGGATTTCAAGTCTAGCAAACCCCTCCCGTTGATTTGCCGGCTTCCTCCCCCTATAGTTGAGTGAATTAATCGGAAATGGGATAATTGCTGCATGTTCGATCGACTTCGCGAAGACATCGCGGTCGTTTTCGACCGCGACCCCGCCGCCAGGACCAAGTGGGAAGTGCTCACTTGCTACCCCGGGCTGCACGCCCTCGTGTGGCACCGCAACGTGACCCACCCTCTATGGAGCGCCGGATTGCGCTGGCTTGCGCGGTGGCTGGCGCATTGGAGTCGCTGGCTGACGGGCATCGAGATCCACCCGGGGGCGATCATCGGTCGCCGCGTCTTCATCGACCACGGGATGGGCGTCGTCGTCGGCGAAACCGCCGTCATCGGCGATGACTGCACGCTCTATCACGGCGTGACGCTCGGCGGGACCTCGTGGAACAAGGGGAAGCGCCACCCCACGCTGGGGCGCAACGTGGTCATCGGCGCCGGCGCCAAGGCGCTCGGCCCGATTCTGATTGGCGATGGCGTCAAGATCGGCTGCAACGCGGTCGTCGTGCGCGACGTTCCGGCAGGGGCGACGGCGGTCGGCATCCCGGCGCGCCTCGTGACCGAGGATCAGCAAAGCCGGCGCGAGGCGCAGGCTGCCAAGATCGGCTTCTCGCAATACGCGATTGCTGCGGACATGAACGACCCTATCGTGCAGGCGATCCATCGACTGCTCGACCATGCGGCGGCCACCGAGGAACGCTTCGAAAAGCTGGTCGTCCTGCTGCAGCGTGATGGCGTGAACTGTGAAGACGCCAAGGCGACGGCCGAACGGTTCGACCCTACCCAAATCAATAAAATGCTTGAGTGAACTAGTCGGGCTTTTAGTTGACTAATTTGTTCGGGTATAGGACAATTATTTCTGTCCTGGACAGAAGAGGGACCCCGGAGCCGGCCCGGACTTACCGGGGATCGGCACCCATTGCGCGATGCAAAGGATCTGACCATGCGCCTGACTACCAAAGGACGATTCGCCGTCACGGCGATGATCGACGTGGCGATGCACGGCGGCAAGGGGCCGGTGACGCTGGCGGCCGTTTCCGATCGCCAGCACATTTCTCTCTCGTACCTCGAGCAGCTGTTCGGCAAGTTGCGCCGCCACAGCCTGGTCGACAGCGTGCGGGGCCCGGGCGGGGGCTACAACCTCGCGCGCGCATCGGACACGGTTTCCGTTGCCGACATCATTCTCGCGGTGGACGAGCCGATCGATGCCACGCAATGCGGCGGGCGCGAAAATTGCCACGACGATCGCCGATGTATGACGCACGACCTGTGGGCCGGATTGAACGACCATATCTACTCCTATCTGCACGGCGTCACGCTCGCGCAGCTGGTTGCGCAGCAAAAACCCGCGGAGGTTGCCGTGCTGCAGGACCATCGCCCGCCGTCGGCCGCGACGCCCACCAAGACGCCGGCGATTGCCTGACGAATGCCATGAAGCTTCCGATCTATCTCGACTATTCGGCGACGACGCCGGTGGACCCGCGTGTCGCGCAAAAAATGGTCACGTACCTGACCGAGGAATTCGGCAACCCGGCGTCGCGTTCGCACTCGTTCGGCTGGACCGCCGAGGCCGCCGTGGAAGCCGCCCGCGAGCACGTTGCGGCGCTCGTGAACTGCGATCCGAAGGAGCTCGTCTGGACGTCCGGTGCGACGGAGTCGATCAACCTCGCACTGAAAGGCGCGGCGCATTTCTACAAGGACAAGGGCAAGCACCTCGTCACCGTCCGCACGGAGCACAAGGCGACGCTCGACACGATGCGCGAGCTGGAGCGCGAGGGGTTCGAGGTCACGTATCTCGACGTCAAGGACGACGGTCTCATCGATATGGAGACGTTCAAGGCCGCGCTGCGGCCGGATACGATCCTGGTGTCGGTGATGTACGTGAACAACGAAATCGGCGTGATCCAGGATATCCCGGCGATCGGCGAAATCTGCCGCGCCCGGGGCATCATCCTCCACGTCGACGCCGCGCAGGCATCGGGCAAACTGCCCGTGGATTTGGGCGCGCTGAAGGTCGATCTCATGTCGTTCTCCGCGCACAAGATCTATGGGCCGAAGGGCGTCGGGGCGCTGTTCGTCCGGCGCAAGCCGCGCGTGCGCATCGAGGCGCAGATGCACGGCGGCGGCCACGAGCGCGGGATGCGCTCGGGAACGCTGGCGACGCACCAGATCGTCGGCATGGGCGAGGCGTTCCGGATCGCGAAACAGGAGATGGCGACCGAGAACGAGCGCATCAGGATGTTGCGCGACAAGCTCTGGAAGGGCCTGTCGGAAATCGAGGAAGTCTTCATCAACGGCGACATGGAGCGCCGCGTGCCGCACAACCTCAACGCGAGCTTCAATTACGTCGAGGGCGAGTCGCTCATCATGGCGATCAAGGACATCGCGGTGTCGTCGGGTTCGGCGTGCACATCGGCGTCGCTCGAGCCGTCCTACGTGCTGCGCGCCCTCGGGCGAAGCGACGAGCTCGCGCACAGCTCGATCCGCTTCACGATCGGCCGCTTCACAACCGAGGCGGACATCGACTACACGATCGCGCTGCTGAAGCGCAAGGTTGGAAAGCTGCGGGAACTGTCCCCGCTTTGGGAAATGCATCAGGATGGCGTGGACTTGAGCAAGATCGTTTGGGCAGCACACTAGTTTCGAGGAGCAACATCATGGCGTACAGCGAAAAGGTACTTGATCACTACGAGAACCCGCGCAACGTCGGCTCGTTCGCGAAGGACGCGAATGACGTCGGCACGGGGATGGTCGGCGCGCCCGCGTGCGGCGACGTGATGAAGCTGCAGATCAGGGTGGGTCCTGATGGCATCATCGAGGATGCCAAGTTCAAGACGTACGGCTGCGGCTCGGCGATCGCGTCGTCGTCGCTCGTCACCGAATGGGTGAAGGGCAAGACGCTCGACCAGGCGATGACGATCCGCAACACGCAAATCGCCGAAGAGTTGGCACTCCCGCCGGTCAAGATTCACTGTTCCATTCTGGCCGAAGATGCGATCAAGGCTGCGGTGGCCGACTACAAGCAAAAGCACGGCGGCCCGCACGAAAATGAACCCGACGCGAAGCTTGCCGCGGACTGACGGCAACAATTCGCGACGGAGATAGCGGATGGCGGTAACTCTGACATCGACCGCGGCACAACATGTGTCGTCGCACCTTGCCAAACGCGGCAAGGGGGTGGGCCTGCGCCTGGGTGTGCGCACGACCGGATGCTCGGGACTCGCCTACAAGATCGAATACGCGGACGAAGCGAAGCCGGAGGATCTCAAGTTCGAGAGCCACGGCGTCATGATCGTCATCGATCCCAAGAGCCTGCCCTATCTCGACGGCACCGAGCTCGACTTTGCGCGCGAAGGCCTGAACGAGGGCTTCAAGTTCAACAACCCGAACGTTAAAGACGAATGCGGGTGTGGTGAATCGTTCAACGTTTAGAAACCGGCGATAGCGTTCGTCTCCCGCCGTTCGGGAGGATTCGGATGATCGATTTCTCCCGCAACTACTTTGACCTCTTCGGACTGC
>Ga0070708_100000331_pt1 | contig 35624 bp, 32 predicted proteins | sample KBSK5503metaG_FD_65469 | JGI IMG/M metagenome (GOLD analysis project Ga0070708, IMG submission 65469) | Corn, switchgrass and miscanthus rhizosphere microbial communities from Kellogg Biological Station, Michigan, USA - KBS K5-50-3 metaG | ecosystem: Host-associated > Plants > Roots >... | reverse complement strand
GACAACAAGGGCAGTAGACATGATCGTAATCTTATGATTGACAGATCTACATTAATTCACACCTAACGCCTACGCGCATAGGAACTCATTCTCTATTGCCGAAAAAGTAAGGCTTCAGGGCCTAAGCAGCTTTTGGAGATAAGACGCAAGCAGGTGAGCTGAGGCTTTTTCGCAGTCTTGTTTGTACTCCCTTACGATCACAAGCCCCTGTCAGAACTCATTCTTACACGGAACTTCAACTCTTCAATAGTCCTAAAATTGGGGAGAGTTATGGCGCATGTGGCCCATTCATCTGAAACCTCTCGATGATGAGCTGTGCTCGTCTTGGATTGGGCGGCTGGCGTTAGCTCACGGTTTGCATCCTTACAGGTTCTGTTCGGCGATTCTTGATAAACGGGACAGCGTTTGGCGAAGAGATGTTGATAGAGGCGGTGACATTAGACTCTTTCAAGTTTTGGCGACGAACACTGGTATAGCTCTAGACATCGCTCGGCACACGAGCCTGGCGGCTTATGAAGGAACGATCTTTGAGAGAATCGCTCAGAACAATTGTCAATGGATATTGCCAGTCGGCTCTGGTCAAAACGCAAGAGTGCAGTCTTACGGCCAGCAGTACTGTCCGCAATGTCTTTCAGAGGATGAGATTCCTTACTTTAGACGCGAGTGGCGCTTAGCATTCGTCACATTATGTTTGAAACACGGCGCAGTCTTGTTTGACCGCTGCCCCAATTGCGCCGGTTCTACCAGGTGTTGTGTTGTTAAGAATTCGTATAGGGACATTCACGCGATGCAATCGTTGGCGGAATGTCTGGCATGTGGATACGATCTCCGAGAGCCAAATGGTCTTCCGGATCGCGGAGAAGTTCTATCAGAGGAACTAGCTTTTCAGCGCAGTCTCAGCGACACGGCTAAGCGAGGATGGATTGAAATCCCCGATTCTGGGCCAGTTTATTCGCATCTGTATTTTCTTGCGTTACGCGGCGTTATTCTTACTGGTATTGGAATACTGTCAGATGGCACCTTACAGCAAAGAATTATGTGGCTAGCGAAGAGGAGGTGGAGGCTGCTCTAAAATACGTTTACAGATGGTATGACCAGCATAGACGAGTTCGCCCGGAAAGAGTTCGCGCGGCTGCTCAGTTTCTAAATGAAATCACTTGGCGAAGACGGCGGAAGTTATGGAAAAGGTTCGAGGTCGCGAATCGTAGACTAAAAGTCAACCTTTTGATTTGCCCCAACCGAACAGTTTTGCGTTCAGCAATTTGTCTCGCGACACAGATTAACCGAAATCCTGGTTGATCTTATTAACTTCTCCCAAACGAATTCAAATCCGTACTATGATCATTATCTGCTCTACGAAGAGTTGGTAGAGCATCAACATCGACGCTATGATTTCAAGAGATACTTTAATTGCGACAATCTGAACACTCAGGCCTCTATTGACCTTACAATCCGCAGCATCACCTGCGGCGAGACTCGTCTGCAATTAGACCGCTGCTGGTATCTAAGCGGTACAAATCCGAAGCCCGGCGGTAAGGCCAGGCTGGAGACTTTCATGAACCGCTTCGACAAGGCGCTACCACTTGCCACCAAGGCCGAGCGCTTGATGTTAGGGTTCTATTATGGTCGAGCTTAACTCATTGCTATCCGGCGAAAAACGTAAAGAAACAGATCGATGGAAGAGACCTGCGTGAAAGAGTCCTGGAGCTGCTTACTGTTGACGGTCACAAACCTCGACTTGATGGTAGACACCTGCGAAAGGCGATGAGGCGAACCGCGCTCCAGACCTGGAACGAATGGATAGCGGCTCATCAGGCGCGACGCTCGAAGAGTCGGAGACCGCAGGCTGAATAGTAGCCCAGTTAACCGAAGCCGAGAAGGTATGGAAATAGAAAAGGCCGAGCCCTCGCACAAGCTTGGCCTTTTCCTCACAGCTTTTGGGGCTGTGTTATTGGGCGGAGACGTTCAGCCTCTTTACTTGTGTCCTCACCCCACACGCAACGCCCGAATTGCGTTTATTCTAATTGAAACCATCGGGCTGTCAATAGTCCTTCGGCTGGTAGGCTGAGTGCCACTCCACGATCTGCCAGACTCCGTTGGTTCGCTTATAGAAAATCCAGTTGTGATAGTCGCGCTCCTTATTATTCATAAGATTCTTGTAGTGAGCTATTACATCTGCTCGATACAGCTCTGCGTAATAGTCCATGATTTCAATCTTGAACTCCCTGATTTCAAAAGACGCCACGTTCTCTTGCGGCCGTAGCCGCGAGATGTAGAGAGCGCGCATTGGAAAGCTGGGACCTAAGAGTCGATCGAAAGCAGCTTTATCGCCGTGAACATAGGCTGCTATTACCTGATGGGTGACGCCGAATAGTTCATCGTGAAGTTTAGCGGTCCTAGCTTCCTGTTCCTTTTTGTAAACCTCCGGCTGCTCGATTGGTTTACGTGCTTCGGCGGCGTGGCGCCCCTCGGGGTGTCGGCCAAGATACCAGTTATATCCCTTTCCAGGACCTTCGCGCGTTGTGTAGTACCAATCTAGGTCATCGACCGCCATGGCGGCTTGTGCCGGCGTCAACGTTGGATTCGGGTCGGCCGGCGCACCCGGAATCAATGATGCCAATCGATCGATGTGTACGCGGCGCTTCGGCATCATCTTCTGGTAGACGGTGAATTTCGAGATTTCGTTATCCCGGTAGGGAAGATTGTATTTGTGAGCAATCTGATAGATATCCGACACGCGAACAACTCGGAGGATGAAGTAGCTGCGGCTTTCAAACAGCCGATGAAGAGTTTCAAGGTCGTTGAAAACTCCTATCGCTGCTGTGATCTCTCGGATTAGTACAGGATCTTTAAGGCGGATAAGGGACTCGCTGACTGCTGTCTGTGCTTCAGCCAATCGTAATGGGTATTCATCGGCGCAGCGGAAAAAGAGCGAGTCGTTTTCGTATTTGGGATCGTCGCCTACGAGGACCTGATAAGGGTCGTTCCAACAGTCACGCATGGTTCGTAAGCGAGCCAGCACTTCGACCGATGCTTCAACCTCAGATGTATTGGCCACGGTCGCCCGCTTCGTGGCTGGTATGGTGCCATGTCGAGACTTAGTGGCAGATTGAGCTGAACAAAACGACGTAGCAGTTATGGCAGTAATACTGGAGAGACAAATTGCGAGGGCCAGGTGGATAAAACGAGTCAGCATGGGGTCCCCCTTACCTATTCTCTTGAGGAAACAGAGTGTGATAGTCAGGGCCTTGGCTGCTGATCGGAATCTTGGTGGCGAGGACAACTAATCTCTGATATGTTTTGTGTCGCTCGATCCTTGAAATCATCCGTGACGCTATGGGCCAAGAGGCTTCTCAACCCTGACTATGAGAGCCGCTGGGGAGTTACGAATCGTGCTACTCCCCGCGAGCGAATCGTTCAAGAGCATAGTAGGGACAAATAGCCCATATTGCAAGAGAATTTGTGGCGGCGAAGCCACATCAGGAGGAGGGAACTCCTGATGGGCAGAGGTACACGGGTCAAGCCGTCCAAGCTGGGGAAGAAGTTGGGGCAGGTTAGAAGCTATCTCAGGGTATCACAGGATGGTCTGGTGAAGGCGTTGGGTTTGTCGGCAAAACTGACGCGAAACGATATTTCGAAGTACGAGCGTGGAATTCGAGAGCCCTCATTGAATGTCTTGTTGAAATACGCCAGAGCAGCGAAAATCAACGTCGAAGTATTGATTGACGATGAGTTAGAGCTGCCTCGAACACTTAGTCCCTCACAAACGCGACGGGGGACCAAGCGTTCGCGCTGAGAACGCCCGCACATCGAGCCGCGTAGCTATTTTCTGTTGGAAGATGACTGTCAGCACGTAAATGCTGCCATACAGGAGATTGAAAGCTATGACGAGGAAGGTCGGTCGATTTGGATTAATGGGGGAATATTTTCGTTCCGCATCCAAGAATGGATCCAGCATTCTTTTATGAGCCGGAAGATGAAGGGTCGCAAGTAGAACAGAACTAGGGTAAACCTAGGGAAACCAATGGTATGACGCAATCGAGTTCACCAAAACATTGATGCCGGCACTACCAATCTCACATTCGGAACTGCACGGTACAAGACCTACCGAAGACCAACTAGCCGCGCTGATTTCTTCGTTCAAGACAGCGCCGACATTCATTTCACTTGCAATGTGGAATGTGATGCTTTCTCTGTATGAAGGAGACTTGGCGAGCTACAAGAAGTTGCAAGGGTTCTTCATACATAATTTGATAAGAGGCGAGCTCAAAGAGCAGGTAAATAGACTAGCCGCTCTATCATCAGTCTCACCACGCCCGGTTTTCGCTCGCTGGCAATTGCTTGGGCTAATGAAGAAGTTGCTCCTGGCGTCGAGAAATGAAGGTTTGGGAGATCCGCGAAATGACGACGAAGCCAGGCGAAACCTTGGTGACGCCTGTTTGATGATGAACGATCTCCTCTTTCCCCAAGAGCAAGACGAAAGGTTGAACGCTGCTGCGGGAAAGCGTGAGGAAGTGAGCGACGAATTAATGGCGCAAATGCTCTTTCAATTCGAGCTTTATCACGTTCCAGATGTATATCAAGCCGTCGCTCGAAACAAGGAATATTTCGATATTTTCGAGCAACGAGCCGGAGAATTCCAATTTGGGGATGCGGAAACTTTGGCTCAGAAATTCAAGACCTTAACCGGTTTGGAGTTGCCACAGTACTTGCAGTTGTACTTCTCAATTTGGACGCTTCACAACCGGCTGCAAGACACCAGTCCACTTGCGATTAATGACAATCCTATTAGTATCAATTTCGATACAGAGAGAGTCTTCGCCCTAATGGATCTAGAAGCCGACGTGAAAGAGGCTTTCTTTCGCTCCGCAGTGACGCCACTTTCGACGCTGGCCGACGGAGTAAGAAAGGACGCCCGTTCCGACCGCGCGTGGCAATTCGATTACACCACGTTCCGAAACCATCCACTGGTTCACAATTCGGATTCCACACGGGGCTTTACGTGCCTAGCGTATCCGTTCCTTACTGAGAAGCTTGCATCGGGGGTGTATCACACCATCCTGAATTCGTGGCCTGAAGGCCATTCTGATCGACGGTTGTTTCAAGGCTACTGGGGAAAGGTCTTCGAACAATTTACGAACGACCGACTCAGCGAGGCCTATCCCTCGTCAATGTTGGCCAATCGGTTTCACCCCAATCCATTTTTTCAACATAAGAAATCTGGTGCTTATGTGGAGGTTTCGGACGCAGTACTTGACTACGGCGATGCGCTCGTGCTGGTTGAGCATAAAGGCGGCTACCTCAGCTTGGATGAAAAGTACTCGAGCGATGTAACGAAACTGCGAAATGGCATCGAATTCAAATTCGGCAAAGGCATCAAGCAACTCGCGCGCGGGGTTGGAAAGTTATTTAATGAAACTGCCGCATCGCGTGAGGCAATAGGCCAAGTTGATTCCGAAGGTCACTGGAAAGAGCGTTTGTCGGTCCATGAACTGCGGCGAGTTCGCCGCGTCTATCCGATCCTGGTTGTTCAAGATTTCGCGATGACTATCGGCTTCATGAACCACCGTTTGAAACTTCAGCTCGAAGAAATGATTGGCCGCGTCGCGATTGATCCAAGCATCCAACTGCGTCCACTAACACTCTTAACGATCGAAAACCTCGAAGATGTATTGGCGCATCTGGGTGACTTGACCCTACCACAGGTACTCGATGAGTACGCTAGTCATGAAAACGCGCCGCTTACCACATTTAATGAGGTGTTTCGCGCCTTCTTAAAAAGAAACGGTATTGCTCAGCAACGTAACATTTGGTCAGCGCAAAAAGGAGAAGCATTCCTCAATTCAATCAACGAGCACTTTATTGCGGGCGCGGAGAATTACGACGCGGGCAATGCTTAGCGGTCGGTACGCTAGAACAAAGCGATTCAAATCCAGACAGCAACTTTTTTTGGCTGCACCATACCTACCGACGCTTTCCTTACGTTGTTCCCCGGGAGCCGACCTACATTCTGAGCCCGGTAAGTTCGGCAAGTGGTTTCTTGGGTATCAGAAGTTCCCAGGCGTTCACGCCAAAGACTTAGCGGCTTACCGTGACGGCTGGCATATTTTTGGGGTCTAATGGAAGAGAAATACAGACAGCGGGGGGCTTTGCCTACAAAGTCGGTTTTGAGGTGGTTTATGTGCAGCTTGATCATAAAAGACCAAGTTTGCCCATAAAGTGCACGTCGATTGCGCCAGACGACTGACCCCGTTGGCTTATCGGAGGATCGATTACCCCACTACCCAACAACCGGTAGATGTCCTAAACTTGTGTTGCTGATGTTATGATTTTTAGCGGGAAACATACCGTCACATGAAAGACTTTCCCAGCTCGTCCGTTCAAGTGAAATTGTTTCGCTCGATTAAGGAAAAGTGTTTACCTGTCTCGAGGGTGCCTTTGAAAGGAGTTTTAGTTACCTGTTTTTTCGATAACTGACTGAGCCTTTCGTAATCCTCAACGGATACCGCCAATTGCAAGATCGAAAGTCACCGATTGCTTTTTCGGTTCTTCGTGCGGAAGTTAAGATGATTATAGGATGCTCTGGTGCGAAAGCTTAACATCGTGTGGCTACATTTCAGTTACGGTTCACGCTAATTCCTTTCGTGAGGAGCTATGTTTGTAGCGCGACCAAAGAATACCTGCAATCTTACCTACCGCGGCGCTCATAAGACCGATGACAAGACCAACCACAATCTTTTGTCGCCAGCTATAGTCGCCGGCGTGCAGATAGAGAAAATGAACCGTAAATCCGGCCATCCCAATCAAGAACGTGACGGCGCCGGCTCGGCAACCGCAATCGTACTTGTACGTTCGCGAATTCGAATGTTCTCTGTGTTTCACAGGTTTGTCTCGCTAAATCAGGCCCAAAACAGATCGGGCGAGCAAATTCTCAAAACTGTCTGGTCTTCAAGCAGTCAGCCGAAAAGTTTCTCACAACGTATTCCCACACTTTCTTTCCTTCATCGAGCGTAAAGCCAGCCTCGGTTCCCGAGGTCCAGTATTGCCACCAAGACGAGCTGCTCGATGCCGATTTCTGTTCCTCAGCTGCGTTCGTATACATAATTCGCAGTAAGCCGTCCACATGGCAAAGACCAAATGTATGTCCCAACTCGTGAATTGCGGTGTATTTGAAAGCGATGTCGGGCCGTCGGTTCCTAAACGCTACGCCGGTAATTCCCTCGCCGACAAATGTGGTGCCGCCGTCCGGCTCGGCTTCCAGACAAGTTGCGTTTGCTAAATGCGCCGAGATTCCCAAGTGAGTATCCTGAAAACCGAAGACTGCAATGGCTATTGGAGAGCACAATTCGGATGTGGCCGCAGCCGCATCGTCCTTGGCGTTATGCCGCGAATAAGGTTCCTCCTCTAACAGCGTCGCAAAACGGCCAGTGTCTACAAGCACCTGCTCACCCCTAGTCAGGCGAACATCCTCGATGGTCCAATCAAGCATCAATCCGATCTCGGTTGCATGTTGGGTCCCGCAGTCGAGTCGAATTTGAAGGTCCGAGTTGCTCATGCAAAAAAGCGTGAATTGTTTGACATCATCACCCCGGCCGCCCTTCGCGACATAATTGTCCAGATCCGCGTCCGAGACATCGCCCGCATCGCCGATCAACTCGGGCCAATTCCGGCTCCACCATGCGGGCGGATTAAAGCCAGCGAGAGATTTAAGATCCACATTGAGAGTTCCATTCCTGAGCCATACGATTAGATCCGGCGTCCCGTCGGTCTGGCTCGAAAAATCTGAGCGAATGAACGTCCGCAGAGCTCGAACCTTTAGTCTTAGGCCAAAGCCGCCCGAGTTTATTCCCAACGCATCGAGCATTGCAGCCAAGCCGGCCGGGTCGGTATCTTTATATCTGTCCTCGAGTAGGCCTTGAGCATAGTCTCGCAGGCGCCAGGTGTTGCGTTCGTCTGCAAATGCGCCCACCAACGTGCCACCAGTCGCAATCGGGATAAGATTGGCCGCGAAGTCAACTCCACTCCCGAAGATTTCGCCCAGTCCTGCGGCGACCCTGGTTCCATCCCACGTAAAAATTCCGGCCAGAATATCCACGATTCCCTTCACGACATTGACAATTACGTCGATAACGTCCGCGACGATCTCACAGACTGTTTGGACGACCCAGGTGACAACCGTTACGATTACCCAAACAATGAAGCAGAACCACTTGTTGCAGCACAGGCACCACCAGTTGCAATCTTGATTGATGCACTGTTCCAAAGACTGTTGGATGTTTGAACTTACCCACCCACCGATATCGTGACAGACCTTGTGAGCCATAAATTCCTCCTGAAGATTCTGGAAGAAGATTCACGCGCCTAACAAAAGACAAATGTTTTACGACAAGGCATTCAGCACTTGACGGTTGCGTGCTGCGTGCCAAATCAATTGACAAGTAAAGCCTTGGTTTTTGCTGAAGTCAGGGTTTCCATCTTCCTAACTGTTAGTCTTTGATCCTAGTTACTGTTTCTTGATCCTGCTTAATTTATCTCGTGTTTCGGAATCTTCGGAATCATATCGCAACGCTTTTTCATAGAGTCGAACTGCTTCGGATTTTTTCCCAAGCCTAGCGTACGCGTCTCCAAGACTGGTGAAGGCGAATGATATCGCTAATGAGCTATCGTCGCTGCCGGGAACTGTATTACCGGCGGCATCAAGCGGTCGCCGGTATTCTTTACTGAATACAACATAGCTCGCTATGCCGATTCGTCGCTTCACCCCGGATCCCGAACCAGGTTGGCTGGGTGTCGTCATTGGTCTTTCACTTTGGGACTGGACGGCGAGTTTGCGTAATGCAGGCTCGTGGGATTCAGCCCCGTAAGGTTAACTGCCGTAAGCTTATTTCCGCAGTAGCAAAAAGTCAAGATTTTTGCGAGTTTGGCATGCTCCCATAGTACGTATTCAAGCCCGAACTGCATGGTTCCGTGATGAAACTCATAGGAGTCTGGATAAATTGCAAACGCTAGGGGCTCGACGAAAGAAATATGATTCCTTACATGAAAGTGCAGCGAGCAAAAGCAAATCTATTGAACCACAGCAGTATAGCGGAAGCTTTGTATGCCGCATGATAGTCTTTCGAAGTTTGATTCAGATCCTGAAATAATACGTCCTTATATTGCTTGGTGACGTTTGAGGTAAAGACCGGTTAGGTCGCACGATTGCGAGTACTTCGCGATACGCTTCAACCGATCGAGCGGTCCGCCGGCGAGACGTTGTGGTTTGAGCCATACGTGTAGAAAAAAGCGATCATGGCCCGGCGTTGAAAGGATCCAGTACGGAGTTCTGGTGAACTTCAAATGAGCCAAATTGAAAGAATAGCAGCCTTCCCGGTGAAGGCGAAAAGCGAGCAAGCGGCATTCGTCTAGTACTCCCAAACATCCGTAAAGAAAAATTCGCGTGAGAAGCTGATTGGGAATCCTCAAATTCGTTGGTACCAATGGCAGCCGTAACTCAAGCGCAAATATTCGGCTCCGTCGGCGATAGCCAGGAAGAAGCTTGGAAGGACGGTCGAGGTTCTCCCAGTGCATTCGCCACAGCAGGAACAGGTTTGCGATCGGACATATTCGGCCGCGAACCATGCTGATTCCAGGATAAGCGTAAGCAAGTGTGGCGGCTACCTGTACACATTTCTTATGAGACTTTAGGACGTCAACGAGATACCGGCGTAATGATTCCCGGCGCATGCGCGCAGATTCGGTGAATGTGGCTTATTCAGGAGAGGGGGCGGATTCCATCTTTGGTAGCTTTCTTAACATACTTCGTTTTATTCCGAAAAGGGGCTTATCTTCTTACCTGCATAGCAGTGTTGAGAGATCTCTACCCGAATCGCTCTCCACAATACAGCGAGTATTTCACGAGTGTGGAAACGTAGAGACGGTTTTTCCCTATATGTACCTTCCCCTAGTTTCGTATTCTTTGGGCCTGCCTATTGACCACAGGGTTGATAAATTGCGCGTGATGAAGATTGCTTTCAGGCGTGCCTTTGCTGGCCTTATCCCTGAAGAATTCTTATGGCGGACCAAAGGGATCACACGTGACACCACCCACCTTCGACATGTACTGGAAAGAAAATTTGGTACCAGCCGCTATAGGTACAGAGAAATCCACTCAAAGCTGTTTTGCAAGATCGTCTAGCGGAGAAGGCGTGCCACAGAGAGTTTGACTCGAACTCTTCCAAAGAGAGCCCGCTGCAAAGCGTAATTGGCATTGATAAAGTCTCGAGCCGCGCGCCTCACCGCCTCATCGTCAGGAACCTTATCATTCAATGGCGTTCGGTGGAAGAAAGCGATACGGGTAGCTTCCAGCAAGCTTCGCTTTCTCTCCATTTGTTGTGCCAGGACAATTGCTCAAGCATGAGTGTCATTGGGCTGCGTCCCGCCCTTTCTTTAGTGTTGGGGAGTTGTGCGGTTGGTAGTTTTGCGAAAGACCGAAAGGCCCCTGTTGGGGGCTCTAGAAATGCTTCTGATTTCGATTGCGGTTCTAACGAGGTAGGTGATTGCGAAGCACGATCCGTTAACAGCGATACAACCGAAGAAACCGCGAACTATTCGATCGATTTCGAAGGGTAAACCAACGAGTTCGGGAACACGCTTCAGCAGTCGTTCAGGTAAGAGATCAAAACCGACCGGGAAGTAATCCTACATTATCGCTTCACGAGCCGACAGCACGCCCAGGCGAAGAATCCTTAATAATTCTTCAATCACAGTTTGGTTTGTCGGCTCCCGAATGTGGGCCGGAGTCATTGGCTAGGCTTAGCCGTTGGCAGAGGACGACCTTTACCTTCAGCATGGCAAGCTGATATAAGCGGTCAAAGACTAGTTATCCACAACTGGTTCTACCTTCTTATGTTGAGCAAAAAACACTTAATTGAGGCTGCAGTAATAGAGGGTGAGTTAATCAGCGACGTTTTCCCTGCTATACCTCAAAATCTGGAAGAGCACCTTGACCAGCTCTCGCGATACGTGATGGAGGATGCTCAACGTCCTATTCTCGTTTCAGGCCCCAACCAAAGCGGCAAGACACTATTGCTTCGTCAATTCGTGTCGCGCCGGTTGCCTCCGCGAACCGAGGTCGAATGGTTGGATGTCGATAAGACTCGCAATATAGGCGAGAGCGTTGAAGCAATAATTAATGAGTTACGAAGCTCGAGGTCACCAGGGCGATTGTTGGTGATAATGGATAACACCGGAGTCCTTAAAGACGACAGACTTCAAGAACTAATTAATCGACTTTTCAATTGGAAGAAGGTTCGAAGCGTAATTGTCACACGCGCTACTGACATCAAGCTTCGCAGAGCGCACGTGATTAAACTTACGTTACCCGAAGGTAGGCTCTACGGAATAAGTGGGCAATTAATAACGCCACGCCGAGAAATTGTCTCCACGGTTGTCCCTCACATCCTTATCGTTAATGAAACCTTGATTGAAAAGCTGAAACACAACCCGCATGATCTCTTCAAAATAACTTCAAGACAGTTTGAAGAAGTGATTGCCGAACTACTCACGGGCATGGGAATGGACGTGGAGCTAACTCCGGCGACACGGGACGGCGGCAAAGATATTCTCGCTTATATGAATACTGAACTCGGTAGATTCTTAACTCTAGTTGAAGCGAAACAGCATAATAAGACTCGACCCGTTGGCGTCAGCTTAGTGAGAAGTCTGTATGGAACTCTGGTTGATCACCAAGCAACAAGCGGAATGCTCGTCACGACTTCTCGTTTTGCGAAACCAGCTAGGCAATTTCAAGAACGCCACAAGTACCAATTAACCTTAAAGGAATATAAAGACGTGGTTACTTGGTTGCTAGAGTATCGACGGAAATGAACACGACCACTCTCATTGCTTGGATAAGCGCAATCACCGGCATTACAGGACTCCGGCGATGGTTGATTGAATTCGCGCTGCCGCGTCAACTCCACCATTATCCCTTGGGAATTAGCGATGCCATTATCAAATGAGTCAAAACGCGAACTTGAAACGCTCCTTCGAAAGCGTCATGAGTTCGAAAACGAGCAAATGCACAAGCGGCTGTCGTGGCTTGGCTCCTTTCAATCATTTCTGTTTGCAGGTGTATGCCTTGCGTGGGGCCGAGACAAAGTTGAGCCGCTAATCTTGATCATTGCTGCGCTTGGGCTCGTCATTGCACTTCAGGGCATTGTTGCATTGTCAGGCGTTGGTAGATCTTTGGTCAAGATCCAGAAGAAATGGGTTCAAGAAGGTCTTGACAAGAGAAGCGCCCTTGGCGTTTTTGGTTTGTATGAAGGCGATGAAGTGTCAGCCATCCGTGTGTTTCCCTGGCCTGAAGTTTTTATACCCTTCGCTCTCTCTGTAGCATGGGGCTTTGTTTTGTACCTGAAACTCTGTCGATAGAGCTTCGACTGCCCGTGGGCATTACAATCGTTGGACGCGACTGGCGGGAGCGTGAACTGCAAGGACGAAGTATGTCCGTGCTACGGTCGGCTGACGACGGGCGTTCCGGAATAAAGGGATTGTCCGCGTCCAAGAGATACTGCGTCAACGGTTGTGATTGTCTGAGTCGAACCGTTGAGGTAGATTCCACCGATGAAGAGATCCCCTGTGCTAAAACCGCAGCCGGGATAAAGCGAGTTCGTTGCTTTGACCATACCTTCCAAATCGCTCTGCGGCACATTAATGTACGACCCGGCCACGCCATTCATTGATACATATCCAGTTATAGAGCGGCCGCTAATTCCAAAGCTCGCCTGACACGGTCCGGGTGGCTTTAGACTGATAACGTTGAAGGACATACTCTTGAGTTCAGGTGAACCGGCGGGCAAGTAGAAGGTGAACGTAAAACCGTCTCTGGTTCCTCGCAATGCTAAAGGATCGGAGAAGGTGAACTTTGAAATACTTGTGGTGACGTTTACGCCGTCGCCCGGTTGCTTGGGATCACCTTCTTTGAAACTGAGGAATTGCAACCCAACAGGAAAAATCGTGATACGCGCGGTGTTACTGAATGAGCCTAAGAAATTGAGTCTAAGCAAAAAGTCGCCAATCACGCCCGGATCGTCGGGCAGCTTCACGATGAGGTGGTGAAACGTCGTAAGGTCTTCAAGGCTGGTAACGAATTCAACATCGGCCGGATAACTCGTGTGGTCCACGGCCGACTCTGCGTTAACTCTCAAGTCACCGTCCGACAAGAATTCTCCAGGAGGTAAATCAAGGTTAGCCACGAAAATTGAAGCGCGCGTGCGCGCGTCGGAACTGAGATTGAAGTCCGTTAATTTCGGGAATGGATCTCGGAGCTGCGAAACAGACTCCAGAGCTACGGCGATGTCAGAGTTCGGCTCAGTTTGTATGATTGGGGCAGGAGAAGGAGAGTCCTTGGCCACAAAGTTAAAAACCTGATCAGAATTCAAATGGTCAACGCTCGATTTACGTGGGTCAAAAAACAAACCGCTTAATTGGTAAGGGAAAACGTTGTAATGAAACCCACCATACGCCGGGCTAATTGTATAGAAGCCCTGATTGTCGGTAAAAACGGAATCCGGTCGTAGTATTTGAATGTTGCTGTCTGCCAGATAACGATAACCACCGTAATCGATTTCTATTCCTACTTTCGGGCCTCCGTTAACGTCAGTCACTCGTCCAGAAATCTTAAAAGTCGGAGTTGGCGAGGGGGTAGGGGGAGGTTGGGTGTCGAGAAAGATCGTACGCGTAACCGTGGTCGCATTCTTGAGGGGGCTGTCGTCCCTAGCTGTGATCACGATCGAATTGGCGCCGGAGTTTAAACCAACCGTTGCATTCCAATTGGCGATGGCCGATCCTGTTGCAGTGTCGTTGTTCGCACGAGTGCCGTTTACAAGTACTTGGGATATACCATGGTTGCCGGCGGAAGCATCTGACGCGGTCCCGCTGATGGTAATCGGAGAGGAGTTGACATGTTGTTCGTCGACGTGACTTGTTACCGCGACCATCGGCGGTGTTAGGTCAGCGAGTTCAGCATCGCTGAGTGAAGCGGTCATCGTCGCTTCTACCGGTGTACCCGGCGGATAATCGTTGTAGTTATCCACGATGGCAACGTTACACGGTAGATATCCGAGGCTAACGAACCCTACCCATGAGGAAAATGGACGACTCTGGCCGTCAGAGACAATCGCAATTTCATTGCGACCTCTCTGACGGATGAGACGACCGTCAGGTTCCCTCGCACCACCATTCGGTAGTGGAGGAATGGAAAGCGGCGAGTTTACGATGTCGCCGAGCGTGTACTTGCCAAACTCTGCATCCGAAATTGTAATGACGTCTCGAAAATCGAACCCACGGCCTACACCGTACAATTTGTAGAGGAGTTGCTCAGAGGATATTGGCCTCTTCTTACCACCTTGAAGAACATAGACGATGCCAGAGCCTCCCGATTTGATCAGGGAACCGTTAGGATGATTAGGAATTGCCCCACCGGGGTTGAACCTTTCTGACGTGGCATTGCCGCATTTCGGCGTGTTGGTGGTGATCCAATCGACCGGATCAACCATGCCATTAAGATCCGGCCACATGGAGTTGCTGGCCCTTCCCCAGCCGATCTTATCCGTCAGCACAGGGAAACTGATTGCCGGATGGACGCCCCAATGTAAATGATTCCCGCCTGAGTAAGGACCAACCATAGCGAACTTGACGCCACCAGCGACTCGGTCACCGACTTTTAGATTGCCGATTGGACGAATGTGACCGTAGATACCAAGGAAGTCCGTTCCATTCGCAAGCGTGTGTTGAATTATGACCGCGACATTTCCATCACCCCACCCGCCCGGGCTTATGTTCCAAACCGTTCCGTTCGTTACTGCATACACCGCGTCTCCAACATTTGCCGGCATGTCGACACCCAGATGATACAGCCCATCAAAATAAGCCGGTGGTCCATCAGTATCGTTTCTTGCGTCCCGTCCTTTCCATGTCCCTCCGGTCTTTGTCCAACTGCTAACCCCGAGAGGATAGAAGAAGCCGGTTGATGTCATTGTCGCTGTCGCGTCCGTTGGCGCTTGAGCAATGCTGACTGTCGGCGGAATGGAACCTACCGCTGAAGCTAACACTACAGTGAGGATGACCACATGAATTTGGGAGCGATACCGATTTGACATTCTTAGAAACTCCAGATACTTACATAAGCCTACGCCAAGTTGTGTCAGCTCACAACGGTAATCGCCCACGATCATAGGTACGCTTGGATGCGCATTAGCCGACGCGATTTTGTTGAACAAACGCAGGTGTTATTGATCACGTTACTCAGGCATTTGCTTCGCGAGTGACACCGTCTGGTTTAGTCGGAACGGGTGAGGTTTTAGGATCACTTATGTGTTGCAGCGGAGGCCGCTAAAGAGTTACCGAGGGCATGTCTGCTACCTGGCCCCTTCTAGACAACCGACCTGACATTCAGCATACATGTCTCTAATCTTAGGTGCTTTGAGGGTACTTGTTGTCAGGCAGACTTAGAGGAGGACACTCATGACGAGAGAAAGATGGGGCACATTTTCTGTTATCGATCACAAAGACTTTTCCGCTTTTATTCCGGAAGTTCTTCTTTATGATCGTTTGGTTATTCCTGTTCCATACAATGAAGAGGATCGGCAAAGATGGATAAAAAAGGCTTGGGATCCAGACCTGCTTGATAAGCGACTTGAAACATTGGGCGATCTTGCCGTGCCGTCGAAATGGGATGAAGCTCAGCAACAAACTTTCCATCAACGGATGGAGCAGCTGGAAAAAGTTAGATTCGATACTAAGAACATAGTGGAGCTTCCCTATCAAGTCACGAGGATGATTCTAGCGGAACAGAAGCCAATCAACCTTCCCGAAGGAGTCACGCATGTGGCTGTTGTTGCAGCATATCAATCTGAAAAGGACTTTGAAGCCGATTTCATTCTGAAAGAGGAGTCGGACGATCAGGCGCTCCTAGGCTTACTGCTCGGCCAAAAGATAGCCGTACCTGCCAAAGAAGATAATACAAATGAAGGATTACTAAGCGCGATAGACTTAGCAAAGAGTGCAGAGTTTAAGCAAATGCGCAGGAGTTTATACAAGTGGCAAGACGACGTAATAGGAAATAAGATTCACCCGAAAAACGCCCTCGAGGAAATGGATCAGTTGATAGATGAATATAATGCATGTGTGAAAAAGGCCGTTAGAAAGGTCTATTACAAATACGCGTTTACCGTGGCCGGCATTGCCTTGGCGGGCCTAGCCGGAACGCTTGTGAATCCTTTGGCGTCAGCAGGAGCATTACTATCCATCGTGCAATTTGCGACATTTGATAGAAAGCCCGCCGTTAACGCGGGCGAGAGCGAACCGGCGGCTATGTTTCATGATATTAATAGAATTGGTAAATGGAAATTATACTAACGTACAGAAAACGCCGCGCGTAACTCATCAGCTCGGACCTTAGATGGCGAGAGCATCCACAGTTGTTCGGTGCCTTGCTGACCAAGAGGTTTTGCTAAAGATTTAACCGAGCTGCGTCGACTACAACGAGCCGGTTACTACTACTAATTGGAAGCATCAACGAGCAGTCGAAGAGGCGGGCTTGCGTTTTAGAGTGTTGGATGAAAACGTCGAAACGACATCAGGCTTCGTCTCGATCAGTTCAATGCATCTCGCCAAGGGGCTCGAGTTTAGGGCTGTAGTCGTCATGGCCTGCGATGACGAGATCATTCCGTCCCAAGCCCGGATCTCAGATGACTCGGATCTGGAAGAAGTCTACGATACTGAGCGGCATCTCCTATACGTCGCGTGCACACGCGCGCGTGATCAGCTACTGATAACGAGTGGCGACACACCGAGTGAATTCATTGATGACTTACGGGTGCAGCAATAAGCGGACCGACACGCCTTAAGTGAAGAAACGCATTTCATATGTCCCCTCATCAATAGCCTTGAGCGTCTGCATGGTTTCACAGTATAGGCTGTACCTGATCCGCGACCGCTCAAGAATGCAGGCCTTGATATCGTCGGTATTCAGTCTAGAGTGCTTATTGAGAAAGTCGTCCTTAAAGAACACCTTGTACGTGATTTCCTTTGCCGCGTCCTTGATGTTTTCCTCAGACAACTTCCTGTTATCCGACGGGAATTTCACATTGATTTGAGCTGCAACGTCGTTAATGATCTCGTCAGTGACTATATAACAGTACTCGGGATGCTTGCCCTTTTGAGCAAAGGGTATGCTTCCGTTTTCTTTCTTGATAAGTTTATATCTATCAGAAAGCCAAAAGACAAAGTTCTGTTCGCCGGTTAAGTGCGCATCCTTAACGACAGTTGTTATCCCCTCGCGGTTAAGCACAGCGGCAGCTGAAACAATTCCAGCTGGCCCGAATTTGGGCAATAGATCGGTTATTATGTGATCTCGGAAGATTCCTTTCTCAAAGTATGAGAGTAGGTCTGCACATAGTAAAAGAGAATAGTAGCGCTCTTCTCTTACACTTGTCCTGAAGCGGTCTGCTACAGCCTGCGCAAATCCCGCGTCGGGCTCGAAGTAGTCAAGTACTTCCACTTTAAAGGAGAAAAAGCTGTCGGTGTTGAGACATTCCAGAAAAAACTCGCGAATCACATGGGTTGGATTGTATTGGATGGGCTTCCTACGAAGACAGTTGAGCAATAACGTGCTAAGAAACTCTGGATTCGAATTGTTGCGCAACTTCTGAAATATGACATGGAGGATATGATCTTGTACATTAGAGCGATTAAAGAAGACATACAAAAGTTCACTGAATCTCCCATCCTCTAACTTATCAATCAAGTAATCGTACCCATGTTCAAGAAAATATTCCGCGGCAAGCACTTCGCGGAACCTCTGGTGAGGGAAATCATACAAGGCATCTTGCCGTACTTTATCAACCAAAATGAAAATGCCGGTGTTTAGCAATTGAGAGACTATGTGAGGTCTATCCAATACATCATCAGTAAGCGAACCGATGATCAGATCGCGGTCTGGCGAGTCCGACACCTCTTGAAAGAATAATGCGGCTTGATTCTTGAGATATTCGGCGTTGAAAAGGCGCCTATTTTCGTCAAAAAGAGTAAATGAAAAAAAGCGTAGGAACGCGACCTTTTCGGGAATATACTCGCCTCTTCGGTGACGAAGCGCCGCTCTCCTCGCCTTTGGCAATTCACTTATCTTTCCTTCATCAAGCTCACGAAGTAGCATGTTGATGCAGGTTGCGATCAGGTCATTGAAGCTACTGGCCCATTTGACGTCGTAGGTTTCTTCTCTTAAAGCTGTTTTCGCATAGATGAAACACATCAGTGTGAGAAATAGAGGGTTGTAGGACAGTTCTTTGAGTCCATGTTCGGAGGATTTATCAAGCTCATAAACGAAGTATTCAGCGTCAAAGATGTCGTCGAACCGTTTGGTTGCACCGCGGTACTTTTCAAATATTTTCTTAATGAGGTTTTGCCGATTGTCTGCGATTCCTTCTATTTCAACCGCGGACACAATCGGGCCTTTAGATTGGCCCTTTGAGTTGACCCTTATGGGATACTGTTCAAAGAATTCTTTTCTACAAGATAGCCAGATCCGACAATATTTGAGAGACTCATAAAAGTCCCACACGTGTGAATCTTCTGATTGAAGTTTAGGAAGGGCGTCTGTTCCCATAATTAGATTTAGCTCATCACGTATGAAGCCCGGCCCCTGCTGCCCCGGTGTAAATTGGATTTCATCGTAACCATCAAGAAACAAGAAGAGTCTGTCGTTACGTGTAAGCTCTAGCAATTTCTTGATCCCCTCGCTTTGGGGCAAGCTATCCAGCATTGAATTGTTGCGCAAGATATACTTAAGAATAGGAAACGTAACAGTGTTCTCAATCGCTTTGAGAGGCACAAAGAAGGGGACCGGACGTTCTTTCTTCTCCAAGAACTCTACCTTCTGAGGGTTCTGAATTATGGAGAGAATCGTGTATCTTTGAAAGGTCGTTTTTCCAATACCGGCCCCACCGAGAAAGAGTACCTTTTTTGATCGTTTGAGCCTTTCAGTTGTCCCGATCTCACTCTTGCGGCTCACGACCTCGGTCGCTCCGCAGTTCGAACAGCGAACTATCCATTTCATACCTTTCCGTTCAAGTCTCGATTGCGGTGGCGTTATTTGGCAGTGCCGGCATGATGGGATTTGAATTGGCGGTTTCAATGAGTTTGCATCGAGCAGTTGTATTCTTAAATCAACAAAATCCTCCATGACGTTGGCCTCTAGTCCTTCGTACATAAACGGCATCTTGCTAATTCTGACTTGGAGTTCTCTGAGATGAGAATCAATGCCGCTACGGGGCCTTAACAAATGCCCGTATCTCCGATACAGCCAGACGAGGAGTGATGCTAGTAGGGTCGAAACAATCCCCAGGATAACCGTGAAGAAAGTGTTCATTCTCGATTTCGAATCCGAAAACCTAACAAACGATAAGTTGGCGGCTAACAGATTTCTCGGAAGCGTGCTGGATCATGGCAAGAGCGGCCGCACTCGTTGGTTTTTGGGAAGGATATGCTTGCCGGTTGGTGACAGTCAATCTCAGTTAATTCGCGTACGCCGCCAACTCTCGGATGCGTCTTGTAAGGTCCTCAGCGGGATCGCCGACCTAGCTTACGAGAGCATTTCGCTAAATCATTTAATGAATGTCAGAAGACAAACGGGCGGAGCCCTCCCACAAGCCCCGCCCTGAGGCTAGGTGTCCTCACCCCACCTAACCGCTTCGCCCACCGGGGAGGCGGGCGCGGCCAAGATTATGCACAACTAAGGCAAGGTTGCAATCTCAATTGAATGGCTATTGTGTAATACAACACAGACGACAATCGTGTCGTCACCATATCCTCACGCACCTCGATGAGCGTTGGGCCGCTTTCTGTCAGCCATTTGTTCATAACCTCTCTCAATGCGTAACCTTGGGCCTCACGTCAATTTTGGTACACTCAGGTCGAATTGTGGGACTGGTTTTGTAATGGATCAGCTTCTACTGTCGTATATTCAGGCGACCAGTGAATCGGAGAACCCGTCACGGGATCGGCCAAGGTCGCTAAGTCTTGAAAGTCTTTATCCGTTGGCGTGCCACTGTCGGTCCGAATGTTTTTTTGCTTGTTCAAGTTCGGATCGACATTGCCGCATCCTGTATCAGGACAATCTTGTATGCTGTTCAAGGGTGAAGGACAGGGTACGTTGACAGTGCCTGCGCCCGCTGTGGCCGTAGTCGGGGTTCGTGGGTGTCGGGGTCTGCGCCTTCGTCGCTGTGCATCACTGATTGAAGTAAAAGCAAAGACAACCAGGACGAACCTGTGGTAGTCTTAATTTGAAATTCCTATTTTAGCGGAGGAGCCTAGAATGCGACGCGGGGCGTTGGGCGGAGACGTGCCTGTTGCCCTCGTGAGGAATCAGAACCACCCTACGTCGATCGCTGTAGACGACGCCAACATCTACTGGGTGAGTGACTCTGGCTCCGCGACTCTGGCGGTTGGCTGCTTCGCTGTAGCCACCGCCCGCTCTGTTGCCATCAAACATAACCTAACTTATCCTGCGGAAAAACTGATAAGAGGCTCTATGGCGCGGCGAAGATTTCTTGCTCAACTGTTGGCCCTGCCGGACGGGACGTTGACTGGCATTTAGTAGCCGTTCCGGGGAGCGTCTCCCAGGACATCGCGGAAATACTGGACAGTTCGAGAGAGTTATGACTTCTGCAATTCATTCTTTACCACCTGATACTACTCTGTCGCCTGAGGCTGGCGGCCGTTCTGCCTGGTACGGTCCCGATCTTGAGGGGCGAACTGATTGGATAGAGAGGCTGTCGGAAGCCGAGATTGTTGAAGTGGAGAGCGCGGCGAAAGAATTGGCAAAATCATTCCACGACCTAACGTCAATAAGCGCTGGTGACTTTCCTCTACCGACGCTGGGTCCGCGCCTTCGTCATCTGTTGGACGAAGTGCTCAACGGCCGCGGCTTTGTGCTGATTCAGTCGCTGCCGGTTCATCATTGGACCCGACGCGAAGCGGCAATTGCGTTTCTCGGGATTGGTGTTCACCTAGGATCTGCGGATGCAGAACGCCGGTGGGCACTTGCTTGGGCATGTTAGGGACCTTGGACGCTCCAGCATGGATCCCAACGCACGGATCTACCAGACTCACGAACGTCAAACCCATCACACCGACTCTTGTGACGTCGTTGGACTGCTGTGTCTGAGGACCGCAAAATCCGGGGGCTTGTCGAGTCTGGTATCGTCCACGACGATCTTTAATGAGATGCGGCGCCGCCGGCCTGATCTCCTCAGCTTGTTGCTCGACCCTATTGAAACGGATCGACGTGGTGAAGTTCCCGAAGGAGGCAAGCCCTATTTCCCGATTCCGGTTTTCAACTGGCACAAAGGTCTGCTTTCCGCAATCTATCAAAGACAGTACATTGAGTCGGCTCGCCGATTTCCCAGAGTTCCACCGCTCAGTCAAGTTCAGATTGAAGCTTTAGATCTGTTCGACGAACTGGCGAACGATCCAAAGCTGAACTTGACGATGGAGCTTCAACCTGGCGACATACAGCTCGTGCACAACCACACTATTCTCCACGATCGAACTGCGTTCGAAGACTTTGTTGAGCCCGATCGTAAGCGCCACCTGCTGCGACTTTGGGTAGCGCCACCCAATGCGCGTCCGCTGCCGGAAGTGTTCGCGGAGCGGTTTGGTTCGGTGACGCCGGGCGATCGCGGAGGCATCACCGTAAGAGGATCGAGAGCGACTATACCGTTTGACGCCTGAAGGCTTAAAGCGAGAGATCGGGAAGTGGGGTAGTGGTACAATTTGAAATCCATCGGTCACTATTACTCACAAGGTATGGCCTAGCATCATTACGACGGACAGATTTGCGTTGCCTTTCTAAGCTGATGACGTATCCAGCGTCCTGCCCTGGCAGATGGTCACGATGGTAGGTGCGATTTACCAAATCGAACTAATGTCGGAAGCGAATCAGATTAATAGATCGACAAAACAGCAGGCGGCATTACGTTTGCTGCGTGCGTAGAGAAGATTTCAAATGGCCTAACTAAACACCGCGGCTAGTGGGTGACGTAATATGAGTCTTGGCTGCAGGCGTTGCGGCTGTAAATCGGGAGTTATCCAACAACTGATCGAACGAATCAATTGCGACATCGGGCGCAACGTGTTTGGTTGCTTCTCTCACCTCCGCTCATACGCTACGTCTTGATCAGTCCAGTGGGTGACGCGAACCAGTCAGGACATAACATCAATGAGGCCGTTAATGGGATCGCCAAGTTGCTTGTGATGCTGTCACGAAACTAATCCTCAGCGTCTTCGAGGTCCTCGTCTTCATAGTCAGGATACACTCCCCAAAACATAAAAGGTACGGAGTACCGAACGTCATCAAATTCCAGCATTGGATTGTTGCGCATGCGCGGCGCTCACAGGCAATAGGCGTCCGCGATCCCAAAGAATATCAATCAAGGATTCGCACCGTTGACATTTGCTCTATAGTTTTACTAGACCGCGGTACAGAATCTCGTGAGAGCTGGATTCAGTGAGCCCCGCACCTGCAATCTTCTCAACGCGTAGCCGGCAGCTTATTCTGCCGGAAGACGCATCGACATTGAGAAAGTTGATTGACATGTATGTTTCTCCAGGCTTCTTCGTCCCAAGCTTCCCAGTAGTCGAACCACATCCAAGAATTGCGATTCCGCCCTTCTCGCTCACTCGTGGAATGTGTTTGTGTCCATGAAGCAGCGCTGTGATATTCCGCATCGAACACCAAGTCAAGAATGTCTCGGCGTCGGCTAGCTCAACCGTCCTATCAAGAAGGTCGCCGAGCCAGCGTAGATACCACTGCCGAACGTACCAGTCCGGAACTTCGACAGGGGTGGGATGATGGTGTAACAGTGCAAGAAGCGTGTATTCCTTGGCACGTTTATGATCCCGGTCAAGCTCGTTCCCCAACGCGATGAGTTCGTTCTCACCGATATGTCCTCGCGCAAGATTTCCTGTCCGAACGGAATTGAAACAGAGTAGTCCTACTCGACTTTTTTCAAACCAGACTACGGGCTGCAAATACAATCTCAACGCTTCTTCAAGCTTGCTATCAAGAATGCCTAATCGCCTGACGTCGTGATTGCCAAGCACGACTACTGGGCGCTCAACGCGAAGGTTGTCTAGGAAGTGAATAAAATCCAAAACTTTCTCAAAATTATCCGGACTTGGCGTATCCATTAGATCTCCGGTGACGACCGGCACAATATTGGAACTCGCGCATTCACCCACAAGTTGGGACACCCGATTCTTTACAGTTGTCATTCGTCTATTAGAAGTGGAGTTTCCCAAGTGCAAATCACTCATGTGTATTAGGTTTAAAGGCTCAACAAAGCCTGCGCTCGTAGGTTCAAACCCACTTTCGGAATACATACTTTTGAGCGTACTCCCACTTGACTGGTGCGCTGATACGGACTTCACCATCCACGAGATCGCCGCTTTTGCTCTTGAGATACTTCTAGGTAGCGGCAAGAATACAGCCTCGTTTCGCAGATTCCAGACGAGCGCGCCCGGCCAGGAATTGGCGTTTGATAGGGCGAGCCCAAACAGGGGAAACATGTCCTCTATATAGATTGTCTTCGCGAGGTTCGAATTTAGCTGGAACACTAGACAAGCGCATGACGAGTCTCGCGGCTGAATCTCTTGTAGGAGTTCGTTAGAGGATAGGGCCTTATCAAGTGCGTATAGTGCGTCTGCATGCCCCTTATCGTATTTCTGAAAATTAAGAAGCTCGTCGCCGAGCGTTTTCGATTGTTCCCATTCTTCAATTGAGATACCTCTTTTCGGGATTGAGGTGTTTACCTCCTCAAATTCTGACATTTGATATTCCAACCAGCTACGCAAGGCCGATTCGTCGCCGAATTTCATCGCCATGTCCCCACTTGGAATAATCAAAATGCGCCATGGCAAGACGTTAAATCTGCTTCGAAGGCGCGGCGCTAAGAGCGCGAATGAGTGTCCGAATTGGTAGCAGTCTTGGAGGCCGCGGGTCCCGAGGGTCTGGAGAGTCGGGTGTCGAAAATGAGTAAGACTCTCAAGGTAGTTTTTCGCATTCGAAAGAAACGCCGGATACTCATCGGACCTTGGAGCAAAACTCGATGGCTGGAAGAGGTGTGCGAGCCAGTTTGCGTTTCGGAAGGCAAAGTTCGGTGGTGGACCAGTATTGGATCCAAAGCTGCTCCCGCCACTTCCCCCCAACTCGGGGTCGCTGCTATTTCGGCGGGGCAACCAGCCAGGCAGAGGTCGATAGCTCATAGGAGGTTCCTGATGGTTAAATTGGATAGGGTGTCATTTTCAATGTTCGTGGCTAATTCTTGCCGTAGAATTTCGTTTTTGCACGAATCTCTTTAGCCCGGGTTAACTAGAGCGCGGTTGATTGAGCGTCGACAATATAACTCCTGCGGTTAAGTTGGGTCAATTCTCTTTTAAGGGCTGTAAGAGGGAACGATCCCTTTCATAGGAGCAACATATGTTACATCACGCCAGAATCCTACTTCTCATTGCGACAGTGTTTGTTTGCGTCGTGCCAGGATTCCCACAAGAACCTTGCCCTTCGCTACCGAGTAACCCTGTCCCGATACCAAGATGCCCGGATATTGATGACATTCATCAAAAGATCGACCTATGGCGCTACGGCACTTGTCTGAGGGGCGCTAATATCTGGCAAAAACGAGTTGTGGCTGATGACCAGATGGGGCCTGGTGTGGTTGGACCGCCTTATACCGAGGCAGACATTAGGAGACTGTCCGACTGGGGTGCCAACTACGTCAATATTTCCTACCCAGGTATCTTCGCCGAAAAGCCAAATGCACGGGGCGAATACTATGAACAGCAGGGCGTCTTTGACAATCTGTTACGCCTGATCAACCTTTGCCGGAATATAAACCTCTTTGTGGTGGTCTCGTTTCGCACTGGTCCAGAAAGGAGTGAATACGTCTTCGATAGGAAGGAGAAGCCCAAATATACTGGCCTTTGGAAAAACAGAAAGGCTCAACAAGCTTGGGCAAATATGTGGGCACTGACAGCATCCCGCCTTCGAAAGAAAGTGAACGTCGTTGGGTATGACTTAATGGTAGAACCCGGCCTTGAGCTCGAAGGAAATCACCGTGACACGTGGAATAGAATGGCCGAACAGATGCGCGTTGAAATCCGGCGAGAAGGCGCTGGGAACGATCAGGCGACGCCAATCTTGATCGGCCCATCGGGTGGCAGCTCGGTAGATTCGGTAGACGAACCTGTGCCGGCCGCAGATCCAAGAACGGTTTACACCGTCCATCAGTATGTACCGGATGAGTATGCGCAGCCCGACACAGGACAGAAGCCGATTACCTATCCGGGTGGAATCAGACAAATCGTTCCAGATCTTCAGTCGCTCTATGGTCGGATTACTAATTTCAGAACTCGCCAAGGCAACGTTCCGATCGCTATCAACGAGTTTGGCGCGGTCCGATTCGCCGCCAGAGCCGAATGTTACATAAACCTTCAGATGGAACTGCTCGAAGGGCTCGGCTCCAACTACGCTCTGTGGCTGTGGGAGACGAGCTGGCCCCTATCGTACGATGAATTCAATTTCAGATTTGGCCCAGACCCCGCTCATCACACTGACGTTGAAAGCAGCGAAATGATTACTGCTATTAAGGGAGCTTGGGCGAGAAATAGGACGGATCTAAGCCAGGCAATGGAGAGATTTAATGTACCGTAAGATCATTACCTGATTTGCACTGTGCGCAATGCCCATCTGCCATCATCCGTAGCGAGCACAACGTTTCAGGCGCTCAAACCCTGACGACTAGGTGTTACGAGTCGTCAAGACCTTCCGTAAGCGTTATTAATTTGGTGCATGAAAGAGTCTTGATCGAAATACTCTGCCGAAAAGTTTACGCTGAGATGCAGGTTGTCGAGCGACTTACGAACGAATTGCTTGCCTCCGCTAATGCTATTTACAGACCGCTTGTTAAGTTCGTACGCAATTATATCGGCTGCTTGCAACTGAACCGTCTCCTTCATAGTGCCCTTTATCCATGGGCCGGAGATCCGATACCGCCTTCTCTCATCCGGAACCTTCAACATCTCTTTGAAAAGGCGATCCAGTTCGCTGCCCTGCTTTGGTCCTTCTCCGAAGACATAGGCAATAGAGTTTGAAACACCATAGCTGCTTTGATCGCACCAAACAGCTAATTTCTTAATACAACCACGTACGCCGTAGGCATACCAGCTCCTACCAAACCATCTCGCAAACTCAGGCACCGAAAGTATCTTGTTCTCGTAATCCTCCAGATTGATGGACATTGAGCAGCCGTAGATTGTTTGCTCTCTCATAATCCTGTGCATTTGCTTCAGCCGATGAATCCGTTCCTCGTTAGACCATGTGCGGTAGCTACCTTGTCGCGCCTCGTAATCCTTCATATGGAAATTATCAATTTCGAATTCCCGTAACGCGCGACGCCACCTCTTACCGAACTTCTTCCACAATTCGACTGTTGAGAGCCAACAGGCAACGGTACCTACAAGCGGCTCACTAGGCCTCTCATTGGTTCGATGACTATAGCTTTCGTCAAAGTAGGCTTCTAACACAGCAGCTGCGTTCCGAGAGATAGCAAGTCGGAGGAATGGATTTCCCGCAAAGCACCACTTTAACCTCTAAGCCGCAATCAGCGAAAAAACCGAGTTTCCCCTAAAAGGTGACTTCTATCAATACAGATGCACCGGTGTTTCTTGAAGATACGATAAACAGACGGTAATTGTTGACGAACCAATTTCAAGAGCGGGTTCCACAGCAGTGACTCCTCCTTTTGGCACGGCTCTTGTAGTGAAGTGATTGCGAGCGCTTTGGGCATCGCCAAAGAACAGCTCGAAACGAATGGGATCACGCATTCTTGGATTCCCTGCTCTTTGTCACGACCCTTCACATTGGCTCTCAAACTTGCCCAATCGCAGTCCTGAGCGCGGACTATCGTCTGTTTACGTCTGGTTAGCTGTCGTTCCGGATGCGGCCTTAGTAATCAACTAGAAAACTAGTGATTTGGTGATCATATGCCTGTCAGGAAGATTCCGAAGAATTACACGACCGTTACTGGTCTTGCATCATCGCCAAAAAGTGAAGAACCCATCGGCTATGAGGGGCGGCTCGAGTTTTATTGTATTAAGGTGGTTTCATTCAATCTCAACGTTGTCAGCTGTGAGGAACAGCCGGTTAAGATTCGATTTCAAGACGGCGCCGGCAAGAACCGCACTTACACCCCAGACCTTCTCATCACTTTCAAGAAACATTTGCATCCGCCGGAGCTATGGAAACCACTTCTGGTGGAAGTGAAACCCAGAAGACGTCTGTTTAAGAATCTATCAGAATTTAGGCCGAAATTCCGCGCGGCCCGGCGACATGTCGAAGAGAGAGGGCAGGACTTTACGATCATCACGGATCGGGAGATCGTCGGTCCCTATCTCAGAAGCGTTTTGTTCCTGCTAAAGTTTCGCACCTTCCCAGTGGATCCAGATGCTACGGCTCTATTAGTGAACACTATAAGAGACTTGGGCACAACGACCCCCCATATTCTCATACTGAAAGTTGCAGATACTGAAACTCGCAGAGGGGAGTTGCTTCCGACGCTCTGGCAACTGGTCGCCAACTTCTCGATTGGAGCAAATCTGGAAGAGCGGCTGACCATGCAGAGTCCTATCTGGTGGCCAGAAGAAAGTGCATCGGGAACTCAGGAGGTGGAAATCGTGCGAGAGCGTATTCATAGAAACAGGTGGCGAGCGCTGCGCTGTACTGGTCCATTTTTGGATTGTCGGCGCCAGGAAAAGTAGCCCGAGGAAGTCTTGAGATTTTTTCTTCTTAAATAATGAAAGGTTGGTGACACATGAAAGGTTCTTTCAGTAAGGATTTGGAGTCGGTCTTGGCAAAGACTAGCACGAGTGAATTTACTTATTCACGGGAGAATGTACAGCCTGACCACACGCAACTCGACATCATGGTAGTCGATGACGAGTACCGCCTTAATTGCGGGAAGCCCTGGATCACCTTCGAGATTGATACCTTCAGTCGAACGGTAGTGGGCTTTCATATCTCACTAGATCCTCCGGGAAATACTGGCGAGGAGCACTAGTAGAGCCACTTATTCACGGCGGAATGTACAGATCGACCGCACGAAACTGATGTCGTGCTCGTAGATGACGAGGGCCGCTTGATTCCGGTCGGCGGGGATAACTCCCATTTTTAGATTGTCGGCGCCGAGAAAAGCAAGGCGATAGTCTTTGAGATTCTTCTTTCTTGGCCAATGAAAGATTGGTGACGCTATGAGAAGTTTTTTGAATTTAGCAGTAGGCGCGGTCATCGAAAAAGATGGCAAGCGTTTTTCAATTTCCAACCTTTTAGATTTGGAATCGCTCATGGCAAAGAACGAGGAGACTGGCGTGTTTGAAGTCATACCGATTAGGGACATTGTGCCCGTGTCGAGTTTGAACGGCGTCGAGGAATCGGAGCATCTCGAACTATCTATGATTGATGAAATTGACTGGACCCATGCGGAGGGCTGGCACGGCAAGTTGCGCTCCCTACTCTCAAATCCTAATCGGACCGTGGATGACGTAAAGAAAGTGGCCGATGAAGCGGGCGTCCACATTGCCACTGTCTATCGAAAGTTAATGATATTAGAAACGAGAGGCAGGGCCTCTGCTCTCGTGGGGGTAAAGCCGAATGGGGGCAAAGGCAAAAACCGGCTTACGCCCGAAGTCGAAGCTGTAATTGAAGCGACCATCAAAGATTTTCATTTCAATAAGGAAAAGAAGAGACGGACCAAGAAAGAGACAGTGAAGGAGGTGGAGTTTAAGCTTAAAAATGGAAAACTTCCTTTGCCACATCAAATGACCATTCGCAATAGGATCCGCGAAGCCGAAGCAGAAAGAAAGCGTCGTCGTTTGGCAGAGAATGCACTGTTTGATGCGCCAGTGAGTGCTGAGGAATCACTTGGCGCTGACTACCCATTGGCTATTGTACAGATCGACCACACCCAACTCGATATCATGATAGTAGATGACGAGTACCGCCTTAATTGCGGGAAGCCCTGGATCACCTTGGCGATTGATGTCTTCAGTCGCATGGTAGTGGGCTTTTACATCTCACTAGATCCTCCGGGAAATACTGGAACAGGTCAATGTATCGCTCATGCGATGCTAGCCAAGGAGACCTGGCTCGCGGATCTGGACATCACAACGCCATGGCCCTGCTGGGGGGTCATAGATAAAATCCACGCCGACAATGCAGGCGAGTTTCGTGGTCACATGCTCAGGAGAGCCTGTAAGGAGTATGGCATGGATTTGGAATGGCGGCCTGTGAAAAAACCTCGATACGGAGCTCATATAGAGAGGCTACTCGGTACGTTACTAAAGGAAATCCACAAGCTCCCTGGTTCAACTGAGTCCAATCCGAAGGCACGAGGTGAATACGACTCTGAAAAGCACGCAGTAATGACGTTATCAGAGCTTGAAAGATGGTTCGCGCTTCTCGTTGTCGGGGTTTACCATCAAGACTTGCACGATACGTTGAATACGACACCTTTAAAACGATACGAGCAAGGAATATTTGGGACAGATAAAGTACTTGGTCGAGGATATCCGATACGCATTAACGACCCGGACAGACTGCGCCTCGATTTACTGCCGGCGTTTGAACGAACCATTCAAGGCTACGGAGCGACCATTGATGTGATCGAATACAAGAGCGGCGTAATGACTCGATGGATAGAGGCCCCGGATCCCAAGAATCACAAGCTATTACGAAAATTCATTTTTAAAAGGGCCCCTCGAAATATCAGTGTGATCTATTTTTATGAACCCGAGTTGAAACAGTACTTCAAGATTCCCTATCGCAATTGTGCGCACCCGCCTATGAGTATCTGGGAACTTCACAAAGTCCGACGACACTTACGTGATGAGGGAATCAAAGATGTCGATGAAGGAATCATTTTCGAGACTCTCGCGCAGATGAGAGCGATAGCTGAAGGATCAGCACACAAGAGCAAGCAGGCACGACGAGATAGACAACGCGGTAAGATGAACAGTCAAGCGCCGCTACCTAACGCGCCTGAGGTTCTACCGGACGATACCGAGGCTGGCGAGCCGAAACCGGATCCTACACAACAACGCGGTGAGGCTAACTATTTTGATGAGATCGAGATAGGACAGAGCCGCGGCGGGAGCTAGCAACTTCGCGCCGGGCATAAGAACGCGAATAGAGCCGGTGACAACATGTCGGATCACCTTACTGAGGATGCGAGAAGCCTCTTAGAACTAAGTGACGAAGCTCGTATCCTGGAACTCCATGGATACCGGTGGATCGGATACCCGCGAGCAAAGGATATTCTCATACGGCTCGATCAATTACTGAATCGTCCACGGGTCCAGCGGATGAGGAATCTGCTAATTGTCGGCCATACGAACAATGGGAAGAGCGAAATTCTTAAGCGCTTTCTGACACTGCATCCAGCGAACGATAATGCCGCAGGTGAAAACATCATCGTGCCTGTAATGATGGTACAGGCGCCTCCTACGCCGGACGAAGGGCGTTTATATGACGAGATATTGAACAAGCTGGGCGCGCCATTCAGGCGCAAAGACCCTCCCGGGCAGAAACTGCATCAAATAGCGACGTTGTTTGATCGAATAAAGACACGCACGTTCATAATTGACGATCTTCACAACGTGTTGGCAGGAAACTCAGCCGCTCAACGAAAGTTTTGCAACGTGATTAGATATATTGGAAACGAACTACAAATAAGTATCGCTGCAGCCGGCATTGATGAAGCCTTTAATGTATTACAATCTGATGATCAGTTAGCGAATCGCTTTGACTCTGTGGTTTTACCGAAATGGAAGAATGACGACGACTATCTCAAGCTCCTCGGCAGCTTTGAAAGAGTCTTGCCTCTTCGTAAGAGGTCGGATTTGGCGCAAGACGACATCGCCATGAAACTATTAAGCATGAGTGAAGGTTTGATAGGCGAATTATCGACGATACTAAACGAAGCCGCGGAGTTGGCTATCAAAGAGAAGAAAGAGCGAATTGATCTGGCGCTATTGAAGAAAATGCGTTGGCAATTACCCTCTAACCGTAAGTACAAGACACCACCTAAACAATAAAGAGGGTCGCGCCGTTCACCCAGTCAGAAGTCAAAACGAACCTTAGTCTTACGTTTGCGAAATGCATCATTCACCCCAAGGCATTTTGAGATTGCTTTCTTAGAGAGTGGCTTTCCCAGCTTCTGTAGATACGCAACAGCGGACAGGATCTCCTGGTCTGAGGGACTGTAAGACGTGCGCGATAGGTAGTCATGTATGACCGACCAAAACCAGAAGGGAGCTGACTCACAATCCTTCAGGAGTGAGGAACTCCACGTTTTGGTTTCAGTGCAAATGCGAATGAATCGCTGTGGCCATTCCTCCAGGAGGCACCGGGCCATGTTTATCAGCATCGCTCTAGAGTTCACGGTGAGATGCTCGATGTATCGAACGCGTTTGATTGACTGCATTGGATCGTAATTCAAGTTAAAGCTGTCATTCACAGCTTCGCGAAGTGTACGCGAACGATTGCCCATGGCCAGAACCCTCATTAATTGGTGCACCACGGCAAAATAGAGATGGGAGTACAACGGGCCATAGCCCGGTATTTCGATCCCTCCTTGAGCCATCGTACCCGCTAGAGCTATTTGAAACGCTTGTACGTTCGGATCACTTGGACTCAGCGATGATTTAGGAATGTCTTCCCGGAGGTCAGCTTTGCATGCATAGCATCGCACAATTGAGCTCGATGTGTATTTGCTTCGTGTGCCCATTTCGTCCCGATGAAAGTTGACGGGTGCCCGGCATTTCTGACAGCGGTCAAATAACACAACGGAATGGGTCGTACAACACGTAATAAAGGCAAGTCGCCAATGGCGACGGTAGTAGGCGGTCTCATCTTCAGCAAGACACCGAGGGCAAAACTGAAGTCCAAACTGGGTGTGGGTTCTATGATAAATCCCCAGAGGCATGATCCACAGAGTATTACCATATGAATTATGGTACTCATACAAAATCCCTTCGTACGCTGCGAGAGTCGTATCTGCCACCGCCGTTCTTGAGACCGCGGTTTTGTCAGACAGTGTTTGCACAATTGAAGCATCAGCTGACTTGTCGATGTCGCGATTCCAGATTTGCTTGCCGGGCCAGACTACAGAACAAAAGGTATGTAGCTTTGTTCCATGGGCCATCGATAAGCGTACTAGCCAGGACGAGAGAAGTTCATCCTCGAGGGGCTTGAGATGCGCTGGCCATAAGGTGCGCGAGAGACCGAGTAGAGGGTTCACAATTCCGCCTTCAGGGCAAGCAATTGTAGCGGAGCTGGTTCTTTCGTATCTTAGGGATCTTAGAGCTTAATTTTGGGTCGAAGGGCAGCAATAGAATTACTCGGGCCCACACACAGATGCTCAAGGACCTATTTGATGAACCTAAGAGATTGGAAAAACGTTCTACAGATAGACTTGTTGACTTCCTTGCCGTTGATAAACGATGCGCATCCAAGCGTGTAGATCCGCGACCGCCGCATGATGCTGCGTTGCAAAGTGTTTTGGGTTTTCCCGCTTGGCTGTACGGTCTGCCACAACTCCAGTTCTACGACGTTTCTTGCCAAACGATGCACTTGTACCACCCTCTCACCTCTATTGCGGGCAGCATCGGTAACCATCTGCTCCAGGAATGAAGCCCATGTGTTGTTTTCAGTTGCTCTGGGATCTCCGCCAATATCTTGGAAATTGATTGAGAAGTACATTCCGTCGTCAGTAACTGCGTCATAGGTCCGAATGAGTGTCACCAGGCCTTCAGAATCGGCTTCACGGCTTGGCCGCTTTGGAAATGACAGAGAAAATTCACCCTCAGGACCGGTGAAAACATACCAAGCGCCAGATGATCTTCGCTCGTGGGTGCCGGTCTTTTTGGTCTGCGGGAGTGTCTGAGCGGCGAGACGCGTCATCGAGGCAATTGCAAGCAGTAGTAATATGACTTTCTTCATTTGAATGTCCTTGAGGTAGTGGGTTCTCACCTAGATTTCCGTGTGACAACCGTCGACATCCGGTGTAGATTCAGCGTAGTTCGCGATAGCGACACCGCTCCACGCGGTTGAATCGGTTTTTGAACTCATGTACGAGGCGTTTCCCAGGGGCGAATGAGAAACGCTGCCCGGAGCTTCAGTCATCGGCTCGCGGCAACGAGAAGCGTCTCGCCGACGCTAATAGCAAAACGTATTAGCTGGCGTAGCCTAATACAAATTGCTATTGACGACAAGCCTTGTGCGTCAGCGTGTGTTTCCCGAAGAGGAGGAATCCTCTAATGGGAACGGCAGCGCGGCGCAAGCCAAAACGATTGGCAGAGAAACTGTTGGCGGTCAGGGTTAGGCTTGGGCTTTCGCAGAACGGCTTAATCCGGCAAATGGGACTAGCTAAGGATGTAACTCAGGCAGAGATTAGTATGTTTGAGCGAGGGATTAGAGTGCCTCCGCTGCCTATTCTGTTGGAGTATTCGAAGGCTGCCAACGTTTATCTGGAGATTCTGGTTGCCGATGAATTGGATTTACCTCCTGAGCTTCCCGCCAAGAAGAGAACGAGACCTGACTAAAACCGAGCTTTTGAGCTTCTGCTTTTCCAGGTGTTGCCGGATTGCCACACTCGATAGGTCAAGTTCCAGTCTCTTTGAAGTAAAGGCCCGGCTTTCACAAGGGCATGGCGTTTGCTCATGAGGCACGATGCCGCCGCGAGAGGCGACCACTCGGACGGCGGAGAGCTGTGAGGTCCGCGTCGGACAACGTTCGATATGAACCATCGTTATTCCCGAACATGGCCTGTTCGTCTTGCGCCGCAGGAAAATGAATCGTGCTCGTCCTGGACAGCACGGCTCGCCTCAGCGCACGGGTTAGACGCGCTTTCGTTTTGTTGCGCTGCGCTTAATACGCGCCATTCTCCCTGGCTGAGGGATATCGATAGGGGAGGTAATCGCGACTTATTGGAAGTTTTATCGAGCAAAACCGGCGTCGAAATCGAACGTGCTGAGAGAACTACTCTAGCGGCTTATGAGGGACGAATTTCAGAGCGGATCAATCTGAAAGGCAACTCGCGATGGATACTACCAATCGGATTGAATTACCGCTCGAAAGGCAATTCTTTTGGCCAGCAATATTGTGCCCGATGCCTGTCAGAAGGTCGTGTGTGCTACTACCGTCGCGACTGGCGGCTGGCGTTCATTACTTTATGCGTGAGACATCGCGTGCAGCTGTTCGACCGGTGCCCGCACTGTGCCGCGCCCGTTGATAACCGGACTGCTGGACGGAGTAGAGGTGGTGGATCAGGATTATCCACCGTCTGTACCAGATGCAACAACGATCGGAGCGACGCAGACGATATTTCAAACCTACCAGCTGTTACTGCCGCTGAAATAAGTTTCCAGAATAGCTTACTGCAAACAGCCGAACGGGGATGGATTGAGATACCAGGTGTTGGACCTGTTTATTCGCACTTATATTTCGTTGTAGTGCGCAGACTGATGGTGTTGCTTACCACGGGAAGGATAGGAACAGCCGTAAGACAATACATCAACCGCAAATATGACTCAGGTGATCTCGATAAAGAGCGGCAGTCGTATGTAACGATCGAATGGCTCGATGTCGGCACGCGACGTATGTTGCTTCAGATGGTCAGAGAGTTATTGACTGGTTGGCCCCATAGATTTGTCGAATGTTGCAAAGCCAACAAGTTGTCACGGCAGGCCTTGTTCAATCATATGCGTTACATTCCTTACTGGTATTGGAATGTTGTTCGGTGGGAATTGGCAGTTTGCCGTTACGAGGCCACTGAGCAGGAAATTGAAGCAGCTTTGCGGTACTTATATAGACAGTACGATCAGTATGGAAATGCCCGCTATTTTCCAAAAGAAGTTCGCGCTGTGGGGGTATTTCTAAACAGTATTACGTGGAGACGGAAGGAGAAACTCTGGCAAAAGTTGCGAGTTCCCAATCGAAGGTTAAAGGCGAATAGATCTTCTCAGACGAGGTTTCAACAATCTCCTGAAAGCAATGAGTTGCCGAAACCACAAATGATATCGAATCGCATATGGAAGCAGGTGAGAGATCTAATACCAACAAGGCGGCCATACCGACGAATATCGAAGGGATGTGTGGCAATTGATGACAAGACAGCGCTATCGGGTATGGTTTACATTCTTGCGACTCGTTGCACCTGGGATCGCCTGCCTGCCGAATTCGGTACCCACCACCAGGTGTATTCCAAATTTAAGAGGTGGCGACGTACCGAGGGATTCACAGCAGCTATGGCATTGTGTTTGCAGCTATATTCGGGAGGAGGATGAGGAGGCGTTCGCATCGTCTCTTATGCGTATTCGCATCGTCTCTTATGCATATTCGCATCGTCTTTTATATATTCGCATCCTCTTTTATAATTCAAACCGCCGCCAATCAGACCAGCGTCGCTGATCGTGTGATGTGGCGATCTAAAGGGTCTCTCCGTTACCAGTCCGGCGCGGCCCGTCAACCC
>Ga0070708_100000330_pt1 | contig 35639 bp, 33 predicted proteins | sample KBSK5503metaG_FD_65469 | JGI IMG/M metagenome (GOLD analysis project Ga0070708, IMG submission 65469) | Corn, switchgrass and miscanthus rhizosphere microbial communities from Kellogg Biological Station, Michigan, USA - KBS K5-50-3 metaG | ecosystem: Host-associated > Plants > Roots >... | reverse complement strand
TTATTGGAGAAAACGAAGGAATGCGCAGGCGTATCGACCCGGTCGCTACGGCTCCCGGTTCTGACTTTGTGAAGTGATTTGTTGTAGCTCATTCGCGTTTTGACACAGTCTCATAGCCACGCCTCACATCGGGCGGCAAAGCCGAGTGGCCGGTTGAACTATGTTCTGAGGAGGCGGCATAGGGATTACCAATAAAACTATCTCATTGTTCGGTCTCAGAACTTGCCACCATGTTGTCTTTCTTCACTACAAACAGGAATCGTCTCTCCGAATGTGGAATGAGAAATTCCGAGTAACCAGGGCTGGCTTCTCGCAATACGTTGCGCAAGCCTTCACCTCCAAAGAGTAAGAGTGTGGCGGTTGGGGGGGACCAATTGATCAAGTTGGGGATCTTCGAGGCGAATTGATCCAGAGCCCGAGAAGTGACGAAATCTATACTCGGAGTCGGCGTTTCTTCGAAAGGCTTTGCGATGATTTTCGTTCCCCTTGAAATCCCGACATGATTCAAAGCTTCACGCAGAAACACAGCTTTTTTTTGTGACGACTCGATTAGTGTCGCATTCAGGTCGGGGCGGACAATCAAGCAGGGAATAAGGGGCAGACCGGCGCCTGAACCAATATCCGCGACTCGAGCCGGTTGAGGCAAGTGATCGAGCAGCACCAACGATTCCAGAATATGACGAGTTGCAAACCCCTGCGGTGAAGCCGGAGCCACGAGATGCAGTCGCTGATTCCAGCGGGTTAGCAGGGCATAGTATTGGGCCAACCTGGCCAACGCTTCAGCTCCTAGTTGTACTCCATAGTCCGACATGTTTAGCTCGAGAGCTTCGACGAATGTTTTGCTTTGTGCGGTGGTACTCATGTCCAAAACAGTTTCACGCAAAGCGCTAACGAGCGCAACGCTTGGAAATCCCACCAACGGAAGAAGCTGCGAAAAAGGAAACTAGCCACAGATTAACGCTGATAACGCGGATCAGAACAAATAAGAAAGTAGGAGGACTATGAATGTTATTATTGCTTTCTTGATCTGTGTCATCCGCGCTCATCTGTGGCTACCTTCTTTCCCCCTGGGTGGAATTCATCGCTTGTCACACATACTCTCGCGTGAGATTCTTTGCAGAACCCATGATTGACGATCTAGCTGAACAGCACGAGCGTTTAGGAAAGGCGGTTACGCGTCTTGTGGCAGAGCATGCCGCAACGCTCGAATCGCGTCGAGTCACTTCCGAAGCGACCCCCGCAGAATTGGAAAAACTGTTTGATGAGCCTTTCCCTCAAAGCGGGATAAGCGTCGATGAAATTCTTGCTCGGTTTCAGAGCGATGTCGTACCGCATTCGATGCAGGTTCCCAGTCCGCGTTATTACGGACAGTTTAATCCGACGCCGCTGCCCATTGCCGTTTGGGCTGATGCCTTGTCATCAATGCTCAATCAAAATGCGGGAGCGTGGCGCAATGGACCAACATCCGCAATGATCGAAGCACGCGTCTTGCATTGGCTTTGCGAACTGCTGGGATACGGACCAAACAGCTTTGGGACGCTGGCGAGCGGTGGTTCAGAAGCAAATCTGATTGCGCTGAAGTGTGCCCGGGATCGAGTGGAGACAAACATAAAGAACCTGGGCCTTCGCGCGACGCCGCTTGAACTGGTCATCTATGGTTCCGAGCAGTGTCATTACTCCATCGAAAAGAGCGCTGACATAATTGGCCTCGGCCGCGGCAGTATGCGAAAGATCCAAACTGACGAGCGATTTCATATTCGCCTGGATACGCTGCGGGAAATGATCCGGCGTGACCGCAGTGCGGGCCTACACCCCTGCTGCATTGTTGGAGTTGCCGGCGCAACCTCAACCGGAGTTATCGACCCACTCGAGGAGCTTGCCAGTATCGCTCGTGAGAATAACTGTTGGTTCCACGCCGACGCGGCGTACGGTGGCGCTCTTGCCTTCTCCGAAAAACACAAAGACAAATTGCGTGGAGTTGCCCTGGCAGATTCGATCACATTCGATCCACATAAGTGGATGTTTCTTCCATTCGCCTGCGGCGCTGCCTTAGTGCGCGACGGTGGTCGAGTGCTTCGCGATTCTTTTGATATTACTCCCGAATATCTCAGCGAAGATCGCGGTGGCGCGGATGTGGAGTTCGACTTCTTTCGTTACGGGCAAATGGGCACACGCCGGTTCAACTCCTTGAAACTATGGATGGCGCTGAAGTTTATGGGCCGGCAAGGTTACGCGCAAACGGTAGAGCATCACATCGACCTCACCAACTATCTTGCCGGACGTATAGACGAACTGGCGGACTACAGACGGCTGGGCGAAGTGGAAACTGCAGTGTGTTGCTTCCGGTTTCTGCCCTCATCACCAGGCACTCTCGAGGCGACAGCTTTAGATCGTTTGCAGCAACGTCTGCAGCAACTAATCGAACGCAGCGGCGAAGCCTGGCTTACAACCACGGTGTTACAGGGCCGCCGCGCGCTGCGCGTTAATATCAACAGCTTTCTTACTGAACGTCGCCACATAGATGATCTGGTAGAATTGCTCCAACGTTCAGGGAAAAAGCTGCTTGAGGAATATTTGTAGGGGCGTTCCTCCGTGGGCGCCCGATTTTGAATTTCAGATTTTTGATTTCAGATTGAATGCCACGTACACCCAGAAGCACTGGTAGAGCCGCTTCCAAATCCAATCAAGAATCAAAAATCAAAAATCTAAAATGCTTAGTATGAAGCTCTCAAGACGGATGTTATCGGCAATAGGTCTCCTTATTGCTTTCGGCTCCGGTGTTTACCTGGCGGCTCAAACCGGGCCCAAATCATTACCGGCGATCGCCTCTCGAGCCGAATTCGACACGCTGGCAGTTACCTATGACGCGAACACACCCTATGCATTGCCGCACATCTTGTTTGTGATCGACCGGAAGGATCAAAACAGGATCTACTATGTCAACACGCGGCGCTATAGCTTTCATAAAGACTTTGTCAACGGCACATATTTATCGCTCGAACGGGGACGTGAATTTTTTGAAAACAATTACCTGAAGCCAAATCGCCGTTTCATTCTTGGGACTGTTGCGTATCAAACGCCGTTGCGACGCTGGACGTTTGAATTCTGGGAAGGAGACCTCATCCCAGGCGATCAGATTCAACTGGCTTCCGAGATTATCAACAAGACCTTTTTTGTGCCTGTAGCGTTCAAGCCTAACTCGTTAAGACAGGATGAAGCGTCGGGAGCAATCGCCGGTCTACAGCGCGTGCTCCAGAGCGACATCGCCAAGGAGCAGGAATACCAGGCGCTAAATCTCGCCAATGGTTTAGGTCGGATTCATATAATTACAAAACTTGACGATCATGTTGAGATCGGGTTCAACGAAATCCTTGTGCTCGATGAGGTGCCGATCCAGCTGCCTCCGGTAGCCGGCATCATTACTGCAAAACCTTCGACACCGCTTTCACACATCAATCTGTTGGCCAAGGGCTGGGGTATTCCTAATGCCTATATCAAAAACGCGCCCGAGTTGCTGAAACAGTACGATGGTTGGTGGGTTGCGTTTGAGACTAAGCGCGACAACTACACTATCAAGCGCGCCGATCTCGATCAGTTGCACGAGTACCAGAGACGTCTGGCCCAGCGGCTGGATGTGATGAAGCCGCGCTACAACCTGGAAGAGCAGCGTTTGCTTGGATTGGCCCAACAGCGTGCGGCTTCGACCATTTCCTACGGGGGTAAATCGGCCAATCTGGGCGAACTGATGAATGCCCGGCTGCCCGGTATCGTTGTCCCAAACGGTTTCACAATTCCCTTTTACTACTACGATCAATTTCTGCAGCAGAACAAGTTGGACGATGCCATCTATGAGATGCTCAACGATCAGAAGTTTGTTCACGATCCCGCCTATCGTCGCGAACATCTGGCAGGCATGCGCGAGCGCATCCAGAAAGGAAAGATTGATCCAGAACTACGCGCGCGGGTTCTGCAAAGGGTGGCGCGGGAGTTTCCAGGGAAAGGGCTGTTTGTTCGAAGCTCCTCAAATTCCGAAGACTTGCCGAATTTCAGTGGCGCCGGGCTCTACACAACGGTTCCAAACGTTCGCGGCGAACAAGAGATCATTGACGCGATCAAAACAGTCTGGGCATCGCTCTGGAACTTTGAAGCTTACGAGGCTCGCGAACGACGCAGCGTGGATCACTCGAAGATATTCATGGCCGTGTTGCTGCAGGAAGGAATCAACTCCGAAAGTTCGGGCGTCATGATAAGCACCGATCCCTTCGACGCCGAGAACAAAGGGGCGATCTATATCAGCGCCAAAAGAGGTTTGGGAATAAAGGTAGTGGAGGGCCAGAAGATCGCGGAGCAAATAATCTTTCGCCCTCGAACCAACGCCGTGCAGGTTTTGACACGGTCCGCGGAAGATAGCTTGCTGACATTTGACGAAAAGGGCGGAGTGAAGGAAGTGCCGATCACAGGGGAACGGGTGGTGTTGACCGACGACGTAATTCGGCGGTTGGTGCGTGCGGCGACGGCGATCAAGAGTGTCTTCGGCAGCCGCGATCAGGACATCGAGTGGGCCTACATGAAGGGACAGATTTACATCGTCCAGTCTCGGCCGTTTATTCCCGGGGGCTGAACGCAAAGATTCGTGCAATGGAAAGTGATAAACGGCGTTACCATTCAATTACGGAACCGAGGAGTGATAGCGACCGGGTCAAACGTGGGCAAGACTCTCGACTAAGGTTCACCACTCTTGCGTCTCCAACTTATCTTCCTGGCGGGCTTGGTAATAACGATCGTTGACTGCTATCCCAGATTGACCCGGTCGCCACCGCTCCTCGGTTCTGTATTGAATGGTCTTCGTAGTTCCGCTGAACAAGCACCCTTTAAATGAATTTGACAAGTCGGTTGTTCGTCGGGTATAAACCCAGAACCATGTTTAGAACAGATCACGGCCACGATGCTCATTGGCATCACCACCACGGTGGCGGGCTGGCGATCGTGTTCCTGCGCTGACAAACCGAAGCGCGCAAAAACGATTCTCCAATAACCCGCTGCCAACGAAAGCTGGCGGCGGGTTTTGTTTTGTCCAGCAAACAGCGAACAGCAAACAGCAAAGCACAAAGACCAAAGAGCAGGGCTACTGAATCATTTACTAGAAGGAGACCAAAAACCCAAGACCCAAGACCCAAGACCTACGGACCACCAATGCACCTCTCAAGAATCCCAGCCGGAATGCGTTATTACGTCGGCAGCGAAGCACGTTTGCGTCGCGCCGTCGAAGACGCGGCTATGTCCGTCTTCGATGGTTGGTCCTATGAAGAAGTAATAACGCCAACGGTTGACTACTATGCGCTATTCGAACACGGCATGGGCCAGGAGGAGGCGCAGCGCGGGTTTTGCTTCAGCGACAACGACGGACGAATGTTGGCCCTGCGTCCGGATGTAACCTCGTCTGTGGCCCGTGCAGCGGCCACTTTACTTGCTGAACGACCGCGGCCGCTGCGTCTTTGTTACGCCGCGTCTGTCTTCAAGCAGCAACAACAGTCGCATGCTGAATGGAGACGCGAAAGCACACAACTCGGCTGTGAATTGATAGGTGCGGCGGTTATCGCGGCCGATCTTGAGATGCTCGCGATCGCCGCTGAGATTCTTTCACGCCTCGGCTTACAGGAGAGCTATTGCATCACGATTAACAGCGTGGAAATCTTCAACGGCATCGCCGCACATCTGGACCTCGACGAACCTTCTCGTGAGCAAATGCGCCGGCTTATTGATACACGTGAATCGGCAGAGCTTCAGCGCTTTCTGACGTCATATAGAACTTCAGCTGAAGAGCGCGGCTTGTTTGCTCGCCTGACACAACTCACTGGCAAACGAGAAATACTTAACGAGGCACGAGCTGTGATCACAAACCCACGCTCGGTTGCTGCGCTCAATGCATTGGAAGCGCTGTGGTCAGTAATAGAGTCCGTGGGTCTGCAGGACACTTTTGAGATCGACCTTGGCGATGTTTCCAGCCTCGACTATTACACTGGACTCAGCTTCAAGGTATTCGTGCGCGGCGCCGGCTCGCGAGTGGGCCGCGGTGGCCGTTACGATAGTCTAACGGCAAACTTTGGTCGGGCGGAGCCAGCGGTCGGATTTGTGCTCGATCTCGACGCGCTAACCGAGGTTGTCGGCCGGGAGGAATTTTCGTTGTCGGGAAATAATGGTCGCGAAGTTAATGTGCTCTCCGGTCAGGACATCGCCGCGACGTTGGCTGCGGCCCAAAATAAACGAGAAAACGATGAGCGAGTGCGAATCGAGTTTGGCCAATGATCACAATTGCGATTGCCAAAGGCCGAATGCAGGATGATGCACTGACGCTGCTGGCGCGCGCAGGCCTTCGCATCAGTGAGGAGGCGCTCGCATCGCGACGTCTGGCGCTGGTCGACGAAAGTGGCAATTATCGATTTATTTTCGTCAAGCCGGCGGATGTTCCAGTCTACGTCGAGCACGGGATTGCCGATTGTGGAGTCGTGGGACGTGACATATTGCTGGAGTCAGAAGCTGATCTTCTGTTGCCGCTGGATTTGGGCATCGCACGCTGTCGTATTGTCGTAGCCGCTGCTGAACCCGAAGTGATGCAGAGAGATTTTGGCATGCTGCGCGTGGCAACGAAATACGCCAAGGTTGCCGGCGATCATTTTGGCGCACGCGGGATTCCAGTGGAGATCATTGCCCTGTCGGGCTCAGTTGAACTTGCGCCAGCGCTGGGTTTGGCTGATTTGATCGTGGACCTGGTGGAAACAGGAAGAACGTTGAAGGATAACGGCTTAAGCATCGTCGAAGTGATTACTGAATCGACGGGGCGGCTGGTAGTTAACAGGGCCAGCTATCAATTAAAAGCCCCTGCGGTAACAACTCTACTAAACGCACTCGAGGCAACAATCAATGGAGCGACCCGTACTTGATCCAAGTCATTCGCAGAAACAATAAAAACTGGGCGGCAAAGATGTCGCGCTTGCTGGATCGTGGACTGAAAATCGACGCTGAATTGATGAGTCAAGTGGCGGTCATAGTGGATGACGTCCGGCAACGCGGTGACCTCGCGCTTACTGAATACACTGAGCGCTTTGATGGCGTGTTACTACAACCGTCGGAATTGCGGGTCAGTGAAGGAACGCTCCGTTGCTCCGCGGAACGAGTCAACCCGCGAGTGCTCGAGGCTATTCGGGAAGCAATCAAAAATGTCAGAACGTTTCACCAAAGACAGGTCGAAGCATCATGGGAAATCACTCCCGCTGACGGTGTTCGATTGGGCCAGCGCATCAGGCCCATCGAGCGGGCAGGATTGTACGTTCCGGGCGGCACTGCGGCGTATCCTTCGTCAGTCATCATGAACGTCGTTCCGGCGCAAGTTGCCGGTGTCGAGCGACTCGTGGTGGCGACTCCGCCGCGCACATTGGCGGAGAACCCTGCGGTCGCCGCTGCTTTATTGGAATTGGAGGTCACCGAAATCTATGCGGTCGGTGGGGCACAGGCCGTAGCGGCACTTGCCTTTGGAACCGAGACGGTGCCTTGCGTTGATAAGATCACGGGTCCGGGAAACAAATATGTGGCGGCGGCCAAGAAGCTGGTGTTCAGCGCCGTCGGTATCGACTCGATTGCCGGACCAAGCGAAGTAGCGATAATTGCGGACGATAGTGCGCGCGCCGATTTCGTCGCGGCCGATCTGCTGGCCCAGGCGGAGCATGGAGAAGATTCCTCTGCTTTGCTGATTACGACCAGCGAGGCGCTAGCTGAAGCTGTAGTTGTTGAAGTTAATCGCCAGGTGGAGTCGCTGTCGCGACAGGCGATTGTACGTCGGTCATTGACTGATCATGGCGCGATAGTAATCGTCGACGACTGGGCGGAAGCTTGCGCGATTGTTAATGAGCTGGCCCCCGAGCACCTCGAGATCGTTACGAGCGACGATGAAAGCATTGCCGAGAAGGTTCGCCACGCAGGCGCAATCTTCTTCGGGTCATACACTCCTGAAGCGGTTGGCGACTATCTGGCGGGTCCGAACCACGTTCTTCCGACTGGTCGAACGGCGCGGTTTTCATCGGCTTTGGGCGTGTACGACTTCGTTCGGCGTACAAGCATGCTGCGTTATTCTCGGGAGCAGTTTGAGCGCTCGGCTGAGACGATTGCAGCATTGGCGGAAGCGGAAGGGCTCGATGCGCATCAGCAATCGGTACTGATCAGATTGGAGAAAGGTAATTGAGCGAGGAAGAACTGCTCATAGCGGTCAATAGGCAAAGTAGGATCAGCGCCGCGTGGCTACACAAAGTCAGAACCGGGAGCGGTAGCGACCGGGTCGAAACGCATGCGGGAATCGTTTGGTTTTCTCAATAAGGGACTTTGTAATGACCCAGTTGGGTGTCTCTGAAACGACCCGGTCGCTACCGCTCCCGGTTCTGACTTTGTGTAGCCGCGCAGTAACCTTGTCCAGGTCCATTCGCGTTCTCAAACAATCTCCCAAGGGTTGACATGTTTATATGAACGACATCCGGAACACAATCAAACCTCAAGTGCGAGCGTTGCGTGCCTACACGCTTTCGCCGGATCGCGCATCGGTAAAGATCAATCAGAACGAAAACCCATGGGACGCTCCGGAACGAATCAAAGAAGAGACCCTGCGCCGTTTAACCGAGCGCAAGTGGTCGCGCTATCCGGACTTTGTTCCGGCAAGGTTGCACGAGCGTTTGGCCGAGTTTGCTGGCTGGAAGCGCGATGGGATCATTGCCGGAAATGGTTCCAACGAATTGATCCAGGCGCTGCTGATGGTCACGATCGGACCCGGGAAGCGCGTGCTGATTTGCGAGCCAACGTTCGCGTTATATCGTCAAATCGCAACTGTCCTCGGTGGTGATGTAGAAAGCATTCCTTTAACGGCGGATCTGCAATACGACATTGCCCGGCTAAAGACTGAGATTGAGAAAACTCAACCTGATGTGACGATCGTTTGTTCGCCCAACAATCCAACCGGCTGTGTTATTAGCGATGGCGGCCTCGCGAGCCTGTTGAAGGAGACGCCCGGGATTGTGGTTGTTGATGAGGCCTATCATGAGTTTGCCGAGCATTCAGTGGTGCCATTGCTACAAGACCACGAGAATCTCGTCGTATTGCGAACGTTTTCAAAGGCGATGGCTCTCGCGGCGCTGCGGGTTGGCTACTTGTTGACCGCACCTGAGCTTGCGCGCGAGATTGGCAAAGCCTTGTTGCCCTACAACCTCAACGCGTTTTCCCAGACAGCCGCGGAGGTGGCGGTGGAAATGTATCAGAGCGAGCTGCGACCCCTGGTACTGGAGATCATTTCAGAACGCGAGCGGTTGTTTGGTGAGTTGAGTCAGATTACGGGGCTGTCGCCAATTGCCTCGCGAGGAAATTTCATGGTCGTGAAATCGGGGATCGGGCCGAAGCGGGTTTTCAACGAACTGTTGCGGCGCGACATCCTCGTGCGCGACGTCAGTGCCTACCCGATGCTGAACGAATACTTCCGCGCGAGTGTTGGGACACCGGATGAGAACGACAAGCTGCTGAGGGCGTTGCACGAGATTTGTGCGTGAAAACTTTGAGACAGTCAAAGCGATGACAAAAGCTAAGAACGTTCAAAAGGAAGCCAGCTCCCGTTTTGCCGACGTTCGTCGAAAAACAAAAGAGACTGACGTGCGAGTCACGGTTAATCTCGACGGCGGCGGCAACTCGCAGGTCGATACCGGTTTGCCTTTTCTCGATCATATGCTCGCTCTGTTTGCGAAGCACGGGTTATTCGATTTCAATGTCGTCTGCAAAGGCGATCTGGAAATTGACGATCATCATTCTGTAGAAGATATCGCGATCACCATTGGTCAGGCGCTGGTGCAAGCCCTCGGCGATAAAGCTGGCATCAAGCGCTACGGTGAAGCTGTAGTCCCTATGGACGAAGCGTTGTGCCGCTCAGTGATTGATCTGTCAGGACGATTTTACCTGGTCTACGAGGTAGAAACGCGCCGGCAGAAGATTGGGAACTTCTCAGTTGAGTTGGCGGAGCATTTCTGGCGCTCGTTTGCCGAGACCGCAAAATTTAATTTGCACATAGACTGTTTGCGTGGACGCAATACGCATCACATTTTGGAAGGTACATTCAAGGCGTCCGCACGCGCTCTGCGGCAGGCGGTTGAACGCGATCCGAGAGTGAAGGGCGTGCCCAGCACGAAGGGAATCTTGATTTAGCTTTTATAACAGCGTGACACAAGTTGCAATCATCGATTATGGCGTCGGCAATCTGCGCTCGGTTGAAAAGGCTTTTGCCGCGATGGGCTGCGACGCGATTGTGACCGGAAATGATCGCGAACTGCGCAATGCAGAACGACTCATCTTGCCTGGAGTTGGTGCGTTTGGAGCGTGCATGCAGGCACTTACTGAGCGGGGCTTCGATCATCTCGTTCGTGAACGAGTAAGAGAAGGAATACCGCTGCTTGGTGTTTGCGTTGGCATGCAGATGCTTTTCGAAGAGTCGGATGAATTTGGCCGCACGGCTGGACTAGGGCTTCTACGAGGATGCGTGCAACGGTTTAGTAATGATCTTGTCGTGCCGCAGGTCGGCTGGAACCAGATTCGCCAGCGCAAAATGCACACACTCTTTGAGGGGATTACGGATCAGTCGTTCTTCTACTTTGTGCATTCGTTTTTCTGCGTCCCGGTCGACAACAGCACGATCATAGGCGAGACCGAATATGGCGTCACGTACGCTTCGGTTATAGCTCACTCAAATATTTGCGGCGTGCAGTTTCATCCCGAAAAAAGTCAGGTCGCGGGGTTGCAATTGCTTAGAAATTTTGCTCGGTCCTGAGTGACCGATATGCTTTTTAGCTTTGTCGTTTCGTCCATTGAAGACTTCTGCGAGAGTCAACGACAAGCTAAAGGCAACTCAAGATCAAAATAGATGGGGGGTGCGGCCGAATCGTTGGAAGAATTGAATGTTCGATCGGCCTTAGCTTGTCGTTTCGTGCATTCAAGACTTTTGCGAGAGTCAACGACAAGCTAAAGCATATCGGACATTATGCTTGCGAAGCGAATCATTCCTTGTCTCGACGTTGATAACGGCCGCGTAGTCAAAGGCATTCGCTTCGTCTCCCTCGTGGACGCCGGTGACCCGGTCGAGCAAGGGAAACGATATGACGCGGAAGGTGCGGATGAACTGACATTCCTTGATATCACCGCGTCATCAGACAAAAGAAGGATCGTGTCTGAGCTGGTGCGACGAGTTGCCGATGAAGTCTTTATTCCTTTCACGGTTGGCGGAGGCCTACGTTCACTTGAAGACATCCGCGCAGTGCTTCGTTCGGGTGCAGATAAAGTCACGCTTAACACTGCTGCACTTGAGAGACCGCTGTTGATTAGCGAATGCGCCGAAACGTTTGGCAGCCAGTGCATCGTAGTTGCGATTGATGCGCGCCGGCGCGATATAAGTAGACCAGAAGATGGCTGGGAGGTTTACACGCACGGAGGCAGGCACAAAGTTGGATTGGATGGCATTGAGTGGGCTCGGCTTGCAGAGGTTTCAGGTGCCGGCGAGATACTCCTGACGAGCATGGATCGCGACGGCACCCGTGATGGATATGACATCGAATTGACGCGCGCGGTTTCTGACGTCGTGCGGATTCCAGTGATCGCTTCAGGGGGGGCCGGGAAGCTGGAACATTTTTATGAAGCACTGACAACTGGAGGCGCGAGTGCTGTGCTTGCCGCATCGCTTTTTCATTTTGGCGAATTGACGATCGAAACAGTAAAAGAGTATTTGCGGCAACGTGGAGTTGTTGTGCGCTGAAGGCGGATATGAATTTTCGAATAGAAGACTTGAAGTTCGATGAGTACGGCCTGATTCCCGCAATCGTGCAGGATGCGCAGACGCGCGAGGTCTTGACCCTCGCCTACATGAATCGCGAGAGTCTGGAGCGCACGGTGGCAACAAGCTCAACGTGGTTCTGGTCGCGTTCGCGTAGTGAGCTCTGGCATAAAGGCGAGACTTCCGGGAATACGCAGCGAGTAATCGAGCTGATTCTCGATTGTGATCAGGATGCGATAGTTGTGTTGGTTCAACCGGCCGGACCTGCCTGCCATACGGGCGAACGAACGTGCTTTCACAATGCGGTCGGGTCTGACGTCCAAGGTCTAACGTCGGACACTCAACGATCAGTGGAAGTAACACAGTCTAAAGTCTGGACCAGTGAGAGCCGGAACGACAATCGCGAAGCTGAGGACCTGGGTGTCTTGCTGAATCAACTCTACGACCTGGTTGAGAGTCGCAAACGCGAGCGACCTGAAGGTTCTTACACAACCTACCTCTTCAATGAAGGGTTAGACAAAATTCTCAAAAAGGTTGGCGAGGAATCTGCTGAGACAATCATCGCCGCCAAGAATGAGAACAGAACGGGACTAGTCGCCGAAGTTTCAGATCTTATCTATCATCTCCTGGTGTTGTTGGTGGAACGCGGAGTCAGTCTCGCTGAGATTCGTCAGGAACTGGCCCATAGAGGAAAACGCGCAAGCCGCGACTGAACGCGAATGAGCATCGACAAAACCGAGCTTCGGGAACTGGTTGATTTCGCAGTCGGTCTGGCGCGCAGCGCGGGCGAGATCACGCTGAAGTATTTTCGTCGAGCGCCCGAAACGTTTACGAAGTCTGACGGTAGCTTTGTAACCATCGCCGATCGCGAGGCTGAGGCTTATCTGCGACGAGCCATAACGGCCCGGTATCCGGATGATGGCATTTTCGGTGAGGAGGAAGGCGAATCGAAGGGGAGCTCGGGACGGCGTTGGATCGTTGATCCTATCGACGGCACCTTCTCCTTTGTGCATGGCGTGCCGCTTTATGGTGTGCTTGTTGGATTGGAGATCGATGGCGAGATGAGAGTTGGCGCAGTCAACATTCCCGCACTCGACGAAATCGTTTATGCCGCGAAAGAATTGGGATGTTTCTTTAATGGTAAGCCAGCGAGTGTTTCCTCTACCGCTATGCTCGAGGAATCGCTGTTGCTGTCGACGGATTTTCAGGCGTGTATTGAGTATGGCTTTGGCAAAGCCGCCGACGAGCTGCAACGTCGGGCAAAAGCGAATCGCTCCTGGGGCGATTGCTACGGACACGTGCTGGTGGCGACTGGCAGGGCTGAGGTGATGCTGGATCCAGTAATGAACTTGTGGGATTGCGCCGCGCTGTTGCCGATTATTGAAGAAGCTGGTGGAACGTTCACCAACTGGCGTGGCGAGAGGACTGTAAAGGGTGGCAATGCGATCGCTACAAATGGCGTATTGTTCGATGAGGTGATGGGAATAGTGTTGAGCGCTGAATTACAGAACCGGGAGCGGTAGCGACCGCACTCAACTTGGTGAATCACTCTCATGAATTTGAGCGCTGAATTACAGAACCGGGAGCGGTAGCGACCGCACTCAACAACGAAAGGGTTTAAGCTACGAACCCAAGGTCTCCCATTGACTCTCGCGTCCGGAAGGCAGGCTGTAGCTCTTCTGTTAGTGCTACTCGGGTGTCGCGCTAGTTGAGTGCGGTCGCTACCGCTCCCGGTTCCGTAACGAGACGACAGACTGAAGTTTATCGGACATCGGCGATGTATATCCTTCCGGCAATCGATCTGAAAGACGGACGCTGCGTGCGTCTAACGCAGGGGCGCAAAGCCGATGTAAAGATCTACGATGCTGATCCGCTTGAAGTGGCTAAGGCATTCGCCGTAGCCGGTGCGGACATGATCCATATAGTCGATCTTGATGGCGCTTTCGGTGGAGGCGAATCTGCCAATCGGGCGATTGTTAGGAAGATCATTGATACAGTGAATGTGCCGGTTGAGTTTGGCGGCGGGATTCGAACAGTCACCGACGTGCGGCAACTAATCGACTATGGAGTGGCCCAGGTGATTCTGGGAACGCTGGCAGCGGAATCGGCAGAGACGCTGAGGCAACTGGCTAAAGAATTTGGCTCGCGTGTGTGCGCCGGCATAGATGCTCGTGGCGGGAAGGTCATGACTCGTGGGTGGGAAACTGCTAATGAACTGGATGCTGTCGAGTTCGCACGTTCAGTCGCTGACCTTGGTATTGAGCGAATTATTTATACGGACATCACACGTGATGGTATGCTCACGGGACCCAACATTGAGCAAACATGTGAGGTGGCGCGAACGGCGCAAGTGCGAGTGACAGCTTCAGGCGGAGTATCTTGTCTTGACGACATCAAGCGGCTCCGAGACGCAAACGAACCGCTAGTCGATAGTGTGATTATCGGAAAAGCCTTGTACGAGGGAAGATTCACTCTGGAAGAGGCCCTGCTTGTAGCGGGTGAGTTGATAGACCGCTCAGAGACGGATGATTGAGAACTAATAATGACAGATCAACAAGCCACTAGCCCAATCTTTGTTGAGGGAATCTTGAAAGGTCGTGTTGCTTTCGTCACCGGCGGTGGTACGGGAATCACCGGGGGCGTGGCGCGTGCGCTTGCCGAAGCGGGCTCGGGTGTCGCTCTTGTGAGTCGGAAACTGGAGCACCTGCAGCCAGCAGCCGAGCGCATTAATCAGAGCGGCGGCAACGCTTTCGCTGTTGCGGCGGACGTGCGCAACGCCGAAGAAGTAGAAACAGCTGTCGTGGCGGCAGTGAAGCATTTTGGCAAGATCGATATTGTTGTCAACGGCGCGGCAGGCAATTTTCTGTGCAAGGCTGAAGAATTATCGCCCAATGGTTTTGGAACGGTCGTAGATATTGATCTCAAGGGGACCTTCAATGTTTGCCGCACAGCGTTCGCGCAACTCAAAGAACATCGCGGCCAGATCCTGAATATCAGTGCCACACTTCACTATCTGGGCACACCGATGCAGCTTCACGTTTCCGCGGCCAAGGCCGGCGTGGATGCATTGACGCGCAACCTTGCCGTCGAGTGGGGACGTTATGGCATACGCGTAAATGGCATCGCTCCGGGTCCGATCGAAGATACTGAAGGGATGAAACGTTTGGTGCCGGAACCGATCAAGGACAGACTGCGGAAAAATATTCCGTTGGGTCGTTTTGGCAGGATTGCTGATATCGAGAAGGCCGCCGTGTTTCTATGTTCTGACGCGGCGAGCTTTATTAATGGCGAAGTACTGGTAGTCGACGGTGGTCAGTGGCTGACGGGAAACCGTTAGCGCAATCTGTTAAGGCACATGCTTGATCTCCAACCATCATCATTCGAAAAGTTTGAGCGCGAAGCCCGGCAGGGAAACGTTGTTCCGGTAGTTCGTTCGGTGCTCGCCGATTTGCAGACACCGGTCGGCACATTTATGCGCATTGCCCGAAATTCTCAGTACGCGTTTCTCCTTGAGTCTGTGGAGGGAGGGGAGCGTATTGCCCGCTATTCCTTTCTTGGCGCGGAGCCGGAAATGATAGTCCGAGGCCGAGGATTGCAAACTTTCGTCGAACGCAAAGGCAAAACGGAATGCTTTCCCGTGGTGGCGACTGAATGGATAAGAGATTTCTTTCGCGAACGTGTGCTCTCTCAACGCTCTGGCCTGGTGCCATTTGCAGGAGGCGCCGTTGGCTATCTTGGTTACGATGCTGCCCAATGGTTTGAACCTGCATTGAGAGACGACCAGACTCAGGCGCTTGAGGGTCCAGCCGACGCGGTCTGGATGTTTTTTCGGACAGTGATTGCTTTCGATAGGGTAAGACAGCGGATGGAGATCGTCTCGGTGGTTCTTACCGAAGAAGCGAAAGGCAGTCATGATCGGTTGAGAGAGCTTTACGACGAAGCCGTGGCGAAAACGCGGCAACTGGAGGATGCGATACTCAGCGGAGAAGCGACTTGGACCAGGACTCCTTCGAAGGCGACGAAGTCGAAATCCAAACCGCTGGAGTCGAACTGGACGCGCCGAGAATTCGAAGAAGGTGTGCGGAAGATTAAGGACTACATCGCCGCGGGCGACTGTTACCAGGTCGTGCTCTCGCAGCGATTTTCGGCAAAGTTCAAGGGAGATGCGCTCGAGATCTATCGAGCGCTGCGGGCCATTAACCCGTCGCCTTACATGTTTTTCCTTCGGATGGGAGAAGAAACCGTTGTCGGCGCATCGCCGGAAATGCTGGTGCGTTGCCATGGGCAACGGCTCGACTATCGACCCATCGCGGGCACGAGGAAGCGCGGAGCGACCGAAACTGAAGACTGGATGCTCGGTGAAGACTTAAAGACGGACCAAAAAGAAGTTGCCGAGCACATGATGCTCGTGGATCTGGGGCGTAATGACTTGGGAAAAGTTTCTGACTACGGTTCGGTCAAAGTCGAGGAACTCATGACCATTGAACGTTATTCTCACGTGCAACATCTGGAGACCAGCCTGCGGGCCCGCCTGCGTGATGGACTAGATCGCTTCGACGCACTTGCTTCGTGCTTTCCAGCAGGAACCGTTACGGGAGCGCCAAAGATTCGGGCCATGGAGATTATCCGCGAGCTGGAACCTGATAGACGCGGGATCTACGCTGGTGCCGTGTTGTACATGGACTATGCCAATAACCTTGATTCCTGTATTGCCATTCGCACCATTGTCCTCCGCGATGGTGAGGTAAGAGTGCAAGCAGGGGCGGGAATCGTTGCCGACTCTGTTGCCGCACATGAGTACGCAGAAACTGTGAATAAGGCGCGGGCAATGTTTCACGCGATTGAGATGGCCGAGAAAGGACTCTAGAGTACAAAGTACAAAGTACAAAGAACGAAAAGTAATGTTTTCAGCCATTCCATCCAGACACTCCCTCGCGCGTCGGCTCCCGCTTGTTGCCGTCGGCTCATGCCTGCTGGCTTTTCTGCTCGCCGGCATGACAAGTGGCCAGGAACCGCCCAAAGTGGCTGTATCGCCTGAGGGGCCAAAGAAAGCCAATGCTCGAACAGCTGCGGCCATGCCTGATGTGCGCGAGCCTTTTGATGGTGCAACAGTTGAGAAGATGTCCGGCCAGTGCGTGACGCTGGAAACGGAAATGGGTGCCATTGAAATCGCAATGATGCCCGAGGTTGCACCAGAGAGCGTAAGAAACTTTCTCAATCTCGCAGCAACGGGCGCGCTGGACACGACAACCTTTAGCCGTACCGTCAAAGATTTCATTATTCAAGGTGGAAATCTTTTCACTAGTGAAAAGTGGGGAATGGAGTTGGCGAAAAGAATGAGCCACAAACTGCCAGACGAGCCGGGAATCGTCAAACACGTTCGTGGCGTCGTTTCAATGGCCCGCACCGACGAACCAAACAGTGCGACCACACACTTCTTCATTCTCGTTGGTGAGGGACACCATTTGGATGGTAAGTTTTCGGCGTTTGGGACGGTAACGAGTGGGTTGGAAGTTGCAGACGCGATCAATCATGCACCGGCGGACGGCGAGAAACCGGCGACACCAGTGCGCATCAAACGCGCCGTGGTTGCGTTATGCAAGAAGTGACTACCACCAGAATGCTATTAGTAATCGATAACTACGACTCATTTACTTACAACCTCGTGCAATATCTGGGTGAGTTGGGCGAAACCGTCGAGGTCCGCCGCAACGATCAGGTAACTGCGGATGAAATTGAAACTGAACTACGTCCCGAGCGAATCGTCATTTCGCCAGGGCCTGGAACTCCGGACGACGCGGGGGTGTCGCTGAACATTATTGAGCGTTTTTCAGGAAAGATTCCTTTGCTTGGAGTTTGTCTCGGTCACCAGGCGATCGGTCAGGCTTTTGGCGGCAAGGTTGTGCGCGCACCTGAATTGATGCATGGCAAGGTCTCCGAAATCTGTCACGACGGAAAAACGATCTTCTCCGGCTTGGAGGATCACTTTCTAGCCGGTCGCTATCATTCGCTGGTAGTCGAACGCGATACCCTGCCCACCTGTCTTGAAGTTTCTGCCTTTACTAATGACGATATCATCATGGGTTTGCGTCACCGCGAAATGAAAGTTGAAGGAGTCCAGTTTCATCCAGAGTCGATTTTGACAGCGAACGGCAAGAAGCTACTAGCCAACTTTCTAAAGCTCTAAGAGAATGATTTGTTCCCATGCCCCACGATCTCTTGAAGCAGTTTCTTTCTCGCTTAGTTCGCCGCGAGAATCTCACTAGCGATGAGGCAGGTCAATTGCTTGATGCACTGTTAGACGACTCTGCCACGGATTCGCAAATCGCGGGCACGCTCGTGGCGTTGGCTACTAAAGGTGAGACGGTTGAAGAAGTCACTGGCATGGCCCGCGGTTTACGCGCGCGCGCAATCCATGTTAATGCGAGCCATCCCTGTTTCATCGATACTGCGGGTACCGGATCGAGTCTGGCGAAGACTTTTAATATTTCGACCGCCGCAGCATTTGTCATAGCGGGTGCTGGTCTGCCGGTTGCCAAACATGGTAATCGTGCGGCCAGTAGTCAATCAGGTAGTGCCGACGTGTTAACAGCCCTTGGAGTAAATGTTTCAACGCTGCCGGAAGTTTCTGAGAGTTCCCTCAAGGAAATCGGTATATGTTTTATGTTTGCTCCGCTCTATCACGGGGCGACCGCTCGGGTCGCGGGTATTCGCCGCCAGCTTGGCGTGCACACAACGTTCAATCTGCTTGGTCCCTTGAGCAATCCAGCGAGTGCGCCGCGGCAGATAATTGGCGTCTGGCGGAAGGATCTGGCCTCCCTTCTCGCTGAGGTCTCGGCAGCCCTTGGAACCGAGCGCACCTGGGTGGTCCACGGCGATGATGGACTCGACGAAATAACGCTTGCCGGCAAGACGTTCGTAGCCGAGGCTTGGGCGGGAAAGGTTAGAACGTTTGAGATTGAGCCAACCGATTTTGGCTTGGCTAGTGGCCCGCTTGACCATCTACGTGGCGGAGATACGAGCGCTAACGCTCGGATCATAGGCGACGTTCTTAGTGGCTCTCGTCGCGATGAAGCCAGGGCCCTGGTGGTTATGACTGCGGCCGCAGCCCTTCTCGTTGGCGATATTGCAGACAATCTTCGCGGCGCTGCCCATCTTGCCGAGAAGAGCATTGATAGCGGGAAGGCACAGGAGAAATTGGAACAACTTATTCGTGCAACAAATTCGCCGGAGTAAACCAGGGAAATGGATTTCCTCGACGAGATAGTTGGAAGAAAGAGAAAGCGGGTTGAGGCTGCTAAGGATTTCGTATCATTCGAGGAGATGTTTGCGAAAGCGGCAAAGACTCCTGTTAGAGCGACTCCTCATGCCCTCGTCAGCGCGTTGCTCGATGGTGAAGGAATCAACGTCATAGGCGAATTCAAACGGCGGTCACCTTCGAAAGGGATAATTCGTGCCGGTGCGGATCCGGTGAGAATCGCGCAATCCTACAAGGCCGGTGGGGCAAAGGCTATTTCAGTATTGACTGAAGAAGATTACTTCGACGGCTCGCTCGAGGATCTGCTTACGGTGAAGAAAACAGTTGATCTTCCAGTATTGCGAAAGGACTTTATTATTGACGAATACCAGTTGTACGAAGCCGCAGTCGTCGGGACTGATGCTGTCCTACTAATCGTCGGAGCACTGGATGACGCATCACTGGAGCAGTTCCGCCAACTTGCGGAAGACGAACTCGGGATGGATGCTTTAGTTGAGGTGCATAATAAAACCGAGATGCAGAGAGCTACTGACTGCGGCGCAACACTGGTTGGAGTAAACAATCGAGATCTTCGCACGTTCGAGGTCTCGTTAGAGACGTCGTTAGAACTTTCCGCCACAGCTCACACTGGTGCGGTTCTAGTCAGTGAGAGTGGATTGCACGACGCCGCAGACTTACGGCAATTGCGCAACGTTGGTTATCGGGGATTCTTGATTGGGGAATTGCTCATGCGCGCCGAGAGACCGGATGAGGCACTGAGATCGTTGCTTGGGTAGGAGGCAGGAAGCAGGGGCAGGAGGCAGGGAGCAGGAGAAAGGGGCAGGAAAGAAAGCACAAATCCCAAATCCAGGATCTCAAAATCTCAAGTCTCAGATCTCAAATATGTCAAATCTCAAATCAAAAATAAAAAATCAAAAATCTAAACAATGACCTTCGTAAAAATCTGCGGCATCACCAATCTCCCTGACGCGCTGGCAGCGGTTGAAGCTGGTGCGGATGCGCTGGGTTTTAATTTCTATCCCTCCAGCCCGCGCTATATTGCCCAGCAGAACGCGCGCGAAATAGTAGAGCAGCTTCCTGACGGTATTCTAAAGGTCGGAATCTTTGTAGACGAAAAATCCCCCGCGTCATTGAGGAAGATCGTGAACGAAACTGGCATGGGTGCGTTGCAACTTCACGGCGATGAGTCGCCTGAATACTGTCGGGAGCTTAGGGATCTATACGTCATCAAGGCTCTTGCCGTAGACGACAGTTTTGATGCACGGCAAGCCCTGGATTACGAGGTCAGGGCGATCATGCTTGATGCCAAAACCCCGCGCTTGCGTGGCGGGACGGGGCAGGTCATCGATTGGTCAATGGCGCGAAAGGTTTCCCAACTCGTACCCAGAGTTTTTCTGGCCGGCGGCCTCTCACCTGAAAACGTTCAGCAGGCGATCGTCTCGGTTAATCCTTATGCGGTGGATGCATGCAGTGCGCTTGAAGACGTTCCAGGCAAGAAGAACCACAAACGGTTGCGAGCGTTCATTAAGTCTGTCCGTGATGTTAAACCTTGACGTTGTGTTACGGTAGCGGGTTATTCTAGTTCTCGGCCCCCTATTCGAATTCAATTGTCTTCCCAGAAAATCCTCCAATTACTTGTTAACCTCACAGGGGTCTTATTATGAGCGCTCACGCCAAAAAGAAAAATTCCGTTGGGCAAAGCGATCGCACTTGCGGTCGTGTCCTTCTGATTACCGATGAAGATCTGGATTCTTACGTCGAAACACTTGTCTCGAGAGGAATCGAAGTAGTAGGTGTTTCGACTGGCTCAGCCGCTTTCGTATCACTGCAGAGATCTCGGCCGCACGTCGTGGTCGCTGACCCTTCAGCGAGGGGATTGCGCGTTAACGAATTGGGAAGAATGCTGGCAATCTCGGATGATGGTATCCCGCTTGTGCTGGCAGGCTATGAGCCAGCGACGATTGAAAGACGCCGGGCCGCTCTTACTTCTGGAGCCTTTGACTATTTTGAGCTGCCGCGGGAGCTTGAGCTCCTGGTAGAACGCACCGATCAATTAGTAACGCTGCGCTTGAGGATTGACCGCTTGCGGGCTGATGCGGACCTCGATCATCTTACTGGTTTGGCAAACCGCCGTCGGTTCCGCGTGGCTTTGAAAAGAGAGGTTGAAAGGTGGCGACGTTACGGTGTACCGTGCGCATTGGTTCTGCTCGACATCGATCATCTAAAAGTGATTAATGACAGGTTTGGCCATCCGACCGGTGACATGGTTATTCGTCAGATTGCCAGCACGTTGACTAAAGTCTCGCGCGACAGCGACACAGCTGCGCGCCTCGGCGGCGAAGAGTTTGCTCTTTTGCTTGCCGGCACGGACGCGGAAAAGGCTGCCGCGGCCGCGGAACGATTGCGCGAGGTTCTAAAGAACGAACAGGTGGAAGAAGTTGGTCCAGTGACGGTAAGTATTGGAGTGGCGGCCTGTCCGGCGAGTGCGAATTCCGAACGAACGTTGTACTCTGCCAGCGATCGAGCGTTGTATGTCGCAAAGAATGCCGGCAGAGACCGCGTAGAGTTCGCTCCGCTGGTGCAAGAGAACCTGCCCGGAGTGTAGCAAGACAGGGGCAGGAGCAGACGGCAGGAACAGGTTAAGACCGAAGACCGCACTTCATCGCACACACATGACCGTCCCCATCACACAACCTGACGCATTGGGCCATTGGGGGCCATATGGCGGACGCTTTGTTCCTGAGACTCTGATGGCGCCACTCGAGGAGTTGACCGAGGCCTATCTTGTAGCCAAAGACGATCAGTCATTTCAATCTGAGCTTAGAAACCTTCTGACAAACTACGCCGGGCGCCCGACCCCCCTGTTTTATGCCTCGCGTCTTACAGAACATGCAGGCGGCGCGAAGATTTATCTGAAACGCGAGGACCTCTTGCATACTGGCGCACACAAGATCAACAACACGCTGGGTCAAGTCTTGCTCGCCCGCCGCATGGGCAAGCAACGGGTGATCGCCGAAACGGGGGCAGGTCAGCATGGCGTTGCGACAGCCACCGTTTGTGCGTTGTTTGGACTGGATTGTGTCGTTTACATGGGCGCCGAAGATATGCGACGCCAGGCACTGAACGTGTTTCGCATGGAACTGCTAGGCGCTGATGTGCGGGAAGTAGATGCCGGGTCGCGCACCTTGAAAGATGCGATTAATGAAGCATTGCGCGACTGGGTTACCAACGTTGCGGACACTTACTATCTTCTGGGAAGTGCCCTCGGTCCTCACCCGTATCCATTGATGGTTAGGGATTTTCAAATGGTCATAGGCCGAGAAACTCGTGAACAAGTCCTGAAGATGGAAAGTCGTCTGCCCTCCGTGCTGATCGCTTGTGTCGGTGGAGGCTCAAATTCAATTGGAATGTTTCATCCCTTTCTGTCAGATGAGTCTGTGAGAATGATTGGGGTAGAAGCGGGAGGGTCCGGGCCCGAGTTGGGGCAGCATGCCGCGCGATTCAACGTCAGCGGCGGAGGCAGACCCGGTGTATTACAGGGCACGATGAGTTATGTTTTGCAGGATAAGAACGGACAGATAGCCGCCACACATTCGGTATCCGCAGGATTGGACTATCCCTCCATTGGGCCGGAGCATGCCTTCCTACATGACTCCGGACGTGTTGAGTACACTTCAGTCTCAGACTCGGAAGCCTTGGCTGCCTTCAAGTTGCTTTCGCAGCTCGAAGGCATTATCCCTGCGCTCGAATCAGCTCACGCAGTTGCGCAGGCGATCAAGATCGCTGCTGAGATGGATCGCGAACAGCTCGTCGTCGTTAATCTCTCCGGTCGCGGTGATAAGGATGTGAACTCAGTAAAAGAAGGTCTGGAGTCTTGAAGCTTGGGCCGAATTGAGAACGCGTTTAAAGAACTGCAGAGGAAAGGCAAGAAAGGATTCATTCCTTTCGTCACCGCAGGCGATCCCAATCTTCAGGCAACAGGAGAACTGCTTGTTGAGTTGGCGCAGGCGGGCGCCACGATCATCGAACTTGGGGTACCCTTCAGTGATCCCATGGCCGATGGTCCAGTGATTCAACGCGCCTCCGAGCGGGCGTTGAAACACGGGTTTGGCATGCAAGAGGTGCTCGAGGTAGCGGGTAGCGCAAGAGAAAAAATTGCCACTCCGATAATTCTTTTTACTTATTTCAATCCCCTATTGCAGTTTGGCTTGCAGCGCTTGGCTATTGCCGCAAAGCGAGCTGGGATCGATGGCGTGCTGGTTACGGATCTTATTCCTGAAGAGGCTGGCGATTTTGCGAGCGAGATGCGCGCCAATGAATTAGATCTCATCTTCCTGGTAGCGCCGACCTCGACTGATACGCGTCTCAAATTGATCGCAGAACACGCGAGTGGATTCATCTATGCAGTTTCACGGGCTGGAATAACCGGAGAGCGTTCCACTGTAAGTAATGAAGCAGAAAGGCTCGTGAACCGGGTTCGTGGGTTCACCAGCCTTCCAGTTGCCGTTGGATTCGGTATTTCCACTAAGAGTCAGGTTGCTGATGTCCAGCGTTACGCCGATGCTGTGGTCGTCGGCTCGGCAATCGTCGCTGAGATTGAGCGACTCGGAGGTGCGAGTGATTTGGTGAAACGGGTAGGACAATTGGCCCGCGACTTAATTTCAAGCTAATCATGGAAGATACCGAGCAGAAGATTTCCGGAATTGGCCGGGGCGCGCCGGTGCTGATCGTCCTCCACAGCCCCAGGGAAAAGTGTTGGGGAATACTCGACGAAATTACTGCCGCTGGAGTATTCTTGCGCGGTCTCGACTTGAATGCTTTTGATGATTGGGTTAGTGCCGTCGTTCATGAGGAACCCTTCATTGGCTTCGGTGCTCTGTTTTTTCCAATGTGGCGTGTCGAACGCATTGCGAAGGATGAGTCAGCTGGTGGAGTTCCTTCGCTTCGTGAACAAGCCGAGCAGCGAACGGGCCGTACCTTTGAAGAGCTGTTGCGATAAGGTAATGGTCCGTTGTGGGAAAGTCGGTAATTCTGACTTTGGTACGGCGCGCAGCCTCACCCCGAATAAACACGTGCAGAGAGGGCTGCCATTGCGCGTCAGCACCGCTTCCGCAAAACCTCACCCTCTGGAAAATAATTGTGTTGCAAGTGTGAAACACTGTTCCATTCTCGCGTCGAGTGTGCTATGCTTTCCGCTCTTTGGAGGAACGCTTTGGACGCGGATTGCGAGAAAAGGAGCGGAAGAAAGTGATGTATGCCATGGCTGATGACCGAATAACCGTAGATCGCGGTAAAGCGATCGAGGCAGCATTATCAAATATCGAAAAGAAATTTGGGAAGGGATCGATTATGCGTCTGGGCGAGCGTGAGGTGTCGGATGTGCCGGCGATTTCTACTACCTCCCTCAGTCTTGATGCAGCGGTCGGCATAGGAGGCGTTCCGCGGGGGCGTATCGTCGAAATCTATGGCCCTGAAAGTTCCGGTAAAACTACTCTCGCTCTTCATATAGTGGCAGAAGCTCAGAAGGCCGGTGGAGTCGCTGCTTATATAGATGCTGAGCACGCTATGGATGCCGATTATGCGGGCAAGCTCGGAGTCGACATAGACCAGCTGCTGATTTCACAACCCGACTCCGGCGAACAAGCACTGGAGATTGCCGAGGCGCTTGTGCGCTCAAATGGAGTTGATGTAATTGTGATCGACTCGGTAGCTGCACTGGTGCCGCGAGCCGAACTCGATGGGGAAATGGGTGATTCACTGCCGGGGCTGCAAGCTCGCCTGATGTCGCAGGCCTTGCGGAAACTGACGGCAATAGTGGCACAGTCGAATACCTGCTTCATTTTCATCAATCAAATTCGGGAAAAGATTGGTGTGATGTTCGGCAGTCCGGAAACAACCACTGGCGGGCGCGCGCTCAAGTTTTACGCTTCGATGAGACTTGATATCCGGCGCATCGGGGCCATCAAGGATGGCGATCGAGTGGTTGGCAATCGCACGAAGGTAAAAGTAGCAAAGAACAAAGTTGCCCCGCCTTTTCGTGAGTGCGAGTTCGACATTATGTATGGTGAAGGGATTTCCCGCGAAGGTGATCTCCTGGATCTGGCCGTGATTCAAAGAGTAGTTGAGAAAAGCGGCGCCTGGTTTTCCTATAAAGGTGAACGGCTTGGTCAAGGTAGGGAGAACTCCAAGCAAACATTGAAAGAAAACCCTGAAATGCTCAAACGCATTGAGAGGGAAGTGAAAGTGAAGCTGGGAATGCGTGTGCGGGAGGAACCAGAACCCGCTAACGCAAAAGCTGCTGCGGCTGATAAGAAGTAAGCTGCAAATATTTGCCCACCGTGTGAGCGCTCGTCGAGGGAGACCAGTTTCCTCCCTCGTCAGGCGCTTATTTACTTTACAGTGCCGGTCTCTATGCGATAATCCGCCGCTGTAGCAGCCGACACACTCGATCTGTTGAAAGCAAGTTTGACAGGGATGCCTGTCCCCATATGACGTCGATCCTAATCAAAAACGGCACGCTCGTTACCATGGACGCGGAGAATTCAATCCTGCGCGGCGATCTCCTGGTTGTCGACGGTCGTATAGCCGACGTAGGCCCAACAGGAAAGACAGCGGACCTGGTTATTGATGCCACCGACTGTGCCGTCTTGCCCGGCTTTGTACAAACTCATATTCATTTGTGTCAAACCCTATTTCGCGGCGCTGCAGATGATCTTTCACTGATAGATTGGCTGAAAAGACGTGTGTGGCCTATGGAGGCGGCACACACGGCTGCCTCGATAAGAGCCTCCGCACGTTTAGGAGTTGCAGAGTTGATTAAAGGCGGAACTACTTGCGCCTTGACTATGGAAACGGTTAACCATACGGAGGAGGTCTTCAAAGTAGTCGCAGAGACAGGCTTTCGGGCGACAGTTGGCAAATGCATGATGGACAAGGGTGAGGGTGTACCTTCTGCCTTGCACGAAGAGACACAAAGTTCAGTGCGGGAGTCGGTAAGCTTGCTGGAGGCTTGGCATGGAAAAGCAGATGGACGCATTCGGTTTTGCTTTGCGCCACGCTTTGCTGTTAGTTGCACACGGGAGCTTCTTTCACAGGTTGCCGAATTGGCGCGCGATCGCGACGTGATGGTCCATACGCATGCATCCGAGAATCGAAGTGAATGCGATTTGGTCGAGCGCGAGACAGGCATGCGAAACATCGCATATCTCGATTCGGTTGGTTTGAGCGGACGCCACGTCGCATTGGCGCATTGTATCCATATTGATGAACAGGAAATGCAGATACTCAAGCGCACGCGAACGAACGTCGCGCATTGTCCATCTTCAAATCTCAAGCTCGGTTCGGGTATCGCGCCCATCACGGAGATGCTCGAAAAAGGCATTTCCGTTTCGCTTGGCGCTGATGGTGCCGCTTGCAACAATCGGCTCGACATGTTCACGGAGATGCGCACAGCGGCGCTGCTCCAGAAAGTTCTGCACGGACCGGAGGCAATGCCCGCAAATCGTGCTCTTAGAATGGCGACAATTGACGGCGCGAATGCAATCGGTATCGGCGATGAAATCGGAAGCGTGGAAACTGGTAAGCGCGCTGACTTGATTCTGGTTAATCTAGCCAAATTAGAATTGACACCGCGTCCGGTCGACATCGTCTCAGGAATTGTCTACGCTGCGCAGCCTTCAGACGTTCGGACAGTAATCATCGATGGCCAACCAGTAAAAAGTGATGGCAAACTCCTGACTCTAGATGAGCAGCGGGTGATTACAGAGGCGAATCTTGAGGGCGGGCTTCTCTTTGAACGAGCATTGGCGAAGGCGAATCCCGATGTCTGACCAGAAGATCATCAGGCTCAATTGACTTAATAACTTATTGGAAAATTGAGTTGCTTACAAAAAGCTGTGCCAGCTCGAAGGTAGCGACTGCGGGGGGCGCGATCGGCGGCCGAGCTGGCACTGGCGGGCACTATCAATTTTGAATTGGATGGTCGCCTTTCGACTAGCTGACTTTTGGGCGCCAGCCCCACCCTCAACGCGACGAATTATACACCTAGCAGCGACTGAGTCAACGACTTTTTGTGACTAATTCGACAATTAATACTTACTGACGGACAAGTTGACAGTAATTTGACTAACTACCTATACTACGCGGTCTTTTCCTGCCATATGGCCAGGTAGCTCAGTTGGTAGAGCGCGGCCCTGAAAAGGCCGGCGTCGGCGGTTCGATTCCGTCCCTGGCCACCATTCTTTTCAACAACTTAGCGATAGCCAAAAACATGCAAATTTGGTCGCGCGTACAATACGCGTACATCAATTGCTTTCAATTTCACTTTTGGCGTCGCTCGTTGAAAATAACTCCCACATTGGCATTGTCAACTTAACTCAAACGGAAAGAGCAGTAGCTCCTCGACCCACCTGATAGCGCGAGCAAATCGCCTCTTCCCATATCGCGAATCTCAATTTCATCCCTGCTCCGTAAGCGCTAACGCTGTACAGATGTCTCCCCACCCGGAAGTGTGAGGTAATGATTCCGAAGGCCGAGAGAATCTTTGCGCGTGGCCCGATGACTTGAATCCGCGCATAGCCTTCTCACGTAATCTAGTTGGTTGATGTGAGTTTTCCGCTCGGTTGTTCTGATATTTCTGATGGGCATGTTCGACACTCGGCCCGACTTCAGTTCTCGCGGCGTTGTAGCTCATGAGCTTGTCTGTGACGATCATGCGCGGGAGGTAGCGCAATCCTTTCAAAAGCTTGCGAAAGAATTTCTTAGCTGCCGTCTTGTCTCGCTTGGTCTGCACCCGAATATCCAATACTCGCCATCCTGATCCACTGCACGCCAAAGGTAATGGAGTCGTCCGTTGATTTTGAGGAACACTTCGTCGAGATGCCATCGGTCGCCAGGTCGAGGTGACCTGTGACGCAGTCCGTTGGCGTAAGTCTGACCGAACTTGAGACACCATTCTCGGACAGTCTCATAGCTGAGGGGAGATGCCGCGCATTGTTAACATTTCTTCGACATCGCGGAAGCTCATTGAGAAGCGAGAAGCGAAAATATAACCAAACGCTGTGACTGATTATCTCGGAAGGGAAGCGATGACGATGGTAAAGAGAAGCGGCGGTGCTCATCAGTGCAGTATGACGCATCACCAGTCTGATCTCATCTCCGCCAGTTAACTGACAATACCCTTCGTTCTCATCATCGCACGGGAGCCCAGCGACGCAACCTCCATTACGCAGGCTTCATTCCGGTTCTTCACATCCGTTACGACGAAGTGCATCGCTGTGTGCCCGTGCTTCGACTTCACTACGGAAGGGGAAAAACGCATTTTCAACAGGATTAGAATCCGCCGTAGAGTTCATACCGAAATTCTGAGCTCCGTTAAAGATTTGTTGGCCTCGCCTTTACCAAGTCAGATAGAATCACGAAAGCCGTCATTTGTTAAAGATCAAAACGTTCTATGCGCTCGCCTCTTTCATCAGGCACAAAACTTGGTCGCTATGAAATTCGCTCACTGCTGGGTGAGGGCGGCATGGGTGAGGTTTATCGTGCACGCGACACGGAACTGGGCCGTGATGTCGCAGTGAAGGTCTTGCCGTCCAGTTTCTCAGCGGATAGAGATCGCCTCAGCCGCTTCAAACAGGAAGCGTGCGCGGCAGGTGCTCTGAATCACCCGAACATTCTCGTGGTCCACGATATTGGCGCGCACGATGGCTCACCCTACGTGGTCTCAGAATTATTGGAGGGTGAGACGCTCCGCAAACGCATAGCCGGATCGCCGTTAGCTCAACGACGAGCTATTGAATATGCGTTGCAGATTGCCCACGGCTTGGCGGCAGCGCACGAGAAAGGAATCATCCATCGCGATCTAAAGCCAGACAACATCTTCATCACCAACGATGGTCGCGTGAAGATTCTCGACTTTGGACTGGCCAAACTTACTCAGGACGACGGAAGTCAGCAACAATCTGACATGCCAACTCGTCGTGCAGACACTGATCCAGGTGTGGTGATGGGAACGGCCGGTTACATGTCACCGGAGCAAGTCCGTGGACAAACACTGGATCAACGGTCTGACATCTTTTCATTTGGCGCAATTCTTTACGAGATGCTTTCGGGACGTCGCGCCTTTCATGGCGAAACCGCCGCCGACACGATGAGTGCAGTTTTGAAGGAAGACCCGCCGGAGCTATCGGAATCAAACAAAACTGTTTCGCCGGTGCTCGAACGGGTGGTCAATCACTGCCTGGAGAAGAACCCGGGAGCGCGCTTTCATTCAGCAGGCGATCTCGCATTTGCGCTTGAAACATTATCCGGCTCTACGTCGGTTTCAACCCAAACCGTTACGGTACCGGCATTAACTCCGGGATGGATTAGCCGAAACAGACTTTCGATGGTTCTTGCGGCGGTTGCAGTTTTGGCAACAATCGCCTTGGCGATTCTTTATTTTCGGAGACCTCCGGTACCGGAAGCCCACACAGTTCGCTTCTTTGTCCAACCACCCGATAAAGGAACGATTTCGGGTGGTGGCGGCCAACATATTTCCCCTGATGGCCTTCGATTGGTCTATCCCGTTACAGGGCCCGACGGCAGGCGACTTCTTTGGACTCGGCCAGTTGACTCGTTGACAGCGCAACCCCTCGCGGGTACCGAAGACGGATCTAATCCGTTCTGGTCGCCTGACAGTCGTTTTATCGGTTTTTATGCTGCGGGATCAAAACTTAAGAAGGTCGAATTCACCGGCGGCCCTACGCAGGTGCTATCCGATGTGCAAGTGGGTGGGGGCGGAACATGGAATCGGGAAGGTGTGATTGTATTCACGAAAAATTCGGGAGACGGACTTTATCGTATGTCTGCGTCAGGAGGCGCCCCAGCGCGTGTGACAACTCTTGATGAATCACGAAAAGAGGTTGTGCATGCCTGGCCCTACTTTTTGCCGGATGGGCGGCATTTCTTGTATCTCGCTCGAAGTCCGCAAAGTGAAAACACCGGCATTTATGTCGGAACCCTTGATTCAAGCGAGCGTAAACTTTTGCTGAACACTGATTCCAGCGCGGTTTATGCTCCGCCGGGTTTTCTCCTTTTCCTTCGCGAGCGAACGCTCATGGCCCAGGCCTTTGATGCGAGTAGTTTGCAACTCTCGGGCGAACCATTTCCTATTGCCGACCAGGTGGGCCAGAATCCAGCTACCGGACGAGCATTCTTCTCAGTCTCGCAAACTGGCGTGCTTACGTTCCTTAGCATCAGCGCTCCCACTACTCAGCTTGCGTGGTTCGATCGTGCTGGTAAGCAGCTCGCGCTAGTCGGCTCGCCAGCGGCTGACACGGCCATTAGGCTGTCGCCCGATGAAAAGCAACTTGCTGTCGCTCGTCTTGATATACAGGCTGCCTCGACGGATATCTGGTTGATTGATCTCGCGCGTAATGTGCCCTCGCGATTCACTTTCGATCCCGCGAATGAGAACAATCCCGTCTGGTCTCCTGATCGGAGCCGCATTCTATTCTCGTCGAGCCGAGGCGGTGTAACGAACTTGTATCAAAGGCTTGCGAGTGGAACCGGTAGCGATGAAGCGCTGTTCAAGTCTACCCAGCCAATCGCACCCTTAGACTGGTCTCCAGACGGGAAATTTATTCTCTACGGCGTGGTGTCTCCAAAGACTGATAGCGATATTTGGACCTTGCCGCTGTTTGGCGACCAAAAGGCGACGCCATACCTCCAGACTGAATTCAGTGAAACGCAAGCGCGGTTCTCTCCGGACGGCCGCTGGGTCGCATATACGTCAAACGGGTCTGGATCTTTTCAAGTCTATGTTCAGAGCTTTCCACCTTCAGGAGGCAAATGGCAGATTTCAACCAATGGTGGGGGGCAGCCTCAGTGGCGCCACGATGGTAAAGAATTGTTCTTTTTAAGCCCTGATAGAAAGCTCATGGTGGTTGAGGTTGATAGCGCGGAATCGACATTCGGAGCTGGCGTTGCTAAAGCGCTCTTCGAGGTGCGCGCCGAGTTGCGCGCGGATTTCGCGATTCCGGCCTTTCCCAATGCCTCATATTATGCCGCTAGCGGTAATGGACAACGATTTCTGGTCAGCACGTTGGCTGGAGAGTCTACTTCTACGCCATTAACAGTGGTCTTAAACTGGACGGCCGGAATAAAAAGATGACTCTGAGCGCCGGCACAAAACTCGGCCGCTACGAAATCCGCTCTAAGATCGGCGCTGAAGGAATGGGTGAGGCGCTACAAGACAATCAAAGACATGCTCCTCGATTTGAAGACTCTAAGCAAGAGTTGGAATTCGAGAGAAAGCTTGACCGCTCTATCAAGCTGTCATCGGCGGGTGCAGCAGCTACAATCAAAGGTCGTCCGCGGAACGACGTCGGAATCCATCAGCAGCTAATCGCTGTCAACAACGAATTGTTGACATGGTCCTATGGAGGAATGACCAACTTCTGAAATCAAACGTCAGTGTAGAGGTCCGGATGAACGTGCGTGAAGCTAGCCAGCGCGCGAACAATACGAGCACATCGAGAAGCCGAAAACAGCCCAAACCATGCTAAGCCATCCTAAATCACCTACGTCATAAGCACTGTACCCTCAGTGACATCCGTTGATTTCAAACCACTTCGGCGAATCGGTAAGCGGCCCTGAAAAGGCCGGCGTCGGCGGTTCGATTCCGTCCCTGGCCACCATTTAAATTCAACAACTTAGAGACGCCAGCTGAACCAGCTCCACCCTCAAAAGTGTTTCTTCAATCAGCTAGAACTCGTTTGGAATCAATGAGAAGCATCAGCACCAGAGCGGTAGCCGGAAAAAGGCTGGCGTCGCTCGTTCCGTGCTCACATCGTCGTCTTTTAAAAGACTTAGCAGCAGTCAGCACTTCGATTCCAATCACGCGCACAATACGCGTACATCAGTTTTCGGAATAGCCTCGCACGCGCTGTCGGCTTGGCGCACAAAGTTGGACACGGTGCGCCAAGAAACCGCCTACCGTCCCGAGCACGAGCTCGTTGCCGGACTGTTGGTCGAGCAAGGAGAGGCCGTTGGCAAGTAGGTCCTGTAGCGTGAAATGCGCCGTTGCGCCTCGTTCAGGAATCGGCGCCGCGTCTCCTGCGGCGAGCTGACGAAGGTGGGAAGCGTGCGCAATGCATTAGAGTGCTCGGGTAAGCCCCCAGTAATCGAAGTTCGTACTCCACTCAAACGCATAGATATGTTCCGGCGACGCGGCGACGCGGATCGCATGACGCGTCCTCACATCGAATTCGGGCAAGAATCCATCCAGGAGCCCGAGACTCTGTACGCCTCGAACGGATGACAACCCTTACGGCTGAGAGATTATGTTGAGCCTGGCAGCGTGACATCCCGCGGCCAACTTTGGAGTCGAAGATTAGAACTCTAAAGATCGATAAGAATCGTTTCAAGTCTCGAATCCCTCCTAAGACAATTTGCCGGTCCAGACTGTACCGCGTCTCGCCAATCGGCGCTGTTTCTTTGTGCCTCGACGCTCTATTTTTCAATAACTTGCGAATGGCAACGGAATTGCGAGACCAAAGGATGAAGCGACGCTTCGTCGCGACACGCTTCGAAACAAGATTTTAGTTGAAGTGGCGGGTGCGCTCTTCGCCTTTGAGAAACCCGTTAGGTATGGAAAGGAAAAATTAACATGTCGTCGGATTCACGGCCCAAACTAAGCTAGAAAGGACTCTTGACGCCCGACAACTGCGTGGTCGCGTTGATTGACCATCAGCAGCAAATGCTGTTCGGAGTCAGCAATTTTGATCGTCAATCGATCATTAACAACACGGTGGCACTCGCGAAGGCTACCCAGGTATTCGATGTCCCGGTGGTGCTCACCACGGTAGAGACGAAAAGCTTCAGCAGGAATATCTGGCCGCAAATAAAAGCTGTGTTTCCCGATCAGGAGCTGATTGAACGGTCATCGATGAATTGCTGGTATGACAAGAACTTCGTCGCGGCGATCGAACGCACCGGGCGCAAGAAGATCGTCCTGGCCGGTCTCTGGACTGAAGTCTGCATCGCCTTTCCGACCGTTCAGCCAATACACGATGGCTACGAAATATATGTCGTTGAAGATGCTTGCGGAGATGTTAGCCAGTTGAATCACGACAACGCGATGAAAAGAGTGATTCAGGCCGGCGCCAAACCCGTGACAGTACTCTCCACTATGTTGGAGTGGCAGCGTGATTGGGGTCACAAGGAAACTTACGACGCTGTGATGAATATCGTGAAATCGCACATCGGAGCATATGGCATTGGTGTGGAGTACGCGTACACCATGGTCCATGGTTTACCAGCCTCAAGATTTGCCGAATACGAAGTCCCTTTGCTCGTCGGAGCTCACTAACACAAAAGAAGGCGGAGGGCTGGAATTTCCCGGCCCTCGTCAACGAAGAGCTCTAACAAGAACGGTTGGACAAAGGAGATTCGATGCCGGCAGACACGATATTGTTCTGAGATGGAGGACGTATTGTGATCAGTACACTCGCTGATCTTATGGAAGAGAATCTGTTAGAGGTATTCGGGGATTGATGTCAACAAGACAGAACCGACTGGGAAACGGAGTCATGAGTAGAACCCAAACTTCAAGGAAAACAAGTTTACTCAACCAGAGGAATTACGATTATGCAGAAGAACGTTTTTCGCCCAGATGACGCGGAAAACACATCAGCTCGTACGCCCGAGGACATTTACGCTAGCCACGGGCAGGCCTTGGTCGCAGAGGACCTGGACCGGCTCGTCGCGAACTTCGCCGAAGAAGCGGTGCAGATCAGCCCTGCGGGCGTCAGGCGGGGAAGGGACGGCATCCGCGAGGGGTTCATCCAGTTGTTCAAGGATCTTCCGCAGGCCAACTGGGAGATGAGGACGACGCTGTTCGGGGGCGACGTGCTCTTCCTCGAATGGTCGGCCACGTCCGGGACCAACCGGGCCGAGCACGGCGTCGACACCTTCGTCTTCCGCGACGGACTCATCCAGGCCCAGACCGTCCGCTACGCGCTGACCCCGAACGACCAGTAGCCGTTCGGGGATCATTTAGACGAATCAGTTAATGGGTGTCTCTTTTTACAGCCTGGCGTACTCGGCTTGCTTCGTGGTAGATGGGAATGTCGGGATCGGCGTTCTTCCACAGATCCAGGAAAGTCTCGTAAGACTTCCGTGCGGCGACTTCATCGCCCATCATCTTCTGCGCGCGGCCGAGTTGGAGCCAGGCCAAGGGTCCCGTGACATGTTTAACGGTAAGGCCAGGGTTATCGATCAGCTTCTGGAACTGAGCTGCGGCCGACCTGCCATCGCCGAGCTTCAGATAGGCGAGACCACGGATGTAGGCGGGATAAACATAATCGAACGACTCCGTCCAGGCCAGATCGTACTTGGCAGTCCCGCGGAGAAGATCGATGACGGCCGCCGGATCGTGCTGCTGCAGCTTGATCGCGGCCCGGATCGTGGGGGCGAGGTAATGCTGCACCTGCGTGTCTTCGGGTCTTTCCGCGCCGATTTGGTCTGCTAGCTTGCCGGCTTCCTCTGTTCGTCCCGATCTGGCGAGCGCGAGCGCCAGGAAAAGCTTGTTATCCCGGTCTAGCTTGCTTCTATCTACCTTGCTTTCGTAGCGTCGAGCCTGCACGTCCCTTCCGACTTCGGCATTCTCAAGGGCCGAGCGAACCGGCCAGTAAATGTCTGTAGTCTTCGATGGAAGCCCAAAAGCTTGCAGGCGCAGCCGTTCGGCGGAGCGAAAGCGACCTTGCTGAGTCTCGATCAGAGCATGGTTGAGCAGGACGTCTCTTCGATCACTGCCTCGCTCTCCTTCCGCTAAGATGTTTTCGACGCCATCGCGGTCGCCTGTAGCAAATAGCACAAACTGTCTCTCTTCCCGGATTGTTGGGTTGTCGAACTTAAGGGCGTCCGCTTTGTCGAGCCATGACTTCGCCTCGATGAATCTGCTTGCCACCCTGCAGAACTCTATCGCGACACCGAAATAATATGAGCTTGGATGCAACCGCGCAGTCTCAGCCGCTTCGTCAGCAGCGCGGTTGGGTTCGCCCAGATGGATTGTGGCAGCCGCGAGGTTATTACGAGCAAACACATCCCGAGGAAACAATTGTAAGAAACGAAGCGTGGAGGAATACTGTTTCTCCCGGTCCCCGATCACCTCGGCGTAGTAAATGATCTCGGCGTTCAACCGGTCCTTTTCGGTCAATCGGTCGCGCAATTGATACGCACGGGTAAAAGAAGCCTCCGATAACTCAGTGTTCTTGAGGACATAGTAGGCGGCGCCCATGCCCTCATACGTCAGGGCAAGGTTTGGATCCAGTTCGATGGTTCGCTGATAGAGTTTGAGCGCTCCTGCTACATCGCCGGCGTAGTGGAGTTTGGTCCCCTCAGCGCCGGCCTGCAAAGCTTCGAGCGAAGCGCTGAGGGCCTTTTCCAGCGGCTGATTGAAGCGCGCCAGCGAATCTGAGGGTTCTCCAAGCTTCGCGCGAAGCCGTACTGCTGTGACTCCCAGCTCGTGAATGACTTCATTCCTGCTACCGATATCGG
>Ga0070708_100000328_pt1 | contig 35692 bp, 38 predicted proteins | sample KBSK5503metaG_FD_65469 | JGI IMG/M metagenome (GOLD analysis project Ga0070708, IMG submission 65469) | Corn, switchgrass and miscanthus rhizosphere microbial communities from Kellogg Biological Station, Michigan, USA - KBS K5-50-3 metaG | ecosystem: Host-associated > Plants > Roots >... | reverse complement strand
GCTTGCCCCGTGGAGTTTCACGCTTGTGGCTTTTGGTAACTAACGTCTGAGCTTCAGCAATAAGCGTGAGTCTCCACGGCGCAAGGCCGTGGCATCCGCAAACGCTGCTGACCTTTCTTTCTAGCCGCGAGCGATGAGTCTCCACGGCACAAGGCCGTGGCATCAGTTTGAGTTTTCACACGGCCGCTACCGCGCTTGTGGTACTGATGACCTCATGGGACCGCAGCGTGAGTCATTCCATTCCTTTTCTTCACACCTTCGGGAGTTGGTGGGATTTCGGAGTTTCCACACATTCTCTTTGGCCGGCCACTACTAGAGCATAGGGCCACCCGGCTAAAGCCGGTATGAATGAGATAGAGAAATCATGATAAATCGAAAATCCTCTTCCTGCTTTATCCACGCGTTAACTGTCGATACCTTATTCTGTGTGGTTGCTCCGCCGCTGCGCCCAGCCGCGCCTTTCGATCCGTTTCGTAATCCATGTAATTTCCCTCGAACCAGACAACTTTGCTGTCTCCCTCAAACGCGAGGATATGCGTCGCAATACGATCCAGAAACCAGCGATCATGCGAGATCACCACTGCGCAGCCGGCAAAATTTTCCAACGCCTCTTCCAGCGCGCGCAGAGTGTTGACGTCCAGATCGTTTGTCGGCTCGTCGAGTAACAACACATTCGCACCCTCTTTCAACATTTTCGCCAGATGTACTCGATTTCTTTCGCCACCAGACAACATGCCGACTCTCTTCTGCTGATCCGAGCCAGAAAAATTAAACCGCCCTACGTACGCACGCGAGTTAATCTCGCGGGCGCCGAGCTTCAAGAGATCGGCGCCTCCCGAGATTTCCTCCCAGATCGATTTATCCGGATCGAGCGTCCGACTTTGATCGACATAAGCGAGCGCAACCGTTTCCCCAGTTCGAATCGTTCCCTTGTCAGGTTGTTCCTGTCCCGTGATCATGCGAAACAGCGTAGTCTTGCCGGCGCCATTTGGACCAATCACGCCGACAATCCCACCGGGCGGAAGTTGGAAACTCATGTCTTCAACCAGCAGCCGATCGCCGTAACCCTTGGAAACGCCTTTCGCTTCAATCACGACGTCGCCCAGGCGAGGTCCGGGTGGAATGTGAAGCTCCAGATCTTCGCGCCGTTTCTCAGATTCCTGTTGCAGCATGGATTCATAAGCATTGATACGTGCCTTCCCTTTCGCATGACGCGCTTTCGGCGACATTCGAATCCACTCAAGTTCGCGCTGCAAAGTTTTCTGCCGCTCACTCTCCGACTTTTCCTCGCGACGGAGACGCTCCTGTTTCTGTTCCAGCCATGACGTGTAGTTCCCTTTCCACGGAATGCCCTCGCCCCGATCCAGCTCCAGAATCCACCCCGCGACGTTGTCGAGAAAATATCTATCGTGGGTCACAGCGATGATCGTTCCCGTATAACTCTGCAGATGATGCTCAAGCCATGCTACCGACTCCGCATCAAGATGGTTGGTTGGTTCGTCCAATAGAAGAATGTCCGGCTTCTGCAAAAGCAATCGACACAACGCCACGCGGCGGCGTTCGCCACCCGACAAAACCTTTACCGGCGTTTCCGGCGGCGGACACCTGAGCGCATCCATGGCCATCTCCAAACGCGCGTCAAGATCCCATGCGTCCTGATGGTCTAACTTCTCCTGCACTTCGCCCTGCCGTTCTAATAGCACATTCATTTCGTCGTCAGACATTTGCTCGCCAAACTTCGCATTGATGTCTTCAAACTCTTTCAGGAGATCGACAGTCTCCTGCACCGCCTCTTCCACCACCTCACGCACAGTGCGTGAATCGTCGATCAGAGGTTCCTGTTCCAGATAGCCAACGGTGTGGCCTGGTGAGATAACGGTCTCGCCGTTGAAGTCCTTGTCGACGGCCGCCAGGATTCGCAGCAACGATGACTTGCCCGAGCCGTTAAGACCGATCACACCAATCTTTGCACCGTAGAAATACGACAGATAAATGTTTTTTAGAACGGCCTTCTTGTCGTAAAACTTGCTGACGCCGATCATCGAATAGATGACTTTGTTTGGTTCAGTGCTCATGAATTGAAATAGATAATCCTCTCTGAGTTACAGCGATTGAATTAGTTCGCTCTTTTTGTAGCCTGTCAGGTTGAATTGTGCAACGTGGGAATAGTACGTTCATAAACCTTCCGCACTGCCTCCGCCACTAACTCAAAATTATCTCGCGCTACGCTCCCATCAGGCAGTGCCAGCGTGTCTTCGAGCCCGATTCGCACTCCATACCCGCGAATGATTGCCTCTTCCATCATTGGCCACGACGTGGCTTCCGTACCGTGAAGCAGGCGTGGAACTTCGACCTCTCCAGATTCTAAAACTTTCTCAATCTTGCTGACGGTCTCGATAGCCCTCGCCATCTCCTGCTCCTGTGGCTCAAGCAAGACCCGAATACAACGCACGGCGAGGCCGCTTTCTATCAGGACATCCGCATCATCTGAGCCAGACAATCCCGCTTCAACGTTGATACCTCGAGAAAGCAGGAGTCCGCTTAGTTCAGCCGCTCCTTCTTCACTGAAATTTACGGAGGCAAAATCTGGCAACACTTCCCACGCTGCGACTGCCTGCAAGCGCTCAACAGGGTCGGGCAAAATCCACGCGCCCGTACTAACGCCAACCGGTGCATTGGGTGAACCAGACCTCACGGCCACAAGCGTGCGCGCAACATCTTCTGCGTGAAGACTCTCGGCACCAGAGGGAGAACGCACGTGGAGATGAACAGCGTCTGCTCCAGCCTTCAGGCACTCGATCACGGCAGATGCTTGTTCGTCTGGGTATACAGGCACGGCAGAATGCTCGTCCTTTCTCCGTCCTCCGTTGATTGCGGCTTTGATTAGCGTAATGGCAACCTCACTTGAATCTGCTAAGTAAGCAGAGTCTAAAATATTCGACCGCCTTCGCCTAACTGCAGATTCTACCAATATGGTCTAATGGTGAATGAGAATACACAAACACCGCTCAGGAAAGGCAGTTTGGATGAACCACAATCACTTTCTCGTTAAGCCTGACGCGAAAATCAAACTTAAAGACTTTGATTCCTCTTACACAGGGAAATTCAACAGTGGCGAAGAGGCGGCTGCCAAGTTGGAAAAAGATGTTGCCCGGCTGAGAAAATATCAGGACATTCTCTACGCTACGAACACCTACGCCTTGTTAATAATTTTCCAGGCGATGGACGCCGCCGGCAAGGACAGCGCGATTAAGCATGTAATGTCAGGTGTAAATCCGCAAGGCACCGAGGTTTTTTCATTCAAAACTCCCTCGGCGGAGGAACTCGATCACGACTACTTGTGGCGTTGCAACAAAGCTCTGCCGGAGCGGGGCCGCATTGGCATTTTTAATCGCTCTTACTACGAGGAAGTACTTGTCGTTCGCGTACATCCCGAAATGCTGAACTCCGAACAACTGCCACATGAGTGTCTTAAAGGGATTTGGGAGACGCGCTTCGAGCAAATCAATAACTTCGAGCGCTACCTGGTCCAGAATGGTATCCACGTTTTGAAATTCTATCTAAACGTGTCAAAGGAGGAACAGCGACAGCGCTTCCTTGCTCGTATCGAAAGACCGGACAAGAATTGGAAATTTTCACTGGCCGACGCCAAAGAACGAGGCCATTGGGACGACTACATGAAGGCCTACGAGGATGCGTTTAGATCCACCAGTACCAAATGGGCGCCGTGGTACATCATTCCTGCCGACAACAAGTGGTTCACACATGTGGCCATCGCTGACTTGATAATAGCCAAACTTAAATCATTAAAACTGGCCTACCCAACAGTGAGTGAACAACACCTAAAGGAACTCTTGATAGCCAAGGCGGCGTTGGAAAACGAGCCATGACAACTTTTAGCAGACATCACCAACGGAGAGACAACATGAAAAGAATCGTACCTGGTGTAGTTTCGACACTTCTGCTCCTATGCTTTTTTCAGTCGGCAAACGCACAAGCGCTCTCGCCTGAAGAGCAAAAGATCGTCGCCTACGTCGACGCGCACGCCCCAGAAGCGGTCACACTCCTGGAAAAGGTTGTCAACATTGAGAGTGCCACGCAAAACCTCGCAGGAGTCAAGCGTGTTGGTGAAGTTTTCAAAAGCGAATTCGAAGCACTCGGGTTGAACGCCAGGTGGATCGACATGCCTCCCGAAATGAATCGCGCTGGACATCTCGTAGCCGAAACAAATGGCACTCGCGGCAAAAGAATTCTCCTCCTTGGTCATATTGATACTGTGCTTCAAGGCGAGCACTTCCGCAGAGACGGCAATAGGGCATACGGCAATGGTAGCTCCGACATGAAGGGTGGCGACGTCGTTTTGCTCTACGCCTTAAAGGCACTGGCCGATGTCGGCGCATTGAAAGACACACGCATCATCGTGATGCTCACCGGCGACGAAGAAGCCGCCGGACAGCCGGTGGAAACGAGTCGTGGCGACATGGTTTCTGCCGCGAAACGAAGTGAGTTGGCGCTTAGTTTTGAAGCCGCGCACGGTGTTGACGCCACGGTCGGGCGGCGCGGCAGCAGTTCGTGGACCGTGGAAGTCACGGGTGCTACCGGGCATTCATCACAGATTTTCAAGGAGCGCATGGGCAGCGTGCGATACTCGAAGCAGCGCGCATCCTCAACCAGTTCTATGAACAGTTTCACAACGACAAAAATCTCACCTTCAATCCCAGCCTGATCATCGGCGGCACAGAGGCAACGCTAAATGGCACGAGCGGCACGGCAACGGGCAAGACCAACGTTGTTTCGCAGAAGGTGGTCATTCGCGGCGACCTGCGCTTCAGCAACGAGGAAACGAAAGAAGTCGCGCGGGCGAAGATGCGGGCAATCGTGACCGCAAATCTTCCACGCACATCAGCGAAGATAAGCTTTGAAGATGGTATTCCAGCAATGCCCGCCAGTGAAGGCAACTACTCCTTATTAAACCAACTCAGTCAGGTGAGCCAGGACCTGGGCTTTGGCAAAGTAGGAACAGTTGACCCGGCTGATCGTGGTGCGGGGGATATAGCATATGTCTCCCATCTCATTAGCGGCCTCGATGGCCTGGGCGCCGACGGACAGGGCGCACACGCGCCGGGAGAATCGGTGGAATTGGCATCAATGCCGATGCTGACCAAAAGAGCCGCCATCCTGATTTACCGATTAACCCGCCAATGATCTGTAATCTGCGGATACCTGTTCACTTCCCTTGACAGTCTGGGGGACTCGACTATACTTACCCTAGATTGTCGAGGGGACAGTACCAATGGCGAATACTCGGACAGACTTGATGCAAGGCACACTCGAGCTGTTGATTCTAAAAACGCTGACTCGCGAACACATGCATGGCTACGGTATTGCCCAGCGAATACACGAGGCTGTTGATGATTTGCTCAAGGTTGAAGACGGCTCGCTTTACCCTGCGCTCTATCGCATGGAAAAGCGTGGCTGGATTGCTTCGGAGTGGGGCGCTTCAGAAAACAATCGCCGAGCAAAATTCTACAAACTAACAAGGGCCGGGCGCCAACAACTGTCAGCTCAATCTGTCAATTGGGAACGCATCTCTCAGGCAATTACGAAAGTCTTGCAATCTGCTTAGGAGAATGCGCTCATGAATAGTCACCTGGATCTACTACTTAAACGCTTTGATCGAGCGGCATTCGAATGTGAAGTCGAAGAAGAACTGAAATTTCACATCGGGATGCAGGCGCAAGCTTACGAAAGGCAGGGACTAACTCCGGAAGAAGCCTTCGCCAAGGCCGCGCTTCGATTCGGAGATTTCACGCAGATCAAAACGCAATGTATCCGAATAGGTAAACAAAGCGGTGTGAGGACATTGGCAATGAGAATTCTCTTCACTGTAGCTTTTCTCCTGGGAGTTCTAATTAGAATTTCGAGCTGGGAGTTTCATTTAACACGAGTCGGAGATTTGCTGATTATGATAGCCGTCTTCGGGAGCTTGCTTCTCTACGCAAAAAGAAGCGGCCCAACTGTTTTCAGTGCCGAGAGAAAACCGTTTCAGTTGGGACTGAATAAGGCCTCTGATTCGCTGCCGCTCAGCTTTGACGACAAGGGACGCACACCTTTTGAACGCGTTAGAGCAGACGACCGGTAGATATTCGTTAGTCGTCTACTGGCAGTCCTTCTAGCCGCATGATCTGCAGGGCGTTGGTAGTTGGGCATGGGCCAATCCGCAAATGATAATCGAAGACCATCCGGCCTTCGCGCACCTCTTCGCGAAAATGAAAGTTCGCGACCCCTGGGATCTCATCAGCTAGTTTGACGAGCTCCAGATCGTGGGTTGCCACGAGGCCGGCCGTTTTGCGACTCGACAGCGCCCGTATGTAAGCACGGCTCCCAATGTGACGCTCGCGACTATTCGTTCCTCTGAAGATTTCATCAATCAAAAACAGAACCGGGATGTCCTCACCCCGTTCTGTCGCTGAAAGCAGGGCCTTCAAGCGTTTGACCTCGGCGTAAAAATAGGAGAGCCCGTCTTGCACCGAATCGCTGACCTTAATGCAGGTGAATATCCGAAAGGGAGAGGTCCGCAGATCTCCGGCATTCACTGGAGCCCCTGCATAAGCCAGGCAAAGATTTACACCCACGGTCCTAAGAAAGGTGCTCTTACCCGCCATGTTTGAGCCGGTGAGGATCGCAACCTTGCGATGCTCGTCTAACTCAAAGTCATTGCATACTTTTGCTTCTGGTTTAATGAGTGGATGTCCCAGAGCCCGGGCGGCAAGCATTGTCGTGTCCGAGAGTGTCGGGCCGGGCGGCCCTGGAGTACTTGATTCGACTTTGGGAAACACATAGCCCGGATTCAAATATGCAAAGTTGGCCATTGAATTCAGAGCTTCCAGCTCGTACCAGGCATCAAGCCAGCGAGGCAATAAGTCGGCGAGTTCCTTCTTCAGAAGCTCCAGGCGATAGCTGAAGTAAAAATCCCAGGGAATAAATGCGTGGACAACAAGCCATAAGATTGCATTCGTTCGCAACCCTAACGCCATTGCTAATCTTTCAAGCCTCTTCAACTCGGCCGAGGGATGTCTCCCTTTGTCGAGGAAAGGTGAACAGATTTTAGCCAGCCCCGGACTATTCGTATACCCGCGCGATTCCAGATACTGGAAGACACTTCGGAATCTGCGCAGCGCTTTCTCCAGTTCCTGTAACTCTCCCCATGCCGTCGCGATCTGGGATTGCCTGGCTATCATCACACCCAGATAGATAACAAACGCGATAGGCCACACAGGAGGAGCCATTTCGAAGCCAGCCAGTATGATAAAGGTGACGTTCAAGGCGGCAAGTATGACGAGCAGCCAGACCGTCGAAAGCAGGGAACCTTTGCGAACCCGGTGCTGGATCCAATCGACCAATATGTTCGAATCCCACTGACTCACTTGAATCCTTCCTTCTCCGCTGGCAATTGACGACAGCAGCTGTAATTTATCCCGGAAAAGCGAGTGTCCTTTCAGCTCCTGGACCAGGGACTGTCGCTCTTTAATAAGCAGAACGTCGGGCGCGTTGTTTAGCAACCATGACTTCAACCTGTGACTTCCTTCCTTTGTAACCGCACTATCGAGGAGTCTGTGAAGAGATCTTTCTCCGGTAATGTCGAGGTCACTTTCAAATGGATGGGCCGACGCCGGTATCGATTGATCCCCATGTGGCATCTGGTCCCAATCAAGACGGATTCTGGCCACCTGGATTTGCTTAATGTCTAGCATGAGAGAGTTCCGTGTAATGCTGTCCCGCACCTTTCTGTGATAGGCGGTGACCACCCAGAACCCGAGCGAGAATGAAGCAAACAGAACGCACCCGGCCGCCGTTCCGGAGAATTTGCAAAGGAGCAGGGCCAACAATAGGCCGCAAACGAAGACGATTCTTCGTACGGTCCAGTAGTTATTACTTACCCTCTGCAGTTTTTCCGCTCGGCGTTTCAGCCTTGCGATTCTGCTCTCGAGGAGCTGCAAACGGGTCACGCTGCTGCGGTTGCTCGAGGCGGTGGATGCAACCGAATCATTTTCCATTTTTGTCATTCGACTCTTTTTATTCGTCTTTTGTCGTCTCCCCCTCATCCTTCACGTCTGACTGAAATAAGGCTTGGACTTCCTTTACGCTCGAGGGCTCTGATTTAATTGCGAGTCAAAAACATAATGACTGTCAACATCATCGATATCTTCCTCGTAGTGCTCGTCTTGTTGAGCGTGCTCAACGGCTGGCGACGCGGGTTTATTCTGGGCGTTCTCGATCTGCTCGGTTGGGCATTGAGTATGCTCGCGGGTCTGCGTTTCTATCCCTCGCTAGCTCGTTGGCTCGAACCACGCGTTGCGTTGTGGCCCAATGTCTGGGACCGTCCGATTGCATTTGTGCTTGTCGCCATTGCCGCCGGCGTAATGATCCAATTCCTCGGTTATTGGTTTCTCCGCCGACTTCCGAGAGATGTTCATGAACACCCTATAAACCACTTGCTCGGTATCGTGCCCGGTGCGGCAAACGGCTTGATTATCGCCGTGGTCGTCGCAGCGCTCCTGCTCGCCATACCGCTCAATGAGGGTTTGCGCGAACGCACGCGTGAGAGCGCGGTAGTGAATCGTCTTGCGGGATACGCTGAGCGTTTGGAAACTGCGCTCCACCCGGTCAGTAACGATTTCGCCGAGGCCTTCGCCCAAACTCTCAACCTGCTTACCGTTGAACCTGATTCGAATGAGCGCGTCACACTGCCTTATAAGGTTCCGACGTCGCGACCCAGACCCGACTTGGAAGCGAGGATGCTCGACCTAATTAACAGAGAGCGAATCGCGGCCGGACTTAAAACACTCGCGCCAGACCCAGAGCTCACAGAAGTCGCACGGCGACACTCAGCGGATATGTTCGCGCGCGGCTACTTCGCGCACAATACGCCGGAAGGCCGCGATCCTTTCGATCGCATTCATGCTGCGAACGTTCGTTTTCTCACGGCCGGAGAAAACCTCGCCCTCGCCCCAACCGTGCAAGTCGCGCACATTGGTCTGATGAATTCACCCGGCCACCGCGCCAACATCTTGAATAAAGACTTCGGCCGTGTCGGTATCGGCATTATGGATGGAGGCATCCGCGGGCTGATGGTGACGCAGGATTTTCGGAATTGAAATCGTGTTCATTGCCAGCGGAAGATGCGCAGCGCGACGACGAAGCTCACCAAGCCCCAGGCCAACACGATGGCAAGTTGCGTCCAATGCGAGACGAGCGGAACACCGTCATTCATGACGGCCCGCATGACGTCATTCAGCGCCGTGAGCGGCAGTGCTCTGATTATGGGTTGAAACCACTGCGGGAAACGCGCTGCGGAGAAGAACGTGCCAGACAACAACCACATTGGCAGCATGACAAAGTTCATCAACCCAGACACACCCTCAACCGTCCGCGGGCGCGCCGCCACTAGCAGGCCCAGACCCGAAAAAGCCAGGGCTCCAACGACGGCGCACAACGCCACATCAATGAGCGACCCACGCACCACGACACCAAAGACGAGCCACGCAAAGGCAACGAGCGCCGCCACCTCAAGGGCTAGAAAGAGCAGGCGCGACAACATGAATGAGAGCAGGTAATGCGAACGCCGCATAGGCGTCGCGGCAAAACGCTTGAGCAGTTTTTTCCCGCGCGCTGACACGATTGCGAAGCCCAACCCCCACATCCCACTACCCATCAAGTTCAGCCCGATCAGGCCCGGTATTAGGAAGTCGATGTAGCGCGCGCCGACCTCGGCAACAGTTTCATCTCGTGCGTTCAGGTCGTTATCGGTACCTTTCGCGCGCCACACCGCATTATCGACGGCGAGCTTTGCCGTGCGACTCTCGGGGCGCGTCGGGTCGTAGCGATAAATCAGCTGTGGGAATGCGGTTTGAGACCCCTGACCCGAGACCTGGGAGCCCTGATTTAAGATCTGAGATCTCGGTTCTGAGATCTGAGATCCTTGATCTGAGATCTGAGATCCTTGATCTGAGATCTGAGATCCTTGATCTGAGATCTGAGATCCTTGATCTGAGATCTGAGATCCAATAACCCGCACAACAAGGGCCACATTCCCAGTCCGTAGCGCACGCGCAGCTTCCTCCTCCGAAAGCACGACAGGCACGACATCTCCTGATCGCTCCAGCGCCGCCACTACCTGGTTTTTCCCGTTTCCTTCAACTGCAATCCGAATCTTCTCAGGTGCGGTGTTGCGGAAAGCCAGTCCGAGCGCACAGGCCAACAGAACAGGAAAGATAAAGACCCAGAAGATCACTTCCGGCTCGCGCACGAACTCGCGGACGCGCGTGAGCGTCAACTCGACAAGCGGGTGCATGGTCTGCCTTTTAGCCGGTTGACTACCCCGGCCGCGTCCAACGGCTTCGGCATCCGACTTCACTGTGCCGGTATTGATCTCGCTGCTTGGGTTCGCCGATACGCGTTTGGCTTTCATGTCCGGGCCATCAGTCATTGCGCAACATCCTTCCCGTAAGACTAACGAACACATCTTCGAGCGTCGCCTGATGTGTCGTTAGGGTGACAAGCTTCGCATGTTGGCGCTCAAGCTCGTCAAGCAGCGCAGGCAGCGCCAGAGCAATATCCGTGACAGTGAGCGCGTAGGCTCCGTCGCGTAGGTGCACACCTCGTACACCAGACAACGTAGTCAGCGTTTCTTCCTGAAGTTGCTCGGCCACGCTGAACTCAAGGATCTGATCCGCGCCGAGCGCTGCAATCAACTTGGCGGGCGTACCGAGCGCGATGATACTCCCGTGGTCCATGATCGCCACACGGTCGCACAGTCGCTCAGCCTCTTCCATGTAGTGCGTCGTCAGGATGACCGTGCCGCCGCCGCGCCGGAACGTCTCGACAACTTCCCAGAGTTTCAGACGCGCCTGCGGATCCAGTCCGGTTGTCGGCTCATCCAAAAAGAGCAGGTCGGGATCGCTGACCAACGCACAGGCAACTGCTAGCCGCTGCCGCTGCCCGCCCGAGAGTTTACCGACGCGTGAATTGCGCTTTTCATCCAACTCGACGAGACGAACTACTGCGTCTACGTCGCGGCCGCGCCGGTAGAAACTTCGGAAAAGGCGCACGGTCTCCGCGACGGTGAGCTTCTCCGCGAGTTGAGTTTCCTGAAGCTGGACGCCGAGGTGCTGGCGCAGGTCGTTATCGTCGCCGGAGCCCCACGCGCGCCCAAGCACTTCGACGGTGCCGCTGGTGGGTGGAGTCAAACCCTCAAGAATCTCCACTGTAGTTGTCTTCCCTGCACCGTTCGGCCCGAGCAAACCCAAGCACTCCCCCGCGCGCACCTCAAGGTCAAGACCATTGACGGCAGTTACATCGCCGTATCGTTTGACTAGCCCCAGGCAACGTGCCGCTACGCGCGTTTCTCTTGCGTGTGCAGTACCGAGTTCTGTTGTCATGTGGTTTCCCGGTAGCTCTAAACCCCGCAACATTTCTTGTACTTCTTCCCGGACCCACAAGGACATGGCTCGTTGCGGCCGGGGCGCGGCGTTTCATATCTCACGGTGGGATTCTTCAGTTCTTCTCCAGTCACAAAACGCCATTTTCCATCCTCACGTTCGAACAGGCTCTTTTCCTTATGACTCTGATCCTTTCCATACTGTGTAAATTGGGCTTCAAAAGAGACGAAAGCTTTGTCGTCAGCGAGAAGCTTGGTGTCGACGATTTCCAATCCGCGCCACGTAGAAGTTTGCGACCATTCACGGATGTGTGGAATATCGATTTCACGCCTGGTGCGTGAATGGGTCGAAGCCACGATGAAGTCGATTGCACCGGTGACGAAAGCCGTATAGCGTGCGCGCATCAACTCTTCGGCCGTTTGGCTTTCTCGTTCGCCGTTGATGACTTGCTCGCAGCAATCCGCGAAGCGAACACCTGAACCACATGGGCAGTCTTGGTTGTTATCAATCATCAGTATTCCCGTCGCGTCAGGCCTTCGAGTTCGTCAGCGGTTCTTGGCCAGTCCGCGCGTAACAGTCGCGAAAGAGCTCGGTCCGCGAGGAGTTTTCCAGCAGTCTGGCAGTTGGGACAATAGTTTGTCTCGTTCGATGCGTAGCGAATGCGCTGAATCTTGTTTCCGCAACGAGGACATGACTGTTGGTAACGACCGTGAACTGCCATCCCTTCGCGGAACGCTGTCACCTTTTCCGGAAATCTACCGCCAGATTCTGCGCGCAAACGCTCAACCCACTCAGTCAGCTTGGCGCGCGTCGCTTCGAATAGGCGTTGGATTTCGCCGGGCGTGAGTTTTTGCGTCAAGGCGACGGGAGAAAGTTGGGCTGCGAATAGGATTTCGTCCGAGTAGGCATTCCCGATACCACTAAACAGTCGCGGATCGGTAAGTGAGCGTTTCAATGTGTGGTTCGCCGACTGGAGTACCTGTGCAAAGTGGTCCAAATCAATTTCAAGAATTTCCAATCCGCCTGGATCGAGACGGTGGAGGCCAGCCTCTCCTTTCACCACATGCAGTGAAGCTCGTCTCTTAGAACCAGCTTCCGTCAAGGAAAGCGTTCCATTACTGAATTGGAAAGTTGCCAAGACTGGTTTCTTAGGATTCTTGAGAGGCTTTCGACTGTTGCTCTCAACCTCCTGCCAGTGAAGCCGGCCGGCAATCATCAGATGGAGAACAAGCCAGAGATCTTGTTCCAGCCCGAAGCCAATGCGCTTACCTACGCGGCGCAACTGAAGAACCTTCTTACCTTCCACGCTGGTGATTGGCGGTTCGGCAGTACGCAGTAGAAAAGGCGACGCAAGATGCACGCGTTCGAGCGTATGACCTTGAATACGCTGCTCAAGCGCTTCGATGTACACAACGATGTCCGGTAGTTCAGGCACAATTTCCGACAGGTTAGCGGGTCGGAGCGCAACCCCACAAGTGCGCATGGGTGGCAACGTGGAGAGTGGACGCGTGACTGGAGTCTCCAAAATTAGGACACTAGCGTGACGTAGACGTTGACTTTCACCCCAGTAAGTGGATATAAGCACGAGCATTCGATCAGTTTGACAACAGCCCTTACTCGCTCGTAGAAAGTCAGCTTAGGATGAGTAAATCCATGAATAGACAAGAAGGTAAACAACGCACGGCAAATACGGCAACTGCCGCCACGCGAGCCCCGCAACCAAAGAGGATTGTGGGTCATGCGTCATTGGGTGTACATGAAAAAGAGATTTTGGGCTGGAGCCACGAAAGAAGGCTAGCGGAATTTCAGAAAGTAAACAAAGGCTTTGATGCTAAGATGCTGGAAGCCAAACTTCTCTATATTGACAGTATGACCATCGACAATGGTGAAATTCTCGATGCTTTAAGAACCAATCCTAAGCTCACCTGGGAGATGGTAAGGGATATGTTTCTTGGGGGACCGATCAATGGCTATACGTCGACCTTTCACGGTCTGGAAGACGTAAATTACCCCGAACACTTCTGGAAAGCGACTATTGAAAACGAGAGAGAAAAACTGATTAGGTCTTGAACGTTGCTTCCCATTCACATGGCAAGGGGCACACATGGACAAGGTATGGCAGCGACAGTTAACGCCTCAGTACGCATCCGAATCATGGCGAAATGACGAATACTGTCTCTCTTCAGAAGAGGATGCGTTCATGCGGCCCTACCGATCCCATACCGAACCTGACGTGCTCGATCAGAGCCGGCTACTGGATTTGCTTGGTCGGATAAATTACAAGATTCTGAGCGGCAATAGAGTTTATATTGAAGCCGGCGGAGTCGTTTACAAGGCTCTCTATGGCGCATACTGGCGCAGCGTGTTTACCGGTGCGGAGCACTATTCACTTAGGTGCGAGGAAGTGTCGGGTTCCAAATGGCTTGAAGATAGCAATGACGAGGCGGTGATCGATTTACCCATCGTTTATTCAAACGACGGTTGGACAACCAAAGGTCATTCCCTCGGGTTCATGCTAGCCCGAGATTGACACTATTCTGTCTCCCGCCTCACAGACTGAAACTAATTCGCTTTAACAAGTTGTCTCCTGAAATATTCACGCCAACTCTCAGGTAGCGCCTCGAGCGCGATGGCTCGCCGCATCCCGTCCTTGTCGCCCTTGTCTCGAGCGTATAGACGTGTGATATCAGCCACCGTGACGTTGTTCTCGTCGCGCTGAATCAATTCAACCTCATCGCCTGCCTCAACCTCACCCTCGCGTTGCACCGAGAAATAGAATCCCGTCCGTCCACTGGCCAGAAATCTCCTCAGGATATCCGAGCGGCCAAACTTAATACCGAGTTTATAGCAAGGCATACGAGGCTCAGTAACCATTACCTGTGCTGAGCCGATGCCGAAGCGGTCGCCAATGTTAATGGTTGATTCATTCAACCCTTCACTCGTGAAGTTCTCGCCAAACATTCCCCAGGGCAGTTCCGTGCCTGGCAACTCGTCGCGCCAGTAGCTGTAATGTTCCGTTGGGTAGACATAAACTGCCTTACTGCGCCCGCCATGAACGGTTAGATCTGCTTGTTGATCGCCGTCAAGGTTGAGCGTGCGCAGCACTACGCGGCCAGCGACGGGCTCTTTGTAAATACCAGTCGAAACAGTCTGCTCATTCCACACCACAAGACGAGGGCGGCCGACATTGACGGAGATAATCCTCATGATTGATTAACTGAAGCCTACCCGCGCTTCTTGGCGGGCTTGGGCAGAAAACCACGTAGCTGTTGCGGATCTTTAGAAGGACCGGGACTCTGTTCGGGACGAGTCTTTGCTCGTTCCTGCTTTTCCTTCGCTATTGCTTCTTTCAATCGCTTTTTGGCACGCTTGTTCATGGGGAGATTATACAGGAGATGGGTTCTGACATAGTTGGCTTATTTCATCTCAAACGTCAGCTTGCCAAGACTTCCACTCGCCCCGGCTGCCCAGCCAACGCCGGTACCACGAACAAAGCTCAGTGTGTCAAAGCCCGGACCTTCAAGTGGCATCCACGTGTGACCATCGTCGGTCGAGTAATCTGCGCCTGATGGACCAAGAGCAACGAGCATTGGTGTTTTCGCGCCTGGCACGTACGCAACGACCGAACGATAGCCAGAAAGTCCTTTCATGAGTACCCAGGTTGCGCCACCATCGCTTGTTACTGCGAGATTGTCGACGGCCTCTTTCTCCTTCGAATAATCACCACCCGCAACGACGCCGTGCTTCGCATCGCGGAAAGCCACCGAGAAGATACCGGCAGATGGACCAGCTTTTAGCGGTGTGTCGGCGGCCTTCCAAGTGCGTCCACGGTCAGTAGTGAACAGCACGCGTGCTTTTCGACCGGAGCCGGTGCCAATCCACGCGTTAGTCTTCCCATACAATGCGATGTTTGTGCCGCTAGCTGCAAATGCTCCTTCATTCTCGAGAGCAGCCGGCAAAAGGGTAGTAGGCACACGTAACCAAACTCGCCCGCCGTTCTCGGTGGTCATAATGCAAAAACGGCCGTCAATCGAGTCACCTATGACGATGCCGTGGTCGGCGTCCCAGAAAGACATCGCGTCAAAGAATGCCTTTGGATCGTTGTTCTTGAACTGCAGGATCCATGTCGCGCCGGTATCTGTCGTTTTATAAATGCGAGATGCTGAACCATTGCCAATCGAGAGGACGTAAGCTGTCTGAGCGTCGATTGCATCGATGTCCCGAAAGTCGACCATATCTTTTGGGTCAGCAGTCACTGTCAGCTTCTGCCACGTCGAGCCACCGTCGGCCGTCCGCAAGACCGTGCTTCCGGAGCCGCTCGCCCAGGCGACGCGATCGCTCACAGCACTGACGCCGCGTAAACGGGCTGTTACGCCGCTGTTCTGCAGTGTCCAGTGCGGGTTGAGTAGAAGCAAGGTACTTAGGATGGGGAGTAGAAGCTTCATTCCGGGTAAGACAATCATTTGTAATCAGGTTCAAAGCACTCAGTACAGAACCCGCAAGCGTAGCGACCGCATGCCGCCATTCAACTCTCGCGTAGCTCTAATTATATCGGTTTGAGGTTGAATGGCGGCATCCGGTCGCTGCGCTCGCGGTTCTGTATTGAGCGCTATTCCGACGCTCGTTATATGAACGCCGAGTTCTTACACAGTCTGGTGAGTGAGTTGGATTTCGTAGTCACTGACCCGGTTGTTACCTGTTGCGGTGCTGGTATGCGGCGACCGCCTCGATCGCTCCCTCGTGCATTCGCTCGGGCCGAACATAGAGCCAGTGCTTTTCAAACTCCTCATCGGTCATGGTCGTACTGGCAGATCGTTCCTTGTTCTTTAACCACTGCTCGGCCCACTGCCGGAGTTTTGCATCCTGGTTGAGCGCTGACCGTGCTGTGTGCATATTCAGAGGCATACTCATGTCACTATACTTCCCTTCCGGTGCCAAAACGTTATATCGCCTACTTTGAAAGAACCTTATCTCGCTGGAGGTCCTGGTGCCCGCGGTCAAAAGTTAACGCCGAGAGCAGCAAGGATCGCGAGCACTACAGCCAGAATCGCTTCTCCGGCGATCAAGCCCGAGGCAAGCGGAATGCGGTAATCATCTTCTGACTTCCGCGAACTTTTCGCCCAGATCAATTGGCCCACGCCACCCAAAATGAAGGTCATCAAGACAGAGGCGGGAATGAGCATACCGATACCAATCGCAGCCGGCGATGGCGTCTTCTGACTATACATCTCAGCCAGCAAAGTTAATCCAATTCCTACCACAATTCCTATCAACAATCCGACCAGGCAACCGGGCGGCAGCGCACTGAAACCCTTCGTTAGCAGTTCTGCGAAGCCCGCCCACTTAACGCTGATTGGCGACGAAAGACCTTGCGGTCCAATACCAAACTTGTCACGCAGCACCGGGTAGACGACTGCCGTCGCGATGGATCCGACAGGGGCCGCAATCAACTGCGCGATCGTCAGATTCCGACTGTTCGAACCGATCAACTGCCCGGCCTTGAAGTCCTGCATCAGCGCTTCCGAGGTTACTGCTATCGTTCCTGTGAGTCCGCTGGATGACATGTTGACCGGCACATTGCCGGGGGAGATGAAAGCGAAGATCGCCTGCATCATGTTTGACATCGCGCTTATGGGTCCCCAGTTTGTTTCGCCGAGCACGCGCAAGCCTACCAGCATGAGCGGGAGTGACAGGAGAATGGCGATGGAGGAAAGCCACATCGGAATGCCCATGCTGAAGTACTGGACCAGACAGATCACTACAGTCATTACCAACGATCCAACGATGACCCATTGCATTGGAAAGTCGCGATTGTCAACCTTGCTTCCCTTTAATCCTCGAAACGTCTTAACAATCAGATTCCACTTGAGGGCGAGAGACGTGAGCCCACCAGCAACCATCAAGCCCGTCGCGGGCCACATGACCCAACGCAACGTCATGGGGTAGGTCTGCTCGGGAATCATTCCGTGAGAGACGAGATACGAAGGTAGGAGGAACCAACTGATAAATGTGCCGATCGCCATCGCAAGACAGATGCGAAATCCGACGAGCAGTCCCGAACCGAATGAAAGCAGACTCCAATTGAAGCCGATGTTCATGGGCCCCATGCCCGGGAGAAGCCAGGTATCGGGGAAGACCTTGAGGAAGCTGGTGAGAATCATCAATACTCCTGAAGCGAGAGCGCCGAGCCCGAGTGCCTTTACTGGTCCAGCCGATGCTCCCTTCTCCCTGCCCTCATGCAATACGATGATCGTTTCACCTGCGGCCATGCCGTCGGCGTAAGTCAGATTCTCCTCATCAATGTAGTGACGTCGCATGGGGACGGCCAGCAGGATACCAAGAAGACTCGCGCTACAGAGCCACAAGAAGATCTGCCAGGTGCCCAGATGAATCGGCGGATTGAGGATGCCTTTTGCGTTCAGTAAATCAAACGCAGCCAGCAGCACGCACATGAATGCTGTCTGTCCGGCGCTCGTGCCCATTGTTTGCACGATGTTGTTCTCACGAGGGTTCGTTCCCACGGCGCGCAGAATGAGAACAAGCGCAATAAAACCAAAGAAGGCCGACACGACGGAAAGGTTTGGTCCAAAGCCAAGCTTCAAGACACTGTAGGGATAGGCGCTACCGATAACTATTGCGACGAAAAGCCCGACGATGATGGAACGAACCGTGAGTTCCGGTCCTGTCGTAACCACAGCGGTGCGGGTCTCGGTCATGAGCGCTCCTGAGCTGGACGTTAGTTATAACGACAGATAATTTATACCGGTAGGTTATCATGAGTTGAACATGATCAGACTGCCGAAATCAGACGACGACTTGCTGCGGGAGTGCGAAGTCGAGACGTTTCGTGCAAGTGGACCCGGCGGACAGCACGTCAATAAAACAGAAAGCGCCGTCCGCCTCAGGCACCTGCTGTCTGGAGTCGTTGTTACCTCCCAGCAGGAACGCAGCCAGCACAGAAACAAAGCGCTGTGTCTGCAAAAGCTTCGCGAGAAGATCGAGCGGATAAACTATCGTCCAGTCAAGCGTGTACCTACGCGTGTACCATGGAGTGTGAAGAATCGGACACTTGAAGAGAAGGCACGGCGCTCACAAATAAAACGATTGCGGTCCAAGCCAACGCAAGATGAATGAGCGCTCAAGGGTTAACAAAAAACTGCGTCCGCAGATTGCGCAGATTACACAGACTGAACTGAAAATAAGAGCGCGTTAGCTCTGGAATTGAAGAGAACTATTGCTCTCGATCTTTCAGCCAGTCCTTCTTATCTGCGGAATCTGTGTAACAAACCGGATATAAGTTCTTCGGATAGGAGTTGCAATGATAACTGTAGCCAATCGTATCTACGTCAAGAAGGAATACGCCGATGCTTTCGAGGAGAGATTTCGCGAACGTGCCGGGCTCGTCGACAAGATGCCGGGGTTTATTTCCAACCAGGTTCTACGTCCTGTCAACGACGGTGACCCCTATGTAGTTTTCACTTTATGGAATAGCCGCCAGGATTTTCTCAACTGGGTGCGCTCTGACGCATTTGTTAAGGGTCACGCTCAGTCAGGCACGATGCCGAAGGAGGCATTTTCGAGGTCGAATGTGTTGGAGATGCATGAGGTGGTCCAGGATACCGCACACTCTGATCTACCACCGGAACCGCGCGGAGGCCCCTTCAACATGCACTAGATTCCCATAAAAGCGAGTTGATCTATGACCTGTCTCATTAGCAGCGTGAGCCTGGGATAAGAAGCCTCGATCTGCGCCACCGCTTCTTTGAGACGCTCACCTAAACTGTTGTAATGTTCCGGGTGCTCGACTTCCCTGTTGAGCACGTCGCGCACGTCACTGGCCAAGTTTTGAAGTAGCGCCCGATCCTTATCATTCAGGGACTCCACATCCTGAAGTTCGGCATGTAGCTTTTCGAGCTGCTCGCGAAGTTGTTGCTTGTCCATTTCTGGTTGAACCTTTTGAATAGATCTTTGTTCAGGTTTTCCCATCAGATCGTTTCGCGCTGGGGCATTCCCATGCGCCGCAACCAACGGAAATGCGAGACGAGCCCCGTCCGGAAGGAGTCGTGCTGCCGGTATTTCACGCCAAATTCTCCGCAGGTCTGCTCCACTATCTTCGCAATGGCCGGGTAGTTAACGTGACATAGACGGGGAAACAAATGGTGCTCAATCTGAAAGTTTAGACCGCCAAGAAGCCACGTCTCCAGACGGTTGTGTCGGGAGAAGTCAACTGTTGTCTCAACCTGATGTATTGCCCAGTTGCTCTCGACCGAGGCTGTGTTTGCCACCGGTAAGGGAAACTCCGCTTCTTCAACGCAATGGGCTAACTGAAACACTACGCTAACGACAACTCCGGCCAGGGTCACAGTCACGCAGTAGAACAGAAGCACAACCCACACCCGGTGCAGCAACATAGGAACAGCGAAGGCCATTGCAAGTAACAGGGCCTTGGCGCCGATGAAGGCAACTAGCTCCAAACCTTTTGGCCTCGGAATTCGCTGTTTTTCGATGCGGCCCAGAACTACATCACGAAAGTCATCGTACAAATGCCATTTGATAACATTGAGTCCATACAGTGGCCACAGGTAATAGTGCTGCCAGCGATGAAACTCAAGTCGCTTCTGATGTGGTGTCAACCGGCCGAGAAATCCAACGTCGATGTCTGCGTCGTGTCCGGTGATGTTGGGATAGGTATGGTGGACCACAGCATGTTTCCAGTGCCAGACATATGAACTGGCGCCGATGAAATCAAGCGTCATGGCCATCGCCCTGTTTACCCATGCGCGATCGGAATAAGCATTATGTCCACCGTCGTGTTGAATATTGAAACCAATCACGGCCATCGCCAAACCCGTTAGCACTGCCAGCGGCAGGGCCTGCCACCAGGTGGTTGCCGCAAAAACCAAAAGACCATAAAACCCGCCAAAGGCCAACAGAATGATCCCCGTCTTCAAGTACATTTCCGGGCAGTCACGCTGCCGGCAGCCGGTGGTGCGAAAAAATTCGTCTACTCTTCGTCTCAACTCGATCTGAAAACGGTTGTCTCGGTTAAATGTCAATCGGGAATCCACCGCTTGATTTGTCTTTCCGCTCAAACTCTTATTCCTTCCCTATCGCATATATTCGCAAAGCACAACGCGCCTCGCCGCCATGACGCATACCGAGAACATCTTATTGATTTCGTAGTAGAAATTTCTGATAGCGCTCTAGCAGACTCTCGACGGGTTCAGTAACGATTCCTGGGACAGACGTCCAAGACCACGATAACAGTAGTTAGGATGTCAGGACTAGATGGTTGAGCATCTGATTGTGTCACAGTTTCGTAATAGATGTTGCTGACGTAGGTACTGAGGCAGCAATGCCCTATAGTGGACGGGACAAAGGAGAACAATGTGAGTAACAAAGACGCTTTGCAGAGCGCTGCAGACGAAGCAAGAAAAGCTGCACGCGCTGCGCGAGAATTTGCGGGGTTGTTGGACGACTACGCGAAATACCTTACACAACCAAACTTTCGTCAGCGAGCTGAAGACGTTCATCGTTCAGCGCTGAACAAATTGAATGTAATAAATGACGGCTTGGCTGCATGCCGTGAGTGGGTGGATCAGAGTCCCGTGATTTCTGTGGCACAACCCGTCAAGCAAATAGTCGAGATTCAAGTGAGTAACGAAATTGTGATAGAGGACGTGCCTAAGAAACGTTCTTTCCGAGTCGGAAGAAAAAGAAGTGGCAACGTGGCGATATCCTGACGAATGGTCTGTCAATAAAAGATAGTTCAACTCATCTATACATTAGAGTGATGGCCTTATCCGGTTCGAGTCAGTCAGCTTGATGCCACAGGCTGTCCCAGGGCATCAAGCGAAACTGACTCGATAATCGCGCTTAGCGGTTGACGGCCTTCATCGCCGCTTCCGGATAACGATCTCCGGCAGCAACACCCTTTGGCGCAATCTCATCAATGCGGCGCAGATCGTCAGCAGTCAACCGTACTTCCAACGCACCTACGTTCTCTTCCAGATACTTCCGCCGTTTCGTTCCGGGGATGGGCGCGATATCTTTGCCCTGGGCGAGTACCCAGGCAAGTGCAAGCTGAGCGGGCGTGCATCGTTTCTCCGCCGCAATCTCCTTGATGCGCTTCACTAGCTCGAGATTTTTCTGAAAGTTCTCGCCTTGAAAACGCGGACCATTGCGTCTGGAATCATCAGGAGCCAGATCTTCATAGCTCTTGATCTGGCCAGTCAGAAAACCTCGTCCCAGAGGACTATAGGGCACAAAGCCAATACCCAACTCGCGACACGCGTCGAGCAGACCGTCTTCCGGTTCGCGGCTCCACAACGAATACTCAGTCTGCAACGCGGTGATAGGATGAACCTTGTGCGCTCGTCGTATGGTCGTTACCGCAGCTTCTGATAGGCCGAGATGGCGGACCTTTCCTTCGTCGACCAGTTGAGCCATCGCTCCGACCGTTTCTTCAATCGGTGTGTCAGGGTCTACACGATGTTGGTAATAGAGATCGATGGTTTCAACGTTGAGGCGCCGCAAACTCGCTTCGCAGGCGAAGCGGACATACTGCGGTTGACCGTTGACGCCGATAAACTTGCCCTCGGCATCACGAACATTGCCGAATTTCGTAGCTAGGACCACTTCATCACGCCGTCCTTTGATAGCGCGCCCAACCAACTCTTCATTAGTGAACGGCCCGTATATGTCGGCTGTGTCGAGAAAGTTGACGCCCAATTCCAAAGCGCGCTGAATCGTGGCAATGGATTCCTGGTCATCGCGGCCTCCATAGAAGTCTGACATCCCCATGCAGCCCAGTCCCAAAGCTGACACCTCGAGTCCCTCACGTCCTAGTTTTCGTTTCTGCATAAAAAGCCTCCCTGACTATTCACATATCCTGGATCAGGCACTCGCCCGATCTAAAGTATCTATTGGAAGGAGGCATGATGACTCCAGTTCTATAACTTGATCAAGTCGCTAAGCAGATATTTTAAGGCGTCGGCGTGGAGAGCAGAAAGACAGCAAACGAGGCAAGCCAATGTTCCCCTGCATAATCTCCACTGGCTACGTGAACGAGCGCTTCTGCCGCGTGGTTACTCGCGGATATTGAAAGGATGTTCCGGGCCGGATCACTTCGTGGCAAAGCCCTCGCAATGCTGCGCATACACCATGCGCGGCTCAGATTCAGGCCATCGAGATGCACGAGTTTTGGATCGCTTCGGTCGGTGACGATTGCAGGACGCAACAACGCTGCGGGTTCACTTTTGGAGATGCCTGGCAGGAATTGATGAAACCAACGGGCAAACTCCGCCGGTTTCATAACGCGTCGCATTAAATCCGCTTCCATTAGCGCGGGTGAAAAGAAATCCTCACCCCCGGGCTCCCAGGCGCCGGGGTAACTTGCATCCCTCGCAAAATAGTTCCGGCTGCGCTCATCCAGCAAAGTCTCGAGTTTCTTGTCGCCGACCGCTTGCGCATAATCGAGCGCGAACGCTAAACCAAAAGCTGTGTTGGGATGTACTCCCGTGCGAATCGGGTATGTTTGCTTTGGCAGGAAATCGGCGTACGCCTTGACGATGACGTCAACTAACGGCTGGAGGTTTACCCCCCAGCGCTTTCCGTCCACATCGTCCCACGAGTGCAACTCTTCGGCTAGCTTCAGGAGCCAGGCCCAACCGTAAGTTCGCTCAAACGATTGCCGTGTGGGTTGTTTGAAATAAGCAGCCTCAACCAGAATATTTTCAGCGTCCAAGTTCACATTCAGCGCCTGACGAATCTGCAGACCTTCGGGGAAAGCAGGAAACACTCGCAGGAGCCGAACAAGCATCCAATGACCGTGCACTGAAGAATGCCAGTCGTAACATCCATAGAAAGCGGGATGCAATAGTTTTGGATTCTTTACATCAGCAGGATCGTTTATTACGTGTTCGGGCTTATTGGGAAACTCGCGCCTTACGCACTTCAGCGCAAGGGCTGCGAAATGCGACGCTTGCTTCTCACTAAGGGAGAGATCGGCTGTCGTGTATTTGGGGTTGGTCATCTGCGGTTTCGCGTCGCCAGGAAGTAAGACAATCATCGAAGCAAGCAATAAGAGGGCTAGTGCATTCTTGTGCATCTCGTATCGACTTTGTAAATGGACCTTCGTTCAGTAGCGGTGGGATGGCCTGCCGACATGGATGTGCGGGCCGGTCGCCGTTCCGGGGATCGCTTCGCGAAAAGCCGAAAAAGGAATGCCGCTAGCACGCAGAAAGCCCATTAGGCTCTGTCCTTCGAGACCGTCCGGGTTTAACGATACGTCCATCGCGTTGTGATGATCGAGGCGCCAGCGATCGTGAATTGCCCCCTGCCCAAACACGGCGATGGGCAGCGGCTTCTTGAACGTGTCGGTAAAGAACCGCTGCACTTTCCACGCATCATTCAATCCCCACGCGGTTCCACCGTTGTAGCGAATGAATGAAGTAGTACTGACGAAGGCGCCCTTGGCCAGACGGGGCGATCTAGCCATTTGCTGCTCCGCCTTGGCTTCAACCAGTGTCTCGGCAATCTGTGTATCGGCGTTGACGATTAGCCTGCGCGTTTCGGCTGCTTTACCTTTCTCCATGTTAACAACACGCTCGTGCTCATCAATCTGGTTTTTGGCGATTAATCCTTCATCATAAAGCTTCTTTGCAACCTGCAACTTGTCCTCTGCCTTTTTCACATTGCTTTCATAGATCGCCAGAAGTTTCTCCAGGTTAGCCTTGTACTCATTTGTGGCTGTTACGAAGTCTTCGCGCAGTTTTGACAGCTCGCTTGCCGGCTTTGCCGTGCGCTGCGATCGCCGTTTCCTTTGGGGCACGGTTGCGGACGTGACAACCACAACGAGAACCGTAGCGAGGGCTGCGAAAACCGCAGGCAACATCGGTTTTGACGATGATGAATTCCGCAGAATTCGATGGTACATGTGCACCGTTTTTCTGCTTGTGCTACTCAGAACCAAGATCAGCTTTGTACCTCTGCACCGCTTCGCAATTAACCTCGCCACCGATGAGAATCGCGGCGCCAGTAAAATAGAACCATAGCATCAGAACTATGAGCGCGCCGAGCGAACCATAGGTCATGCTATAGGAGTTGAAGTAATGCAGGTAAACTCTAAACCCAAAGGAAACGAGAAGCCACAGGGCCACTCCCACAATCGCACCTGGTGTTAACCATCGCCGCTCGTTAGGCCGTAGATTTGGCGCAAAGTTATAGATAAGATTAAACGTCGCGAACGCAAACACGAGCGCGATCGGCCACTGCAGAATGCGCCAGGTTATTCTGAACAGACCACTCAAACCGTAACGCCCGGCGATCGCATCGCCGATTGTCCCACCATACAGAATAATCGCAAGGGCACCAATAATTAGAAAGGCCAGGGCGATCGTGAGTAACACAGAAACCAAGCGAACCTTCCACCAGGGCCGCGTCTCCTTAGCATCATAGGTAATATTCAGTGTTTGACTGATTGCGCCCATACCATTCGATGCCGCCCACAGTGCGGCGAGCAACCCGATCGATAGCTTTCCTCCACCACGTGCGAGGCTGATTTCGTCGAGCGTGGTACGAACAAGTTTCACGGCCGCCGAAGGCATGACGGCAGCCAGGTAACTTAGCAGCTTAATGCGAAACTCCGAACCAGCTTGCGCGAAGTAGCCGAGGAGGGTCACCAGGAAAAGGAGCAGTGGAAATAGAGCGAGGAGAAAGTAGTATGAAAGCTGAGCGGCGCGGCCAAAGATCTCGTCGTCGTTTATGCGCGTCCACAAACGCTTAGCGCGCTGCTGCCAATTTGAGTTTTGCATACCCCGTGCTCGCCTCCAATAGGCAGGTTGGGCAGGCGTGATCAGTTAGCAGGTTGAATGAGTAGAGCGCCCGGGCTCTAACAGGAGGCTTTGACCGAACCGGGGACAACCACGAAGCGGTTCGCAGGTCAGGAATAAGTATCTACTTGACCATGGTGCCAGTGCGACTCCAGCGCGTGTTTCTCACGAAATCCAGCAGGAAATTGCCGCTCGAAGGCGCGCTTTCGTCGTAAGACCAATAAACAAACATGGCCCGGCCAATGACCAGGTCGCGCGGAACAAAACCCCAGTAGCGACTATCTTCACTGTTATTGCGATTGTCTCCCATCACAAAATAACTATCAGGAGGTACAACAATCTCTTTACGGTCGCGGTCGCCCTCATACTTAAAGATGTCATACTCTTCCTCAGCGAAGTCGAGAAAGCCCGGTTTGTAGTAAACGTCATAGGTCTCCCCAGGTTTTCGCTGCGGGTTGTTCTTAATCTCGAGCGGATCTCTGCGATTATTGTCTACCGCCTCAATCTGATGTTCAGGTAATGGTTTGCCGTTTACCATCACGTTGCGGCCCTCCAGGCGAATCCGGTCGCTGGGCAAACCAATAACCCGCTTCACATAGTTTGTCAGGATCGGTCTATTGTCGGGTCTTTCGGAGTCCCGCTTTGGCTCGTAGCGGTTGCCAGGATACTTAAAGACGATTATGTCTCCGCGACGGATCTCTCTCTGAGGTAGAAATGGTAGAGACTTGCCAGGGGCAAAGATGAATTTGTTTACAAGCAGGTGATCACCAATTGTAATCGTGTTCTGCATAGATCCCGTCGGCACCTTCACCGCTTGCACGATGAAAGTCATGCCAAACAAGGCCATGATCACAGTGACGACAGCCGATTCAAAATACTCACGCAGGATTGATTTCGGTGGTCCCTTGGGCTTGACTGGAGCGGCGGGGATTTTAGGATGACCGTTGCGATTAAAGAGGTCCGATAGCGAAAACGGTTGCGCCTTAGTCTTCGTTTCCGAAGCACCTTCGTTGATCTTTTCAGCGGTTAAGTCGTTAGCCATCAAAAGCATCCTAGAGACGTTGCCTGCGGGGGTCAAGTTCAGCTCACGAGAAAGTTTTCGCGGCGCCCCGGAACCGAAAATGTAAAAAACCCTGATCGCGGATCTCAGAACGATCGATAGAGCAGGCGATGTCCCAAGCCGAGCGCACCATTAGAGGTTGGATGTCATCACCTCCAGAGCCGCTCTCGCGGCCGAGGCCTCAGCGGCCTTGATCGAATGCCCTTCCCCTTGAATACTGCCGTCATCCCAGCTTACTTCGACGTGAAAAATGCGCCGATGCGGCGGACCTAATGTTTCTATGACGCTGTAGCGTGGAGCCTGACGCCGCTCTGCCTGAAGCTTCTCCTGCAACATAGTCTTGTAATCGGCCTTTGCCGCGCTCAATGGATCGGCGCCTACCAGTTCCTCGCTTAAAGCATGACAGAGAAACTCCGTCGCTGCTTCAAGCCCGCCGTCAACGAAGACTGCTCCGGTAATGGCCTCAAACACATCTGCCAGCAAAGCGTTCTTTTGCCTTCCCCCACTTTTCTCTTCGCCGCGACCGAACCTCAAGAAGTCGCCGAGGTTGAGTCTCTGTGAAGCCTTTGCCAGCGTGGGGGCGCTTACCAATCGATGCTTCATGCGAGAGAGTTCGCCCTCGGTACCTCCTGGATATGAATTGCAAAGGTAATTTGCCACGACCAAACCGAGCACCGAATCACCGAGAAACTCGAGAGATTCATTATGCAATTTACGGGCGTGTAGTTCGTCGCCGGGCGCGACCTGTTCGTGGGCCCACGAACGGTGGGTGATGGCCCGCTCAAGCAGTGCTCGATCACCAAACTTGTAAGCCAGAATTGTTTCGAGGAGGTCCAGGTCAGGGACCGCAGTTGCAAGCTTTTTCAAGACAGGCGGGATTATAACAAACGCCGGAAGCTTGTCTAAAAGGTCTGACAGGCTTCCGGCGGAAGAATTCAAAACCACCGGCGACGGCTACTTTAGCGCCGGTGGTTGCTGCGTGGTTTGATTGGCACGCCGGTCTTATTTGGGCTAGCCGGAGTGGTTGGCTTGCTAGCAGGTTGCGTAGAGGTAGCGGGCAAGTTGGTGTTCGTACCCGTTCCGGAGTTCGTTCCCGGGCTCCCGTTTCCTGAAGCCGGCGTCGCGGCCGGCGTCGCCGAAGGCGGCAGCGACGTAAGCGGAGTTGGCTCCGGCGGCAGTGGTTTAGTCAGTATGCTTGCGACCAGCTCGTTCATGCCTGCGTCAGACTTGTCATGACGGTATTTGTACCACTGGGCAAGACTCTCCACCCATTCAGGTTTTGCTGCCTGAAACTTGGGATCGCTCCCAGCTGTAGCAACGGCTCTGGCATACGCGTCGATCATGCGATCGACAACCTGGTTGATGTTTGCAAGTGCCAGTTTGCTTTCAGGGGTTTCATCCTTGTTTGCGTACTGCTTGTAGGCTTCAGATAGTTTGGCATAAGGTCCGTTCTCATAAGCTCCGGCGATGTAGGCATAAAAGAACGGCAATTTTTTCAGGTCACTTTCAAACTGGGCGGCCTTTATTAAGTAACTTAAAGCAGATGACGGATCCTGCGGTAGCGTGAGTGCGCCAATGGAATAATTCAGATAAGCGAGGGCTTCATTCTTATTACCAAATGGATACCAATTATCAACCGTCTTGCCTGAATCGATGAGCTGAAGTGCCTTCTTCGCGTAGTTAATGGCATCAGCTTTAAAGCTATTATTTTTAGCGGTGGCGGCCAAGTACCCACCGTATCCCAGATCGATCAAAACGGTCAGATTCTCGGGCTCGTCAGTAAGGACTTCCTTACCGAGGGTGAACGCCTCAGGATATTTCTTTTCTTTGTAAAGAAGCTGTGGCAGGAGAACCTTGCGATTTTCTTTGTCGTAGGCACCAACCCATTTCTTTAGATACTGAGTGATTTGCGTGTCTTCGGCAGAACAAGCTGTCAAATATTTTTTTGCCGAATCATAGGCTTTCACCGGATCGGTCTTAAAGCTTTCTCTAAAAGCTGCATACCAGGCATCTTTGTTTTCTTGCGTGCATTGATCTTGAACCAAGGTATCTAGTTGTGATGGCAATGTCCTGGCCGCGACCGGCAAAGCAAACATTGCCGCTGTTGCGCCGAGTGCCATCAGTTTAATTATCTTTTTCATTAGTCGTCCAAACCTCCAATAACTTTCTTCAGCCATCCCGGCGAGGCCCATGGCCTTCAGCGTCGCGATAGGGAACAGTATGATGCAAATGGTGTAGAAAGCGGTTGCCGATCTTACCAACTCGGGAGGAGGGGCGCAATCGCGTGCTACAAAATTCAGGGTCAAAAAGAACGTGCGCAATATTCCTGCAACTTCAAGGAATGTGTCAAGGCTCAAGCGTACAAACAAGGGCAAAGACCTCAAAAAAATGCGCCGAAGATAGATTAACCTTCGGCGCATATCTGATAGCACTAAATCCGTAGACTATTATGGTTGAGCGGGTTGTGTACGTCGCGGCCTTTGTGCAGCTGGCAGTATCGCGCCCGCAGGTAGCTGCGTTGCTGTGGTGGGCGGCGAAGCATCGTTCTTTTGCGACGGCGTCGGTCGCTTTTCAATTGGCATAATCACGCGCTTCACTTTGCTCTGCGGATCGGGACTTGGATTCGCAGTAGGCTTTGAAGGCGCGGGAGTGCTGGTGGCCACAGCCGGCCGGTTCGGGTCGGCGGTGTCGGCTGTGACATTCATATCTCCGTTTTCCGCAGCTTCAGCGGCGGCTGCGTCTTTCTCCTCGTCATCGGGAGTCGAGGCCACTTGCATGTCGACCGGTGTACCGAAGCGGTGGTTTAGGTCACGGTAGATTTCGCCTGCAACGGCGGCCGGCAGGTGGTGATGAGCGTCGGTTCCCTGTGTGATCACAACAACCGCGAGCCTGGGGTTAGCCAAAGGCGCATAGGACGTGAATAACCCAACCCAGCCGGCTTGGCCTATACAGGTTCCAGTTTTTCCCGCCACGGTTTGCGCCGGATCGTAGGCTCGCCTTCCGGAACCGTAGTTCACTGAGCCGACCATGCCGGGCACCATTCGCTGCCAGACATCGTTTCCAATGTCCAACTGACGACGGACCTTGACGCTAAACTTGCTCTGCTCCTTTACAGTGCGTGGAGTTTGCGGTACCAACAGCCTTCCGCCGTTGGCCATCGCTGACACCAGGGTTCCCAACTGGAGTGGGGTTACCTCAAAGCCATCGGCGTATGAAAACATCCGGCGCTGAACAAAACCAGGTTTCTGCTCGGGCAATCGTCCGGGAAACTCGAAGGAGAAGTTCGCGCCTGTTTTTTCACCGAGACCGAGTTCGCGAGCGTAATTGATCATCTTGTCGAAGCCGATGCGGCTGCCGACTTGTTCGAAAAAGGGATTGTCAGAGTGAGCCAGGGCAGATGTCAGATCCGTGCGATAGCCATCGGATATTGCCGACACATCCACCGGAGGAATTACTTTTTCTGAAAGACCGGCCACACCTGTTACCAGTTTAATCGTTGAGCACGGCTTAAAGCCGCGCCGCAAAGCCCACTCCTGGTTGACGACAGAATAGATCCTGCCCGTAAACGGATCCATGACCACGACCGTACCGGCATGATTGCCGAGGGCATTAACCGCTACACGCCGTACTTCCGGGTCTTCTCCGCTTGTATCGTCTTTCGAGATGAACGTCTGAACTTCGTTGCGCATCGCCTGGTCTATAGCGCGCTGGCGTGCAATCGCGGCGAGGCGAGCGGCTTCCGCGCGACGACGTGCCTCTTCGATTGCCCGGCGATGTTTCGAATCAATTCTTCTCAGCTCGGCAGCTCGTTCACGCTTCGTCAGTGGGCGGTGCAGCTTTCGCTCCAACGCCTTAAGAGAAGACGACTGCTCGCGCGCGACTAGAGCTCTTTCGCGACGTGCATCACGAGCTGACATGCGACCGCCGCGACCACGGCGAGCTTCTCTTGCAGAGACCCTGCCGCCACGCCGCGCAGCACGACGCTCCCTTGCTGAGAGCTTTCTTCCACTCTCTGACCGCGCACTCCTACCACTCCTACCGCGCGCAGCAGAGGCGTGCCTCCTCCTTCCGAGGACCGTCATAGACAAACTTAAAGAAACAAAAACTAATAGAATAAGGACAAGCTGACGGGATTTAGGGGGATAGAAGTACAGAGTCATCAGGGCTTACTTACCTTTCTTAGGGATTGCTCACCAAATGGAGAGCAGAATTGAAATTCTCGGGACGCCGGCACTAACTGCCAAATCGCCACCGCGCGACCTCGCGTCAAAAAAATCTTTTGCAGTTTTGAGAGTGTTCAAAATACCTCTCCTTAAGGTTCTATTATCTAAACCTTCAAATCTGCAACGTTGAGGTGGGAAGAATTCCCTAAACGGCGGTCCCTGGGGACATTGCTTTGAGACCAAGGCAAATATACCATCACCAGCATGAAGGCAGCAACAGAAAAGTAATCGATTATACACAAATTGCAGGAAAGCCTGAGGTAGGAGACCTGACGGCTCCTGGTTCATCGTGGCTTTCGAATGCTGAAAACCCTATGTTTCCGAACGCTTTCAAAAGAATGTAATGAAGATCCCAGCTCTCATGCAAAGTTTTCGCGCTCGGCTAATCCTGCTCCTGGCACTGCTCCTGGGGCTTACTTTGGGTGTTCAGTATTACGTTAATTTGCGCGCCGTCAAAAACAATGCCCGCCTGATTGTGGAGCAGGAACAGGCCATTATGAGTGGCGTAGCTTTAGGTGTGAACAGTCTGAATAGCGATCAATATCTGGACGTAATGCTCCGCAACGTCCGAGATCCACTGCTCCAGGAGGGAACGGGCCGCGTGAAGAATGTGCTTGTAGTGGACGATAATGGCGATGTACTGGATAGCCTTATCTCCCAATACACGCCGCGCAAACGGGAGGATGGAACGAAGATCTATTACCAAATCAAAGATATCACGCTACCGCCGTTGCGGGGCGCCGTGCAGTTCGCCGATGAACACCAGCAACTACCCGCGTGGATACCCTCCAGGGGTACTCCGCGGTTCGGCGAGGCTGGCGCCTTTTATTTTCCTGTGGAAACAGACAAAGGTCGCAAGTACGTCATCGTAGTTCTCGGCTCAGCAAACACGTTGACGAATCTGCTCGAACGCCAAACGTCCCGCTCGGCTTTATATACTTTAATTCTGTTGCTCGTTACGACTCTGGTTACCGGTTTTTTTGTTTGGCGATTCACTAAACCAATAAAAGAGCTTTCGATTGCCGCAAGACAAGTTGCCGCAGGCAATTTCGATTTTAGAGTACCGGCAGAACGTCGGGATGAAATGGGAACACTCGCCGCAGCCTTCAATGAAATGACGGCGAAACTTGGGCGCGCTCGCGAGCTCGAGGCCCAACTCCACCAGGCGGAAAAAGGTGCGGTGGTGGGTCGTTTGGCGGCTGCGATTGCTCATGAGATTCGCAATCCTCTCAATTACATCAATCTTACGCTCGATCATCTGCGTTCTTCATTCGCTCCCGCCGACGCCTCGAAGCGGGAGATTTTTGTTCGTCTTGCCGATCAGCTTAAGGCGGAAGTTGCCAGAATAAATCGGCACATTACTGATTTCCTCAAATATTCTCGGCCATCAACGCTTGAACTGCAGGGCGTGGACATACGCATCGAGGTAGAAGATGCGTTAAGAATGATTGAGGCGCAAGCGGAAGAGCGCGGGATTACGACAAGCATAATTCAGGACGAAGGAGTCCCTCAAATCATCGCCGATAGGGAGTCGTTACGATCGGTACTTACAAACCTCGTTATCAATGCGGCCGAGGCGATCGATGGCGGTGGTGGCAGGATCTCGATCAGACTATCTTACGAAAAGCAGCAATTTGTTAAAGTAGAAGTCACCGATACTGGTAAGGGGATCGCAGCCGAAGATATCTCCAAGGTCTTTGAGCCCTATTTCTCCACCAAAGACACCGGCACAGGTCTTGGTCTGGCGATTGTCAAGAAAGCTATTGACGATCATGGCGGCACCATTAGCGTCGCATCCAAACAGGGGAGCGGAACAACCTTTACAATTACATTACCGGCCAAAGAGAAAGGAGAAACGATGAAGACAGAAGGTTGAGTCGCGGGTCTACACCACACTCTGGTCAAACCTTCATCCCACATTTTCATCTTTTACTATTCACTTATGTCGCGAAAAAACATACTGGTGGTTGACGACGAAAAATCGCAGCGCGAAATCCTGGAGTTGATTCTTACCGAAGAGGGGTACAACGTTACTACGGCGGCCTCAGGCGAAGCGGCGGTCAAGTTTGCGAAAGATAAGAGATTTGACCTGGCGCTTACTGATCTGAAGATGACCGGCATGGACGGAATTGAGCTCTTACAACACTTGCTGGCACTAGACTCTTCGATCATCGTCATCTTGTTGACGGCGCACGGATCGATTGAATCGGCAAAGGAAGCGTTGCGCCGCGGCGCCTTCGATTATCTGGAAAAGCCATACGACAAGAAGGCTTTGCTCGAAACAATCAATCGTGCTCTTGATCGGCTTGACGCTATCGATAGTGAAATCATTTCAGCCTCGCCAAAGATGGAAACGGTAAAGAAGATGATTCTAAAGGTGGCGCATTCGAATTCCACCGTGCTAATTCGTGGCGAGTCAGGCACTGGCAAAGAGTTGATTGCTCGGGCCGTTCACAATCAATCACCGCGCTCCACGGAAATGTTTCAGGCGGTTAATTGCGCAGCGATAAACGAGAACTTGCTCGAGTCAGAACTATTCGGTCATGAAAAAGGTTCCTTCACCGGGGCTCACGCCGATAAGAAGGGTCTCTTTGAAATCGCCGATCGCGGCACTTTGTTTCTCGACGAAATTGCAGAACTGGACGTCGGCATTCAGGCGAAGCTTCTGCGCGCGCTGCAAGAACGAAAAATCAGACGGGTGGGCGGAACTCACGAAATGAGTGTGGATGTCCGAGTCATTGCTGCAACCAACCGCGACTTGAGGGCCATGGTTGCCGATGGTCGATTTCGCGACGACCTCTATTACCGTATCAACGTCCTTTCCATTGACGTTCCCCCTTTGCGCGAACGTCGCGAAGACATACCCGTCTTGATCGACTACTTTCTCAAGAAACACACGCGCAATACTTCCAGACTCGTGCGTGGTCTCACGCCAGACACGCGAAAGCTGATGGTGGAGTACAGCTGGCCAGGCAATGTCAGGCAATTGGAGTCGGCAATAGAGCGAGCGATCCTTCTATGTGAAGGCGATCAAATCACAGTCGATGATCTCCCGTCAGAGGTTAGACAAGAAGTCGGGCCGGCTGCCGAAGGCGCGTTCAAACTGCCTGCCGAGGGCATTAACTTCGAGGATGTGGAACGAAATCTCATTACGCAGGCTATGGAACAGACTGACTACAACATCACGAAATCTGCCAAGTTGTTAGGACTGACTTTCCGCACTCTGCAGTATCGTCTGGAGAAATTCGGTATCAAGAAACCCGAAGACAAAAAAGAGGCAGCCGGAAACGATTAGCCCAGGTCATCTACAATAGACGCCATCTTCCGATTGAGTCAGGCAAAATAGAATGTCCCGGTTCAAAGTCGCAGTAATCGTTCTCCTTTTGGTGACGATAACAGCATGCTCACGCTCTGCTGTCGACAATCAGAATCAAGCCGCATCAAATACTGCGGACGTACCCCGGAGGATTGCCTCAGTTGACGTAGTGAAAGCTACACCGCAGCAAATCGACATTCCGGCAGGCGGTTCGGCTGATACCACCCTTAATCTGAAGATTCAGAATGGTTATCACGTCAATGCCAATCCGCCGAGCTACCCGTACTTGAAAGCAACGGAACTGGACATTCCCCCGTCTTCGGGAATCTCCGTAGGGTTTATCTCCTATCCAACCCCCATCACCAAGAAGTTTTCTTTTGCAGAGGGTCCGCTGGCCGTTTATGAAGGTGAAACAAGACTTAAGGTACGACTGAAGGCTGACAAATCTGCGGCGCCTGGTACTCACAACCTCGCCGGCAAACTCCGTGTGCAGGCATGTGATGACCAGGTTTGCTATCCCCCCGGAACCATTGATGTCGCCATTCCCGTGACTATCAAATGAAACAGATCCGACGGGTGAAGCGTTTATGGATGATAGTTTCCTGGGTCTGTTTCACAATCGGCGTGACCTTCTTATATCGCGGCGACTTGGACAAAGCGTTCATTGCTGGTGTTATCGGATGCGTTGCCTGGTTCCTAAGTTACCGGATGCAAATGAAGGAACTCATCACACTAGACGACGAACAGAGCGAACAAGATCAGAAGTCACAGTCAGATGAAGAATAAGCAAGCCAAACCAAAACCACTTCTATTGATCATACTTACCAGCCTGGTTTTTCTGCCTCACGCCGCGCGAGCGTCTGACGAATCTGACGTACGGAGTACGGTTCAACAAGTGTTTGACCAATTGAGGACACGTGACTACAGCAGTCTCTATGATGTCTTGCCCAGTTCCGCGCGGGCTCGGATGTCACGCGATCGTTTCTCAAAAGCGCTGCAGCGGGCCCAGGAAATGTACGTTTTGGATCGACTCGACGTCGGAGCCGTACGAGTAACAGGTAATCTTGCCGTGGTGGATACGGTACTGTATGGACGAGTTGTTAATCCGATTCAGGCCGAAGGGAAAATCGTAGTGCAGCAATACCTCGTGCGCGAAGACGGACGCTGGCGGGTGGCCACGGGCGATCAGTCGACAGTGAAGAAATTCCTAGCTTCCAATCCCGCTTTTCGTAAGGGCTTTCAGATTCGTCCACCGCGAATCTATATAAAACAGGACAACAAGTGGGTGGAGTTTAGCCCTCCGAGGGATGCCGGTCGGCGTGGGTAGGTTTTCAACTTAGCAGCAGATCCTCAAACGACAACTGGGCATCGTCAACGCGTTCCGTGTACTCTCCACGCCGTATGCGATAGCGGGGCACCTCGAGCGCCTCGCGCACCGCATCCAGGTGAAAACGAATCACACGAGGAGTCAGACGAACCGACGGTATTCGACGCTTGAGCGCCAGACGCCGTACTGTGGATTCGCTTACCTGCAAAATCCTGGCGAGTTGTTTTGCCGTCAGAAATTCTTCACGTTGTTCTTCCATCTCTTGCGCAACCAGATCCTAACGCAACTTCGCGGCGCTAACCAAACATAAAACAGATCTGATTCATTTTCATTTAGGATACGACCGACCGTGCGAGAATAAGGTTACGCAAATTACACAAAGTCAGAACCGGGAGCGGTAGCGACCGGGTCGTTTCCGAGATGCTCGACTTCGTCATTACAGAATCTGCCTTATTGGAGAAAACGAAACGATTGCGCCCGCGTTTCGACCCGG
>Ga0070708_100000327_pt1 | contig 35749 bp, 33 predicted proteins | sample KBSK5503metaG_FD_65469 | JGI IMG/M metagenome (GOLD analysis project Ga0070708, IMG submission 65469) | Corn, switchgrass and miscanthus rhizosphere microbial communities from Kellogg Biological Station, Michigan, USA - KBS K5-50-3 metaG | ecosystem: Host-associated > Plants > Roots >... | reverse complement strand
CCACCCAATCGGCTGGCCGCGCGCGTCGAGCGCTGCCGCCATTCGGTCGTAATAGTACGGCCGATAGACATCGTGCTGGATGTCCTCTTCCCGGGTCCAGATGACCTTTACTGGGCCGTCGACCTGCTGGGCGATGCGCACCGACTGGGGGACGTAGTCGAACTCCAGGCGCCGTCCGAATGCGCCGCCCAGGTAATGGTTGTGCACCACGACCTTCTCCAGTGGCAGGCCAGTGACCTTCGCTGCTCCCGCCTGCGCGCGCGCCAAAACTTGCGAGCCGGTCCACACCTCGCAGCGATCCGGGCGGACGTGCACAGTGCAGTTGATCGGCTCCATTGCCGCGTGCGCGAGGAAGGGCGCTTCGTACACCGACTCGAGTTTCCGGGACGAGCCCGCGATGGCCGCCGGTGCATCGCCCTCGTTCCGCGCCACCACGCCCTGCGTTTGCGCAGCGGCCGCGAGCCCCCTGACCACGTCGGCGGTGCTGACTGTCCCATTCGGTCCGTCGTCCCAGCGGATGGCGAGCGCCCGTAGTCCTTCTTTCGCGGCCCACATGTGATCGGCCACGACCGCGACCGCGTCGTCGAGGCGAACGATCTGGCCCACCCCCTTGATCGCCTTCGCCTTGCTGTCGTCTACGCTGGCCAACTTGCCGCCGACCACCGGACTCGCGGCGACCGTCGCGATCTTCATGCCGGGCAATTGCACGTCGATACCAAACTGCGCTGTTCCGTTTACTTTCGCGGGAGTATCAATTCGCTTGGCAGGCGTGCCGATCAGTTTGAAGTCCTTCGGTTCCTTGAGCGTCACTTGCGCCGGGACTGGCAGCGTTGCCGCCTTGTCGGCCAGCGCCCCGTACGCGAGCTTGCGGCCACTCGGCTTGTGCGTGACGACTCCCCTGTGCGCCTGACAGGATGCCGGCTCCACATTCCAGGTCTGCGCCGCTGCGGACACAAGCATCGTGCGCGCGGTCGCGCCCGCACGCCGCAACGGCTCGTAAAGCGCCCTGACGGAGATCGAGGCTCCGGTCACCTGGAAGCCGAAGCCCGGAATCCCGTACAACTTGTCGTCGGGCGGTGCATTCTCGACGCGCACCTGGTCGAGCCCGACCTCGAGCTCCTCCGACAGGAGCATCGGCATCGACGTGAAAGTGCCCTGTCCCATTTCCACCTGGGCCACGAGCAGGGTCACCCGGCCGTCTCTGCCGATGCGAATGAAGCCGTTCGGGGCGAAGTCCGTCGGTGTCGCCTTGGCGTGTTTTGCCAGGACGCGCGGCCGCGCGTCGACCTGCCATCCCAACAGCAGCCCACCACCGGCGGCAGCGCCAGCGACCAGGATCTCCCGGCGAGACACGGAGCGCATGGTCAGCCTCCCCTCGCAGCGGTTCGCGTCTGCGCGGCGCGCTTGATCGCCTCTCGAATCCGCAGATAGGTGCCGCAGCGACAGATGTTCCCCGACAGCGCCTGGTCGATATCCGTATCGCTGGGCGCGGGTATCTTCGCGAGCAACGCGGCCGCCGCCATGATCTGGCCGGATTGACAGTAGCCGCACTGCACAACTTCGAGATCCAGCCAGGCCTGCTGAACCCGCTTGCCGATCGGGGTGGAGCCGATCGCCTCAATGGTGGTGATGGCATGGCCGACCGCAGCGCTCACCGGCATCACGCAGGATCGCCTGGGAATGCCATCTAAGTGCACCGTGCACGCGCCGCAGAGAGCGACGCCGCAGCCGAACTTGGTGCCGTTCATGCCGAGCGCATCGCGCAATGCCCATAACAGGGGCATGTCCGGTGAGACATCGAGCTTGTGTGACTTGCCGTTGATTCTCAGCGCCACCATGGACATGCCTCCCCGTGCTGCGCCTCTTCCCACTTGACCTGCGGCATCACTTGCTCTTGTCCGCCGCAACGATGAACCATGACGGCTTGCATGATGCCCTCCGGGATCTCCGCGGGACCAATGGGTTGCGAGCTTTGTGCCAAGACGATCGAATGAGTCCGCCAGCGAAGATGGGCGAAGGAGTGTCAACCCTCGCACGCCGCATGCCGAAGGATCAGCGGTGGATGCCGATCTTTCGGCTGCTCCGCTGACCGAGCGTGTTATTACGCGCAATGATGACCTCGGTAGACACGTCGGCTAACGGCCTCGCCCCCGAGAGCGAGGACAATCTGCGCCTGATCATCGACACCATCGCAGAGATGATTGGCGTCTTGGACCCGAGCGGCGCGTTGCTCTACGTCAACAAGGCAGCCCTCGACTATTCCGGCCTCACCGCAGAAGAACTTGCTGCTTCGCCGCTTCGCGAGCGCATCTTCCACCCCGACGACGTCGCCAGGTTGCAGGAGGTGAAGAAAGCGGCGCTGGAACGCGGCCTTCCCTTCGAGGTGGAACAACGAGCACTGCGCAAGGACGGCCAATATCGTTGGTTCCTCTCTCGTTACAAGCCTTTCCGGGACGAGCAGGGGCGCCTCGTCCGCTGGTATGCGACCGCAACGGATATCGATGATCTCAAGCGCGCGGAGGCCAAGCACCGTCAGGATGAAGAAGAGCTTCGGCGCATCATCGATCTCATTCCACAAACGGTCATCGTCTTGAATCCAGACGGGAGAGCCATTTACGCAAATCGAGTGGCACTCGAGTACACCGGACTATCGCTCGAGGAAATGCAAGCCGCCGATTCTCGCGCGCATGTTTTCCATCCTGAGGACGTTGAGAGACTTCGAGAAGACCGGCAGAAAGCGCTTTTGGGCAATGTCGCGTTCGAGAACGAGCAGCGGGCTCGCGGGAAGGATGGCAAGTATCGGTGGTTCCTCATCCGCTACAACCCATTCCGGGACCAGAGCGGAAAAGTCATTCGGTGGTATGCGACAGGAACCGATATTGAGGACCGAAAGCGCGTGGAGGAGAAACTCCGCCACGAGGATCGGGAGCTGAGGACGCTGATAGATTCTCTCCCTCAGCACGTCCTGGTACTGGACGCCAACGGCTCACTGCTTCAGGCAAACCAGGTGATGCTCGACTATGGCGGCCGCACCCTCAAGGAGATGCAGGGGGCTGGAACCAGTGAGCGAATCAAGAGGGATCTCCATCCCGAAGATCTCGAGAGAGTGCGGGGCGAACGAGCACGCGGCTTCTCCATGGGACTCCCGTTTGAGATGGAAAAGCGGATGCTCGGGAAAGATGGTCGGCATCGCTGGTTTCTCTTCCGCTACAATCCGCAGCGCAATGAGCAGGGCCAAATCGAGCGATGGTTCGCCACAGCCACTGACATTGAAGATCGCAAGCAGGCCGAAGATCGCATGCGCAATGAAACCGTTGCGTTGCGCGAGGAAGTCGTACGCTCTTCGATGTTCGAGGAAATCGTCGGTTCCTCTGCTGCGCTTCGCAAGGTATTGGAGCAGGTGGCTATAGTAGCTCCCACTGACTCTACCGTTCTCATCCAGGGTGAGACCGGAACCGGTAAAGAGCTGATTGCCCGGGCGATTCATAATCGATCGAGGCGGGCGAATCGCGCGTTCATCCGAGTGAATTGCGCCGCGATTCCGCTTTCGCTGATGGCTTCCGAGCTCTTCGGCCACGAAAAGGGTTCCTTCACTGGAGCATTGCAGCGGCGCACGGGCCGCTTCGAAGCGGCCGACGCTGGAACCATTTTCCTAGATGAGATCGGAGAACTGCCACCGGAGACGCAAATCGCCCTGCTGCGAGTTCTTCAAGAGCGCGAGCTCGAACGGGTGGGTGGGAATCAGTCGATACCAGTCGACGTGCGCGTGCTCACGGCAACCAACAAGGACTTGAGCGCGGCCGTCGCTGAGGGTGTGTTCCGCAAAGACTTGTTCTACCGCCTCAACGTTTTCCCCATTCAATTGCCACCCCTTCGCGCTCGAGGTGAAGACATTCCCCTGCTGGTGGAATACCTGGTCGAGCGCTTCGCCGAAAAGACTGGCAAGACTATTCGAAGAATCAGCAAAGAGACCCTGAACTTATTTCAAAGCTATGCCTGGCCCGGCAACATTCGTGAATTGCAGAATGTGATTGAGCGGGCAGTAATCCTTTGCGAGAGCGAAACATTCTCGGTTGATGCAAGTTGGCTTGCGCCGGCTGGTCCGACCATCCGCATCCCCGACGACAGAACGCCCAGGTCGGATCGGTCGGGCGTCCCGTTGGCCGCTGATCTTGCCGAACGGGAAAGAGCAATGATCGAAAAGGCGCTTCGCGAGGCACAAGGGTTGATCTCTGGCCCTGCCGGTGCCGCCGCGAGACTGGGCCTACCCAGACAAACGCTCGAATCAAAGATCAGGAAGCTGGGAATCGACCGGTATCGTTTCAAGTCTTGACGCCGAATTTTCAGCAAAGGCCGAAACCGTAGCCTCGACCCCACGATGACGATCAGCAATCCGAATCCTTACGAATGGCGCCGCTATTGCACTATTGCGCAGGCGTCCAACGCTCGGTGGGCCGAACGTGACCCTGAAAATCGAAAAGTACTGCGATGGGCGGGGCACGACCATCCGGCTCATTGGGCGAATGCAGGCAGACCATTTGGAGGAATTGGAGAAGCAGGTCAGGGAGAGCGGCTCGAACGTCTCGTTGGACTTGGAGGAAGTGAATCTGGTTGATGTGGAGGTTGTTCGCTTCCTGGGGACCTGTGAGGGCCAAGGCGTCAGGCTTCTCAACGGCTCGCCCTACATAAATGATTGGATCGCCAAAGAGCGCCGGAAAGGAAGCTATGGCGAATGAACTCTAGAGAAGGCATGGGAATCCCAGGGGCCCCGCGTTCAGACAAATTCCCAAGTTAAGAATTTTGAGCGAAACGAACGAAATGAACGAAACGAACGAAACGGCCGCGGCAAGAGGCATGCCAGCATGAGCGACGCGGATCGGGATCGCAAGCCCGCCGAGGCTTCCCAGAAGCACACCGCCGACCAGCCGCCGCCCTTTGCCGGGCTCTGGCGAGCCAGGAAAGTGCGGCAAAGCAGCCGCAGGACGCGGCGGATCCAGGCTCGGCGCTCGCAACCGCGATATTCGACCGAGGCGACGACGCCCAAATCCCTCCGCCGCCTCTGATATCCGATAAGTCCGGCTGATCGGTCTTGCTGACGTTCAGCAACTCACCGTCCTCAGCGACCTCGTCCGTGACGGAGTTGCCCGGGTGGCGGCGACATCTCAGCTGCTGCGATGATCGCGTCCAGCGCAGAGGTCTGACTTGCAGCTGCGGAATTGTCTGGTTGGAAGGGTCCGGACCACACCTGTCCAAACTCGTAGTCCGGTCCCTGATCTTGGGTCCAGATGCTGTCGGTGTTTGCACGGGCGAACTGGACGTACCGCTCATCGGGGAAGGAGTCGTTCAGGGGCATGAGGTTGCGAAGAAAGATACCCTTGAACTGCACGCCGTCAGCGCCGCAATTTGGCTCGCACCGGTCATGCAAAATGCCGTTCGCGTCGCTCAGATGGTCGATCGCCGCCAGCGCGATGTCTTCTGCCGTTTGTGGCAGCGAGCAGTCTGAATCCTGCTGGTAGAGCTCAACCAGGCCTGCGAGGACGACACCCTGATTGTAGGTCCACGCGGTTCCGTGATTGTTTTGGCAGTTGGCGTCCAGCCCGTCGTTGATCAAATTCTCTGGGTTGATCATCCCCGACTGGGAAAACCACTGCCATTCCTGCTCGGCCCACGAGAGGTAGCGTGCCTGCCGATCCGGATCGGTGACCCGATTGGCCAAGTGAGCCGCGACGGACAAAAACAACTCATTGGCGATTGCATTCTTGTAGGTCCTGGCTCTGCTCCACCAAATTCCGCCTCCACAAACATCGTCCCACCCTCCGGTCATATCCTCGAAGATGGAGCTCGCCATGTTCAAGTAGTCGATATTCTGTGTCCAGTCATAGGCATCGATCCATGCCAGCGCCCACCAGCCCTCGTCGTCGTAGTAGTTGTCCAAAAACCCCCGAGGGGCATTGACGCGAAACGTGTTTTCAACCGCCGGCTGGTACTGAGTGGAGCCACTCAAGCTCGAATAGTTCACCAGCACCGTCGTTGCGTTGGCAGCATTCCACCAGTTCGTTGTTCGCCAAAGGCCGGTGCGCCAATCGTACCAGCTCTGGAGTTTCTCCACGCCCAGCGCCGCCTCCGTGAGATAGGAGGCATCCCACGTTGATACGGCAGTTGCGCTCCCAGACGATGAGAAGACGACCGCCAGGCAAAGAACGAGCGTGCCCAAACGACGGAGGGACCGGGTCAGCGACATAGGATGAACAGCTACCACGAGTTCTCTTCATTGGCACCAGCCAAGCTCTCTTGATCCTGCCCTAGCCCGGCGGCACCCCATCGAAGTCGCCCTCGCACCCGAGAGCGGCCGGCCAGCCCGAGGCCACATGCGGCCGGCGGCGATGAAAAGCAGGAGCAATACTCAACAGTGAAAGCTGCGAAGCCCTTTCGCCGAGAGTCCACAGTTTTACTCTGCTCTGGTCCGAAGCTTCATTCAGAACGCTTGAGGAGGGGTTCTGATGAGCTACAGGATCTCGGTCGTGCTTTCAGCCCTGCTCGTCGCCGCACCGGCAGTGCGCGCAGGATGCTCTCAATTTCCTCTGGACTCGTACAGCACCTGGTCGCCCATCATTCCTCTTGTTTCACTCGAGCGGATATCTCTTCGTCGAAATTAGCGACGAGCTAAAGGCCTATGGCCGGCTCGCCTGAACGCTATTATGCACCACGACTGGCGTGTACGAAGGAGGTACGGCAATGGGAGCGGCGACGGACGCGAAGATCCTCATCAGTGGGGCGACTGGCAATGTCGGCGGCGAGCTCGCGAAGGCTCTCTCGCAGAGGGGCATCCGCTTCCGAGCGATGGTTCGCACAGCGGGACGCGCTGGGACCTTGGCGCTGCTGCCAGGGATCGAGCTCGTGAACGCTGACTTCGACGACGGGGAGTCGCTCGCGCGGGCCTTGAAGGGCGTGGAACGAGCATTCCTGCTCACGGCCTCCTCCGAACGAGCAGAGGCGCAGCAACGTGCGTTCGTAGATGCGGCTCGTCAGGAGCGTGTTCGGCACGTCGTGAAGTTGTCGCAGTGGGCAGCCGACCGGGACTCGCCAGTGCGCTTCCTGCGCTACCATGCAGCGGTCGAAGCCGCGATCCGCGATTCGGGAATGGCGTACACGTTCTTGCGCCCGAACCTGTTCATGCAGGGGCTTCTCGGCTTTCGCTCAACGATCGTTGCAACCGGGCAGTTCTTCGCCGCTGCCGAGGGCGCAGAGATCAGCGCCATCGCGACGTGCGCGACATCGCTGCGGTCGCCGCAGTGGCGCTGATCGAATGGGGACACGAGGGCAAGGTGTATGACCTCACGGGTCCTGCAGCGCTGACGCACGCTGAGATGGCCGCACAACTGGGGTGCGCGCTGGGCCGACCGGTCGCCTTCGTGAACGTCCCGCCCGACGCAATGCGCGACGCACTGCTGAGCGCGGGTTTCCCGGACTGGCAAGCTGACGGTCTGATCGAGGATTATGCGCACTATCGACGCGGCGAGGCTTCAGCAGTTACCTCGGGAGTCAAAGATGCGACGGGGAGGTCACCCCGAGCTTTCGCCGAGTTCGCGCGTGATTATGCGGCGGCGTTTAGGTGAGGAACGGTTTCGCGGCTGTCTATACCGAGCAGATTGTCTCGCGCGTTCATCAAGCACCTCGCCGCCGAGCTTCCCAAGGTCGTCACTGTCTGAAGTCCATCGGATTGAACGCTGCGTTCGGATTTTGGTCACTTCTCGTGTTCGTATCGACGCTGGAGGATCCGGTCCGTGCATGTTGCGCTGCGGGTGACTCTCGTGTCGCTGGCCGCGTCGACGTTCGCGTCATCGGCGCGTTCGGACGAGGAGTTACAGCGCCGTTACCTACTCTCGCGCGGCGATGAGAATTGGGCCTGGTTGCGCACGCCCCACGCGACGAGCGATTTCTTTGACCCCATCAAGTATCTTCGTCTAACGGAACGCCGAGAGGACATTTTTCTCTCGATCGGCGGCGAGACGCGCGAGTACCTCGAATTCTTCCAAAACGAGCTGTGGGGCTCGACTGGCTACGTCGACAACTTCTCATGGTTGCAGCGCTACATGCTCCACGCCGAGCTTCGCCTCACGCGGTACGTTCGATTGTTCGTGCAATTGAAGAGCGGGATCGAAGTGGGTCGCCTCGGAGGGCCGCGGCCCGTCGACGAAGACTTGCTCGACGCGAACCAAGCGTTCGTCGACGTCGACGCCGTCCCGGGACGAACCCTCGATGACCTGCCGCATCTCACGCTGCGGATTGGCCGGCAGGAGATGGCCTACGGCAGCGGGCGTTTGATTGATGTTCGCGACGGACCGGTCAACGTGCGGTTCAGCTACGACGGCTTTCGGATCATTTCACGCTTCTCCGTCATGCGCGTCGACGCCTTTCTCGTTCGGCCTGACTTGACCAAGCCTGGCGTCTTCGACGACGGCTGGGATGCGACGCAAGGTTTCTGGGGCGTGTGGGCCACGCTCAACGTGCCGCGCGTACTTGTCGACGCGTATTACCTCGGCCTCGATCGGCAGCACGCCGTCTACGAGAAGGGGATGGGACACGAGCTGCGCCACACGGTCGGTGCGCGTGTGGGCGTGCACGCCGGTCGACTGCTCTATCTCGAAGTCGAGGGCGCGTATCAATTGGGGCGCTTTCTGCGGGGAGACATCTCGGCCTGGATGGTCGTCTTCATGGGTGCCCTCCGTTTGCCGCAGATCGTGCTCGATCCCGAGATCGCACTCGGCGTCGGCGCAGCGAGCGGCGACGAGAATCCGTCGAGGGCGACGCTCAACACGTTCAACACGCTCTTCCCCACGGGGATGTACTTCGGCCTGATCGGAGGGAGCGGATCTCCGAATCACATCTCGCCGCGTCTCGCGCTTGCATTGCACCTTTCGCGAAGCGTGTTGTTCCGTGTCGAGGTCTTGGCGTTCTGGCGTGAGAGCTTGAACGACGGCATCTACAACGTGCCTGGCTTTCTCTTGCGCCCAGGCGCGGGAAATCCGGCTCGATACGTCGGCGCGCAACTCGAGCCGTATCTGACGTGGGACATCGATCGGCATTTCTCACTGAACGGAACCGTCGGATATTTCTGGGCTGGAGACTTCTTCCGCTTGAGCCAGCCCGGAAGGAACGTTACTTACGGCGCAGCTTGGGCGAGCTATCGGTTTTGAGCATGGCCACCATCATCGGGATCGCGGGCAGCCTGCGCGCCGGCTCGCTGAACGCGAAGCTGCTACGAGCCGGGGTCGAGTGGGACGTGCGCGCGTCCCTATGATTGTTCGTCGGTTCGAATACGTCGCGACGGTCACGAATCGGCCATCGCCGCCAAACCGCACGGCAATCGTGTCCTGCGGGACGAACTCGTGCAGTCGCAACTACTTTCCGTAGGCGTGGGCGATCTGCCCGACGAGCTTGGCCCACGGCATATCGAGGGCGGCATAGACAGCCCCCGCCTGCGGCGACGCATTGTCCCTCAGAATCTCGATCATCAGCGACGCGTAATCCGAGACGATCACACCGGCCTGCAGCATGCGAAGAAGGCCTGCCTGGCGCTTGGTCTCGCTGAAAGTCCCCGACGCATCGACGGCGACATACGCGTCGTACCCCTTGCCCAGGGCCGTGATCGCGGGGAACGCCGCGCAGACTTCAAGCGATAACCCGGCGAAGATCAGCTTCTTGCGGTCCGTCCGCTCAATGGCTTTCGAGACGGTCGGGTCGTCGAAAGCGTTCACAGTCGAACGGTCGATGATTTTCACGCCCGGAAGCGCTTCCACGAGCTCCGGGAACGTCGGGCCCCACATGCTGTCGCGCGCAGTGGTGGTGACGATGATGGGCACATTCAGTGCCCTCGCTGCCTTAGCCAGGGAGACGACGTTGTGTTTCAGCTCCCCCGTCGAGTAGTCGCGGACTCCGGTCATGAGGCCGAGCTGATGGTCGATGAGCACGAGCGCCGCGTTCTCGGGCGTGAGCGGCTGGTACGTGCGGACTGAATTGGGCATGACTTTCTCCTTTGATGGTAAGCGGTTGCGGCAGGCCACCATGGCACGGCCGCAAGTCGCTGCCGTTCGGCAGTGAGGCACACGATCTAGCCGTGGACCGCGGGCTCAGAAGCCTCCAAAAATGGGACGCAGCGTCCGGCAGATTGGACGAAAGGAGCGTGCATGCTCGATTTGAACGACTTCTTCTATTTCGTGCAGGTCGTAGACCGCCGTGGTTTCAGCGCCGCAAGTCGCAAGCTGCGCATTCCCAAATCGACGTTGAGCCATCGCATGCAGGAGCTGGAGGCGAGTCTCGGGGTCCGGCTCGTTAATCGGACGTCACGTCACTTCGGGATGACCGAAGCGGGCAGCGAGTTCTATCGGCACGCTGTCTCGATGTTGCAGGAGGCCGAACAAGCTGAGACCGCGATGCGCCAGCGCCTGGCGGAACCGGTGGGCACGGTGCGGTTTACCGCAACCGTCGCTACTGCGCAGTTTGCAATGCGCGAGATGGTTGCGGATTTCCTCATCCGTTATCCAAAGGTCAACGTCGTCGGACATGCGACGGACCAGTCTATCGATATCGTCGGCGAAAACTACGATGTCGCCATTCGCGCGCATTCACTCCCGCTGCCAGACTCGACGCTGGTGCAGAGACCGCTTGCGCCGGCACCGTGGTTCCTGTTTGCAGGTTCGGCCTATGTCGATGCGCGTGGCTCGCCGCAGACACCCCAGGACCTCGCGAAACGTCCCTCACTTTTCATGATGCGCACCGGCGTCGCGCCTGCCTGGCGACTTCGCCTTTCCAGCGACCCTACGGTTGAAGTCGTCGTGCATCTGACGCCTCGGCTCCTGAGCGATGACATGGTCGGGCTGAAGCAGGCGGCGATTGCCGGTCTCGGCATCGTCGCGTTGCCAGCGTATGTGTGCCGCGATGAAGTGCGATCAGGTGCGCTGCAACGCATCCTGCCCACGTGGCTTGCCGGCGATTCAATGCTGACGGCGTTGATTCCTTATCGGCGGGGTCTTTTGCCATGCGTCCGCGCCTTCATTGATCATCTTGCGGCTGAATTTCCAAAGGCGGTTTTGTTGTAGTATGCGCGAACGAAGTCGTCCTTGCTCCGAACGGCACCCGCACCGGCTATGGACCGCCTGATTCGAGTCAACGAGCAAGACTCGGAACTGACTTCGCCGAGCCAAGCTGCCCGGTTGCGAATGTCAGCGCAGTGGCGGAGACGAGTGCTTCTGCGAAGGCCTGTTCCTTCGTCGCAGACGCGAGCGAGTGCGCTTTTTGGGCGTTGTTGACGTCGGTGAACGTGGACAGCCCGTTCGCGTACGACTTGTTGGTAGCGTCCTCGGCCACTGCGGCGGTCTTCTCCAACGACAACGCCGCCTTGTACCGAGCAAGGCTGGCGTTCAATTCGTTGTAGGCATTGACCACTTGCTGTGCAGCGTCGCGTTGGAGCTTCTCGATCTCGTGCTCTGCTTCGTTGCGCCGCGATCGAGCGATCTCCGCTTGCGCTTCTCGGATTCCGCCGTCGAAGAGTCGCCACTCGAAATTCAAGATTGCGCCGATGTTCGGAATCGTGGTGGTCGAGAAGGATCCGCCGTCGATCTTGGCGCTAAGTATGGAAGCGCCCCCGGTCGCTAACACGCTCACCCGCGGCAGGAACGTCGATTGGCTCTTGGATATCAACGCCTGCGCCGAGGCGCGTTGCGAAAGAGCAGCTTGCAGGTCGGGGCGGGTTTTCAACGCAGATTGAACGAAAGCTTGGACGTCACCTTCGAGCTGTGCAGGAAGCTCCCGACTTGGATTCGAAGCAATGTTGACCCGGAGTACCGGGTCGACGCCCATCGTGGACAGCAGGGCTGTGTAGACAGTGGTCTCGGCCGCCTCGGCCTGCACCACGTTGTACTCCGCGCTTGCGACCTCACGGCGCGCTTCTGTGACTTCGACGGTCGTGGCAATGCCCTGGGCGTAGCGTCCCTCGGCGGCTTTCGCGATCGCGCGCGTGCGCTCGAGCGCATCGCGCGCAACCGCCGTTTGAGCACGCGCGGCGCTCAGGCGAAGATAGGCGCGGGTCACGTCGAAGACGACTTGCTGATGCTTTGCGGTGAACGCCGCGTTGCTCGCGTCCGACGCATGCTCCGCGGCGTCCACTGCAGGCCCCCGACCGAAATCGAAGATCTGCCACTTGATCGCAAGGAAGGGGAAAAAATTAAGTGTATCAATTCCAACATGCCCTGAGGTTTGAGTGAGGGGCGGTAATGGAATCGAGACTCCGGGCAGAAGCTCGGGTGTAACCGCCAACTTGCTGCTCAGGTCCGAGACGGGAAAGAAGTGATGCCGATAGCCGCCGAGAGCCAAGGCGGAGATGACCGGCAGGTATTCCGCCTTCGCGATTCCGATCTCGAGGGCCGCCTGGCGCGCCCGCTCCCAACCGATCCGGGTATCCGGATTTGCTGACTCCGCGATGTCGATCAATTCGGCCAATTTGTAGACGCGATCGGGGCTCGTGGCTGCAATCTCTTCCGTGTGAAGTGGAAGCGAGGGATCGGCTGGAAGTGAAAAGTCGTGGCGGTCATTGCTGGCTGGTTTCCAAGCCACGTCCGGCGCGCTTGGTGCGCGTTTCAACTGAGACGTCGCGCAGGCGCAGAGAAGACAACCAATCACTGCGGTGAGTCCGTTCGCACGTCGCGGAAGCGCTCTCATGACGCTGCTCCTTCCGTGGTGTGTTCGCGTCCGTGGTCGGCGAGCTGCTGGATTCGGGTGGAAAGACGCTCCAACCAGAAGTAGCGCAGCTGCAAGTCCTGCGTCCCACCGGCTCGCCCGGCGGAGTCGTTCACGATGGCTTTCAAGCGCTGAACAGCGGCTTTCGCCTGATGGAAAGCAGGTACCGGAAGCTCCGCGGTGAACGATCGGGCCAGATCAGAGAGCCAATTTGCAATCGGGTCGGCAACGGCATGGAGCGCTTCTTTGGCACTTGCAGGCAATACGCCCGCCGTCTGCGAGATCACATGGATCGGAACGAAGAGCGATTCAATCGCCGGGATCAACGAGGATCGATCGTTCTCCCCCGGCTCGAGCCGTGCCACGGGGGCCTGCTTTCGGGCAACGGCAAGGTTCGTTTGGAAATTCGCCGAAGTCTCCTCGGGTCCGCCCCGGATCATCGCGGAAAGGGCTTCCACCGAGCGCGACAGAGCCCGCCGCACGGACACTCTCAGCCGCACGGGCCAGAGGAAGGTAAAAACCAGGGACATGAGGACGTTTCCCAGAATGATTCCGATCACGCGGTCGCGGGCAACGACCATGTGAGATGTCCGGGAAAATCCCTGAAGCACCGCGAGGCAGAAGGCAAACGCCATCTGCAGTCCCATGTACGAAATCGTCTCGCTGCCGGTTGCAATCCAAGCGGCCGGCAGCATCACCGCCGCTGTCACCAGGGCGAGTCCGCCAGCGGATTCAAGGTGCGGAAGGACGAAAACGATCGCTCCGATGCCCAAAGCGCCACCAACGATCGCTCCCAGGAGACGCAGGGTGAACTTATGGATGGTTCCGCCGATGCTGTCCTGAGCCACGAAGAAGCAGGTGATCAACGCCGTGTGGATGCCCGGCCAGTCCAGGCCGGTGTAGATGAGGTACGCGGTCATCGCCGCGAGCGTCACCTTGAGAGCAAACTGAACGTACTCGGTTTTCTTTGCCGCAGCCTCGCCGGTACTCGCGGGGTGTGCGCCGGCAATCGATTCAGCCGAAGCGGCGCGGGGAGGTGGGTTGCGCAGCTCAGCGACGCTGCGGGCAATGTCTTCAACGCATCGCAGCAGAGGCGTCGCCAGCGCGAGTGTTTTGCCCGAGTCTGTGGACGCTTGAACCTGCCCCTGTTCCACGCTCGCGGGCCGCGGGAGCGGCACCTCCGATTCACCCAAAAGAGCGTGTTCTGCCCCAAGGCAAACTTGGCGCGCACGCCGCAGAGCGGATTCCATCTCGCGTTTTTGGTCCGCCCCTGTCGGGAGCTCGCGAAGAAACAGATAGAAAAGCTCAACCTGCCGAAGCAGATTGATACGTATTGGCGCCGCGGCTGGGGGGCCAGCGTTCGCGTACGGCTCCAGTTCGTCGATACCCATCCGCTGAAAACGGTTGAAAGCAGGCCCAGCGACACCGCGAAGGTACTCGCCCGCAGCCTGGAGCCGTTGAGCGATTCCGTCCCTATAAATGTCTGCAGCTCGCCGGCCAACGGCGACATCCAATAGAACCAGTAGCGCAATCGGATAGCCGACGACCACCCAGGTCCAGAGAATGAACCGAGTGAGTACCTCGGCGGATGGTACTTGATCGATGAGCGTGAGCGCGTACGTGGTAACGAAGCCGATCAGCATGCCCAGCACTCCCTTGGGCGATGCTCGAAGAAGATAGATTCCCACGAAGGTTGCGCAGGCCATCAGCGGCAAGCGCACGGCGGGCTCGGAGAACGCGACCGAGTAGAATACCAACGACAGCATTAGCGCTATGGTGACGCCGACCATTCCGCCAATTCCCACCCGTGCTGTGGTGGTGATGTCGGCTTTCGAAATGAAGAAGATCATGTACGTGGACAGGCCCGCCTCCGGTACGCGGAGCGCCATCGAGACGATCACCACCAGCATCACCAGCGCTGTCATCCGAAACATCCGGAAAGTCCGCGGCCGTGAAAGCGCCAGCTCGTCGCGCAGGAATTGAAAAAAGCTGGACCGTGGAGCCGTCCACCCAGGCAGGCTCGGTGCCATCAGAGCGGGTGCGGCAGTTTCATTCGGGATCATGATGAATGACCGCGACTGCCGATGCTCCGATCCGCATCAGGTCCTCGGGAGGATGCTCGAGCGCGATCCGTATTGGAAAGCGTTGTGCGATGGTTATCCAGTTGAGGTCTCGCGCGACTGGAGGCACGCCGGCGATGCTTAGGTTGTCCCGTACGGCGACGGCCGAACCCACGCTCTCGACGCGGCCCTCGAGGTGAACCTTCGGCGCGCTCATCACGTACGCTGTCGCCTTCTGGCCCTCCCGGATCCTTTTCAGCTCGGTCTCCCTAAAATCGGCCACGATGAACCACTGCGAGATGTCGATCAGCGTGAAGAGAGCCTTCACCGGGCTCACCAGCTCGCCGACCGAAGTGGTCACACCCACGATGCGACCATCAAAGGGAGCGCGCACCACGGTGTTGCGAAGGTCGCGCTCGGCTTGACCCACGAGCGCGCGCGCGCCTTCGAGTTGCGCGATCAGAGCGTTGGCGTCTCCCACGAATTGCCGCCTTTGTTCGGTGGCGGAGAGCGCCGCGTGGAGCTCGCTCTCTGCGGTCGCCTTCAGCATCCGCGCCTGGTCGATTTGTTGTGGCGTGACGTATCTGTCCGGGAGCAGCGGTTCGAGACGTTTGAGCGTATCGGTCGCGTCTTTAAGCCGCGCCCTCACCGCATCGGCCTGCGCTTTGGAAACCGAGACAGCGGTAACTTCCGAGGAAACCCTTCGGTTGGTGAGGCCGATCTGCGCCTCGAGGGACTGCACCTGTGCTCTCGCCTGCGCCAGATTGAGCTCATAACGCTCGGACTCGATGGTAAAGAGGATGTCACCTTTGCGGACGCAGGCGTCGTCCTTCACGTTCAGCGTCGCGATCCGCCCGATGATTTCCGGCGCCACTTGGATCGTATTTGCTGTGACAATCGCATCGTCGGTGCGCGGGCGCACATCGAGGCGGTTTAGAACGACGATGGCGAGCGCAACGGTCAGGATGATTGAGGTGATCGTGACGACGCGGCCTAGCAGCCGTGGTGAGGCAACGACGCCTTTTGGCTGAGGTGCCATGCTATTGTCCGTACCAGAAAAGCCAGACAATGAAGGTGATCGTCAGGATGATTGAAGGATAGGCGAGAGGTTGCGGGCCGACGCGGGCCTTGATCGAAGGCAGCGAAAATACCTTGTAGGCAACGATGCCCGCGACAAGCCCTATTAGCGCGCTGAGCATCCAGGACGGAAAAAAAGTACCGAAAATATTTAGCGACGGGCAGTGCATTCCCCCGGCGACTTTCACGATCCGTGCCTAGCGGCGCGGTCGCGGATCCGCTGGCGAGCCCGCAATCGTGACTCCGAGAACTCGTCGCCTTTGCGACAGGGGTCGTCGGAAACGGATCGCCCCCTCATTCCAACCGATAGCGAAATCCCGCGAAACTCGGTTTGCGAAGTGGGCACGGCGCGTGCAGGGCAGCCTCGCCAAGCGCAAACCGCATGGGCGGCTTCGCTGAGATCTTGATGACCACGCTACCTACCGCGATTTCGCACCTGTTACACCGGCCCACGAGTCCAACGGACATCTTTGCTCCGGTCTCGGCGCCCGCGGAGGCCATTTACGAGCTGTCGCTGTTCGTGCTGGCAGTCACCGGATGCATCTTCGTCGCGGTTGCAAGCTTGCTTGCCTACTCAGCGATAAAGTTCCGCAAGCGAAGGATCGACGACGGGCGCGAGCCTCCACAGGTCTACGGAAGCTTGCAGGTAGAGCTCGCGTGGACGATCACGCCGATCCTCATCTCGCTGGTTCTCTTCCTGGCGACGGCCCGGGTCATCTTCAAAATCCAGGGAGCCGCTCACCCACCGGATGCTGTCGACGTCACCGTGATTGGGCATCAGTTCTGGTGGGAGTATCGGTATCCGGGTCTCGATGTGGTGACCGCGAATGAGCTGCACGTACCGGTGAGCGACCTCAATCACCCGAGCCCCACGTTTCTCAAACTCTACTCCGCGGACACCGATCACAGTTGGTGGGTGCCTCGACTGGCGGGCAAGACGGATTTGATTCCCAACCATCCCAACAGCACGTGGATCGAACCGCGCGAGCCTGGGCTCTACCTTGGGCAGTGCGCCCAGTATTGTGGAACTCAACACGCGAAGATGCTTTTGCGCGTCTATGTTCACTCGCGTGAGGACTTCGCGGCCTGGGTCGAGCATCAACGCCAAAAAGCACAAACGGTTCCGCCGGACGGCACGGTCGCCGAGGGTCGCAGGGTTTTCGAGGCCGTCGCCTGCATCAATTGTCACACGGTAGCCGGTACGCCAGCGACTGGCCGCTTCGGCCCAGATCTCACCCATTTGATGAGCCGCGAGACGATCGCCTCGGGAGCGGCGCCGAACACGCCTGAGAATCTCCGCCTTTGGATTGAAAATCCCAATGCGATCAAACCGAGCTCCCTGATGCCTGCAATGGGATTGAACGGCGGGCAGCTCGATGCGGTGACCGCTTATCTCGTGAGCCTGAAATGACGACTCTCTCGTTCGAACTGCCAAAGACCCAAGCTTCGACCCCGATCGTGGAGAGGCTTCACGCCTGGGTGATCACCGTCGATCACAAGCGCCTGGGCATCATGTACATCCTCTATGCACTGAGTTTCCTCGTCATCGGCGGGATCGAAGCGACAGTGATGCGGCTTCAGCTGGTTCGGCCTCAAAACCACTTCGTGTCGCCACAGGCGTTCAACCAGATGTTCACCATGCATGGGACGACGATGATCTTCTTTGTCGCCATGCCGCTCGTGTTTGGGTTTGCGAATTATCTGGTTCCCTTGATGATCGGCGCGCGGGACATGGCATTTCCGCGCTTGAACGCTTTCAGTTTCTGGCTCACTGCCCTTGGCGGGCTGCTTCTCTACTTCAGCTTTATCGGCGGCTACGGCCTTTACGGCGCGGGAACTGCTCCCGACGTAGGCTGGTTCGCCTATGCCCCATTGACGTCGCGGACCTTTTCACTCGGACACAGCACCGATTTCTGGACTCTTTCCCTGCTGGTCTCCGGCTTTGGCAGCATCGGGACGGCGATCAACATCATTGCCACCGTTCTTAGCATGCGCTGTCCGGGGATGACGCTCGGCCGGATGCCGTTGTTGGTTTGGTTGAATTTCGTCATGGCGGGCTTGGCGATACTCGCGGTCAGCCCTCTAACCGGGGCGCAGATTATGCTGCTCGTCGACCGATATCTTGGCGGACATTTCTTCGACACCCAAGCCGGGGGCTCGGCGACAATCTGGATGCATTTCTTCTGGGTCTTCGGCCATCCCGAAGTCTATGTGCTGGTCCTGCCGGCGTTCGGCTTTGCCTCGGAGATCATCCCCGTTTTCTCGCGCAAGGCCATCTTTGGATACCCAGTGATGGTGGGCGCCACGGTGGCTATCGCATTCGTCAGCATGAGTGTTTGGGCACACCACATGTTCACGATCGGCATGAGCTCGTCGGCGAACACGTTTTTCGTTTTGTCGACAATGGCGATTGCTGTTCCAACCGGCATCAAAATTTTCAACTGGCTCGCCACCATGTGGGGCGGGAAGATTCAGTTCCGGGCGCCAATGCTGTTCTGCCTCGCATTCCTTTTTCAGTTTCTCATCGCTGGGCTCACCGGAGTGATGTTGAGCTCGGCCGCCTTCGACTGGCAGCTGGGCAACTCATATTTCGTCGTCGCGCATTTTCATTACGTCATCGTCGGCGGGATTCTCTTCTGCTTGTTTGCCGCCTTCTATTACTGGTTCCCGAAGGTCTCCGGGAAGATGTACAGCGAGACGCTCGCCAAGATCCATTTTTGGCTGTTCATCATTGGTTTTCATCTCACTTTCGATTTCATGCATCTTCCCGGTCTGCTGGGAATGCCCCGGCGCATCTATACCTATGAGCCCGGTCGCGGCTGGGATATTTGGAACTTCATCGTCACAGTCGGCGTATTCTTCCAGGCCGCCGGCATCCTGGCTTTTGTCGCGAACCTGGTGCGGTCGTACGTCCGGGGAAAGACCGCCGGAAATGATCCATGGGACGCGTGGACACTCGAGTGGGCCACCACCTCGCCGCCGCCGGAGTACAACTTCGAGTCCATCCCCACCGTGAAGAGCCGTCGCCCGCTTTGGGATTTAAAGCACCCAGAAGACCCGGACTGGAAATATGAATGAAGGAGCGATGCTGATGAGCGAAGCAGTAGCCATTCCCGCAGCCGAGATCGCCGCGTGGAAACTTCCCTCTCGGGGACGTGTGGGGATGTTTTGTCTGATCGCCGCGGAATCCGCGATCTTCGTCATCTTTATCGTCGCGTATTTGTTCTACGCGGGCAAGACTCTTAGCGGTCCAACCCCTTCGATTTTGCACGTTCCGGTCTTCTTTACCGTCTGCTTGCTGTCCAGCAGCCTGACCATTCACGCGGCGGTCAGGTCACTGAGCCGCTGGAACCGGGGTGCTTTCGAGTTCTGGTGGCTGGTGACGATCGTCCTCGGGGCGAGCTTTCTCGTCGGCACGGCTTTGGAGTGGCGACATCTCATCCTCGATGAGGGGTTGACGATTCGGACCAATTTGTTCGGCACGACTTATTTCTCGCTGGTCGGCCTTCATGCCTTCCACGTGACGGTCGGGCTGCTGGCCCTCGCCGCCGTGGCTGTGTTTGGGTTTTTCGGCAAGGTTGAGAGAGCGCATACCAGGCATCTCGAGGTGCTGTCCCTCTACTGGCATTTCGTTGACGTCGTGTGGGTCGTCGTTTTGACCGTGGTTTATGGCATCGGCCGCTGAGAGGGCGAAAACGGAATGACAACTGAATCACTCACGACGACGAACGAAAAGAACCGGGACACCATACAGGTTCCTGCACCTACCGCCTGGCCACTGGTGCTGGCATTTGGCGTCTGCCTCTTGTTCGCTGGCCTCGCCACCAACGCGTACATCAGCGTGCTGGGCGCGGGTGCCATGCTCCTCGGAGCCATCGGTTGGTTTCGCAACGTGTTTCCACACGAGGCGCACGAAGCCGTGCCGACGCTGGGCCGGATTCCGGCCGTCACAACGCAGCGGCGCGAAGTTGCCCAACTGGACGTGGCAGCACGGGTGAGCCGGGCCTGGCTGCCGTTGCACATTTATCCAATCTCGTCCGGAATCAAAGGAGGCCTCGCGGGAGGCGCGGCGATGGCGGTGCTGGCGATGCTCTATGGAGTCGTCAGCCACCATGGCATCTGGTACCCAGTCAATCTCCTCTCGGCAGGATTTTTCCCGTCGATGGCCGCGGCAGATGCCTCCGATCTTGGGCAGTTTAGCTTGAGCTCATTTTTGATTGCCGCGGCTATCCATTTGATCGCATCCATCGTTGTTGGGCTGCTCTACGGAGCGATGCTGCCCCTTGTCCCTCGGCGGCCGATCCTGCTGGGCGGCGTGCTTGCGCCGCTGCTTTGGACGGGATTGCTGCACAGCAGTCTGTCGATCATCAATCCGGTGCTCAATCAGCACGTGGACTGGTTCTGGTTTGTCCTCTCTCAAGTAGCCTTTGGAGTGGTCGCTGGCATCGTCGTCTCTCGTCATGAACAGGTGCGCACACTGCAAGGATTTCCGTTGGCGCTCCGCTTCGGCATCGAGTCCCCGGGAATCGAGGAATCGAGAGAAAAGGAGCCGCGGCAATGAAGCTGGATGCCATCGTAATTGTGGCCATCGCCGTCACTACCGCCTCGTGCAGCTTTCGGGGCAGCCTGCCGGGACGGCCATCGCAGGGCTCGGAGGTCGCCCGGCCAGAGATGGTGATGGAGTTCTCCTCGCTGTACCGTTCCAATTGCGCCGGCTGCCACGGCTCCGAGGGAAGTGGCGGGGCCGCGGTCAGCCTCGCAGATCCGATCTACCTGGCAATAGCGGACAATGACGTCATCCGCAAGGCTGCCTCGAACGGCGTTCCAGGAACGGCGATGCCGGCGTTCGCGCGCCAATCCGGCGGGATGCTGACGAACGAGCAGATTGAGGCGCTGGTGGTGGGAATTCGGAGTCGTTGGGCCAAGCCAGACATTCTCCGGGGTACACGGCCTCCTCCGTATTCGGACCCAGAGCCGGGCGATCCTCAGCGCGGCGCGGAAGTCTATGGCGTCTATTGCGACTCGTGTCACGGCGCGGAGGGTCGTGGCGGGGATCAGGCGGGCTCGATCGTGGATGATTCATACCTGGCTCTGGTGAGCGACCAGGGCCTTCGCACGACTGTAATCGTCGGCCGGCCCGAGCTGGGAGCGCCCGACTGGCGACACAATGCGCCGGGCAAGGTGATGACCGATGAGGACATCACTGACGTCGTTTCCTGGCTCGTTTCCCAACGAAAACAAGTACCAGGCCAGCCTTATCCAACTCCACCAATCACCATGGGGGCAGCTCCGTGACAACACCGGACAAGCGGCTTTCTCGAAGAACGATACTGATGAGGGTCGGGCTCTGTTTCAACGCTGCGATAGCTGCGGTGTTGGCAGCACCTGTTTTGCGGTACCTATTTTCTCCAGTGACCAGGCAGCGCAAGCGCGGGTACGATGCCTGGATTTCTCTCGGACCGCTTGCGCAATTTCCAGCCGGTGAAACGCGCATGGCGACGTTCCAACAGCCAGGCGCCGATGCTTCCGATGGCGAAACCGCCAACATCCCTTGCTGGGTACGGCGCCAGGACGGCGAGTTGTTTCAGGTCTTCGCGATCAACTGCGCCCATCTCGGTTGCCCGGTGCGTTGGTTTCCGCAGTCGAATTTGTTCATGTGTCCATGCCACGGCGGCGCCTATTACCAGGATGGATCGCGTGCCTCCGGGCCACCAGAGCGCGGGCTGTTCGAGTACCGCTACAAGGTGGAGAAGGGGGCGCTGTTCATCAGGACTGGCCAACTGCCTACGCCCGGAGCCCAGGCGAGTCTCGCCACAAGGAGCAAGTCGTGCGCTTCGTAGAGAAAGTAGGCAGCTGGTTCGACCAGCGCCTACAGGTCGGAAAGACGGTCAAGGAAACGCTGGCGCATCCTGTCCCACGGCAGACCGCAAGTTGGTTTTACGTCTTCGGCAGCGCGGCTTTGGTGGTGTTCATCTTACAGTTTGTCACCGGCATTCTGCTCGCGATCGTCTATGTCCCCTCCGCCGGGGAGGCTTGGAGCAGCTTGCAAACTTTGAATTACCAGATCTCCGCCGGCTGGTTCATCCGGGCGCTTCACGGTTGGGGCTCGAACTTCATGCTGGCGATCGTCTTGATTCACATGGTGCAAGTCTTTCTCTTCGGCGCCTACAAGTACCCTCGAGAGTTGACCTGGATCCTCGGGGTTTTCCTTCTCTTGATGACACTCGGGATGGCATTCACCGGTCAGGTGCTGCGATTTGATCAAGACGCCTACTGGGGACTCGGGATTGGAAGCTCCATCGCCAGTCGAATTCCTTTCGTCGGGCCTGCGCTGGTGAGCCTTTTGCTGGGCGGCCCGATCATTGCGGCATCGACACTGTCGCGGTTCTTCACGTTCCATGTCTTTGTTGTTCCGGGCTTGCTGATCGGCTTCGTCGTCCTCCACCTGATCCTGGTCATTAAGCTTGGAATCAATGAGTGGCCGATGCCGGGCCGCATCGTTCGCCGCGCCACGTATTTGCAGGAATATCACGAGCTCATCCAACGAGATGGCGTGCCGTTTCTACCCGGTGCGATCGTGAAGGATATTTTCTTTTCAGCAGCCATTCTGGCGTCGATTGCCCTTTGTGCTCTCCTCCTCGGGCCGTTTGGTCCCGGCGGCCAGCCCGACCCAACCATCATCCAGACGGCTCCGCGTCCTGACTTCTTCTTTCTTTGGCTCTATGCGCTGCTCTCATTCCTGCCGCCCTCGATGGAGACCCCAATCCTTTTGATTGGACCAGCTGTCGCTCTCATTGTGCTAATTGGACTTCCATTCATCGCGGGAGAAGGCGAGAAGAGCTGGAAACGTCGCCCGATTGCTGTCCTTGCGGTTCTACTGATTGCCGTGTCGTTGGGAGCGCTGACCCACCTGGGACGGCACACGCCCTGGAGCCCAGTGATGGACGCCTGGAGCCGCGAGCCCATTCCGGCTCAATACCTGGCTGGCCGAGGCGCTTTGGAGCGGCAGGGAGCGCTGATTTTTCAATCCAAGCAGTGCCGCAACTGCCACTCGCTCGGAAACACCGGAGGGGAGCGCGGTCCGGCGCTGGATCAAGTGGCCGTGAGGCTGACGCAGGATCAGCTGATTCGACAGGTCATTCAAGGCGGCGGCAACATGCCGGCGTACGGCAAAAACCTCAGCCCCTCCCAGACGACCGCGCTGGTGGCATTTCTGGAGACGCTCCATCCGATAGGCCAGCCGCCGGCGCGCGACGCCTCGCAGACCGAGTTGCACAGGCTCGGGCTGTAATACCGTGACGCTTGCCCTGGTTGTAATTGCGCTCGTCTACGTTCGCGGTTGGTCTCGCCGCCGAGGGATGTCCGCCAATGCTTCCTCACCGCGGAGCTTGGCGGTATTTCTCAGTGGCACGTTGGTGCTTTGGGTCGCTCTCGCATCGCCCCTCGCGACTGCGGACCACGCGAGGCTCACCTTTCACATGCTGCAGCATCTCTTGCTGATGACCATTGCGGCTCCGCTCGTTCTCTTGGCGCAGCCGGTGGCGGTTTTGCGACAAGGGCTGCCGGATCGGTTGATTGACCATCTCTTAAGCCCGGTTCTGCACCGGCTACGGAGAGTCGGAGAGATTCTGACCCATCCCGTCAGCTGCTGGATCGCTGGCACCGCGGTGGTGATTGCCTGGCACATTCCGCCGGTGTTCGAGCTTGGAATGCGCTCACATTTCTGGCACTCGGTGCAGCACGGTTGCTTCTTAGCGGGTGGGCTTCTCTTCTGGTGGCCCGTCATTCAACCATGGCCCGCAATCGCGAAATGGCCTCGCTGGTCCATGCCTTTGTATCTGTTTTTCGCGACGCTACCGTGCGACGCGCTCTCCGCCTTTTTGGCGTTCTGCGGCCGCGTCATTTATTCGTCCCATGGTGCCGCTGCCGATGCCGCCTACGCCGCGCGCCTTGAGGACCAGGAGCTCGCAGGCGCCTTGATGTGGTGCTGGGTAACGTTCGCCTATGTAATTCCAGCGGTCGTTATCACCATCCAGCTCCTTGGCGTGCGTGTCAGCTTGGTCGACAAGGGAGCTCGTGATCTGACGCCGCTGTCGACAAATCGGACAGCGCTGCTCGGATTCCGACGGTAGCGAACCGCGCATGATTCGACCCTTCGGGGAAGACTCGACGCTAAGCCCGTCCCCATGCCAAGTGGCACGATTCCTGAAGAGAATGGCGATCTCAGGCGGGCGAGCTGGGGCGCGACCACGCGGCGGGATCGCCGTGCCGCGATTGGGCGAAAAAGGCGCCGACGACGGGACGTCAGGATTCGGAGCGATGGAGCAGGTCGATCTGGAGTACGCGAGAGGGCCCGACGGCACGCTGCGCGTGGCGCTGGGCGGCGACTGGAAGCTGGCGCGCGGAATCCCCGCCCCCGGGGGCGTCATCGAAGAGATTGAAAAACCTCCTCTTCCGAAAAAGGTCATTTTCGAAACGGGTGTCCTCGGCGGCTGGGACAGCGGGCTGCTCACGTTTCTCATGGCGGTGCTGTCGCGGTGCACTCAGCTCGGCGTCGAGGCCGATCGGCACGGGCTGCCCGAAGGCATAAAGCGGCTCCTCGCGCTCGCCAGCGCCGTGCCAGCCAGACCCGGCCGCCACAGCTCGAAGCCGGAGCCCGTCCTTGCGCGCGTCGGCGATGCCGCGATCACCTGGTGGATGGGGTGGGGCGACACGCTCGCCTTCATCGGTGACGCGTTCCTTTCGCTGCTGCGCCTCTTCGCGGGAAAGGCCCGGCTCCGACGGTCGGACTTCCTGCTCACCGTCCAGGACTGCGGCGCGCAGTCGCTTCCCATCGTCGCGCTCATCAACCTGCTCGTCGGGCTCATCCTCGGGTTCGTCGGCGCGATCGAGCTTCGAAGGTTCGGGGCGCAGATCTACGTCGCGGACCTGGTGGGCATCGGCATGCTCCGGGACATCGCGCCCATCATGACCGGCATCATCGTCACCGGCCGCACGGGCGCGTCCTTCGCCGCGCAACTCGGCACGATGGAGGTAAACCAGGAAATCGACGCCTTAAGGACGCTCGGCGTTCCGCCGATGGACTTCCTCGTCCTTCCCCGATTGCTCGCGCTCTGCCTGATGATGCCCTTGCTCTGCCTCTACGCCGATCTCCTGGGAATCGTCGGTGGGCTCGTCGTCGCCGGCTCGATGCTCGACATCAGCCCGATCCAGTACTTGCTCGAGACGAAGCGAGCGGTTCACCTCAACGATCTGTTTCTGGGGCTGTTCATGAGCGTCGTTTTCGGGGTGCTGGTAGCGATCGCCGGATGCATGCGCGGCCTCCGCAGCGGGCGCAGCGCCTCCGCGGTCGGCGAGGCCACCACCTCGGCCGTGGTCACCGGCGTCGTCAGCATCGTGGTCGCGACCGCGATCATTACAGCCATCTCTTATGTCCTCGGCATTTGAAGAGCGCAGCAACGGGATCGTCGAAGCGCGTCCCAAAATCACGGTGAGCGACCTCACCATGGCCTACGGTGACTCCGTGGTCATGCAAAACCTCAACTTCACCGTGAACGACCGCGACATCTTCATCATCATGGGAGGGAGCGGCAGCGGAAAGAGCACGCTGCTGCGGCACCTCGTCGGACTGCAGGAGCCTGTCCGGGGGAGGATCTTCTACCAAGGCACCCGCGCTGGTTTCTGGGAGATGCCGCCGCCGGAACGCGAGCGCCTCCTGCGACGCTTCGGACTGCTCTACCAGAGCGGCGCGCTCTGGAGCTCGATGACCCTGGCGGAAAACGTGGCCCTGCCGTTGCAGGAGTACGCTGCCGCCGTTGGCGCGGAAGAGATCTCCGCGCTGGCGTCGCTCAAACTTGCGCTCGTGGGTCTCTCGGGCTTCGAGGACTACTACCCCTCGGAGATCAGCGGCGGCATGACGAAGCGGGCCGGCCTGGCGCGCGCGATGGCGCTCGACCCGGACATCCTCTTCTTCGACGAGCCGTCGGCGGGCCTCGACCCGGTCAGCTCGCGCCGGCTCGACGACCTCATCCTCGACCTGCGCGACAGCCTTCGCACCACCATCGTTGTGGTGACGCACGAGCTCGCGAGCATCTTCGCCATTGGCAACAACTCGGTGTTTCTCGACGGCCAAAGCAAGACGATCATCGCCTCGGGCAACCCGAAGCAGCTCTTGGCCGAATCGAAGGACCCCCGGGTGCTCGCCTTCCTGACCCGCGGCGAGGAGACGAGCCGTGGCTAGGCAAGCGAGGAAGACGGTGATCGGAGGGTTCGTCGTCGGCGCCGTGGCGCTGGCCGCGGTCGCCATCCTGGTCTTCGGGTCCGGCAAGTTCTTCCAGAAGCGACTCACGTTAGTGATGTTCTTCGACGGCTCGATCACAGGGCTGTCGATCGGCTCGCCCGTCAAGTTCAGGGGGGTCAGGGTTGGACAGGTCACGAAGATCGCCGCGGTGTTCGATCCGAAGGACGTCAGCATCACCATCCCCGTCTACATCGAGGTTGACCCGAAGAGCTTGATCGTCTTGGGCAGCGAGGATGCGTGGAGCGCGCTCTCCACGAACAAGTTCTACGAACCGCTTCTAGAGAAAGGGCTCAAGGCGCGGCTAGACATCGAGAGCCTCATCACGGGGCAGCTCTACATCAACATGGATTTCTACCCCGAGCGTGCCAGGAGGCTCCTCGGGCTCGACCCTCGGTATCCGGAGATTCCCACCATCCCCTCCCTGCAGGAGCAAATCTTGCAGACGTTGCAGAAGCTCCCTGAGAAGATCATCGCTGTTGCCGACGGGATCGAACAGCTGGTGAACTCTCCCGCGGCGCAGGAGAGCCTGCGCGACCTCGACGAGCTGATCCGCTCGATCTCAACGGGGATCAAGCCGTTGGTGGCGAGCCTGACGGTAACCTCGGACACGGCCCGGCGCACGTTCGCGCAAGCCGAGAAGACACTGGCCCTGAAGGAAGGACGGTCGGCGGAGATGGCCGCGAGCTTCACTGATGCCATGAAAAAGGCTGGCGCTTCCCTCGACCAGATGCGTTCGACACTCGGGTCATACGAGAAGGTGGCTGTGGACAACGCCAACGTGGGGTACGACCTGACGAAAACGCTCGGGGAGCTCGACGCCGCAGCCCGCTCGGTGCGTTCGCTAGCGGATTATCTCGAGCTCCACCCCGAGGCCGTGCTGCAGGGAAAGAGGTGACCGGGATGAGCCATGTCCGTCTGCCGCCCCTTTTCGCTTGCGCGATGTCCCTTGCGTTGGCGGGCTGCCTGGGGACCTCTCGCCCGTCCCGGTTCTACACGCTGGCGCCGCTCCAAATCCGTGACGGCTCGGGCTCGACTGCAACAGATGCGACGCTGGCGATCGGGCCCGTCGAGATCCCAGACTACGTCGCCCGCCAGCAGATCGTCACCCGCACCGGCACGAACGAGCTCGTCGTCGCGGAGTTCGACCGCTGGGGTTCTTCGCTCGACAGCGAAATCAGCGGCTCTCTCGTCGCGACGCTCCGCGATCGCCTCGAGTCCCAACAGATCGCGGTCGCGCCGTGGAGATCGGCCATCTTTTCCGGCGTCGGTGTCACCTACCGCGCTGCGGTCAGCATCTCGCGTTTCGACGGCATCCCCGGACAATCGGTCGTCTTGCAAGGTCGATGGGAGCTGATCGCGCAGAGCAGTGGGAAGAAAGAGTCTCTCGGCGTGAGGGAAGCCACGGTGACGGAGAAGATCGACGCCTCCGGTTATGACGCGCTGGTCGCCGCGATGCAAAGGGCGCTCGTCCGGTTCGGCCAGCAGATGGCCGACACCGTCGTCGCAGCGATGCAAATGGCGAAGGCGCCCTGCCAGACACGACGCGTACAAACAGCACACGGCATGCGCGATTCGCGATGAGCCCGACGAACATCTTCGCCCCGCTCATGTCGCGCGAGACCATCGGCGCCGGTGTCGCGAGTAACACGCTCGAGGACCTGAGCGCGTGGATTAGACGCCCTGAGCACTGACGGTCAATCCGGAGCGGGTAGAAACGCGGCGGCATAGTCGCGGGCGAACGCCGCGAATGTGCGCGGGGGTTTTCCGGTCAGATCCGCGACGACGCCGGTGATCGTCTCGGTCGGACCGCCCGCGCGCTGGTACGCCGCGATCGCGAGCAGGCTGTCGACCAGCCACGCTGGCTGCCCGGCTCGCGTCAGACGTGCGCGCGCTTCGTCAAAGGTCTCGTCGATGAAGCGCAGTGGCTTGCCAATCGCCTCGCCAAGGATGTCCGTCGCCTGCCGGTACGAGAGTGCCTCACTACCCGTGATGACGTACTTCTTCCGGGTGTGCCCCTGCCCGGTCAGGGTAACGGCGGCGACCGCGGCGATGTCGCGGGTGTCGACGAACGGAATCCTGCCGTCGCCGGAAGAGGAGTAGACGACACCTTGGTTGATGATGTCGTCGGCCTGGCTCAGGAGGTTCTGCATGAAGTGGTGCGGCCGGAGCATCGTCCACGCCAATCCGGACTCCTGCAGCTCCTTCTCGATCTGATGATGCATCCGGCCGATCACGGAATTCGAATGCTCCGACGCGCCGAATGCGGAAAGCTTCACGACATGAGCAACCCCGGCCTGGCGCGCTGCCGCAATCGCGTGTCGTTGCAAATCGGACGCGTTTTCAACGTTGCCGGTCAGCAGGAACAGTTTCGTGCAACCCGCGAACACGGAAGCCAGCGTCTCTGGCTTGGCGAGATCTCCCTGGACCCAGGTGATGCCCGGCAGTGCCTGTGCCCGGCCGGGATTGTGGACGAGCGCGCGCGCAGACACGCCCGCGCGCGAGAGCAACCGTAGGACCTCGCTCCCGATCAGGCCGGTGCCGCCAGTGACGAGAATCATGGATGGCCTCTCAAAAGACCTTTGCAATCCGCAGGAGCAAACCAAAATCCTGCTTGAACTGACCCGTCGCAGACATATCGCGGCTCAGCGACAGCAATACCTGCCAGGTGGGCACGACGAACTGCGAATAGCTGAACCGGATCTGATGCTCTTCCGTCTTGGATCCGTTCAGGACGCCGTCGAGCTTTACGGCGCCACCGAACGTCCCCGCATACCCGACCGAGAGGGATGACCGACCCGCGGTTGGCATCGCGCGCCGGACCGCTGACGTGACGTCGTATGTCAGCCACGCATATGCGCTCCAGGACGAGTCCTGGGCGAGGACTTGATGGGCCGGTCCCGCATCGGTGTTCTCGCCGTAGTACGTCCATACGCCGGAAACGTCGATGGTGAATTTTTCGAAAAGAGCCTGCGTGAAATCCACTTGGAGATCGTGCTGCCAGCGGTTCTGGCCCAGGTTCAGGGCGCTCTGCCTGTCGTAGCTCCCAATCGGGATGGACAAGAAGCTCGCTGCGGAAAGGTAGCGTCCGTGCTCAGGCTGGTTGATGAGCCAGACACCCACGGATACCGTGGGATCCCCGATCCCGGAAGCGCTTCCGGTCGGATTGCCGCCGATCCTCCCGTCGGTGAGGGCGCCGAACGGCAGGATCAGGTCCAGCACGAAGGGATGACCGAACGCCTCGTTGTAGTAGAGAAAGCGAGCGATACCGATCTCGCTGTCGAGATGGCTGTTCTTCACTCCGCCCGCGATCGTGTTGGTCAGCTCGCTGTGGGTGGCGAACTGATAGTATCCCATCAAGATGCCCGCGCCCCGAGGCGCCGGAACCCAATCGAAAGGCTGGTAGTCCACCGCCCTGCAAGGCGTCGCGCCGGCGACCATAACGACCACCCCAGCGCAAATCGCCCTCGGCACCTTGCGGAAGTCCATCATCGTCGGCCACCCTGCTCCGAGCGACTAGGTCTTGGCGCCCGACGACGCCGGCGCTTTCGTCTCGGCCTGCGGCGCAGGCGCGAGCGCGGCAGTCGTCGCCCGGGCCACCTCGCGATCGAAGTTGAAATCCGAGGGCGCCTGTCCGGTGATGAGCCGCGAGCCGCGATTGAAGGTCAGGTCCTGGATCGCCCATTTCATGAAGACGATGACGCGGCTCTGGAACTGGATGAGGTACATGATGTGGATGAGCGACCAGATGAGCCACGCGGGCAGTCCCGCCAGGTGAACCCCGAACACGTTCGCGACTGCGGCGGCCCTTCCGATCACCGCCATGGTTCCCTTGTCGAAGTACTTGAACGGCGGAAGAGGCTTCTTCCTGCGCACCCGTCGCGCGATCACCTTTCCCGCATACGTTCCTTGCTGCATCGCGACCTGCGCCACGCCCTGAAACGGCTTGCCGTCGGCGCCCGTGGCGAGATCGCCGATCACGAAGATGTCGGGATGGCCGGGCAGCGTGAGGTCTGCACTGACCTTCAACTTTCCCGTCCTGTCCGTCGCGGCGTTCGTGCGCTTCGCCAGCAGTTTCGCGAACGCGGGCACCCCCACGCCGCCGGCCCAGAGAACAGTGCGAGCTTCGACTCGCTCGGTCCCTGCTCCGTTGGGGGGCTGCAGCACGAGGCCCTGCTGGTCGATCTGCTTCACCATCACGCCCGTCTTCATCTCTACGCCCAGCCTGGAGAGCGTCTTCGCGGCCTTGCGCGAGAGGTCCTCCGGGAACGGAGGGAGCACCCGCGGGGCGCCGTCGACGAGGAGGATCCGCGCCTCCTCCGGGTGGATCGAGCGGAAGTCGTTCCTCAAGGTCTCCCGCGCGATCTCGCCGATCGCGCCGGCCAGTTCCACGCCGGTCGGCCCCGCGCCGACGATGACGAACGTCAGCCAGGCGCGCCGCCGGGCCGGATCGGAGAGGCGCTCGGCGACCTCGAAGGCGTAGAGGATCTTGTGCCGGATGGTGACCGCCTCTTCGACGCTCTTCAGGCTCGGCGCCCACTCGCGCCATTCCTCATGCCCGTAATAGGAGCTCTGCGTCCCGGCCGCGACGATCAGGGCGTCGTACGGGAACGCGGCGCCGTCGGCCAACACGACGTTCCGTGCGGCCGGATCGACGTCCACCACTTCGCCGAGCAGAACGCGGGTGTTCTTCTGGCGCCTGAAGATGCTCCGCAAGGGCGCAGCGACCTCGCCTGCGGCCAGGGACCCGGTTGCCACCTGGTAGAGCAGCGGCTGGAAGATGTGATGGTTGCGCCGATCGATGAGCGTCACGTCGACCGGCGCCGATTTCAGCGCGCGCGCCGCCCGAAGTCCGCCGAACCCGCCGCCGACGATCACGACCTGCTTCTTCATGGCGTCGCCTTCACCTTGGTGAAATCGGGCTGTCGCTTGTGGAAGAAGGCATCGAACGCTTCCTTCGCCTCCGGAGAGCGCACACGGACGGCGAATTCCTCCACCTCGGACTGGAATGCCTCGGCGAGCCGTTCCCGCCTCGTGCGCTTCAGCTGCCTCTTGGACGCGATGAGTGCGCCGAGCGGCTTTTCCGAGAGCTTCTGCGCGGCATGCATCGCCTTTTCCAGGAAGGTGTCATCGGGCACGGTGGCGGTCACCAGCCCGACCTGCTCCGCACGCGCGGCGTCGAACCGCGTTCCAAGCAGGAGCAACTCGGCGGCCGCGCGACGACCCACGAGCGCGGGAAGCCCGTAGCTCGATCCCATCTCGGGAACGAGCGCCAGATCGACGAATGGCGTGGCGAACCGGGCGCTCTCGCCTGCATAGACGAAGTCGCAATGGACGAGGATCGTCGTTCCGATTCCCACCGCGAACCCATGCACCGCGGCGACGATTGGCTTGTCGAACCCGTTCAGCGCGGCGAACAAGCGCAACTGCGGGCTGTCGCCAGGTCCGGGCGGATTCTTCACGAAATCCTCGAGATCGTTGCCGGCGGTAAACGAGTCGCCGGCGCCGTGGATCAGCACGACACTCGTTGCATCGTCCTTCCCCGCCTTCTCGAGAATCTCGGCGAGGGCCACGTACATGGCGGTGGTGATCGCGTTCTTCTTCGCAGGCCGGTTGAGCTGCACCTTCAGGACGCTTCCGGATTGCTCGGTGAGGATCTCGTTCATCGTTTGCCTCCAGCCGCCGCTTTGTCGGGGCGCCTCGTCTGCGGAATCGTCCCGCTCGCGCGGAAGCCCTCGACCTGCTTGGCGTCGAACCCGAGCTGCTCGAGAATCTCGTCGTTGTGTTCTCCGAGATCCGGACCCCGTCTTGCAGGTACTTTGGCCACGCCGTGCACCTGGATCGGACTGCCGATCGTGGAGGTCACCTTGCCGCCGGCGCCTTCGATCGGAACGACGATCTCGTTCGGTCGCAGCTGCGGATCGTTGATCACTTCCTCCGGCCCGCGCACGGGACCGAACGTGACATGGACGGCGCCGAAGACCTCGGACCAATGCGCCATCGGCTGCGCGCCGAAGACCTCGTCGAGAATGGCGGTCAGCTGGGGCATGTTCGCCGTCAGCTTCGCCGGATCGGAGAATCGCGGATCCGTCAGCAGATCGGGGCGTCCGATGGCTTTGGCCACGGCGGCGAGTTTGTCCGGCGTGACAATGAGGACGAACCAGGTGCCGTCGGCTGCCCGATACACGTTCAGCGCCGCATTTGCGGGGTTCTTGCGATCGTGCAGCCCGTAGAATTTCGCCCCGCTCAGCGCGCCCTGGATGGACACGCTCGCGGCCCAGATGCCTTCGGCGAGCAGCGAGGTGGTGACGTGGGATCCGTTACCGGTGCGCTCGCGGCGATAGAGCGCGGTCACGATCGCGGAATAGAGGCCGACGGCCGTCGCGTTGTCACCGCTGCCGGCGACCGGCCAGGTGGGCGGGGTGCCCGCATCGCGCGTCATCGACAACAGGCCGCTGCGTGCCCAGTACGACGTGATGTCGAAGCCGGGGAGCCCGGCATCTGGTCCTCTGTCGCCGAAACCCGTGACATCCGCATAGATCAGGCGCGGGTTCCACTTCGCGACGTCCTCGTATTCGAGCTTCAGCCTCTTGCGTGCGGGATGCGGTGTGTTGACGATGAGCACGTCGGCCCATTTGACGAGCTTCTCGAGGATCTGTTGGGCGGCCGGAGATTTCAGGTCGATCGCCATGCCGCGCTTGTTGCGGTTGGCGAGGTGCCAGGGATAGGGATCCTTCGCAAACGGCTGCGGCGGGATCTCTTGCCCGTGTCTCCAGAGCTCGCCGCCTGGCGGCTCCACTTTGATCACGTCAGCGCCAAAGTCGGACAAGATGACCGCGGCACTGGGACCCGCGATGAAGCTCGCGAGGTCTACCACCTTCAATCCTGAGAAAATATTGTCTGTTGTGTTTTCAGTCGCCATAAGTGTTTCCTTCTTCGTTTGACTCCGTCAGTTGTTGTATTCGAGTTCTGAGTTCCAGGTTCAGCGCGCGTGGAACTGTGCGGGACGCTTCTGCAAAAAGGCCTGCGTCCCCTCTTTCTTGTCTTCGGTTCCTGCGCAGAGTCCGAACAGCGAAGCTTCCAGCGACTGGCCTTCGGCCTGGCTCGTCTCCAGTCCCTTGTTCACCGCCTCGAGCGAGTACTTCACTGCGAGCGGAGCGTTGGAGAGAATCTGCTTCAGGATCGCTTCGGCGCGCGCGATGAGCTCGGCCGCCGGAACGACGTCGTTGACGAGGCCGATCCGATAGGCTTCCTGCGCGCTGATCATCTCTCCGGAGAGGATGAGCTGCAGGGCGCGTCCTTTCCCGATCAGCCGCGGCAGGCGCTGCGTGCCGCCGCCGCCCGGAATGATTCCCAGCTTCACTTCCGGTTGTCCGAACTTCGCGTGCTCCACGGCGATCCGGATCGTGCAGGCCATCGCCGTTTCGCAGCCGCCGCCGAGCGCAAAGCCGTTGACGGCCGCAATCACCGGCTTCCCGAGGTTCTCGACGAAGTTGAGGACCTGTTGTCCGAACGCGCTGGACGCTTCCGCTTCCACCCCAGTGAGGCGGCCGAGCTCGCTGATGTCGGCTCCGGCGATGAATGCCTTGTCGCCTGCTCCGGTCAGGATGACGCCGCGGACCTCCGCGTCTTCCCGCGCGTGCTCGAACGCTGCTCGCAAGTCCTCCCACGTCCTCTGACTCAGGGCATTCAGCACCTTGGGTCGGTTGACGGTGACATAGGCGATGGCGCCCTTCTTTTCGTACGTCACGTTCTCGAAGATTGGTGCTGTTCCTGGTGAGCTCATATGTCTCTCTTTGATTTCGTTGTTTGCGAGTAATGGAATCGGTCAGACGTGCGCGCGTTAAACGAAGGCGCTCAACCCAGTGATCGCTTTGCCCACGATCAGGGTCTGCATCTGGTACGTACCTTCGTACGAGTACAGCGCCTCGGCATCCGCGAAATAGCGCGCGACCTGATAGTCGAGCGTGATGCCGTTGCCGCCCAACAGCTCCCGGGCCCAGGCGACGGTCTCCCGCGTCTTGGCCGTGCAGAACGCCTTGGCAAGCGCCGCGTGCGCGTCCGTCATCTCGCCTTCGGCCTCGAGCTGGGCCAGGCGAACCACCATGCACTGGCTAGCCGTGATGTTGCCCAGCATCTTCGCGAGAAGCTCTTGGACGAGCTGGAACGACGCGATCGGCTTTCCGAACTGCAACCGCTCCTGGGCGTACTTGAGCGCATGCTCGTAGGCGCCCATCTGGCATCCCGTCGCCTCCCATGCGACGAGATAGCGAGTTCCGCGCAACACTCGCGCCGTGTCCCGGAACGACGAATCGGCTTGCAGGCGGTTGGCCTCGGGCACGCGGCAGTCCTTCAGCGTGATCTGGCCGTTCTGGACCACCTTGAGGGCGATCTTGTTCTGGATCTTCTCGACGCTGAACCCAGGCGTGCTCTTGTTCTCGACGATGAAGGCCTTGACCTGGTTGTCGGCGACGTCGCGCGCCCAGATGACCGAGATGTCGCACCACGGCGCGTTGCCGATCCATCGCTTCTGGCCGTTGAGGATCCACGTGTCGCCCTCGCGCTTCGCGGTCGTCGTCATGCCGCCGGCAGTTCCCGAGCCCACCAGCGGCTCGGTCAGGCCGAAGCAACCGATCTTCTCCATGCGGGCCATCGCCGGCAGCCACTTTTTCTTCTGCTCCTCCGATCCGCCGAGATAGATGGATCCCATGGCAAGGCCGCTGTGGACGCCGAAGAAGGTCGCGATCGACGAGTCGGTCCGTGACATCTCCATCGCGACCAGGCCGACCAGCAGCTGGCTTCCACCTCTGCACCCGTAACCCTCCATACCGAGGCCGCCGAGGTTCAGCTCCTTGAACGACGGGAGCAACTCGAACGGAAACGCGTCCTCGGCCCAGTACTTGTTGATGATCGGAGCGACCTTCGTCTCCATGTAGGCGCGCACTTGCCTCACGATCGACAGCTCGTCGACGGGCAACGTCTCGACGAGTCGGTAGAAATCGCTGTCAGGCGGTGGTAGCGGTTTGGGCTGTTTGATATTTGCGGCGGTCATTTCACTTTTCCTTTGTGTTCATTTCTGCGTAAGCGATACCGGTGAGATTTCCCTGAGCGGCAAGCAACACTTTCTGGTTCGATCCGTCGACGTTGGCGCTGTAGACCGAGCCCCCTAAATCGGTGATGAACATGCGGCCGCCCTTGTGGTCCAAGGCCAGGCCGATTCCCTCCATCAGGTGAGAGAAGATGATTTCGGGCGCTTTGCGCTTGCCCGATGGCGAATCGAGCGGCGCGCGGTTCACCGTGTTGCCGCGCGGGGGGTCTCCCCGATCCGTCCAGTACAGCGTGCGAGTTGCCGGATCGATCTCGAGGTCGATCGGTTCGGGCAACTTGTCGTACACCAGCTCGACGTCCCGGCGGTTGACTGGAGTCTGACCGGGCGGAATCTCCACGCTCGCACGGAAGATCCGGCCCTTGTCGGCGTTGTCCGGGCCCTTCTGCGTCCAGTAGACCTTCCCGCCGTCCACGTCCACGGCGATTCCCACGCACCACTTCGTCGCGTCCGGTCCGGGCCGCGGGTCGCCCT
>Ga0070708_100000326_pt1 | contig 35774 bp, 22 predicted proteins | sample KBSK5503metaG_FD_65469 | JGI IMG/M metagenome (GOLD analysis project Ga0070708, IMG submission 65469) | Corn, switchgrass and miscanthus rhizosphere microbial communities from Kellogg Biological Station, Michigan, USA - KBS K5-50-3 metaG | ecosystem: Host-associated > Plants > Roots >... | reverse complement strand
GGAAGGCTTGCGACGCCGTACACCAAGCGACAAGGGCTCTTGTCTTTTCCGAAGACGTCTTGCAGCAACTCCGAAGCGGCGTCAGCGACTTTCGGCTGATCGCGGACATCTCCCGAAGTGACCACCGACACGCCGAGCCGGACGATCCGCGTCACTTTGTCGAGCGATCCCAAGTGCTGCCGCGCGACAGCGAGGACGTTGAGTGACGCGAGGCGAGCCGCCTTGCATCCCGCTTCCACATCGAGCTCCGCGCCGACGCGCCCAATGAATTTCGCCCCGTGGCCTTCCGTGGGAAGCATCCCGCTCAGAAAAAGCAGATTGCCCGTCTGCACGGCTTCCACATAGGCGCCGAACGGCTCAGGCGGCACCGGGAGCTTAATGCCAAGTTCTTGCAACCGCTGCTCGGCGCTGGCCGGCCGAGAGCCTTCGCGCCTTACCATTTGCTCTTTCGAATTTGTATTCATTTATCTCTCCCATTGTATCTAAATCGATACCACACAGATGCAAGTACACCACAAGCGTAAAGGCGAATCTATTGGACGATAGTATCGGTCGCTACCTTGGTGTCAGTTTCGCTGGTAATGGCCGAGGCGCTGCAGTATAAGTCCGTGCGAGCAAGATTCGTAAAAGGAACCCCTGGCGTCTCCATTATGAGGTAATCGTTAACGAAGATCGCGTTAGCAGCTTTCGAAACCGATCAAGCGAAATTTTTTGTGTGGGGCAAAATCTAATGAATGATGAACTCGAAGGGCGCGGAATCATTTCTATACTAAGCCGTCATTCGGTTGCGGAAACTGCGGCGCGCATCGGTGCTGCGCTCCAGGCAAATGGGATCACCGTCTTCGCCGTTATTGATCAAAGTGAGGAAGCGGAGAAGGTGGGCCTCACTTTGCGACCCACACAATTGATCATCTTCGGCGATCCGAAAACTGGCACTCCATTGATGAATGCCTCGCCGTCCCTGGCAATTGATCTGCCGCTGAAGGCATTGATCTGGGAAGATGCTGGTGGGAAAGTGCAGGTCAGTTACAACAGCCCCAAGTACCTACAACGTCGGCACGCTTTAGCGCTAGAGCCCTTCGCGGCAGTAGGGGCGTTACTGTCAAAGGCTATCGAATGATTTTACCCAACCCTGGATACCAAGCGGTGATCGAGCGGATATTTATAAACTCATCAAGAATCTACAAAGTCTTGGACTCCATACAAAGTTTTGTTCTCACAAACTCACAGAACTTTTCCCCGAGCTTTTAAGTATTAGACCAGCAGTCTTCCCTGAACACTTACCGCACAACTTTATTCCGAAGTATTGGAATACCTACCGGATTTGTGATGAAGGAGCACCACTATGAAGCAGAAACTATTTGTCGTTGCTACATTGATTATTCTGCAAGCATCGACCTCAATCAACGCGCAACAATTAAACGCGCCGCAGCGTTCGTACCAGCAAGCCCGGCGTGTGCTCGACGATGCGATCGAAGCCCACGGCGGACTCGAAGCCTTACGCGCAATCAAAGACTTTACCCTTAAAGAGAAAGGCAAGGTTCATGCGCGCTTTCAAAGCCCCGCCGCAGAACCACCGTTCGCTACCGGAACCTCTGAAGAAACCCTCATCGTCGATACTGATCGTGGATTTGTCTTTGATGATCTGAAGGCCGTCAACACGGGTTTCAACAACTGGACCAAGACTGTCATCAAAGGCACAGAAGGCCAAACCTTTGACATGTGGTCTAAAACGGCAACTCCGATAGTAAACCCATCGGTAAACAACTTTCGTGGACAGATTCGCCGGCTTCCCCCATTCGTATTGCTCGAGGCATTGGACCGCGCGTCAACTCTTCGTTGGTTAGGTGAAGATGAAATCGGAGGCAGGCAGCAAAAAGTAATCAGCGTTATCCGGCCGGACAATCAACTGTTGACTCTTTCTTTCGATGCCGAGACCAATTTGCTAACCAAGTATGGCTACCTTTACGCCGACCCGGCGGCCGGCGACTCTGAGATAGCACAAACGTATTCAGGCTATCGCACGGTCGGCAAGTTGAAGCTGCCCAGCGGACGTGTTTTGTATAACTCCGGCGGCATCATTCAGGAAATGGAGTATACGGATCTGCAAATCAACACGCGACCCGGGGATAATGTATTTCAAGGCCCCAACGGTTTTGAAAAACTCGCCGCGCCGCCGGCAACGCCGCCACCACCGGCAGTGAGTAAGATCGCCGAGGATGTCTACATACTGGAAGGATTGGCAGGAGGCACACACAACGTCCTGTTCGTAGCCTTCAACGATCATGTACTGGTGGTAGAGGCTCCGGAACAAACTATATACAACAATAACTCGGTCCAGGCGCTGGCCAGGATCAAGGAAACGGTGCCAGGTAAACCGATCAAGTATCTGATCCTGACGCATCATCATTCTGATCATGCGGGCGGGTTTCGCGAGTACGTTGCAGAGGGAGCAACGATTGTTACCACTGCGGAAACGAAAAGCTTTCTTGAAAAAGCCGCGGCCGCCGAATCTTCGCTGTTGCCGAAGTTGTCCCCGAGTCACAAGTTGACTATTGAGACAGTCGAAAACAAGAAGCGAGTTTTTCAGGACGACAAACACGTCGTGGAGTTGTACGACATCGGACCGAATCCTCATGCAAATGAAATTTTGGTGGTGTACCTGCCCAAGGAGAAGATTTTGTTTCAGGCTGACATGCTAAACGCGGCTGCCAACGGAACAATTCCAATTGCGCAAGACCCAACGATTAGTTTTAGTGAGAAGCTGCAACAGTTGGGATTGAACGTGGAAAAGATCTACGCCGTGCACGGCCGTTGTACGACACCCGAAGAATTACGAACGTCGATCGAGAAGCGCCGTGCTTCGGATCTGAAGTAGTAATGTCGGTTGGCGAATGCTCAATTCGACAGTAACGTCGCGGAAAATATCACGACCAGCACCAGCGCGAAGGCGCCGGCGAGCGCTCGTCCCCAATGTCGCGAGTGCTGGTTTTTGTCTCTCTCATGGCCCACGGCTTGATCGTTCAGCCAGACCATATGCGTGTAGGCCTGCATCTCATCGAGTCGCGCATGTACTGGAACATGGAATCGATTGTGGAAGGGATTGTGATAAGGATCGTGGATTTGTCGTGTCAGCTTCATAGTCTGTTGCTCCTCGCTACCGTTCGCTGAAGAACTCAGCGCCGCGTTGCAGCCACGAGGAGCAACGACCGTGCCGAACCTTGATCTAACAAAAACTTCTCAGGGTTTTAGGGCGGTAAACTGGCATTAAAGAGAAGGTAGTACGCATTTACGGCGGCCAGTACACCAACTCGGGCAGTTGCAGTCATACACCCAATGCGAGGTAGTGCCCGAACTTGACGAAACTGTAGGGGCGCCCCTCTGTGGGCGCCCCTTTCCGCGCGACTTTTCTTGTGGTAATGACTACCCTGACTACTCCTTTTTATGCCAAACATAATCCTCCTCATGGGCGACGCAACCAGATCTTTGATGATTGGCATCCGCGGCTCTTGTCAGTACCGCCTGCGGGTAGCGAGTGGGTAGTTCTTTCATTTCCTCAGCCGGCGAGCGGCTTGGACCCCTTGCACTTTTAGCCCGTACTCGAGCGACGCATACCAACTGCCGCGTCCCTGCGGCGTCAGGTCCAACACATTCCAAATCGGATTCAGCTCATCAATGCCGCGCTCTTTGAGGTCGTCGGCCAACCAAACGCTTTTCTGGCTTCCCGTGCTCTTACTGAACCCGTTAACGCTCTTGAATCTGTGTAATCTGCTTAATCGGTGGATTTGCACGCGGTCGCTACGCTGGGCACTCTCACCTCAATGCTTTTCCAGAGGGATAGGAGGAAACAGCTTTCATCGTGCGCGGGCTCGCGCCAGTCCAACGCTTGAAGGCCCGCGAGAACGCGGCGGGATCTGAGAACCCCAGTAGGTAAGAGGTCTCGTTCACTGAGACATTTTTTCCGTTCAAGTATTCATTCGCCAGCTTGTGCCGCAACTCGTCCAATACTTGCTCGAACGTGACGCCCTCCGCTTTTAGTTTTCGAAAGAGCGTCTGACGGCTGAGTGCAAGTTTGCGTGCGATCGTTTCCATATCTGCCTCGCCAGTATGCAGGATCGGAATCAATAAGCTCTCGACGTGACCGCGCATAGATTTTGAGTCTTCCAGTTTCTCGAGCAGGGCTTCCGCACGTTCCGTCAACAGACTGGAAACATACTGGTTGGGTTGCGGCAGCCGAACGGAAAGCAACTCTTCACCGAACAGGATCGCGTTCATGCTGCTGCCGAACACCAGCGGGACGCCAAAGATTCGATCGTATTCTTCGCGGTAGCTCGGCTCGGCATGTGTGAAGCGAATTGCTTCGGGTGAGGGGCACAGGGTAACACCACCCGTGGCCGCGGCCACCTTCCGTCCGTCACAAACGCATCGCGCGAAAGCGGATTCCGTGAGCAGCGGGTTGTCGGCGAAGAGCGTGCTGGTAAACCTCAACCAAACCTTGCCATCTTCCGGCACAAATTCGAGACGATGCGCAGTCTCGCCGTCACCGCCATCGATCGCGAGACGTGCATAACGGTTCGCCTGGCAGAGCCCCTCCTCTGCGGTTGCGGCGTGACCGACCGAGCCCAGGATTGATATGTCCGACAAGCTGACCCCCGCCCCAAACAGCAATGCGAGCGCCGGTTCGTCGCACAATTTGATGCCGGCTTTCATCAACGCGAGGTAAGTCGCCAAAGGAAGACGGTTGTCCCGTTCCGTAAGGTCCTCGGGACGCAGGCGCGACTGCTCGATCAATCTCTGGCGATCCGCTCCCCGCGCGACGGCGAACTGCAGAAATGCTTCGGCAAAGCCGTTTGCTATTGTCGGTTCAGGCATCTGTTTGCCCCCTGCAACTTGCGGTTATGCTTTTGATACGTCAGGTTATGTTCATTGGTTTCGGTCCTCGATATTTTGACGGCGTTTTCTCGTATCAACTTAATAAGAATAGGGAGGAACGACTATGAGCAAATCTGAAATGACGGCAGGCTTTAGAGAAGAGTCGCCGGTGCTGCAGGCCAGGATTGCCGGCGCTTGTTGGTTGCTCTGCATCGTATCGGGCCTCGCGAGCTTCATGGCTGCTCCACTAATCGTGGCAAACGACGCGGCGGCTACGTCGGCCAACATTCTTGCAAACGAATCATTGTACCGTCTCGGATTTGCGTTCGATCTCATTAGTGGCGCGTCGTATTTGGGGACAACAGTCTTCCTCTATTACGTGCTGAAACCCGTCGGCAGAAGTCTGTCACTGCTTGCGGCGTTCTTCGGCCTGGCAGGCGTCGCGATCGGAGGCATCGCGTGGTTCAGTCGTCTCGCACTTTTGGTTCTATTGCATGGTGATCAGTACCTCAGTGCATTCACCACGAGTCAGTTACAAGCGATGGCGCTGACCGCGCTCAAGCTTCAGCTGCAGGTCTTTAGCATCGGCCTGGTATTTTTCGGAGTTCAGTGCATCTCGATCGGATACCTGGTTGCGCGATCGACGTTCCTGCCGCGCATACTGGGCATACTCTTGGGTATAGGCGGCACCAGTTACGTGATCGCCTCTTTTGTTAGCTTCCTGATACCGTCCTTCGGAGCTCATCTAATATCCTTCATCCTGCCCGTAGCGCTTATCGGCGAAGGAGCGCTGACGCTCTGGTTGCTCGTGAAGGGCGTAAACATCCAACGATGGAAGGACCAGGCCAAGGCAGCGGAGGGGACCCGCACATGAAAGCTGCTATTGATACGAGTTACGGCCCGCCGGACGTTGTGCGAAAGTTACCCGCGGTTGTTGAGAGTGGCGGGGGTGGAGGATTTGTTTTAAGGTGCCTTCTTATCTCTGGCGCCCAACCACAGCAAGCCATCGATTATCAGTCGATCCTGAATTGTGTTGTTGAAGGTATACGACAACGTCTTGTTGGTAGTGTCATACTTGTGCTCATAGTCAATATCATTGTGGCCCATGTTGAGATAGAGCATCTTGTAGTTCTTGTTGGTCCAGACCACGGGATAGTACCCGCTGTGCCAGATCTCGTTCTGTTTTGGCCCGGTGCCCAGCGGAAAGCTGGTTGAGTCTATGGAGAGCAGAATGTCTATGTCAGGATTCTGTCGCAGATCTTTCTCCCAGCGGTACCACTCGTTTGGCGAAGACTTGAAAGTCTCAGGCAGATGGTGAGTCGCCGGATGCCTGCGGTCTTCGACTAGTAGAATCGCCGACGTAGGTCTCCACGTGTTGCTGACGTATGAGCCTGACCCGAGAAAGGTGTTGTGGTACCAGTCCCAGTCGGCCGGATAGGCTGAAGGTGTCGATGTTGTTAGTGCAAAGGCGGCAAAGTGAAAGCCCATCCAGGCTCCGCCATGCTCCATATACGCCTTAAACGCAGCTCGCTGTGCCGGATCTTCGGGACGAGAATCCAGAAAAACAACCACCTGATATTTGGCAAGAAAGTCTGAATTCAGATTCTGCCAATTGGATGTGGTGTCATAGCTGAAATTGTATTTCGCAGCCATTTCAGGAAACCATCGGTTGGCTTCATTTACAAAGCTGATATGCGCCTGATCCTGTTTGCCGGTAAAGAACGCTATGACTCTGAACTTCGGGTTGCGGTTATTCGCGTTAAGCGCTGAACACCCACAGATGAGCACTGCAATGCTCAATGCCCTGATGGCAAACACCGTGAAGGTCCTATTCATGAGTACGACCTTCGCACCCCGCTCGGCGAGCAGGAGTGCAGTCGCCTCGCCTATTCCGCTGCTTGCCCCCGCGATAGCGACGACCTTGCCTTCGATTCCTGACATAAAGGTTCTCCTTCCAGTTACTGGGATCTGGAATCTGCTAGTTCGTTCATAAGGCGACAGCGTAAGGTTTTTGTCGGGAACAGGCCAATGTTCAGCGACGCTTTGCACAAAAGTCGTGACTACCGCCGAGTGGAGCGCGATCAATACAGTACCGCGAGCGAAGCGACCGGATGTTGCGCTTCAACTAACGAATTGACTGGTTGCCAATTATGAGAATCACATCGGAAGTCGCGTGTAACATCCGGTCGCTTCGCTCGCGGTACTGTACAGACCATCGCATCTTTTTGTGCAAGGCCGTTCAGCGACATTCGCTCAAACTTCCAGAGGCTCACGTTTATTGCTGAAGGTCATCTTAGAGAATTTGTGCAGCTTTCTTTGTAGCGGCGAGCATGAGACTCCACGGCGCAGGGCCGTGGCATCTTAGAGAGTTATGCGGCTTTCTTTGTAGCGGCGAGTGTGAGACTCCACAGCGCAAGGCCGTGGCTGTTAGCGGCTTAAACACCTTGGCGGTGGGCGGTGTCGCGGTAGGATTGTCGTGGAGGTTTTCGCGAGGGTCAAAGATTTCTAGATTTCCTGACCTTCCTTAGGTCGCCCGCCTACCATCTTAGCCTCCTAACACTTTCGAGGTTATGGATAAGTGAGAGAGCAAGACCCAATCCAAGCTGTGTCTCACCCCAAAGCTGGTATGGCATTTTCTGGGACCGATTCAAGGTGTTCTTCCGGAATCAGTTCCTCTGCGGCGTCAATTCTGAGCCATGCAAATGCCGCAACCGCCAGCATGCACGCAACTGGGATTAAGGCCAAACCATAGCTACCGAACCATGCCACGAAGTAACCAAACGAAACTGAAAACAGAAACCCACCGGCCTGGCACATCGTGTTGAATGTTCCCATGATCCCGCCAACATACTTCCGGCCGATATCCAAAGCGACTGTTAGAATCACTGTCTGCTGGAAGGTGATGCCCGCATAGACCAGCCCCAGAAAGAGTAACGTTGCAAATTTATTCGTGGTCAGAATCGTCGCGATGGTGAAGAGGGCTGCGACCGAAAGGCCAGTGAGACCCACGCCGCGACGTCCCCACTTGAGTCCAAATCGTCTGACCAACGCGTCACTCACAAAACCTCCGCAAACATTCCCGCACGCGCCGAGCAGCCCGGGAGCTGTAGAGAGAAGTAGATCGGCTTCGCTGAAACCGCGTCCTTTGACTAGAAACGTGTGCAACCAGGAGATAAAAAAGTAGAGGCCGAAGACGTAGCAAAAACCCACAACCAGGATGGCCCGTAGATTGGCGCTACGCAGCGCAAGGCCCCAGGGCAAGTGCTGGTTATTCAAAAACGACTGGCTGCCGATCTCCTTGATCTCCGCCTGCGTCACACTTGGGTTGTCCGCTGGCGTGTCCCGATACCACCGATACCACGCGATACACCAGACGACCCCCATGACACCCAGCACGTAGAACGATGTGCGCCAGCCGTAACGAAGTTGGATCGGCACTATTACTAAAGGGGCGAGAGCGCCACCAGCTTGCATGGACATGAGGACGAAACCCATGGCGCGCGCTCGTTCGATAGTCGGAAACCAGCGCGACAGACTAATCCCGATGTTGGGTAACGCGCCTGCCTCGCCTGCGCCAAAACAGAAGCGCGTCAACAACAACACGTAATAATTCGAGGTCATCCCGGTGAACGCGGTGAATGCTGACCACCACAACACAACGCGCGTCAGAACACGGCGCGCACCGATGCGGTCGCCCATCCGTCCAGTGGGAATCTCGAAGATGCCATACGAAAGAGTGAAGACACCTACGACCCAGCCCCACGCTTCAGGACCTATGTGCAAACTATCCTGAATGCGTGGTCCAGCCACAGAGATTGCGACACGATCAAGGTAAGTGATCGCGGCGAGCAGACATAAGAAACCAAGAACTCTGTGACGATATTTCATGGGGGAAGTGGTCTTTGGTCTTGGGCCTTTGGTCTTTGGGTTTGGTCCTAAGTTAGTGCAGTCTGGTGGTCGTCCAAGTTCAACTCCACCGTTAAACCTCATCGCTAAGAGACGCGTGCTTGGCGAGATGACCGCAGATGCTCTACGAAGGCATCAACCCCCACCTCTGCACCATAGATGACAATCGAGAGTTGAAAATCACCGAGACTCACCTGTTGGCGCCTTTTGAATTCTTCCTGATTGTCGAGTTCACTCTCCATCATGACCGGGCACGAATCTCTTGGTGTCCTGCGATTTTTATCTGCTCTCGATCATTAGATCATTCTCGGTAATCTGTCGACCTTTCTTTCTACTGAACGAAAGCGATGACAAGTCAGCACGCTGCAAAAGTTACTTACTCACCGCTGGAACGCGCCGCTTCACCTCTTCCGCCCAATTGAATATCGCTTGAAGCTGGACCGTCGGAGGCTGCTTGAAACTTTCTTCAAGCATAAGAAAGCGGCCATCCGCCGCCACATCGTAGGAAACACCCGGAACGTTCAGATATGGACCTTCAAAAAGCATATGCGGAGTGCCAGCTTTGAATTGGGGGTCAGTTGTGACGTCGGCCGCCATCCACTTTGGTCCATTGCGATAAACCAGCTCACGTCCATCCTTGGACCATAGCGGCTCTTCGCCACCTTCGGATGAAATCTGCCACTTAGCTCCTTCGCCCGAAGCCGGTCTGACATAAATCTCGTACTGCCCCGACTCGTCAGAGGTGTATGCGACATACTTCCCATCGCGTGAAAAGGCCGCTAACAACTCGCGGAACGGCGTCACCAGCCATGGCCGCGGGGGCTGGTCGCCACTTTTCATCCACAGGTCGAGACTCGTCTCGGGTGTGTTTCGCATGAACACAAGGGTTTTCCCATCAGGTGACCACGATTGAATTTCTCCGGTCGCCCGGCTCATGAACATCGATTCGGAACCGGAATCAATCGCTTTCGAGATGACGTCGAAGCCGCCAGCCTTGCGTCGCCAGAACGTGACCTGTTTCCCATCGGGCGTCCAGCGGGGGCATCCATTCTCTCCGTCATTGGTAAATCGGATCAGACCGCCGCGGGCAAACTCAAAGAGGTAGATATCGCGGGTAGCCTCGGACAGTTCCAGGGCGACGCGCTGACCATCGGGTGAAAGAGATAAATTCTGGTATGCGCGCGCAGGTGCTGCGATTGGAGTGGTGGCGCCAGTGCGGTCAGCCCATACCAGTTTGCCGATCCACGCGGGACCGCCGGAGACATAGACCAGTGCGCCATCGTGTGCGAGCGTGTACTGAACCGATCCCCACTCTTCACTGCGAACATTCTCGATAAGCGCGACTCCCGGACCGGTCACCGTCGCTGTGCGGACGTCAAATGGAGCGGCGATCAATGTGGCGGCGCGCGCGTAAACGAGATACCCCGTCGAGAGATAATGGGCATTAACGCCACCGTCCACCACAATGCGGAGCTTGCCAGTCTTCACTGAAAGTACCCCGATGCGATAGTTGTCCGGATTATTAGTCCTCCAGACGGTAACGAGTGCCGTATCGCCGTCTGGCAGAAATTCGGGATTGCTGAATCCCCAGTCTCCCTGATTAAGCTCGCCGAGCGTGGCAACTGTTTTCGGTTCTCCGCCGGCCGCGGAGATGCGAACGAGCCTAGTCCCTTCCCCATCGGCGAAGAGAATCGTGTCATCCGGTCCCCACGCGCCGCCATGCGAGGTCCTCGACTCGCTTAACGTGACTGGCTGCCCGCCTTGCAACGAGACTTTCTGCAGGGTGTTCGCGGCGAAAAAAGCGATCCAACGGCCATCGGGTGAGAAGAATGGAGCATAAGCGCCTTCGGTCCCCGGAATCGGACGGCCATCGAACGAGTCGAGAGGCCGTGCGAAGAGTTGTGACTTCCCGTTCTGCTCGCCTGCGTAGACAAGGAGTGAGCCGTCAGGTGAGAGCGCGATAGCCGTTCGGCCGACGCCTAACGGGCAATATTTTCCCAGAGCGAGTGGTGTCGCAAGCGAAATAGTCGCACGGCTCACTGCCGCAGGAACGCCCGGTCCTGCCCGCGAACGACCGAGAAGGAATGCTCCCACAGCAAGAATGAGTACGGCGAGCAGGGCGCCCGCAACTGCAAGCTGGCGTCCTCGCCTGAGCCGGGGCAACACCACTGCCGTATCAACCTGTGCAGCAGGCCGAGAGTCGGACGGGGTCGATAAGGATTCAATCGCGAAGCCGAGATCGCTCGCCGTTTGGAATCTTCGCTCTGGTTTCTTCTCCAAACAACGCCGCACGATTCTTTCGATCGACACCGGAATCTTCGTACCTGCCTCACTCAATTCCGTGGGGTCTTCCTTTAGAATCGCCGTCATTGTTTCGGCCATCGTCTCGCGCCTGAAAGCGCGTTGACCGCTGAGCATCTCGTACAGAATTGAGCCGAACGAGAAGATGTCTGAACGATGGTCGGCATCATGGCCGCGCACCTGTTCCGGCGACATGTAACCGGCGGTTCCCATTACAGTGCCTGGATCTGTGATCTGTTTTTGCGTTTCGATCTCGGAACTAACGAAGTCGTTTTGCTGCGGCTTGAGTTTGGCTAGTCCGAAGTCGAGAATCTTGACGCGGCCATCGTGAGTGACGAACAAGTTTTCCGGTTTGAGGTCACGATGCACGATGGTTTTCTCGTGTGCGGCGGCTAGACCCAACGCGACCTGTTGTGCGTAGTCAAGCGCTTTGCGGGTAGGAAGTGGCCCATCATCAAGTAGTTCTCGGAGCTCCTCACCCTCGAGCAGTTCGGCGACGATGAAAGGTGTACCCTCGTGGGTGCCGATGTCGTAGATGGTCAGTATGTTTGGATGATTTAGTGCGGAGGTAGCTCGTGCCTCCTGCTCGAAGCGCCGCAACCGTTCAGTGTCCCGAGCGAAGGCGGCGGGCAGGAGTTTTATCGCGACCTCGCGATTCAAACGGGAATCACGCGCCCGGTAGACTTCGCCCATCCCGCCTGCGCCGATCTTGCAGACAATGGTGTAATGAGCGAGCTTTGTGCTGGGGGATATGTTTTCGCTCACTGCGTTCTATTAGACTCTACTGCGGTAGACCGACACGTCGCACCATTTCTTTGAACCTGGGATCTACTCGCAGGCTTCCGTACATGTTGTCGTCGACATTCATCATGACGAGCCAACTGCACCTCTCAGCGTAAGCCTTTTCCAGCCATTTGAACGCTTCGTCAAAGTTACCCAGGTCGCCGTATAGCTGAGCAAAATAATTGGCCGGGACGTAACGACGCGTGCTCAGCTCCAGCATTTGCTTCAGCAGAGCTTCGGCCTCTTTCTTACGTCCGCTTCTTGCATAGCAACCGGCGAGCCGTGAAGTAGCGTCCACTGTTTCGGGACTGAGCCTTATTGCCTCCTGATACATCCTTACCGCTTCGTCGTACTTGCCCAACTCTGTATAGCAGATACCAAGATTGATGTAGTCGTAGAAGAAGTTCCGATCCAGCTCCAGGTTTTTTTGGGACTGTGCGATGGCCGCTTCGTACTCGCGACCCTGGATCAGCTCTCGGGAAGCGACTCCATTGACAATCAGCGAGAGAGGATCGAGCTCCTGCGCTATCCTGGCTTCTTTCTTTGCTTCATCATGACGACGCAGGCCATTCAACAAGATCGAGTACCAGTAATGCCCAATCGCATATTTTGGGTTCAACTCGATTGCCCGTTTGAATTCCTTCTCCGATTCTGACCAATTCCAGTCGTTGAATTGAAGAACGTAAGCAATAGAGGCGTGAGCTTCTGCAAGACTGTCATCAAGTTGCAATGCTTTCTTTGCAGCATCTCGCGCTCGGCCAAAACCTGTTGTCGCGTCGATATGGCCGTAGACAACAAGCAACGAATGGCAGTCGGCGATTCCGGTATAGGCAAGTGCAAAACTTGGATCTTTTTCTACGGCTTGATTGAAGTATTCAATGCCTTTTCTCAATCCGTCTTCGGTGCGCTTGCCCCAGTAGAAGCGACCTTTCCAGTAGAGCTGATAAGCTTCATTACTTTCCGTGTAGTGTTTAGTTATAGCCTTCTCATTACTCGATACCTGCAATCGAAGCTTGTCTACAATTTCGGCGGCCATCTCTCGCTGTGTGGCCATCAACTCGGACGCTTTGCGATCATAGCGCTCGCCCCAGAGCAGTTTGTTATAACGCACGTCAACCAATTCCGACGTGATATTCAGATTGTCGCCACGCTGCGTGATCCGGCCTGAGAGCACAGCATTCACACCAAGTTCCTTACCCACCTTGAATGGATCAGCTTCTTTTCCTTTGTAGTGGAAAACTACACTGCGCGGACTTACTTTCAGATTAGATAATTGCGACAGACGATAGATGAGGCTCTCGGTCAAACCGTCGGCAAGATACTCCGTGTCCGGGTCACTGCTACTGTTGTCGAATGGCAGTACGGCAATCGACTCTATCGCCACCTCGCTAGTGCGCCCGTGTAGGTAGTAAGCGAAAAACCCACCGCCTCCGATCAGAATCACCAGGGCAAGTGTTACTACGAGTTTGTTCCCCCTAAGTCCCTGCACTACGTATTCAGCACTCGAAACAGTTGGTGGTATTAATCCGGATCGAGCAGCTGTTTGAGGTGTTGAGTCACTGTGGGTGACGAGGCTCCTTACACTACTCGTTGGCGGTGGTGCAGTCGTGTCGTAGTCGGAGCCGGCATCCAACTCACGTCGCAATTCCTTCAACTCGATCGCAACTTCCTTGATTGACTGATAACGCTCGTCCTTGTCCTTCGCCAGACAACGACGAATGATCCGCTGCAACTCCGCAGGGGCTGCAGGATTCAGATCTTTAATTTGTGGCGCGGGTTCATAGATCAAACTGTGTAACGACTTGACTATCGAATCACCCTCAAATGGCTTCTTTCTGGTTGCTGCTTCAAACAGGATGCAGCCAAACGAGAAGATGTCCGAGCGCTGATCAATCTCCGTTATCTTGCCCTGCGCCTGTTCAGGAGACATGTACCCAACCGTGCCCATGATCACGCCGGGCGTTGAGTGTTGTTGCATGATCGCGGTGGCCACGTCTTCGCGGTCTCCTGCGGTCGCCTCTGTCAAATGTGGTTCAATAAGTTTCGCCAAACCGAAATCCAGAATCTTCGCGTGCCCATCACGAGTAATCATGATGTTGTCCGGCTTCAGATCACGATGAACGATTCCTGACGCATGCGCTTTCGCCAGACCTTCGGCTACGTGTTGCAGGCGTCGCAACAACTTCCGCAACTCAGTAGGTTCGCCGTGAATCTGGTAGCGCAGCGTAACGCCCTCGATATATTCCATGGCAATGTATTGCGTGCCATCGTGTTCACCGATTTCGAATATCTGCGCGATGTTGGGATGACTGAGCGACGCGGCTGATTTTGCTTCCCGAATGAAGCGTTCCATCCGATCACGATTCGCAGCTACCTCAGCCGGCAGAATCTTCAGCGCCACCTTGCGATCGAGCTTCGTGTCTTGAGCGAGATAAACCTCGCCCATACCACCAGCACCGAGCTTGGAGACGATGCGGTAATGCGAAAGAGTTGAGTTGGGCGGTAAATCTTTCATCTTATTCGAATTGACTCATCCACACATTACTTTTACCCAGGAATCCTTCTATTTTGTGCTCGCCGGGGCTTGAACCCGGTGAGCGTCTTTCAAACTTCATCGCTTCACTTCAGCGGCCCAGTTGATTACCACCGTAAGCGGCGCGGCAGCCTCAGTATCTACAATAGTGCTCAACAGAAACTTCTGCCCGTCCTTCGTCACGACATAGTAAGGAGTGATGAGATTGCCGCCCGGTCGGAACTCAAAAAGCGGGACGGGCGCGCTCGCCTCGAAACCAGTTCCGCTCTTCACAGTAATTGCCATCAATTTCCCGTCCGGCGCGTGATAGAACAATTCATTGCCTGCCCAGCGTGGTCCGATTCCTCCGGCTGTCGAGATCTGACGTTTGCCGCCGCCTGCTGGGAAGCTTTGAACGTAGACCTCATAGCGACCCGATTCATCCGATGTATAAGCTACCCACTGTCCATCGGGAGAGAGTACTGCCGCTGCTTCGTTCGCGTCAGTCTGAAGAAGTGGAAAGGGCTTCTGATCGTTGCCCTGACTTCCAACAGGCAAAACCCAGATGTCGAATTTCGTCTTCGGGTTAACTTCACGATAAAGGATGTAGCGGCCATCGCGTGACCAGTCAGTTGGGAATTTGTAATAGTCTGACTTGAGCAATAGTGACTCTTGCCCAGCGCCGCTAGCAGCCTTTTGGTAGAGTTGATAGGTCCCTTCCAGGTTTGAGGCCCACACGATTCGGCTGCCATCGGGAGACCAAAGTGGGAAGTCGTCATTCGCTGGATTGAACGTAAAGCGCGTTGGATTTTTTCCAGTAGCATCCGACAGCCACAGATCATTGTTACCTGTTTGAGCCTCTCCACGCGAAACTACGAAGTGTTGTTCATCGGGCGCAAGGCTTGCTGCGGTAACCCTGGTTAGATCATCCAGTGAGCTAAGCTTTTTGCCTGTTCGATCCACCCAGATCAATTCATTACGCACGCGATTGGGTAGCGGGTCGAAGACCAGGACGCTGTTACAGACGGAAAAGTTGCGGTGACGTGAGGTAACTATGCTGCCCAAAAGGGTTCCGACTTGTGCTGACACGAGAAACGACTCGCCGGTCAGTTGCAATTGCACAGGATCGAAAGCCTGGGCCATCAATGTCCCTTCGCGACCGAAAAACAAATAGCCACTATTGTCGTCCCTCGGTGCATAGACGGCGTTTGAGTCGTCGGGGAGCAAGCGCTTATTGATCTTGCCATCAAGCGAACCGAGGTAAATTCCCCGAGCTTCCTTCTGAGCGCCGAACTTGGAATAGAGAAAGTGTTGGCCATCGGGCAGAAAGGAGGGATCTGTAAAATCAGTTTCCTGGCGGGTCACGTCAGGTTTCATAACTACTGTCACTTCACCGCCAGCTGCCGAAACGCGTGACAAACCTACGCCGCCCAGAAAAGAAAAAAGGATAACTCCATTGCGACTCCATGACCCGCCTGTGCTGACCCTGGCATCGCACAACGTTGCGGGAATGCCACCCGAGGCTTCAATCTTTTTGAGCTTACCGCCCGCGAAGAAACCGATAAATCGATTGTCTGGTGACCAGAAGGGATAAGTGGCTGCTTCAGTTCCCGGGAAGGCTCTTGCTTCTGTTGCATCGAGCGCGCGGATCCAAAGCAGGACCTTACCGCCTGTCGCTGCCGTAAATGCGAGCCAGCGTCCATCAGGGGAGAGAGCGATCTGATCAATGCTCGTATTTTCCGGAGGGAGCAACGAAAGCTTCAATACACGTGCATCGGCCAGCGGCCTTTGTCGGAAATAGGCCAGCGTAAAGGGAAGTGATGCCAGGAGCGCAACTAACAGAACGCTCCCGATGATCCAGGGCAAGCGTTCACGGCTCAACAGTCGCGACACATCGAGCTTCTCAGTCAGTCCCACAACTTCCGCCGTCTGCAACCGAGAACCTGACGATGAGCTTAGTGCGCCTAACGCAAACCCTAAATCACGCGCCGATTGAAAACGCTCTTCCGGGCGCTTTTCTAAACAGTGACTGACTAAGCGTTCCAACTGCGCGGAAACACGACTGTTAAGCGTGGTCAATTCCGGCGGTTCTTCCTTCAGAATCGCCGTCATTGTTTCGGCCACAGTCTCGCGGCTAAATGCTCGCTGACCGCCAAGCATCTCGTAAAGAATTGAGCCGAAGCTGAAGATGTCTGAACGATGATCTACAGGCTGCCCGCGTACTTGTTCCGGCGACATGTAACCGACTGTTCCCATCACCGTGCCGGGATCGGTGATCTGTTTCTCCGTCGCTAGTTGTGAACTGACTGGCTCGTCCCCCTGGGGACGCAACTTTGCCAAACCGAAGTCGAGAATTTTTACGCGACCATCGGTGGTAACGAAAAGGTTCTCGGGTTTGAGATCACGATGCGTGATCCTCCTGTCGTGCGCAGCGGCGAGACCCTGAGCAATCTGTTGTGCATAATCGATAGCTTTGCGCTCCGACAGCTGACCCTCATTCATTTGATCACGCAGTTCCTGGCCTTCGAGCAGTTCGGCGACGATGTAGGGAGAGCTTTCATGAGTGCCGATGTCGTAGACGGTGAGGATGTTCGGATGGTTGAGCGCAGAAGTGGCGCGTGCTTCCTGCTCAAACCTTTTCAAGCGATCCGGATCAGTTGAATAATTCGCAGGCAGAATCTTGATCGCGACCTCACGATCAAGTCTTGTGTCGCGAGCGCGGTAAACTTCGCCCATGCCACCGGCGCCAAGCTTGGAGACAATCGTGTAATGTGCGAGCGTCGTTTTGGGGGAAATGGTTTCGCTCAAAGTGTTAATAAACTAATTGGAACCTATCTTCGACTGGATAACACTGTTACCCACTTCGTGGGTTGACTAATTCACTGAGGAAATCCAATACGACGCATGAGGTCTGTAAAACGAGGATCCGAACGTAAACTGTCTACCAGTGGGTCCATCTTAATGAACATCAACCACCACGAGCGCTCCTGATACGCCTTCTCAAACCACTCGAACGCTTCGTCCTTTTCGTCCAACCCGGCATAGATCATGCCGATCCAGTACGGCGCCACGTAACGCACCTTTGCTTGATCTTTAATCTCTGCAAGCAATCTACGCGCGTCTTCCTTCCGCCCCGATTTAGCATAGAAGTAGCCGAGCAGGCCTTTAAGGTGGGGTGTCGGCTCGAGCATTTTGGCTTTTTCTAGTTCTTCTATACCAGCCGCCTTGTCTCCCTTTTCGAATAAAGCTGTGCCGAGCGTCATGTGCGCAATAAAGAAATTCGGAAACACCTCTACAGCTTTGCGTGACAGCACGATGGATTCATCAAACTGACGGTTCAGCAGATAAGGGAGGTTTAGGTCAACATTGATAGATGGATTCACTGGATCAAGCTGTTGGGCCAATTTCATTTCCGCCTTGCTTTCCATCTCCTTGCCGATCATCCCCAAATACCATGCGTATTGATGGTGAGCTTCCGCATAGTTCGCGTTCAAAGCGATTGCCTGCTTGAAATCTTGTTCCGCACCCGAAAAATCCCAGTCGTATTGAAATTTTAAGTTTGCGAAAGTTGTGTAGGCCTCGACAAGTTTGTCGTCCAAACTTAACGCAGCTGCAGTATCTTGCTTGGCCTTCACCTTCGCCTCACTCATGTGCAGACTTAAGTCGCCCAGGGCGAAGAAAGCTTCTCCACGCGCAGCATAGGCGAGTGCATACCGCGGGTCTAAGGCGATCGCCTTATCAAAGAATGGAATCGCTCGGTTGAGGTTCTCTTCAGAGAACTCGTTCATGAAAAAGCGCCCCTGAAGATAGAGCCGATAAGCCTCCGCGTTTTCCGTATAGCGCTTGGTGACTTGATCCTGTTGCACGCCCGTAAGACGTACCCGAAGCGTATCCGTTACTTGCCGTGCAATCTCATCCTGGACGCCGAAAATGTCCGTAGCCTTACGAATGTAATGGTCGCCCCAAAGCTGTGTGTTGGTCGACGCGTTTGTCAATTCGACCCTGACATCAATGGTGTCGCCTTGTACCAGTACTCTGCCAGTGAGCAAAGCTTGCACGTCAAGTTGCCGGGCCACTTGCTGCAAGCCAGGCGACTGGTTCTTGTAAGTGAAGACTGAATTGCGGGCGATGACTCTGATCCGTGGCAACTGCGACAAGCTGTTGATGAGCGACTCGGTTACACCATCCGAAAGGTATTCGAGGTTTTGATCGTGCGTCACATTCTCAAAGGGCAGAACTGCAATTGAATCTATTACCAACACATTCGAAGAGCGATGCAGCAGAAACCAGGAGGCCACACCGATCGCCAGAGCCGAAACCAATAATACAACGACAACAATACCTCGTTTCCCACTTAAAGCATAAACGGAGGGGGACGTATTGCCATCCGTAACTTCTCGTGAGGTGATCGCCGGTGCTCTCGCAACGGTTGGTTGCGCAACTTGAGACGACAAACTGACTTCGTTTGAAGCAGGCTTTGAGCGTTCAAGCTTTTTCTCAAACTCCAACTCCTGCTGCAGACTCTTCAAGTCGAGCAGCATATCTTTGATTGTTTGATATCTTTCAGCTCTGTCTTTCCGCAATGCTTTCGAGACGATGCGTTGCAGCTCGGCTGGCACTTCTCTTGTGTAGCGCGCCAGCGGTTGCGTCTCACGTTCACTCAAAATTGACGATAGGATCTCGTTGGTGTTCGACCCTTCAAATGGGAGGCGATTGGTGATCATCTCGTAAATCACAGCGCCGAGACTGAATATATCGGTACGCTCATCCACTTGAAGGCCACGCGCCTGCTCCGGGGACATATAGAGCGCCGTTCCCATCACCACGCCTGGTTCGGTGTTGATGACAGCTCGCGTGGGCGCTTCGAGATCTACCGTAAGAGAAGGACTAAGCTCTTCTAATTTCGCCAAGCCAAAGTCCAAGACCTTCACCACTCCGGCGCAACTGATCATCACGTTCTCTGGTTTGATATCGCGATGCACAATTCCGGCATGGTGAGCCGCCGACAAGGCTGAGGCCAAGTGAGTAGCAACGTCGATCGACTCGTTGACGTTTATGTCTCCCGCTCGCAACTTCTCCCTCAACGTCTGCCCGTCGATGAACTCCATTGCGATAAAGTGAGTCAAGTTTCCATTTGTCGACCCGCTGACTGTAGATTCCGTAGGGCGAGTAACCGTGTCACCGATCTCATAGATATGAGCGATGTTCGGATGATTGAGTGCAGCCGCAGTTTTTGCCTCTTGCACAAAACGCCGCATTAGGTCCTGATTAGAGGCGAGATCCGGAGGCAAAATCTTCAGAGCCACGTTGCGGCCCAGCTTTGTGTCCTGGGCCAGATAGACTTCACCCATCCCGCCCGCCGCGATCAGGCAGACAACCGAGTAATGTGAAAGCATCGTGCCGGGGGATATCGTTTCGCTCAAGGTGTCATCTTGTTACTTATGATTGCTTGTGGTGCGGGGCGGTAGTTCGATCGAATTGCTGCTCTTTAATTCCCAACTGTTACCCGTTCTCGCAAGTCCCTTATTATAAGCGCTGAGTCTGGACACCCGTTACGGATTCGTTGGCGGCGGCAACTCGCCGCACATCCCGCCGATGATAAGCCAACTGTTACCAGTCTTCCGCCAGGTGTGTGTGAACTTGAAAACCTTATCACGATCTACACCTCGACCATCGGGATACTCATAGACCATTGGCGTCTTGTAGTAAATGACGACGATGTCGCCATAGTCGGCGGCACCGTCGCGCGTGAGCGAATAAGTAAGTTTGACTTTTTGATCACGGATGTCGCGAACCCAGTTCCCAATCTCTGCTTTTGTGGCGGTGTGTTGGTTCTTGCACGGCCAACCGCGAAAACCTTCATCCCACAGTGTGCGATAGTTGTCGACATCGCCAGCCTTGACGTAGCGCCAATAGAGTTCCTCGCGTTTCCACACAGCTTCAACGGGAGCATCGCTGCTTCCCATTTGTTTCGCTTGTTGAGCGCGGCCGAAACTGGTCAGGGAAAGAATCGACATGATGATGATCGCCGCATGCTTCATGTACTGATGACTAGTAGTCACGTAGCTCTCCTTCTGTTGAGGGCACTTAACGCGCTGATCGGTGGACCCAGTACAAGCCGGTTGCGATCTACCGAAAGGAATAGTCACTTCTGTGGCAGAGCGAAGGGTGCAATTCAGAACCGTAGCCGGCAATGGCTAAAGCGCCTCATTCTAGCCGCGTTACGCTGTGCGCGCTAGATCAGGGGGGACCATTTGTGAGATTCCAATCTGGAGTTTCAACGTCAACCTATTGCTGTTGCGCCCCTGGGGAAAGGGAGGGCCTGAGTTTGCAGGTGGATGGGCCTATTTTCAATTGCTGGGGCTTCCGCTAACGCTCTTACCGAATGCTTCAGTTCTATGCAGCGGTAGACTTGCCGCGATAACGGGGGAACAAATTCCTCTGCCACAAACGACTCGTAGGAAGTGGGCGTTGTGTTCTCTGCTGAACGTTCCTCCAACGGTCGCATATGGCCGGAGTTTAGAGCAGCGGCCATTTCCAGGATGAGATTCGCGAAGTTCAGTGAGACTCCCATCTGAGTTAATGCCGTTCGAACTTGTTCATCCGGTAATTGGACATATTTAAGGTCGGGTTTACCGATTGCTCTGCCGATAATTGCTGCTACCTCGGTCATGCTTATGTCTCGCTGTCCGAGTAGTTCGCGCGTTTGCTTACCACTGAAGCTAAGGCCCAAGAGTGCTTGGGCAGCGGCGGCTCCAATGTCGCGGGCGGCAATCATAGGAAGCATCAAGTCCGGACGTAAGGGACCGGCAGTGATGCCCATGGTTTGAATTGTGCCGATCTGCGCGAGAGTGTTCTCCATAAAATACCCAGCCCGGAGGTGCATGGCGTTCAGTTCAGGAATTTGGTTCAGGGTTTGTTCAAGATAGTGCAGTCCAGCAACCGGACCGGTCCCAGCCGGCTTATCCGCACCCCAGCTACTGAGTGAGACCGCATACTTAACACCTGCTTGCTCAATTGCCTGGGCAATCGCATTAGTGACTTTATCTTGATCGGCGCGATAGTCCTGGCTAGTCATGCTTGGCGGAATCATTGCATAGACCGCTCTCGCCCCAGAAAAGGCCTTAGTCAGAGCCGTTGCGTCAGTGACATCACAAACAAACGCTTCCGCCCCTTCCGCGGCGAGAGGCTCAAGGCGTTCTGCGCTTCTGCCGATGGCGCGCACTTTTTGGCCTGGGCCCAACAGCGTCCTCGCAACAACATTTCCAGTATTGCCAGTCGCTCCCGTGATTACGTACATAATTGCCTCCCTAAAATTCCAAGAATGGTTCGTGTTTGGAACATTCGGACAAGGCCCTCACTTAGCTCACGCTGAGAACGTATTTTAAGTTCATGCATCATAGGGGAGGACGCTGCCCAGTGGCAATTGTTCGTAGGCCCTTCGCGGTGGTGAACTTCACCCGCGAGCTTCCCGTCTTTCAGGATGCCGTGGACCACGATTGGATGATGGTTCTTAAAGTTCGGAATTGGTCATCAAATCCAGACGCCGGGTGTCTGATGAAATTAGCGAGTTGTATCTGAAACGATCTGCTGACGGACCTGGATCATGGACAAAGAGATCTCGTTGTTCAAAAATGATGTGTATGACGACGAACAGAAAGCCGGATCGGCGCACACAACGTACTCGCCGCCAGCAAAGCGGAGCACTTGTCGATCTGATTAAAGAGAAACGCTTCGAAGACATCACCGTCAAAGTGTGATTGATCCAGCTGGCGTGGGGCGCTCTGCGTTCTAAAATGAGAATCATGCGCAGCGAAGAAGAGATGCTTGAACTCATCGTAAATACCGCACAGAACGACGACCGCATACGCGCTGTCATCATGAACGGCTCACGCACCAACCCTAACGCGCGGCGGGATGTCTTTCAGGATTTTGATATTGCTTACCTCGTTACTGATGTCGATTCTTTCAGGAATGACCACGCCTGGATAAACCGATTCGGTGAGCTTATGATCCTACAGCTGCCCGAGGCGATGAAAGACCCGCCTCCTAAGAATGACGAGCGTTTTAGTTACCTCATGCAGTTCACCGACGGTAACCGGATTGATCTCACATTATTCCCTATCGCTAAGCTCCATGAGTTTGGGAGAGAAAGTCTAAGCTTGTTACTCCTCGATAAGGACAGGATTGTCGCGCCGTTTCCGGCTCTGAGTGAAAGCGACTATCTGCCAATAGCACCCACAGCCAAAGCATTCTCTGATTGCTGCAACGAATTCTGGTGGGTGTGCCCTTACGTTGCCAAAGGATTGTGGAGGGAAGAGATAATCTACGCTAAGCACATCCTCGACCAACTTATCCGGGAGGAGCTTATGAAAATGCTTACTTGGCATGTGGGAGTTAAGACCCAGTTCTTACGGAGTCCTGGCAAACTTGGGAAACACCTCAAGCAGTACCTTGAGCCAGAACTCTGGGCGATGCTTGAGAAAACCTACGCGGATGCCAGCTACGAGAGTACGTGGGATTCCCTTCACATGATGTGTGAACTTTTCAGAATGACAGCCAATCAAGTTGGAGCGCATTTTGGTTTTGACTACCCGCGCAACGATGACGAGAAGGTAAGTGCTCACTTGAACCACGTGGAATCGCTGCCGAAGGATGCTAAGGAGATGTATTGACTCGCCGACCTTCCAATGGACAAGTCCGAAGGGAGGTAACAAGCGCTTTATAATTGCTCACTCATGACTTCGCCCGATGGCGCCGGAGTAGCTCATCAACGCGCTTGTTCCCGGTGGGATAGTCAGCTTCTTCAATCTTTGCACCGGCGGCGAGCAGTTCCTCGATAACCGGCACAAAGTCGATGCTTGGGTCGCCGTGCATGACTGACCATGTCGCCTGGCCCAGCACGGTCCCGCCGTAGACGTTCTTCGCTTCAAGCGGAGCGCCTCGATCCAGTAGTAGTTTGATCATTTCCAACTGCCCTCGATGAGCGGCAAGGTGCAAGGCAGTCTCATCAATGTTCTCGCCTGCGCGCAAGTCGATACCTTTGTCCAAAAGGAACTCGACCACCTCTTTGCGACCATACTCACAGGCCCAAATGAAGCCTGACTGGAGTTGCGCTTCCGTAGCATTCGGTCTCAGAGTTCCGTCGTCGTTGAAAAAACTCTTCACCACTTCGAGCCGTCCAACACCGGCTGCTCCTTCGAGGTTCAATCGCGCGCCGTGCGTGGCAAGAAATTCGGCGGCTAGGGGGCGATCGTTATGCAGACAGCCGATGACCGCGCAACTGTTGTTGCCGGCTCCTTGAGGGTGGTCGATAGTGGCTCCGTGATCCAGCAGAATCTGCATGAGCGCGTTTTGCACACCTGCCCGCTCCGGATGGACGCTCGTTGCCACGAGGCCAAGAGTGGTCGCTCCGCCACCGTACACGTCTGCCATCGCGTCGACCTCAGCGCCAGCGTTAAGCAGAATTTCAGCTATCTTCACAGCGTTCTTTGGTGTCTCTTGGCGGTAGCCTTCGACACCGTTAGCCGATACATAGTGCAACAGCGTAGCTCGATGCTCGCGCGTCGAACGAATGTGAATCAGTTCCGGCTCTTCCCGCAGCAACCGCTCGAGTGTCGCGATGTCTCCCTTGACGATCGCGTCAGCAGCCGCTTCGAATTTTGAGACCTGAGAACTCTTTCGTGTGACCGCTTCGATGTGCTTTGCAAACTTCGGCCAACTTTCGAAGCCATGCGATCGCGCAATAACGAATTGCGCGTCGGCAAGAGCACACTTCTCGCCCGCGGAGCTCGACAGCTTCCTGCGTGCGAATTCCCCAACCTGATCCACCCAGCTCTCGATGCGTACGCGGAGCTGCGGCGTGCTCGTGAGGCCTGCCAGTCTCACGAGCGTTTCGATCCATTTGGCGGCCCAGACGCCAATAGCGTCAGGTTTACCCGACTTGCAGGCTTTTACGAGGTCTTTGGCGAGTTTCTTGTATTGTTCCAGGTTGGGACGGGACGGTAGAAGAAGAGCTGCCTGCGGATTGGGAAACATACGAATCTCCTTCATTGCGCTGCCTGGAGTCCGCTCGAGTCAGGCTGAAAGAAGGTTCGTAACTTTCAGTTTGCTTAGATGGGTGGGCACGGCCCTTTCCGCGGACTGGATGCGCCCCTAGCGCCAGTGGCCAATATAAGCCGTCGGAGAAACGATTACAATTACAACGACTACATCTCTATGGTCGCGGTCGCCAAGGACCTGCGGCGCCAAGGTGTCGGGCGGCACCTTGTTGAGCATCTGATGAAGACTTAGCACAAGCGTATGGAAAGCTGAAGGAGGAACTAAGCCGAAAGTTCAACGATAGTCGCGCAAAATATCACGACGCAAAGTCGAAATTTATCAGCGAAGTAGTACCGGCATCGGAGACGAACCAAGCTTCCAAGACTGAATACTTAATAACTTCTTGAGAAGTATTTGAAGGGTTGCTAAGGACTCACTTTCGGTATCTGAGTAGAATTCGCAGATATAAGCCAAGGTGCTACAAAAAGCGACAGGCCTCAACTCAACCAGTCACTGGCGCCAAGTGTCCCGCTTACCTTCTTGCTGCGCGACGACGTCTGGACGCTGCAATGTCCACTCCTCGGTGCGCCGGAGTCCCGGGTAACTTCTTCGGAAGATCCAGTTGGTCGTCAATGAGCACATCGACACAAACACCTGCGGCTTGCGCGTATTTCAACAGAATCGGCAAGGCCGGTTCTCGCGCCTCCTGCTCATAATGCGAGATTTTATTGTAGGCAATAGTGTCTTGAAGGCCCAGATGATTGACTAACTCATTCTGTGAGAGGCCAAGGCTAAATCGAATCTGTCGCAGTTTCGCGGCAAGGCGCTCTGGCTTCGGGCGTTTTCTCGTTCCCATCAGGCGCTCTCTCCTGATGGGACTGAAACTTCAACACTACACTTGCAGCTATACCCAATTGGATATAGCATTGGGCCGCATTTGGTTGTCGTCGGGAGCTTGAGTCTTCTTTGCTCCGCGACGCTACCCATCACTCTCGATGTGAAGCGGCTTCGCGCATGCGCTTTTGGGAAGTTTTGTTGGCTTCCTGAGAACGACCTGATTTAGTTCGACCAGGCGATTCGATTCAAAGAAACGCTCGCATTTTAGCACAGGTCGCGAAAAGCTCTGGTACAGTTCTCAAAAAAGGTGGTGTCCTAATTTCACGTCCCACTGGGTTCTCAGTGTTCTCCGTGGCTCCGTGGTGAAATGGTTTTCGGCACTTTTATCACCACGGAGCCACGGAGAACTCGGAAGCGAGAAATCGACTGGCTCTATGCGGATCGTAAGAAGATGACAGAACTGCAACCGCCCCTTGTTCTCGGAGACAAAGTCTGGTGCCCACGGTGCCGGGAATACGTCAAAGTAATTAGAGTTGCGGGCGCGGCTAAGATCGTTGATGTCGATCGCCGCACAGTCTACAACTACATTAAGAAGAACAAAGTGTTTGCCGTGAAAGTCGCCGGCAACACGATCCGTGTCTGCAGTCACTGTCTCCTTCGAGAAAATCAAGAAGAGCAAACCAAAGGCGCCGCCGCATGAGGTTTTTTCGAGCGCAACTCAAACTCAAACATAACTCGTGCGCCGATCGAATGGCCTGGCTCTGCTGAGAAGATCTCACCTAGCGGAAGGCTTGCCTCACACAAGGACATTAATCGGCAACTAAGACTCTTGTGAATCTTCCTCTACCAAGGTGTTTTTCATGTTGTTGAAAAGTGTCGTCAGGTGTGAAATCTGACGTGACAGCCCCTCTCACATCAGGTATCCCTTCTACGACATATATAGTGAACGTTACAGGTCTTGCTACACCTCCTATAAATGTCATCGAAGCCTGCACCCAGCGTAGAAATTCTGCGGTCTCAGGAAGAGGCCTTCATCCAGCATTACAACTGGCTTATAAGGTGGGCTCTACAGTTCGTTAACAATGATCGCGCTCGGGCCGAAGACCTCGTGCAGGAGGTTTTCGCCCAGTTTGCATTCGCTCACACAGACCTCTCCGCAGTTCAAAATATCCCGGCGTATCTCTACACCACTCTGCGCAATACGTACGTATCGGAAGTGCGGGTGGCCGGGCGGAGCCATCTCCAATCGCTTTCAATAGTTGAGTACGGCGTCGCGGACGCTGCACTGGGGGCGAGCGATCCTCACGCCCTATATCAAACTCAGGACGAGTTGCGTCGTGTCTGTCAATACGCATGTGTGCGCAAAGAGTCATCGCGGGCTGGCAGCGTACTAATCCTCCGGTTTTTTCATGGCTACCATCTTAGTGAGGTCGCCGAAGTGCTGGGCGGCACCTGCCAGGCTGTGAGGCAATGCCTCAGATTCGCTCGCAACGAGGCACGGATTTTCCTCGACGATCCCGGTGCGCTGAAATTCATCGACAGAACGCAGGCGGTGAACATAGTTTCCTCCCACGCGGTCCGCGCAGCAGAGGAATTACTAGCCGACCTCCGCCTCGCAATCTTCCGTTCCTGTCGAGGCGAATGCTTGGCTACCGAGTCCCTTCGCAGCCTCTATCAAAAAGGTCTCATCCTGACAGCGGATAATCTAACGCTCGCCCATGTCGTGAGCTGTCCGCGGTGTTTAGACTGTGCTAACCGCGAACTCGGACTCCCACTCTTGACCGAACGTCACCCTGCGGATGCACTGGGACCGAATAACAGCTCGCGCGGTGGCCCCGGTCCCTTTGGCGGCACGGGAGGAGCTGGGAATGTTCGCTCGCGGCGACGAGCGAGAACTCCGGAGGGAGAAATCAGCAGTAGGTTCCTGTTGCGCTGCCGGCGGCGCGCCAGGGAATTGTTTGAGCACCATCCGCGCGAGCTTTGTGTTTCAGTTAACGGTCATGTGTTGGGTTCGCAATCGGTGAACTCTGAGATCAGCAGACTGCGCTTAGACATCACGGTTCCTGAACCGCTTAGCTTCATAGAAGTGATGAGCGAAGAGAACGTGCGACTGCTCGTCATGACTATCGATGCGCCACCGCGCGGCGAGCCGACGCAGATACGTCACGTGGAATTAAGCGAGGGGCGTCATATCGAAGTGACGCTGCGGTACGGTCACCCCTGGCCGATGCTGGAAGTAGGTTACGAGGACCCGAACTTCACGGCTGAGTCACAACTTTCCATATCGGATGTAGACGCAATGTGGCGGTTGAATTCTGCAAAGGATTCATCAACCGCGCCCTTCGAGGTTGAAGCCGGCAAACGCTTAGACCAGTTGCAGGCAAGTCGCCTCGAGAGCACAGGTCGTCTTACTCTCATCCCGCCACAGTCCTCGTTACTTGAGGTCCTCGATCAAGCAGGGTCGGTCATGACGCCGTCTGACACGATCGGAAGGTTCGAGCGCTGCAATTTGGCGCGACCCTGGTGGCTGATCATTTCGACCTTGAAGCGCAAGTATTTCTCACGGAAGAGAAGGGAAGTAGCGGGCCTGTTTAACTCTTCGAGCGGCGTCAACCTAACTAGCAACCCGCTCTGGAGTCGTCCGACCTTTATTACGGGGATCTTGTCGATGTTCTTGATCGGCGCGCTCTTGTTCTTTCGCCTAAACATCACGCCGACGGTCACTGGCGCAAGCCTGATTGAGCGGGCGAGCGCGGCGGAAGAGATGCTTACTAGACAAACAGATCAAGCGACGCATCGCGTCATTAATCTGGAAGAGCGGGCTTACACAGGAGGAGCTCTGATCGCTCGGAGCCGGATCGAGATCTGGCGAGACGCCGGAAGAGATCTCAGCGTGCGCCGCGAGTACGATGAGAAGGGGCATCTCATCGCCGGCGAGTGGACCAGAAGCCATACGGAAACAGGGGGGATAGCCTCACGAACGATTTATCATCGAGATGAAGCGCCGCGAATTGAATCGTCAGTTCGCAATCCTCAATTGGCAATCCGCAGTCTCGAGCTATGGCAATTGGAGCCATCGGCAAGAGACTATGGTCAGATGATCGGTCCCGCCGACGCGGCACGTATAAGTGAAGATCCTGAGGCTTATGTTGTTAGCTACACCGGTCCGCAGGCCGCCGGTGACAGCACACTGCTGCAGGCCACGCTCACTCTAAGAAAATCCGACCTACACCCAGTCGAGCAAACGCTGATCGTACAGCGCGGTAGCGAGACGCGTGAGTACCGGTTCGTAGAAGCGAGCTTTGAGCGACCACCTGTTGGCGCCGTTGCACCCACAATATTTGAGCCAGACCCGGAACTGATCTCGGAAAAGATGAATCATGAAGGTGCAAGAACGAAGCGGGACAGCGACTCCCTTCGTCCTTCATCCTTCATCCCTCATCCTTCCATCATAGCGACTCCTGAGCTGGAGGTGGAAGTGGCCTTTCTTTTGGACCAGTTCAGGGCCAGATTCGGAGACCAGATAAATCTCACCAGGACTCCGGATGGAGTTCTCGGAGTGAAGGGAATTGTCGACACTGAGGAGACCAAGAAGGAGATCCTTCACGCGCTCTCGCCGGTCACAAGCAACCCCGCGGTTAGAGTTCAAATAAGCACTGCCGCGGAAGCGTTGGCCCGCCAACAAGGGCGCCCGCCCGATCGGGTGATCGTAAGGGAGTTCGCGGGATCGGACGATGCAATTCCAGTTTACCGAGAATTAAGTCGCTACTTTTCCCGGCAACGGGATTCTCAGAGCCAAGAGAAAACGGCTGGATTATCGCCGCAAGATGATCGCACGGACCAAGCGGTCCGCGCGTTCTCGGCGCGAGTTGTCAGCCGGTCTCGACGGGTCTTGTCTCATGCCATCGAACTCAAACAACTCAGCGAACGGTTTCCGGCGCCACAGTTGAATGTCCTTACCCCCAACGCACGCGCCAAGTGGTTTGGCTTGGTTCGAGACCACGCGGAAGCCCTTCGGCGCGAAACCTCATTTCTACGCCAGGAGCTTCAGCCGATCTTTTTTTCCGGCGAGTCTCCAGACACTCAGACACCAGGCTTTGAGATTTCAACTGACGCAGACTTCGCGCTGGCTGTCGAGCGTCTCTACAAGCTGGCAGTCGCCAACGACGAAATAATCCGTTCAGCCTTCGCCGCTTCATCCACTGCTGCAACAGGTTCACCCGTGGCGACGCCGCGGTTTCGGCTCTCGTTGGCTATGGCTGAGAAACTCGGCGACAGCATTCGACATAGGGCTGCGAAAGAATAGCAGTTGGAACAGAGATGAAGCAGTCGTGTGCAAATAGTTTATTAAATGACAGCTTGTGCTTTTCGCCTTATCAGCCGGCTCGTGGGAAAGACGAAAAGAGCTTGTTCGAAATCAGCAACACTGTCTTACGCCCATGAAAGTGGTGTTGCATTCTTCGGCAGCACTCTCTAGCTCACCTTGAGTTGTGTTGCGAACCAGATGGAGACAACCATGCCCAGAACTTCGCAGCAGTATTGTTGTGCTTTCCAGCCTCTACCTATTTTCCGGTTACTACTCGGTGCCTCTCGTCTTCTGCCTTCCATCTCTTGTAGTCTCCTTCCCGCCTTATGCCTTCTGGTCTTAGGCGGTTCTTTCTGTCCTTCTTCCTATGCGCAATCATCAACCGCGACGCTCAGCGGCACGGTGGAGGATCAGAAGGGAGCGCTCATAGCCGGCGCCAGCATTGCATTGATAAACGCGGATCAGGGATCCCAGCGGTTGGCAACCACTAACAGCGAAGGGACCTTCGTCTTTCCCTTAGTTCCTCCCGGCAGATATTCGGTGACGGCCACGCGTGAGGGCTTCGCGCCTGTGGAGATTAAGGATGTAGTGCTGAACGTCAACGATCAGGTGGCACTTAAGATTCATTTGAACGTAGGCACGGTCACCCAGGCGGTCGAGATCGTTGACGGCGCCTCGCTCATTGACGAATCACCGGCAGTTGCTACGGTCATAGACCGGCAGTTTGTTGCTAACCTCCCCCTCAACGGCAGAAGCTTTCAATCACTGGTTACTCTAACGCCTGGCGTTGTGCTTACTAAATCAGACTTCAATGAGCCGGGGCAATTCGCTGTCAACGGGCAACGAGGCAATGCGAACTACTTCACAGTAGACGGCGTTAGCGCAAATGCAGGTATCAGTCCTGGATTTGCCTCTGGTCAGACAGCCGGGGGCACAGTTCCTGCGCTCAGCGCCGCCGGTGGAACCAATAACCTTGTCTCGGTTGATGCGCTGCAAGAATTTAAGATTCAAACCTCGACGTATGCGCCAGAGTTCGGACGCACACCGGGGGCGCAGGTGCAGATCGTTACCCGTTCTGGTACGAACAACCTTCACGGCACGCTGTTTGAATACTTCCGCAATGACGCACTGGACGCTACGGATTGGTTTGCTAACGCTAAGGCTACTGGCAAGCCACCCATGAGGCAGAATGACTTCGGTTTCGTACTAGGTGGGCCAGTTCTTCTACCACGTTTTGGCGAGGGCGGTCGTCAACCCGGATATGATGGACGTAATCGTACTTTCTTTTTCTTCTCCTACGAAGGGTTGCGTCTGCGTCAGCCAGTGGTGGGTATTACAGAGGTTCCTACTCTGACAACGCGGCAAAACGCAGTGGAGGGAGTGAAGCCATTCCTCAACGCATTCCCGATCCCGACGGGACCACCAAAGCCAAATGGACTCGCTGAATCTGCCGCCAGCTTTTCAAACCCATCGACATTGAATGCGACAAGCATTCGCGTCGATCACAGTTTCAATCCCAAATTGACACTATTTGCCCGATATAACTATGCCCCTTCTTCGAATAGTGTGCGCGGGCCTGCTGTTCTTTCCAGCCTGAATACAGTAAGTGCGACAGAACTAAATACTCAAACCCTAACACTAGGCACGTCTATGGTTATCACACCAAGTGCCAACAATGATCTGCGTATGAACTATAGCCGATACAGTGGCGCTATCTTTAACGATCTAGACAATTTTGGCGGCGCTGTCGTGCCGTCCGACTCGACTATTTTCCCCTCTTTCACGTCACGCCTAAACGGTTTATTTGATTTTTTCGTTATTGCTGGAACGCATACTCAATTAATATCCGGATCTTCTGCGGCTAACCTGCAACGCCAAATCAACTTTATTGATAACCTTTCTTTTGTCACAAAAGTTCACCAGCCGAAGTTCGGCGTTGACTATCGTCGTCTTTCTCCTGTCTTCAACTTCTCGGATTACAGCCAAGTCGCTGTTTTCAATGACGTTACTCAGGCGGCTGCTGGAACTGCCCTCTTTGTTGCAGTAAGCGCTCGTCGGCGCAATATACAGCCCTTAATAGCGAATCTATCCCTTTACGGACAGGATACCTGGAGGGCATCAGATCGGCTTACGCTCACCTATGGATTGCGGTACGAAGTTAATCCTCCGCCGAGCGAACGAAACGGTAATGAGCAATTCACGGTGACCGGTTTGAACGATCCGTCGACACTTGCTCTAGCCCCACGTGGCACGAGGATATATGAAGCGACGTACAATAATTTCGCCCCGCGAATTGGGGCGGCTTACGACCTGACAAAACGGGCCAGGCGTGAGACCGTACTACGTGGTGGGTTTGGTGTTTTCTATGACACCGGCAACGGCCAAGCAATGGCAAACTTCAGCGGCGCCAACTTTCCTTTTACAGCAACGACCAATTTGTTCAACTTATCCTTCCCCGTATCTGCGGCGTTAGCGACTCCGCCAGCTTTTAACTTGAATCCGCCTGTCCAAAGTCCATTTGTTACTTTTGATCCGAACCTCAAGCTTCCCTACACTTATCAGTGGAACTTTACTATCGAGCAATCGTTGGGCTCGAGCCAGACGGTTTCTGCTTCCTACGTAGGCGCTGCGGGTCGTCGCCTCTTGCGAAGGGAAAGGCTAATCAATGCCAACTCGAATTTCCCAATTACCATAGGGGTAATCCGAAATACGTCCACATCCGACTACCATGCTTTGCAGTTGCAATACCAGAGGCACCTTTCACGAGGCTTACAAGCGATAGCATCATACACGTGGTCAAAGTCGCTGGATATGAACTCTAATGACTCATCGTCTGCGAACACACCTGCTGCAAAGATTGACCCTCGGATCGATCGAGGTCCATCCGACTTTGATGTGCGCCATGCTTTCAGTGGAGCTATGACTTACAGCATTCCGGCCCCAGATGCTGGGGTGATGGGTGACATCTCGCGTAATTGGTCGGTCGACTCCATTGTGACTGCGCGCTCGGCGACTCCGGTAAACGTTACCTTTTCCAGGAACATAGGTTTTGGCAGTTTCCCGTCGTTTCGACCGGATCTAGTACCCGGCATTCCGCTTTACCTCGATGATCCCATAGCGCCAGGAGGTAAACGCTTCAACAACACTCGGGTCGTAATTCCAGGCAATCCAAATCCTCAGATTGGGCCATTCCTCAGGCCTTTGGAGGCTCGGCAAGGCACATTGGGACGAAACGTGTTGAGAGGGTTTCCAGTTTACCAAGTAGACCTGTCGTTGCGCCGCCAGTTCAGTCTGACAGAGCAGGCTAATCTGAGGTTCGGAGTTGATTTCTTCAACATATTCAACCACCCCAATTTTGCTGAACCAATAGGTACCCTAACGGATAGTAATTTCGGGTTGTCAACTTCAATGTTGGGAAGAAGCCTGGGAAGTGGTGGAGCCCAAGGAGGCTTTAACCCGCTTTATCAAATTGGCGGTCCGCGCTCGATTCAGTTTTCATTGAAGCTTCAGTTTTAGGGATCAAGGGTCATTTTAGCCGCTGCTATCCGACAGAGGCGAATCCCAATAATCCCAACAAGACTGATTTGCGATGCGAAAAGTCTTAAAGAGTTTGTTCGTACTGTTATGTTCGCTGATTGCTTTTCTTAGTCCGATTTATGCCCAAGAAGGCCATCCGGCATTGTCTGTACACGATGCGTTATCCTTACAGCTACTTCCTTCGTTTGCTTCTCCAATTAAGATTTCGCCCGATGGATTGTTCGTGGCATATACTTTGAAAAGCCAAGCAACACAGGCCGCTGTTACCGAAGAACGTTATCTGCATTTCAGCAAAAAAGGTACTCCTCGCCTTGCAAACGGCGCTGCTGTTTGGATAACTGATGTCAAGACTGGTAAGTCGGAAAAAATTCTAGAGAAGGCTAATAGCTGGGGAGCATCCTGGTCACAGGATGGCCGTTACCTTGCCTTCTATTCCGATAAAGGCAGTGAAGCAGGGATATGGATATGGGAAAGGGCAATTAACAAGTCGCAACGACTGCCGGGCGTAATAGCACGTCCGTTTTTCTTTTACGAAGTGCCTGAGTGGACGCCGGACAGTAAGAGGGTTTTGTCAAAGATACTACCGGAAGGGCTGAGCATCGAGGATGCGGCTGATTTGCTGGTTGCCTCACAGAAGAAAGCGATTACCGCAAACGAGACGCTACGCTCGACAGTCAGAGTCTACAGGTTTTCCCCCAACGATGGCGATGAAGAGAAAAGGAAGGCTTCAATCCAGGCGGAAATAGACCTGGATCGCTATCTTTGCGACCTTGCACTTATCAACATTGATAATGGCAACGTACAACGCATCGCGCGAAGATTCAAACCGACTGGCTATTTTATCTCTCCAGATGGCTCCCACATTGCCTTTGCGAACGTCAAGGGATTGGAAACGCTCAATTCGTTTCAGACTCTTCATGACATCATCATTGTATCAGTCACAGAGGGAAGTTCTCGTGTAATTTCACAAAATGTCAAGATGACCTTTGGTACTTCTATTAGTTGGTCTCCTGACAGCAAATCGCTCGCCTATCTAACATCTGGTCCCATTGCAAGAGGTGATTGTTACGTTGTAGAAGTTGGTAAAGGTGAGCCACGTAATCTAACCGAAGCCGCACATCCCAACTTTGGTGGGGACTTCCGGCGACCTCTATGGGACTACGCAGGAAACAAAATCTATTGCCTCGGCGACAACAATATCTGGGCCGTAGCAGTGCCTTACGGGGGGGCGGAGCAGATCACAAGAGACATGGATCGAGAAGTAGTTGAAATCGTCGCGCCAAATGGTAAAGGAACGCTGTGGTCGCCGGGTAAAGGAGAAAATGTCTATCTAGCTACAAGAAATCGTAAGACAAAACAGGTTGGCTTTTACAGAGTGAATTTGAAGACCGGCGCTCACTCAGCATTGTTTGAAGAGAATAAGGCTTATGGCTCACCGCTAGTTTTCGGCATTGACGTATCGGAAAACAAAAAGTCCGTGATCTACGTCGCTCAAGATGCGCAGCATCCACCTGACATCTGGCTCGCAGGCGTTGACTTTGAATCCCCAAGGCGCATCACTTGCTCGAACGCACAACTGGAAAAGTACGTGATGGGTGAGTCGAGACTTGTTGAATGGGAGAGTGAGGATGGCCAGAAACTACAGGGTGCTTTGCTTCTGCCGACTGACTACCTGAAAGGTCGCCGTTACCCTATGATTGTTGATGTCTATGGGGGTCGACGGGGATCGGATTATGTATATCGTTTTGGACTTGCGGAAACTGGTGTCTCCAATGAGCAGTTGTTGGCAACGCGAGGATATGTTGTTTTTGTGCCTGACATGCCGTTGGAACCGGGCACGCCACTCACCGACATTGCAAAGACGGTTTTACCTGGAGTTGATAAGGTAATTGAAATGGGAATCGCCGATTCCGAGCGATTGGGGGTAACTGGAAGAAGCTACGGTGGCTATTGCGCGCTGGCCCTGATCGTTCAGACCTCACGATTCAAAGCAGCAGTGAGTCGCTCAGGGTTTGCGAACTTGTTCACTGCCTACGGAGTGATGGTTAGTGGTATCGGTGGTCTGACCGCATGGGCCGAAGAGGGACAGGGCAACATGCTTGGACCTCCATGGATGCTTAGGGAAAGGTACTTGAAGAACTCACCGTTATTCTATTTTGATAAGATTACTACGCCCGTACTGCTCGTTCATGGCGAAGCGGACCAAATCTTCCCTTCATTTCTAAGCGATGAAGCCTTTGTGGTACTGCAACGGTTGGGTAAGAAAGTGGAGTACGCTAAATACAAGGGCGGCGAGCACACAGAGTTAACCTTCGGCTACGCAGACAGTGTCGACTATTTCAATCGGATGATCGCATGGTTCCACGAGTGCCTACAAGAGCGTAGTGTAAAGGCCAAACCGCCTGGTAATAACTGATTTCGACTGATTCAAATGAATCCGTCCCAACTTAGTGTTCACCAGCAGCGAAACAGAGGAGACGCTTGATTGAATTACATGGTATGCAGGAAAAGTGATGCATCCGGCTCGTTGCTGAACTTTTGGATGATCTATTGGCAGTAACCTAGCAGGCTGCTGAAAAAGCAGCGTTTCATGACCCAGTACTGTTGATTTACAAGTTTTGGTTATCGCTAATGCCTGATTCGGTTGCTACATTTGATCTCTTTGGTGGCCCTGTGGTC
>Ga0070708_100000325_pt1 | contig 35940 bp, 32 predicted proteins | sample KBSK5503metaG_FD_65469 | JGI IMG/M metagenome (GOLD analysis project Ga0070708, IMG submission 65469) | Corn, switchgrass and miscanthus rhizosphere microbial communities from Kellogg Biological Station, Michigan, USA - KBS K5-50-3 metaG | ecosystem: Host-associated > Plants > Roots >... | reverse complement strand
CCTGGTGAACATCGCCGGACCGGCAGCGAACAGCGCGTTCGGCGTGGCGGCACCGGCCAGCCAGCGGGCGGTGTACGACGCCGTCATCGATTCGATCAACATCGGTGGCGGCCTCGCCTGTCGCAAGGTGGTCGCCCAGTACCTGGACGTGAACCCCGCGGATCAGGCCGACCAGCAACAGAAGTGCCTCGATGCCGTGCAAGCGGCGCCATTCGCCGTCATCGACGGCGGCAGCTACGGGTTCACCAGCCCGGTGTGCTTCTCCCAGCACCAGGTGCCGTACTTCGGCCAGTTCTTCATCACCACGAAGCAGGGCAGCCAGGGATACCCCTACCTCTTCAACCTGGAGAACTACGACCACCTCTACCGCGACACCGTGCTCGGCTTCCGCGACCGTGGGGCGTTCGATCCTGCGAAGGGCTTCAAGAAGCTCGGTTTCTTCTACCGCAGCTGCCATCCCGAGCTCATCAGCCAGGAGCTGGCCGCGTTCCATCAGGCCGGCCTGAAGGACTCACAGATCGTCACGTACGACTTCGGCTGCCCGAGCGCGTTCACCGCCCCCTCCGACCTAGCCCAGGCCATCCTGAAATTCAGGCAGGCAGGCGTCACCCACGCGACGGCCGTGTACGCGTACGGCGACCTCGCCAACTTCACCAACATCGCCGAGCAGCAGGGCTTCCGACCGCAGTACCTCCTCGCCGACGACGGCATCATCGCCATCTCGTACGGCAACCTCCGCCCCAACCCCGACAACATCGTCAACGCCCTCGCGGTGACTGCCAGCCGCTACGCCGAGGAGCGCACGCGAGGACTGGGGCCGACCGCGGGGACGGCCAAGTGCGACGCCATCTTCAAGGCGCACGGCCTGAGGCCCGCATACGAGTCCGACCCGCAGGCCGGCAACTCGTGCAACTCGCTGTGGATGCTCAAGGCGGCCGCGGAGCACGCGCCGGCGCTCCGCAACGACGCCCTCGGCGCCGGATTACAGGCCGCCAGGTCGATCGACTTCTCGTACCCGTCGGGGCCGAACGACTTCAGCGGCCCGAAGGTCACGACCGGCGGCCAGTTCTGGAGGGTGGCCCAGTACTTCGCCAGTTGCAGCTGCTGGCGGGTCATCGACTCGACCTTCCACCCCAGCTACTCATGATCGACTTTCACGGTCAGGCGGCGATCGTCACCGGCGCCGGTCGAGGCCTCGGGCGCCTGTACGCCCTCGAGTTGGCACGCCGTGGAGCGGCGATCGTCGTGAACGACATCGGCACCACCATGCACGGCGACGGTAGCGACGAAAGCGTCGCCGACCGGGTCGTCGCCGAGATCGAAGCTCCGGGTGGCATCGCCGTCGCTTCGCACGACTCCGTCGACACTCCTGATGGCGGGCAGGCGATCGTCGACGTCGCCGTCGAGCGGTTCGGTCGCGTCGACGCCGTCGTCAGCAACGCCGGAATCTTCCAAACGCGGCCGTTCGACGAACTAACGTCGGATGACTGGCGGCGCATGCTGCGCGTCCATCTGGACGGCGGCTTCCATCTGAGTCAGCCCGCGTTCCGGGTGATGAAGCGCCAGGGCTACGGCCGGTTCGTCTTCATCGCTTCGTCGGCCGGTCTCTTCGGCCAACCAAATTCGGCGCACTACGCCGCTGCGAAGGCAGGCCTTCTCGGCTTGACGAACGTCATCGCCATCGAGGGCGCCGACCACGGCGTCCTCGCCAACGCGGTGCTGCCGTTCGGCTACTCCCGGATGGTCAGCGAGACGATTGGGCAGCTCGAACAACCGCCCGACGAGCTGTCCTTCCTGGGAGCGATCCAGCCCGAGCTCGTGGTGCCCATCGTGGTCTTCCTGGCCAGCCGGGAGTGCGCGCTTTCGCACCAGAACTACTCCGCCGCTGCCGGCCGGTTCGCGCGCGTGTTTGTCGGCCTGAGCAAGGGGTGGGTGGCGCCGTCCGGTGTCGCGCCAACGGCGGACGACATCGCTGCGAACTTCGCGGAGGTGTCGGCCGTCGAGCCATTCACCGTGCCGGGCTCGATCTTCGACGAGGTCTTTGAGCTCTGTGACCGGCTCGGTCTGACCGGATAGCGCGGCATCGAGCATGAAGCCGCTCGGCGAATTCCGCTGGTGGGCGCGTCACGCGTCGTCCAGCGAGCGGGGCGTATCGGTCGTCGCCGCGGTGGCGGCGTTGGCGCTGCTCACGTGGCTGCTCATCCCCACAACCCGGCACGCCGCTCGCGGATCGAGGCTGTCGACCAGCGGGACCGCCCGCGGCGCGGTCTCCGCCGGCGTCACCACCATCTCCGCATCGGATACCGCGCCGTCGTCGTCGACCGGAGTGGCCACGGCGACCGCGGGAGCTTCCGGTTCCTCGACCGGCCCGGCAGTGTCACAACGTGCCGGAACGGCGAGCGCCAGCGTGCGAACAGCGGGAGAGGCAGTGACGGCTGGGGCGCACGGCTGTACGTCCCCTCCGGGCACGTCGCGCGGCGTGACCGCCAACCAGATCAAGGTCGCGGTCCTCCTGGTCCAGATCGTGGGTCCCGCCGCCAACGGGCTCTTCGGCATCCCCGGGCCCGACGAGCAACGGAAAATCTTCGAGGCCATCGTCGACGCGCTCAACCGGGAAGGCGGCATCGCCTGCCGCAAGGTCGTCGTCGACTACATGGCGGTCAACCCCGCCGACCAGAGCGACATGCAGTCGAAATGCCTCGACGTTGCCGAGGCGGGCGACTTTGCCGCCATCGACCTCGGCTCATACCAGGTCACCGGTCCGTTGTGCTTCGCTCAGCACCAGGTGCCCTACATCGGCGGGACGTTCGTCACCCAGCGGCAGGCCGATCAAGGCTTCCCGTACATCTTCGCCCTCGGGAAATTCGACCAGTTGCACCGCGACACTGTCTTCGGGTTCCACGATCGCGGCGCGTTCACCGCGGCCAAGGGCTTCAGGAAGCTCGGCGTCTTCTTCCACCACTGCTACCCCGAGCTCATGACCCAGGAGCTGGCGGCACTGCACAGGATCGGCCTGTCCGACTCGCAGATCTCCACCTACGACTTCGGTTGCCCGACGGCGTTCGCAACCCCGAGCGATGTCCAACAGGCCATCTTGAAGTTCAAGAGCGCCGGCGTCAGCCACGTCACCTACGTGAACGCCGTCGGCGACGTCCCGACGTTCACCACCGTCGCCGAGCAGCAGGGCTTCCGGCCGCAGTACCTCCTGCCCGACGAGCAGCTGATAGGGACGGCGTACGGCACGCAGCGGCCCAACGCCAACAACATGGCCAACGCCCTCGTCATCACCGACAGCCGCAACGGCGAGGAGCGAACGCCGGGCATGTCGCCGACCGGGCCAACGGCTCGCTGTGACGCCGTCCTCGCCTCACGCGGGCTGGCGCCGACCTATCGCCAGAACCAGCTCGCTGGCAACGGCTGCGACCAGTTCTGGATGCTCAAGGCGGCAGTCGAGCACGCCCTCGCCCTGCGGGCGGATGCGCTACCGCTCGGGCTCCAGCGGGCCAACTCGGTGGACTTCTCCTATCCGCAAGGACCGAACGATTTCTCCGGCGACCGCGTCACCACCGCAGGCCAGTTCTGGCGCGTCGACCAGTTCTTCACCGAGTGCGCGTGCTTCCGCGTCATCGACCCCGTCTTCCGTCGGGGCTACAAGTAGCACCGGCTCATGACCGCGTCGCCGCCCCCCGTAGGACGGTGTCGCGGCCGAGGGCGTGTGCGCCACGTGTACCGGAAGCGCGAACGATGGTCTCCGGCATCTCGATCAGCTCGAACATCGACAGCGCCTTGGTGTCGGCGGAGGAGCCCTCGAGACGAATCTCGCCGGCGCGGGTCCCGGCGGTCAGCAGCTGCTTGAGCTGGCGCAGCTGCTTCCCGAATGAGAACCCGAGGTCCACCGATGTCGGTGGCGACTGCCGGAGCCACGCCAGCTGCACCCGGAACTCGTCGCTGAACCGGTCGCGGGCGTTGATGTTGACCCAGAGCAGCGCGTCCAGCTGTTCGATCGTTGAGGACGACGAACCCAGGACCGCGTCCCACGCGCTCGAAACGTGGTCCAGGTAGCGCTGCATGATCGAGACGAGCAGCTCGTCCTTCGAACCGAAGATCCGGTACACGGTGCCGGTGCTGAGCCCGGCGGCGGCGGCGATGTCGCGCATGGTCGTCGCCTCATAGCCCCGGCGCCCGAGCTCCGACCGGGCGACGCTGCGCAGCTGTGCGATCCGATCGTCGCCGTCGTGGCTGTCCCACTCGGCGATCGCCGCGCGAGCGCTGCGCATGGCGTCGGAGCGATCGAGCGCCGTCTTCGCCGGGGGCCGGACCGCGACGCCGTGCAGCAGCGTCCGGCACTTCTCCGCGGGCACCCGCTCGGCTCCGGGACTGCGATGGAAGACACCGACGCCGAAGTGCAGCATGCTCTCGCAGAGCCGCTCGGCGAGCAGCGTCAGGTCGATGCCCGAACGGATGACGCCGGCGCTACGGCCGGCCTCGAGGATCTCGAGCATGGCGGCATCGATCGCCGTCGGCATCTGCCGGGCGAGCTGCGCCAGCTCCTCCCCGGCGACGGTCGGCGGCTCGTACAGCGACAGGATCAGCGCGGCCCGGTGGCGGATCGCACACGCGGCGATCGCCTCCCCCAAGGCGACGATGCGATCCTCGATCGACCGGGGATCGGGCTCGTGCAAGGCGTCGAGCGATTCCTTGGCCACCCGATCGAGGTCGTCCCGATACCGCTGGACGAGCTCGATGATGATCGCTTCCTTCGACTCGAAGTGGTGGTAGAGGCTCCCGGGGAGAATGCCGCTGGCGTTGGCGATCTCGTGGAGCGAAGTCCGGAAGCCGGACGACGCGAACAGGGTGGCGGCCGTTTCGAGGATCTCGGCTCTGCGTGCTCCGTCGAGTGACATGGGATCTCGACTGCTAGTGAAGCACAGCCACGCACCATTAGGAACAAAAGTTAGGGTTTCGGGGCCCACGCGGCTACATTCGCGCCCGTGACCGAACAGGCTGCGGGCTCCCGCGTCGATGACCTCCTGGCGTCCAACACCGACATGGCGCGCGAACCGCAGCCGACCTACGAGATGCTCCGCCGGAGCTCGCCCATCCTGCGCCTCGAGGGAGTGGGCGTGCTCGCCAGCTCCCGGGCGGCCGTCGACGAGATCCTCCGCGAACCCGAAGTGTTCTCGTCGAACATGTCGGCGACCGACCTGAAGAACCGTCGCCCGCTGATCCCGCTCCAGATCGATCCCCCCGCCCACCGCAACTACCGCAAGATCCTCGACCCCCTCTTCGCTCCGCAGCGGATGAAGCTGCTCGAGGAGCCGATCACCGGCCTGGTCAACGAGCTCATCGACGCCTTCGCCGACGATGACGAGATCGACTTCGCCAGGCAGTTCTCGGTGCCGTTCCCGTCTCAGGTGTTCCTCACCATGCTCGGGCTGCCCCTCGAGGAGCTGCCGCGGTTCCTCACGATGAAGGACGGCATCATCCGCCCAGACCACGCCACCGGCGAGCCTCGTGGCACGGCAGTCACGGAGGAGCACCAGCAGGCAACCGCCGACTCGATCTACGCGTACTTCGAGGAGCTGCTCGCCGAGCGCCGCCAGGCGCCGCGGGACGACATCGTGAGCCACTTCCTCAACGCCGAGGTCGACGGGCACCGGCTCAGCCACGAGGACATCCTCGACATCTGCTTCCTCTTCCTGATCGCCGGCCTCGACACGGTGACGGCGTCGCTGGATTGCTTCTACGGCCACCTGAGCCAGCACCCCGAGGCACGGCGGCACGTCGTCGAGCATCCCGAGTCGATTCCCGACGTGGTCGAGGAGCTGCTGCGCTGGGAGACGCCCGTCATGGCGGTCGTGCGCATCGCCACCCGTGACGCCGAGATCGCCGGCTGCCCCGTCCACCAGGGCGAGCAGGTCATGGCGCTCATCGGTGCCGCCAATCTCGACGACACCGAGTGCCCCGACGCCGGCGAGCTGCACTGGGACCGTGACGTGAACCGGCACATCGCATTCGGCGGGGGCATCCACCGCTGCCTCGGCTCGCACCTGGCCCGGTTGGAGCTTCGCGTCGCCCTAGGCGAGTGGCACCGGCGTATTCCCGAGTACCGGCTGAAGCCCGGCGTCGAGCTCGACTTCACCCCGGGCATCCGAGCCGTCGACACCTTCCCGCTGCTCCTCGGCCCGTAGCGTCACAACAACTGTCGTCATAGAGCCACGGCGAGGTCGCGCCACTGTTCCGCCGTGGGACGGTCGTGGAGCAATTCGGCGACACCTTTGACGATGGCGGCGAACTCGTGGTGACCGAGGGTCCAGATGAGGATGCAACCAGCGTGGTGACGGCCCCCTTCGGCCCATTCGCGTAGGAGGGGGGCGAAGTCGCGGGAGTTGCGCGTCACAAGGATCCGGTGCTGCTCGGCCGCAAGTTCCAAAACCTGGGGATCATCCAGTGCACCTAGCGCGGCGTCGGACGCCAGGCTCAAGACGTCGTGACCCCGTTTGGGGAGGACTGAGCCGATACGTTTCGGTGACAGGTTGGCGTCCAGCAGCAGCTGCACCCGTCATCCGTCGGCGACGCCGATGAACGGGAACAGCGTTTCGACGTCCTCGAGAGGACGGCGGTTGTCCGCCACGGCGCCGTCAATGTCAGCCGGGTACGCATCTCGATAGGCGACAGCGAGACGCACTTGCGCGAGAGACAGCGGCGTCTCGGAAACAAGCGCCTCCGCGGATCCGAAGTCGTCGAGCATGTGGATGATCTCCCAGATGTCGAGGCCCGAGCCGATGACCCAGGCTCGACGTCGTGCGTCATCGCCGCGAAACGCAATTCCGGGGAACCGCCGGGTGCGGGCGGTCTCCTCGGTGAAGGCTTCGACCACCGCGCTCTTCGTGCGACGCGTTCGACGCGCCTCCGCTTCTACCAGCTTCTCGGTTTGCTCCTGCAGGCGCACGCTGAATGGCTGGCCCTTTGCCATCCGATCCTCTTTTCACTACAACTACTACAGTGTAGAGGAAGGCGCGGCGCTAGCGGTTAGCGAACCGCCAGGACGGGCACGTTCGAGTACCCGGCGACGTTGGACATGTGCACGCGCCGGAGGCCGGACTCGTCGACCTCGAGCTGCCTCCATCGCTTGGCGATCTCTTCGATGGCGATGCGGCTCTCCATGCGCGCCAGCGCGGCGCCGAGGCAGGCGTGGATGCCGTGCCCGAGCCCGATGGCCACGCTCGGCGGGCGGTCGATGTCGAACTCGTCGGGATGGTCGAAGACGCGCGGGTCCCGCGTTGCCGCGCCGGTCAACAGCAGCACTGGATAGCCAGCGGGGATCGCTCCGCCTTCGAACTCGCGGTCCTGCACCGAGAACCGGCCCTGGTACTGCGACGGTGGCAGCAGGCGCAGGATCTCCTCGACCGCCGCGGGGATGAGCGCCGAGTCGTCGGCGACCCGCTTCCACTGGGCGGGGTAGCGGTGGAAGAGCACCACGGCGTTGGCGATCAGCTTGGTCACCGTCTCCGCGCCCGCGCCGCCGAGGAGGCTGACGAAGCCCGCGATCTCCTGGTCGTCGAGCGCGGTCTCGACACCGTCGCCGCGGTCGACGGTCACCTGCGTAAGGCGGGAGAGCATGTCGTCGCTCGGGTTCGTTCGTTTGTCGGCAGCCAGGCCGTAGTAGTAGGCACCCGACTGCGCCATCGCCTCGGCGCCCTCACGCGTCGGCTCCATCTGCCCGGCCTCGCGGTGCAGCGTGGCGTCGATCCACTCCCGGATCTGCTGTCGCTCGCCCTCGGGAACGCCGAGCATGCGACAGATGATCTCGACCGGGAACAGCGCCGAAAAGTCGGCCACGGCGTCGAAGTGATCGCGTTCCTCCAGTGGCTGGAGGAACGAGGTGATGACGTCGCGCACCATTGGCTCGAGCGCGCTGACCGCCCGCGGCGTGAACACCCGGCTCACGAGCGCCCGCAGCCGATCGTGCTCGGGTGGGTCCATCATGATGATGCTGCGGAGGTTGCGGATCAGCTCCGGGTCCTTCGACAGCGAGGACAGCTCGACGCCGTGGGCGCTCGAGAATCCCTGCCAGTCGCGGTGGGCGGCGACGACGTCATCGAATCGGGACAAGGCGTAGAACCCGTAGCGCTCGCTGAAGTACACCGGCGCCTCGTCGCGTAGGCGGCGGTAAACCTCGGTGGGGTCGTTGAAGTAGACGTCCGAGAAGGGGTCGAACTCCACTGTGGTGGCGACCATCATCGCTGCCTGGCTGTCGTCGACATCGATGTTGACGTTAGGCGCCTCGAAGAGCCGCCGCACCGCGGCGAGATCGGGCTTCCCCGCCGGTGTGCGCGGGAGCGCGTCGACCATAACAACCGCGTCGGGCAGCTCGTAACGAGCGAGGACCGTGGAGGCCCGGGCGAGGAGGTCGTCCACGGTCACCGCCTCGGCACCTCGGGCCAGCTCGACGGCGGCGACCGGTACCTCGCCGAGGCGGGCATCGTGGCGACTCACCACTGCGGCACCGCGCACCCGGGGGTCGCGCTCGAGGGCGGCGCGCACGTCCTCCGGGAGCACCTTGAACCCCCCTCGGATGATCGCCTGGTCGGCGCGACCGAGGATGAAGACGAACCCGTCGTCGTCGATTCGTGCGAGATCGGTTGTCCGCACCCACGACGGGTTGTCGCCCAGATGCGAGGTCTTGACCTCGAGCAGCCCCTCCGTCTCCGGAGGCAACGGATCACCGCTGTCGGGATCGACGACCCGCAGCTCGCTGCCGGGGTGCGCCCGCCCGACGCTCCCGCGCTTGGTGTCCCAGAACTGCTTGTGGTCCTCCATGTTCCAGCCCGCGACCGGGCCGCCGAACTCGGTGGCGGCATACGAGATCAGCACCGGGCTTCCGTACTTCCTGCGGAAGGTCTCGGCGTCGGTGGGGTCGAGCGGCGCGGTGCCCGACACCACCGAGCGGATACTGCTGAGGTCGGCGGGATCGACGTCGGCCTCGAGCACCATGCGCAGCGCCGCGGGGACGAGGCTGGCGGTCGCCGGCCGGTGCCGCCGCACCGCGTCCACCCAGTCGTCGACGCGAAACCGCTCGAGGAAACAGAAGGGGCGGCCGTCGCCCACGCACTGGAGCACGCGGAACAGCCCGCCGAGATGCACCAGTGGCGAGTGCACCACCGCCACACCGCTGCGGATGCGCAGCTCCGGCGTGCGGTCGCGCTCGTAGTACTTCACGCCGACCAAGACCCGGGCGAGGGTCTCGTAGGTGAGAGGGACCCGCTTGGGGGGCCCGGTGGTGCCGCTCGTCAGCATCTCGACGGCGACGCCGGCGCGGAGATCGGCGTCGACGACTTTGGCCGGCCCTCCCTTGACGTCGAGCGGCGCGCCGAGGTCGGTCGTCGTCATCACCACCGCAGGGAGCACGTCGCCGCCGACGTGGGCAATATCGTCCGGCTCGCCGGCGAGGACCGGGAGCCCGAGGCCCCCGATGTCGGCGCGGACGCGCTCGCGGCCCCGCTCGGGGTTGATCGTCACGACGCACGCGCCCGCCCGCAACAGCCCGAGGAGCAGACCGACGTGTGCGGGGCGGTTGCGCAGCAGCACCCCGACTCGCGTTCCCGGCTGCGGCACCTCGGCGGCGACGGCGTCGATCGTGGCCGCCAGCTGACCCCACGTTCGCCAGGCGCCGTCGAACTCGAGGAACCGCGACGCTGGCTCCAACTCGACGATCTGGGCGATCCGCTCGCTGAGGTCGATCACGCGAAGAAAAAGCTCTCCGCATTTGCGAACAGGTAGTTGTCGCGCACGTCGTCGGGGAGGTCGAGCGCCGCTGCCTCACCGATGGTGCGGGTGATCGACAGCACGGGCGAGTCGGAGGCGAAGATGATGCGGTTCTTCCCGCGGGTCCGCATGAAATGCAGCAGCGATTCCGGTAGTCGCTTCGGCGACCACGCCGACGTCATCAGCCGCAGGTTGGCGTACTTGATCATCAGGCGGATGGCGGTGTCCCACCACGGATCGGCGCCGTGGATCATGCACAGCTTCAGTTCGGGGAAGCGCACGCACACCCGATCGAGGTGGATCGGGTTCTGCACCTCGCCGGGGATGGGCGGGCCCGGCAGGCCGGCGTTCATGCAGAGCGGCAGTCCGAGCTCGCAGCACTTGGTGTAGAGCGGGAAGTAGACGGCGTCGGTCGGCGGGTACATGCCGTCGCCCCAGAAGCTCGGGCCGATGGTCGCGTACGCGACAGGGTTGCTGGCCACGAACGACTCCAGCTTCCGCAACATCGGCATCGGGCGCAGCAGGTTGTGACCGCCGAGGCCGAGGCTGAACCGGTCCGGGTGCGCCTCGGCGAAGCTCGTCGCCCGCTTGGAGGGCTCGCGGATGTTGGTCATGAGCACGGCGCGCTGGACGCCGTTGGCGTCCATCTCGTCGAGCAGCTCGGTGAGCTCCCGGCTGCGGAACATCGACTCGTCGGCCTTGAAGTAGTCCTCCTTGACGCGGACCATCCAGTCGGGCTGGGGGCCGTCGCCCATGTCGACGTTCACGAGGCAATCGTGCGTTCGCGGGACTGGAGCGCTTTTCGAATCCGGCATCAAGTTCGATAGTGTAGGCGGCGGATGGACGTCCGATTCTCTCCGGAGCAGGCTGCGCTGCGCGACTCGGTCGCGCAAGTCGCCGCCCGCTTGGGCCCGAAGACGGTGGCCGACCTCGACGACGCCGAACGGGTGGCGAAGCTGGACGCTGCGGTCGACGCGTCCGGGTGGCGGGAGGTGCGCACCGCCGGAGACGGCGGCACGCCGTGGGCGTCGGGTGTCGAGGCCGCCATCGTCGCCGAGCAGCTGGGCCGGGCCGTCGCCGACGTCTCCTTCATCGGGCCGACGCTCGCGGCCGAGCTGCGGCGGCTCATCGGCGCCGAACCGGCAACCGCGACCGAGACGGTGGTTCTCGCCGCCGACCTCGGTGGGCTGGGCGACCGCGTTGCGTTTGACGCCGCCGGGGCGAGCGTCGCGCTGGCGCTGCACAACGACGCGCTCGTCGAGGCCGGGCTGGCCGACCCGCTGCCCGCGGTCGACATCACCCGCACATCGGCGTCGGTCGCTATCCCCCGCGCAAGTATCGGCAACCTCACCGACGACGACCTCGACCGGTGGACCGCCTTGGGTCTGGCGTTGGTGTCGGCCGATCTCGTCGGCGTCATGGGCGGCGCGGTAGAGATCACGTGCGAGTACGCCAAGGAGCGGCACCAGTACGGGGTGGCAATCGGCTCGTTCCAGGCCGTGCAGCACCTGCTGGCCGACGCCTTCGTGTCGATGGAGGGCGCTCGTAGCATCGCCCTGCACGCCGCGTGGGCCGTCGACGCCCTGCCGCCCGCAGATGCCCTCGCCGCCGCGGCCGCGGCCAAGGCGTACTGCGCCCGGGCCGGCCGGGCCGTCTGCGAGACCGCCATCCAGGTCCACGGCGGCATCGGCAACACCTGGGAGTGCCTGGCGCACGTCTTCCTGCGCCGTGCGCTCGTCTCGATCGACGTGCTCGGAGGCGAGGGGTCGAACCTGGCAAGGGTGCTGGCCCATCGCGGGATCGGTGGCGCCTGATGGACTTTGCCGATTCACCGGCAGAAGCCGAGTTCCGCGAGCGTCTGCGTACGTGGCTCGCCGAGAACAACCCCGGCCTGCCGGCGTCCTCCACCGACGACGCCTACTGGGCGGGGCAGGCGGCGTGGCACCAGTCGCTGTACAACGCGGGGTTCTTCGGGCTGTCGTGGCCCGCGGAGATCGGAGGCCACGGCCTGCCGAGCGTCTACGACGTGATCCTCGACGAGGAGCTGGCGGCGGCCGGAACGCCGCCCCGTCCGAGCCTCGGCTACCTCGTGCAGGGAATCCTCGAGCACGGCAGCGGCGACATCCAGCGCCGCTTCCTCCCCGGCATCGTCAACGGCCGCGACCGCTGGTGCCAGGGGTTCAGCGAGCCCGACGCCGGCTCCGACCTCGCATCGCTGCGGACCCGGGCCGACCGAGACGGCGACGACTTCGTCATCACCGGCCACAAGGTGTGGACGAGCTACTCCGACGACGCCGACTGGTGCCTGCTCCTCGCCCGAACGGACCACGACGTGCCGAAGCACAAGGGCATCTCTGCCTTCGCCGTCCCGATGCGCCAGCCGGGCATCGAGCAGCGGCCCCTGAAAATGATCAACGGCATCACCAAGGAGTTCGGCGAAGTCACCTTCGACGGCGCCCGCGTCCCTGCCATCAACATGATCGGCGAGCCCGGCGAGGGATGGCCCCTGGCGATGACGGTCGTGAGTCACGAGCGCGAGCCGGGCGAGCTCGGCTACGTGGCCCGATACCGCAAGGCGGTCAAGGACCTGGCGGCGAAGGTGACCGCGGCGTCGGATGCGTTCTCTCTTGAGCAGGTGCGCGCCCTCGGATGGGCGATCGTCGAGACCGAGATGCTCCGCCACCACGTCTCGAGGCGGCTGTCCGACCGCCTCGACGGCGTCACTCATGGGCCCGACGGATCCGTCGACAAGCTGCTCATGACCTGGACGGAACAGGCCGTCGGTCACGCCGCCGTGGCGGTGGGCGGGGCTGCCCACGACGGTGGCGACGACACCTGGCTGCGGATGTACCTCTACAGCCGGGCCCAGAGCGTCATGGGCGGGACGTCGCAGATTCAGCGCAACCTGGTGGCGCGCCGCATCCTCGGCCTGCCCGCGTAAGCGCTACCGGGCTCGGCGCCGTCCCAACCGCTTGGCGTCGGCCTCTTCCTTCAGACCGAGGGCGTTGCCCCACAGCAGGGTCAGTTGCTCCACGGCCTCGTCGAAGTCGTACTCGCGGTAGTCCTGCACGAGCCACAGTTCGGCGAAGCGAGCGACCATGGCGCCGAGGGCGTCGGCGGCCATGCTCGGGTTGATCCTCTTGTCGGCGACGCCCTCGCGCTGGAGCCTTCGGATGGAAACCTCGGCGCGCTCGACAAAGTGCTTCATCGTCGCCATGCGCGCGGCGTTGACGTGCTCGTCGTAGCGCGACACCTGTTCGATCACACCCATGAGCGCGGCTTCGTCGCGGTAGCGCTCGAGGTAGCGGCGATTCGCGCGGCGGATCCGCTCCAGCGCCGACGCGTCACGGTCGGCCTCGGCGGGTGCCGTCTCCGCCGGCGCGGTCAAACGCTCCTCCTGGCCCTGCGCGACCTCTCGGAAGATCTCCTCCTTCGAATCGAAGTAGTGGTAGAAGGACCCGGCGGCGAGCTTGGCGGTGTCGGCGATGTCGGCGATACGGGCGTCGAGAAAGCCGTCGCGTTCGAAGACTTCCTTGGCTGCTTCGATCAACCGTGCCCGCGTCTTGGCGCCCTTGCGCGAACGAGGCACGTACGAAGCGCCGGCCGCGGCTTCCTCGGTGCTGGCAACATGTGCCACCGGCCGTCCTTTCGCTCGATCGGCTTCCTCTATCGTAATCGATGTCGAATTCAGATTGGACGGACCGGGAGAGCCTGTGACGAGATTGACCCGATGCATCGCTGCCCTGGTGCTCGTCGCCAGCGCCGCGTGCGGGGCCCGTCTCGACCACGCCGAGCTCCGGTCGGCGCGGCTACGGGCGATGGGCACCGGGGGAGGCGCAACGGCCGGCGGGACGAGCGCCGGCGCTACGGGGGCAGCGACGGCCTCGAGCGACGCCGCTGCGACAGCCGGTGAGACGGCCGCGGCGGCAACTTCGGGCGCGGCCGGCGCGGCGTCGTCGACGTCGGGAGGCACCAGCGGTGCCGCGACGTCGACAGGAAAGGGCACGACCGCCCCAAGCGGCGGCACGTCGTCGGCGACGGCGGCGTGCGCCGCCGACGTCAGCAGCTCCGATCCCGGCGTCAGCGCCAAGGAGATCCACTTCGGCGGCGTGTCGACGACCGGGGGGCCGGTTCCGGGCATCTTCAAGGGAGCGCGCGATGGCGTCAGCGCTTTCTTCGCGTACATCAACAGCCAGGGCGGCATCTGCGGCCGCAGCCTGAAGCTGGACTCGCTCGACGACAACCTCGACGCATCACAGAACCAGCACGACTACGAAACGCTGATCACCAAGACCCTCGGCATCGTCGGGGGGTTCTCGCCCGTCGACGAGGGCGGGGGGAAGGTCCTCAGCGACCATCCCGACGTACCCGACGTGGCCTTTACCGCAACGAAGTCCCGGCTCGCCAACCCGAACAACTTCTCGCCGCAGCCGTTGAAGTTCCCGGGCTTCCGCTTGGGGCCGATGACCTATGAGAAGCAGCTCTTCGGGGACGCGGTCATCAAGAAGATGGCGTTCTTCACCGAGGACGTGCAGCCGGCGAGGGACGCCACCGAGGGCCAGATGGCCGCCGCCCGCTCCCTCGGTTACGACTTCGTGTACACCCGCATCACCGAGCCCACCGACGCCGACTTCACCGCCGACGTCAGCAACATGAAGAACAAGGGGGTGAAGGGCATCTTCATGTTCGGCGACGTCGGCCAGATCGCCCGCATCGCCGCGGCCATGAAGGCGCAGAACTTCAGCGTCCCGCTGGCGGCGTGGAGCTCGAACGTCTACGACACGCAGTTCATCGCCAACAGCCAGGGCGGCAGCGAGGGCGCGACCATCGACATCCAGCAGGCGATGTTCCTGGGCGAGGACGCCGCCGTTCCCGAGGTGGCCTTGTTCGACCAGTGGGTGAATCGAGTCGGCGGGAAGCCCGACCTCTACGCCGTGTACTCGTGGGCGGCGGCGCGCATGATGGTCCAGGCCCTCCAGCAGGCCGGCGGGAAGCCGACGCGAGCGGCGATCATGAGCGCGCTGAAAACCGTCCACCGCTTCGACGCCAACGGGCTGCTCGCCCCCGCCGACCCCGCCGGCAAGGTCCCGCCCACGTGCTGGATCCTCGTGCGGGTGAAAAACGGCAAGTTCGTGCGCGACCCGGCGACGCCGTCGGGCTTCCGCTGCGAGCCCGGCGGCTACTTCGGGTAGGCGTTAGCCGGTCACGACCGGGAGCTTCTCCCAGCCGCGCACCGTGGGTGTGTGCGCCTGCACCGCCCCGTCCCAGTCGACCTCCCACTTGGGGAAGCGGTCGAGGACCTCGTCGAGGGCGACGCGGCCCTCGAGCCGGGCCAGCGCCGCGCCCAGGCAGAAGTGGATGCCGTACCCGAAGGACAGGTGGTGCGAGATGGTGCGGTGGATGTCGAACCGGTCGCCATCTGGGAACTTGCGGTCGTCGCGGTTCGCCGACCCGTTCAGCAACACCATCACGCTGTCCTTCGGGACGGTCCGGCCGTGGTGCTCGACGTCCTTGGTCACCCACCGAGCCTGGACGGGCGACGGCGCCTCGTACCGCAGGATCTCCTCGATGGCGTTCGGCATCAGCGAGCGGTCGTGCGCGAGCTCGGCCCGCTGGTCGGGGTGCTCCGCCAGGAGCTTGCCCGCCCACCCGATCAGCCGTGTGGTCGTCTCGTTCCCCGCCCCCGCCAGGAGGCTGACATAGGTGAGCACCTCCGTCCGGGTCAGCCGGCGGCGGATGCCCGTCTCGTCCTCGAACTCGGCATTGAGGAGCTCGGTCATGAGATCGTCCGACGGATTCTTCTCCCGCCAGTCGATGTAGGCGCCGAAGTCGGATTCGTCGGTCATTCCGATGGTCGTGGGCGGAAGCTGGCTGCCGTCCTTGATCGTCATCCCGGCGTCGAGCCGTCGGCGGATCTGCTCCTGGTCCTCTTCGGGTATGCCGAGCAGCATCCCGATGACCCGCATCGGCATCTGCGCGCCCAGGTCGGTGATCAGGTCGAAGCGTCCGGCGCCAACGAGCGGGTCGAGGCATCTGGCCGTGAACTCGCGGATCTTCGGCTCCAGCGCGTTCATCCGCTTCGGCGTGAACACCCTGGCCATGAGCGCCCGGTGGCAATCGTGGACCGGAGGGTCCTCCATCAGGATGAGACCCGGCGGCATCTGGATGTTCGCCTTGATGACCTCGAGGGTGGACCCACGACCCGAGCGGTACGTGTCCCAGTCGACCATGCCCCGCTCGACGTCGTCGAAGCGGCTCAGCGCGAAGAAGTCGTACTTCTCGTTGTAGTAGAGCGGCGCCTCTTCCCGCATCCGCCGCCACAAAGGATGGGGGTCGACGTCGATCTCGACGTCGAAGGGGTCGTAGTAGATCTCGCTGTCGCTGGTGACCGTCATCGCCGGCGCCTCAGCTCGCCCGGGCCAGGTCGCGGGCGGAGCGACGCAGGGCTTCGTTGGGGTTGTCGGGAAGCTCGGTGAGCGGCTCGGCGATCTCGGCGACCGTCGGGCCGAAGGCGTCCGCCGCTGGCCGCAACGCGTCGAGGTCGAAGCCGTAGACCTTGGCGGCGTTGCCGGCCAGAAACTGCTGGAGCTGGCCGGGCTCGAAATCACGCATCACCTGGCGGAGATGCTCACGGGTGTACGGATACGTGCCTTCTTCATGGGGGTAGTCGCTGCCCCACATCACGCGGTCGATCCCGACGGTGCCGAGGACGGCCGCGATGTCCCCGGGACGCGGCTGGCTGACGCCGACGTAGCAGTTCTGCTGGAAGTACTCGGTGGCCGATCGCCGCGGGACGGTCTCGCCCTCGAAGCGCATCTCGCCGGTGGCGCCCTTGCGCAGCGCCGCCATGAGCGCGTCGAGGTGCTGCAGCACGCCGGGGACCCACTCGCAGCCCGCTTCGGTCAGCACGAACGTGAGCTTGGGGAACCGCTCGAAGACGCCGCCGACGATCAGGTACACGAGCGGCCGCTGCGAGTAGAAGATCATCTCGGCCACGTGCACGATCGGCATCGCCGGCGCCCGCCGGTAGTCGGGCCCACCCGTCCCGCTGTGGGCGTTCACCGGTACGCCGAGCTCCTCGCACACCTGCCACAGCGGGTCGTAATGCGGGTCGTACAAGGGCTTGAGCCAGCCGCACGTCGGTGGGGGCGACCCGATGAGCACCCCGCCGCGCAGCCCGTTCTCCTTGCACCACACGACGTCGGCGATGGCGTCGTCGAGATCGTTCAGGAAGATCTGCCCGATGCCCGCCCGGGCCTCGGGGCTCTGGCAGACGAAGTCGGCCAGCCAGCGGTTGTGGGCCTGGACGCCGGCGTGGCGGTGCTCGTACTCCTCGGGCGTGGGCGGCTGGGCGAAGAGCACGAAGTTGGGGAAGAACGGCGGAACCGTGTTGGGGAAGATCACCCCGCCGACGATCCCGTCAGCGTGCTGCTGTTCGTCGCGGAGATCGCCGTCCCAGTTGCGAACGCGGAGGTCGGTGTCTTTCAGGTCCTTGAACGGGTTCTTGTACTTCCCCCGCCACGCGTCGAAGTCATCGCGGTACTTGGGGTCGAGGAACTCCCGGTACTGCTGGTGGCTACCACCGGCGTGGGTGTCAGCGGAGATGATGACGTAGTGATCTCCAGGTTCCACGGCCCGACGATAGCCGAGCCCGTCGCTCCTTCAAAGTCGACGTCAGATTCAGTACTACGTAGACTCCGGGCATGACGGTCGACGAGTACATCAAGGTCACCCATCGCGAGCTCCCGTTCACGACCTTCGACTCCGACAACCACATGTACGAGACGAGGGACGCGCTCACGAAGTTCCTGCCGAAGGAGTACGAGGGCGTCGTGAAGTACGTCGACGTCGACGGCCGCACGAAGCTGGCGCTGCGCAACCGGATCTCCGACTTCATCCCCAACCCGACGTTCGGCAAGGTGGCGGCACCGGGTGCTGCAGGAATGGACATCACGAGTGGCGGCAGCGGCTTCGCCGAGGTCCGCGCCGACCACCTCGGAGCATTGCATCGCCAGAAGCTGGTGGTGATGCCGGGGATCGACGCGTTCTTCGACCCTGAGCCGAGGTTCGAGCTCATGAAGGAGATGGGCATCGACCGCACCCTGCTGTGGCCGACGCTGGCGAGCGCCCTCGAGGAGCGGATGGCCGACGACCCCGACGCGGTGTGCGCGGTGATCCACGCGCTCAACCAGTGGATGCACGAGCACTGGAGCTACGTCTACTCCGACGCCATCTACGCATCGCCGATCATCAGCCTCGCCGCGGGCAACGAGCAGGCGATCGCCGAGCTCGAGTTCGTCGCCGAGCGCGGCGCCAAGATCTTCCTCATCCGTGTCGCGCCGGTGCCGACCTGGAAGGGACGCAAGTCGTTCGCCCTGCCCGAGTTCGATCCGTTCTGGGAACGCGTGCAGGAGCTCGGGTTGGCAGTGGGCATGCATTCCGGCGACCCGGGCTACAACCGGTATCTGAACGAGTGGGAGGGGCTCGGCGACCAGGAGGCGAGCATCGCCAAGGGCGCCCGGCGTGCGAACCCCGCGTTCGTCGCGCTCTCCTCGGAGAAGGACAGCCTGATCGACGCCATGGCGTCGATCATCGGCCACGGGCTGGCGACGCGGTTCCCGCAGCTGCGGTTCCTACCGGTCGAGTTCTCGACCCACTGGGTCCGTCCGTTCTACAAGAAGCTGCAGCGGATGTGGGACGAGGCGCCGGTGCTGTTCGACGAGAACCCCGTCGAGGTGTTCAGCCGCAACGTGTGGGTGCACGTGTTCCACGAGCCCGATCCCAAGGGCCTCATCGATCTCGGGCTGCCCGTCGACCACCTCATGTTCGGCTCCGACTTCCCCCACCCCGAGGGCATGGCCGACCCGCTGGCCTACGCCGAGGTGGTGGCCGACCTGCCCTTCGAGCAACAGGCGCTCATCATGGGCGGCTCGCTCGAGAAGGCGATGGGCATTGCCCGCTAACGGCGCGTCGAGAAGATGACGTCGACGGCACGGTCGACGGCGGCGTGCACGTCGCGAATCGACGCCCGCCCGAGCGCCCAGGCCCGGAGCCGCGTCGCCATGACCGAGCTTGTGGTCTCGACGATCGCCGCCGCCTCGTCCGGCGCGACGTCGCGCAACGCTGCGGTCATCGCCCCTTGATGGCGGTCGGCAAACGCTAGGAAGAGCCGCTTGGCGTTCTCGTCGTTCGAGCTCTCGAGCTGAATCTCGGCGCGGAAGAACTGCGGGTGCCGCTCGAAGGATCGGATGGCGCGATGGAGCCGCCGGCGCAGCCGGGCCTCGTCGCAGTCGGCGTGGGTGTCCTCACGTTCCGAACGCGGCTGGAACGTCTTCGACCACTCGAGCAGCACCGCGGCGTAGAGGTGCTCCTTCGACGTGAAGTAGCGATAGAGCGTGCCGAGGGCGACCCCGGCCCGCACGGCCACGTCGCGTATCTGCACGCGCTCGTACTCGGTGCCCTCCTCGAGCAGGTCGAGCGCGGCCCGCACGATCTGATCGCGGCGCCGCTGCTGGTGCGCGGGAAGCGCGTCGAGGTCGGCGACGGCCGTCGAGGTCACAGAGGGCGAGGAGTGACGAGCGCCCGGGCGTTATCGTGCATGATCTTGCGGACGTCGGCCTCGGGCAGCCCGTCGATCTCCTTCACGAAGCTAAGGGGATCGGCAAGGCCCTCGGCGTGTGGGTAGTCGGACCCGAACACCACCCGATCGGCCCCGATGCGCTCGACAAGCTTTAGCACGTCGTCCTCGAAGAAGGGCGACACCCAGACATGCTCCATGAAGAGCTCGTACGGGTCCTGATCAAAGACGCCGGGTACCTGGATGGAGATCGTCCGCAGCTTGCTCAGCAACGGCGCCACCCAACCGGAGCCGGTCTCGATCGTCGCCACGCGGAGGTTCGGGAACCGCTCGAACAGTCGGTCGGCCATGAACGACGCCATCGTGTCCTGGATCGGGCTCGCCGACAGGAGACGCTTGAGGGGCGGGACGCGGAACGACTCGGTCTCCCCCGCGAGGCCCCACAGCTGCTCGTAGGGGGCGTAGGAGCAGTCTCCGCCGTGGAGGACAAGGGTCACGCCGGACTCGTTCAGCCTCGACCAGAAGGCGTCGTGGGCGGGATCGCCGGGCGTCCGCCGCCGCTCGAACCCGAACACCGAACCCGGCCGGATCAGCACCACGCCGGCGTCGTGCTCTAAGGCGTACTCGAGCTCCTCGACCGCCCAGTCGACTTCGACGAAGGTGATGTAGGGCGCGGCGTAGATGCGGCCCTGGAAGTTGAACCCCCAGTCCTCCTGCAACCAGCGGTTGAACGCCCGGAAGGCGGCGGTCAGCGCCTCGGGATCGCGCTCGAGCGCCGCCTCCATGCCGACGCCGAGGGTCGGGAGCATGATCGTCGCCTCCAGCCCCTGCTCGTCCATGAGGCGAAGACGCGCGGCGCGATCGCGGTATTCGGGCCGGTCCTCGATCGGATCGAGCTCGCCGAAGGCCGCTCGCATGTCGCCGACGCCGGCCTTGGCCCGGAAGTAGTCGGCCAAGGCGCCGGGCCGTGACACGTTGGCAAACGTGGGATTGGGGATGAAGCGATTGATCGAGCCGCCGACGAGCAGGCGCTCCTTGCCGTCGATGTTCGCCCACTGCATCGTCCGCCGCTGCATCGACGGGTCGAGGTGGCGGGTGAAGGCGTCCTTGGGCTCGTAGTAGTGGTTGTCGGCGTCGAAGACCGAGAAGTCGACCATGCGCCATACTAGAACGAGATTTCAGTTTCTGTCTAGCGGCGCAGCTCCGCCCGACCGTGGGTGATGACGGTGGCACCGGCCGAGTCCGCTTCGAAGGCGTAGCCCACCCGACCGGCGTCGTAGAGGCGGACGTCGAGCCCCTCGCCGAGGAACGTGGGCGTGGCGAAGCGCACGGCGATGCGCCGGACGCGCTCCGGGTCGTCGCCGGCGACCACCTGCGCAACGCCGTGCGCGCACAGCGCCATCGTGCACAGGCCGTGGAGGAAGGGCCGGTCGAACCCGCTCCGGCGGGCGGCGTCGACGTCGAAATGGTGCTCGGACCAGTCGCCGGACACCTGGGCGTAGCGGCGGGGCATGTCCACGTCGACGTCGGCGGTGTAGGTGCCGATGGGTCGGCTACGGGCGTCGTCGGGGAAGGCGTGGTCGGGCGCCGGCTCCCCCGCCGGGTCGCAGGTGACGCCGAGGTAGACCGTCGTCCACCACTGCTCGGCCACGACGGCGTCGGTTGCATCGAGCGCGGTGTACCGCAGGGTCACGAGCGAATTCCGTCCCGCGGGCCGGGCGCCGTGGCCCTCGACCCAGATGCGGAGCGGCTCGCCGGGGTCGATCGGGCGATGCAACACGATGTCGTGCTCACCGTGGACGCCCCCGGTCGCGTTCGTCTGGACCTCTCGTGGAGTTAACGCGGCCCGGCCTTCGTTCTGGGCGTCCCAAATCTGCGTGGCTATCGCGACTGCTCCGTAGCCGCGGACCAGGTCGGCGTCGATGCGAGCCTCGAAGGGCCCCACCCTCAGATGCTCAGTCGAGGCGGCCAAGCTCGCGGAGGAACGGCTGGGTGTGCACGACGCGCCCGGTCATGGTCTTCGGGTCGGCCGTGGCGAGGATGAGCGCGGTCTCGACGATCAGGCCGATGTCCTCGGTCTCCTCATTGGCGAGGTCCAGCGCGCCCGCGCCCTCGGTCGGCACCGGCTGCGACGGGGCGGCGGCGTTGACCGCGATCGCGTCGTCGTAGAGCTCGGCGGCGAACGATGCTGTCAGCCGCTGCAGCGCCGCCTTGCACGCCCCGTAGACGGCAAAGCCCGCCGAACGGTCGAACTCCGAGAACGGGGGACCCTCCGGGTGCTCGCCCGCCACCGAGGTCAGGTTCACAATCCAGCCGCGTCCGCGCGCGCGCATCGCGGGGATGGCGAGCTGGCTGAGGTGCATCGGCCCGAAGACGTGCATCTCGAACATCAGCTTCGCCCGCTTCTCGGGAAACTCGTCGAGCGGCCGCAGGAAGGTGACCGCGGCGTTGTTCACGAGGATGTCCGGCGCCCCGAGCCGCTCGACGACCTCGGCGAACATCCGCGCGCGCTCCTCGAACTGCGAGAGGTCGGCCTGCACCGCGATCGCAGTCCCGCCGGCGGTCGTCACCTCTTCCAGCGTCTCGCGCAGGGACCCGACGTACTTGGGGTCGGCGTCGAGGGTCCTCGCCGTCAGGGCCACGGCCGCCCCCTCCGCCGCCAGTCGGAGGGCGATCGCCTTGCCCAGGCCCCGACTGGTGCCGGTCACGAGCGCCACCTTCCCCTCGCACCGCCCTGGCATGCCCCGCCCTCCGCAGCTAGACAACAGCCGGGTGTTCGAAATCGAAGTCGACGTCAAGGTACTGCAAGGCCGTCTGGCGGGCCTCCTCGTCGAAGGTCTGCACCCGCTCTCGGGCGGCGCGTCGAGCTTGTCGTACGCGGCAACGGCGACGATCGAAGGCGCCGCACGCCCTGTCGTCGTCAAGGTCGCGCCTGCGGGCCTGGCGCCGGTGCGCAACCGCGACGTCCTTCGTCAGGCACGGCTGCTGCGGGCGCTGGCCGCCACCGCCGTCCCCGTGCCCGAGGTCCTGTGGGAGGACCCGGGGGCGCCGCCCGAGATCCCGCCCCTCTTCGTCATGTCCTACGTCGAGGGGACGTCTCTGGAACCGCTGTTCGACATCGACGGCGACGATCCGTCCGACGTCGTCGCCGTCCGCATGCACGATGCCGCGCGCGTGCTTGCCACCCTCCACGGGTCGGACCCCGACGGCATAGGCTTGGGCGGCGAGCAGCGCACGACGACCTCCGACGAGATCGATCGCTGGACGCGTGCACTCGAGACCGTCGACTCCGCGCTCGCGCCCGACTGGCAGGAGGTCGCCGCCACCCTGCGGGCAACGCAGCCGGCACCTCTGCCCCCAGCCGTCCTCCACGGCGACTTCCGTCTCGGCAACATGCTCGCCGACGGCGATGCGATTGCCGCAGTGATCGACTGGGAGATCTGGTCGTTGGGCGACCCGCGCGTCGACCTCGGCTGGTTCCTCGTCAACGCCGACCCCGACACGTACCGCAGGAAGACGCCTTACGCCGGGCTGCTCCCGACGCCCGCCGAGCTCGTGCGCACGTACGAACAGCACGCCGGCTACCAGGTCCCCGACCTCCACTGGTTCGAGGCCCTGGCGTGCTTCAAGTCGACGGCAACGTGGTCGCTGATCGTGAAGCACGCCCGGCGACGACCAGTGCCCGACCCGCTCGCCGAGGAGGTCGCTGGCTCGCTGCCCGGCCTCCTCGAGCGCGCGCGGCACCTACTGGGCTGAAGGCCGCTACATCGCGGTTCGCCCGTCGTGGGGCGCGTCGGGGTCGGCGAAGGCGCGGATCATGGCGTCGACGGTGAACGAGGCCATAAGTGCACCGTCCTCGTCGTGCACGCGGCACTCGGTGTGGATCATGCCGTCGCCGGCGAATGTCGCGCGATGGTGGTACAGCAGCCACCGGTCGGCGCGGACGTCGCCGTGGATCGAAAGCGTGATGGCGTTGATGGCCGTCGACAGCCTGTGATGTGCCTGATCCTGGCCGATGCCCGCATGCGGGCGGAGGGCGGCGGCGATCGACAGGTGGCCGGTGAACTGCGCGAGCAGCCCGGCGTGCAGAGACGGGTCCGGAGGCAACTCACGGAACCGAACCCAGGCGTCAAGGACCGGCGGACCCACCGGCGCGTCGGGGTCACCGGTGTAGGCGTTGTCGACGATGCGGATGTCGCGACCGGTCACCGACATATCGACGGGCACCGAGTCGTAGGGCCCAGGCACGTCGGGGGGTTCGACCCCGTGGCGGATGACGTCGGCCGCTGTCTGGTCGAGCAGCAGCGTGCCGGTAGCGCATACCCGCCCGGACTGCATGGCCCTAGCGGCCAGCGTCGTGAACGTCCGCCCACTGGCGACCGACTCCAGCTCGATCGCCGTCGGTAGCCGGGCGTCGGCCGCGCGCGAAAAGACCATCGACGCCGACACCGGCCGGCGTCCCGACGTGGACCGACCGGCGGCGACGATGGCCTGGCCGAGCATCTGGCTGCCATCGACGACGGGGCGTTGCCAGCCGCTGCGCACCGCTCCGAGATACCGGCCGTCGCCGTCGGGCTGGACGTCGAGCACGGCCACCAGATCGGTGGCGTCGCCCCAGGTAGGGAACGCCTTGATGGTCACGTCCCGGGGCTCGTCGCCGACGCGAGCGTCAACCAGCTCGAGCCGCACGCGCTCGTCGTCGAAGGCGACGAAGCCGGTGAGCTCGCCGTCGCCGTCACGGGCGAGCCCGCCACGCGCGAGGCGCACGTCGGCGCGCGGAAAGAACAGGTCGGGCGGGCCGTCGGCGTGGTCGACCCGCACCGCACCTGTCGACTCCCCGACCAACTCGTCGGCCCACCACGCCCGCGCCCGGTACGGGCATGGCTGCGCTCCGGTCACCCGTTCGTTCTCCTTGCGTTCGAATCCGGCGTCGACGTGAACTATTGATCATGAACGTCTGGATCGTCGACACTGTCCGGACTCCTCGGGGCAAGGGCCGCGCCGACGGCGGCATGGGCACCGCGTCGATCATCGAGCGGGTCTAGATGGAAGGCGCGTTTGACGGGGTGCGAGTCGTCGAGCTCGCGCAATGGGTGTTCGTGCCGGTCGCCGGCGCGCTGCTAGCAGACTGGGGTGCCGACGTCATTCGCATCGATCGTCTCGAGGGCGACCCCTACCGCGGCCTGGCGACGCAGGGCATCGGCACCGACCGCGGCGGGGTCAACCTCGCCGTCGCCCTCGCCAATCGCGGCAAGCGGTCGGTGGCGCTCGACCTGCGACGTGACGAGGGCCAGTCCGTGCTGCACGAGCTGCTGTCGACCGCCGACGTCCTGCTGACCAGCCTTCGGCCGGGCGCGCTCGCCCGCCTCGGTCTCGACGCCGACCGCGTGCGCGAGCGCTACCCGTCGCTCGTGTACGCCCGTGGCAACGGCTTCGGCACCCGTGGGCCCGACGCCGACCAGCCGGGCTACGACGCGTCGGCGTTCTGGGCACGCGGCGGGCTCGCCCACGTCCTCACACCACCCGACCGCGACTATCCGATCAGCCAGCGCGGGGCGATGGGCGACCGCAACGGCGCCATGGCGCTGGCGTTCGGGATCGCCTCCGCCCTCTTGAAGCGGGGCCGCACGGGTGAGGGCTCGGTCGTCGACGTCTCCCTGCTCGCCATCGCCATGTGGACGCTCTCGTCCGACGTCCTCGCGGCGCTGAACGGCGGCGCCGTGCCGAGGGTCTCCGGCCGCGGCCCGCAGCCCAACCCGCTCGTCGGCTCGTACCGCACGAAGGACGGGCGCCACATCCAGCTGGTGTTCCTCGAGGGCGACCGCTACTGGAACGACTTCTGCACGCTCATCGGCCGCGACGACCTCGGCGACGACCCCCGCTTCGCCGACGCCGCCGCCCGCGCGGCGAACAGCGCCGCCTGCGTCGCCGAGCTCGACACCGAGTTCGCCCGCCGCACGCTCGAGGAGTGGAAGGAGCTGCTGGGGCGGATCGACGCGCCGTGGGCGCCGGTACAAGCCGTCGAAGAGCTCGCCGACGATCCCCAGGTCGTCGCCAACGGCTACGTCGGTGACGTCACGATGGACGGCGGCATGTCGTACCGGCTCCCGGCGGTGCCGGTGCAGTTCGACGGCCAGCCCCCTGCCCTGCGCTGCGCGCCGGAGCACGGGGAGCACACCGAGGCGCTGCTTCTGGAGTTGGGCTATGACTGGGACCGCATCGTCGAGCTCAAGGATGCGGGGGTCATCGCGTGACGAACGCGAGGCCGGTGCCCGTCCCCGACGAGCGGTCGGCACCGTTCTGGACGGCGGCGGCGAACCACGTGCTGACGCTCGCTCGGTGCTCGCACTGTCACTCGTACTCGCTGCCGCCCGGCGCCGTCTGCGCGCAGTGCGGCACGACCGAGCCGGCGTTCGTGTTCGAGCCGGTCGACAGCCGGGGCACGGTGCGTTCGTGGACAGTGGTGCGCCAGTCGTTCCTTCCGGGCTTCGACGACGATCTGCCGTTCGTCCTCGTCGACGTCGAGCTGGATGTGCAGGCCGAGCTGCGGATGATCGGCCGGCTGCTCGACGGCGTCGACGTGCCACTCCAGGTCGGCGACGTCGTCGACGTCGCGTTCGAAGACCTCGCGCCGGGCGTGTCGGTGCCGGCGTTCGCGCTCGTCCGGTGAGCGGGTTCCGGGCTCGCAACCAGGTCGCCATCGCCGGTTACGCCCAGAGCCCGATCGTCCGCCACGCCTCCCAGTCGCTCGGCACGCTCGCAGTGGAGACGGCGCGGCAGGCGATCGCCGACGCCGGACTAGAGGTCGAAGCTATCGACGGCTTCGTCGGCGCGTCGCTGTTGCCCACCGCCGGGGGACATCGCGTCGAGGACGGCGTCAGCGTCGTGTCGCCCAACTGGCTGGCGCAGCATCTCGGTACCAAGCCTCAGTACGTCGCCGGCTTCGCCGGTGTCGGCCAGATCCCCGGCTCGGTGGCGATGGCGGTGAACGCGGTGGCGAGCGGCGCCGCCGACTACGTGCTCGTCCACCGCGCGCTGCACAACCCCCCGGGTCGGTACCACGCAAACCCGTTGACCGAGGTTGGCGGCGACCAGCAGTGGACCGCGCCGCAGGGCTACTTCGGTCCGCTGGCCATGATCGCCTTGCCGTACAACGAGTACCTGCAGCGATTCGGCGCCCGGCGGGAGGCGATGGCCGCGGTCGTGATCGAGGCCCGGAAAAACGGTGCCCGCATCCCGTGGTCGTACTGGCACGACAAGCCGCTCACCGCGGAGGAGTACCTCGAGGCGCCGACGCTCTTCGACCCCGTCTGCCGCTACGACTGCGATATCCCCGTCGACGGTGTCGCCGCCTTCGTGTTCACGAGCGCGGAGCGGGCGCGCGACATGCCGCACCGCCCGGTCTACGTCGGCGGGTACGGCATGAGCGCGGTCACCAGACCGCGGCTCCCGCTGCACTGGCCCCTCGACGACATCATGGAGGGCGGCGCGCACGTGGCGCGAAACCTCTGGGCTCAGGCGCGGATCGGTCCCGGCGACGTCGACCTCCCGCAGGTCTACGACGGCTTCTCACCATTCGTCTGGTTCTGGCTCGAGGCGCTCGGCTTCTGCCCGACGGGCGAGGCCCACCGCTACGTCGCCGAGGGTGGGATCGACAGCGACAGGCCCGACGCGCTCCCTGCGCTGTCCGGTGGTGGTGCGCTGGGCAACGGCCGCATGCACGGCGTGCCGCAGATGCTCGAGTGCTACCTCCAGCTGTCACAACGGGCAGGCGGCCGGCAGCGGGACCGCGCCACCGTGGGGGTCGCCTGCCATGCGTCGCCCCACTACGGCGGCGCAGTCGTCTACAGCGCCGAGCCCCTCTGAGCCTCCGCTTGAACGGCGCGCCGGCATTAGGTAGAACGTGCTTCTACCAAACGGCCAACCGGGAGCACACACATGGCGATCGGAGAGCTGCGATGACCGAGTCCGCGAACCTCGACTGGCTGATCTCGGTCGACGACCACATCCTCGAGCCCCCCCACGTGTGGGTCGACCGCGTCGCGGCCAAGGACCGCGACAAAGCGCCGCACATGGAGACGGTCGACGGCCTCGAGGCGTGGGTCTACGACGGCAAGCGTTATCCGAGCTCGGGCCTGAGCGCCGTCGCCGGTAAGTCGAAGGAGGAGTTCAGCCCGGAACCGCTCCCCTACTCGGAGATGCGGCCGGGCTGCTACGACCCGAAGGCTCGCCTCGAGGACATGGACCGCGCCGGCATCCTCGCCTCGGCTTGCTTCCCGACGATCACCCGGTTCTGCGGCCAGTTGTTCATGGAGGCGAGCGACCGCGAGTTCGGCCTCGTGTGCCTCAAGGCCTACAACGACTGGCTCGTCGACGAGTGGTGCGCCACCGCGCCGGGCCGGTACATCCCCCTGGTTCTGATCCCGATGTGGGACCCGCAGCTGGCGGCGCAGGAGCTGGAGCGGTGCGCGGCCAAGGGCGCGACGTCGTTCCTGTTCTCCGAGAACCCGTCGAAGCTCGGCCTCCCTACGATCCACGACAAGGACCGCTACTGGGATCCGGTGATGGCCGCGGCCAACGACATGGAGATGGTCGTGTCCATGCACGTCGGCTCGTCGTCCGAGGTGCCCCAGATCGCGCCGGACGCGCCGTTCATGGCCAACCTCACGTGGGGCGCCGTCCGCACGTCGGGGGCCATGCTGTCCTGGATCTTCAGCGGCATGTTCCAGCGGTTCCCGAAGCTGAAGATCGCCCTGTCCGAGGGCGAGATCGGATGGATCCCCTACTTCCTCGAGCGGGCCGAGCAGGTGCTCGACAAGCAGCGCCACTGGGTGTCCAAAGGGCAGCGCTTCATGGACCACGGCGCCAACTCGGGCGCCGACCTCGACACGCTCGACGTGCGAGCCACGTTCCGCGACCACGTCTTCGGGTGCTTCATCCACGACGAGCACGGGATCGCCAGCATCGACGAGATCGGCGAGAACAACGTGATGTGCGAGACCGACTACCCGCACTCCGACTCGACGTGGCCCGACTGCATCGACGTGGCCAAGAAGCAGATCGCCCACCTCGCGCCCGACGTGCAGTACAAGCTCCTGCGCGGGAACGCCGAGCAGCTCTACCGCTTCACGCCCGCCGAGCCGCCCGTGCTGGCGACGGCGTGAGCGCGAGGGCCGACATGCTGCTTCGGGACAAGAGCGCGGTGATCACCGGCGCGGGGTCGGGCGTCGGTCGGGCCTCGGCGCTGCGGTTCGCCGACGAAGGCGCGCGTGTCGTGTGCGCCGACGTCAACCTCGAGGGTGCCAAGGAGACGGTCTCCCTGGTCGAGGCCGCCGGCGGTACCGCGATCCCGATCGGCGCCGACGTGTCGCAGGACGCCGACGTCGCCAACGCCGTGGGCGCGGCCGTCGAGCAGTTCGGCCGGCTCGACATCATGTTCAACAACGTCGGCATCCCGACGCCGCGGCTGGGCATGTCGTTCGAGGAGCACAGCATCGAGGACTTCGAGCGGCTGTCGGCGGTGAACTTTCGGGGCGTCTTTCTCGGCTGCAAGCACGCCGTCATCCAGTTCAAGCAGCAGGGCGACGGCGGCGTGATCCTCAACACCGGCTCGGTCGCCGGCCTCGTCGGCTGGGGTGGCACCGTCTACGGCGCGACCAAGGGCGCCGTGCATCTGCTCACCAAGGCGGTCGCCGTTGAATGCGCGCCGTTCGGGATCCGGGTCAACGCCATCTGTCCCGGCGCCATGCCCTACACCGGGTTCATGGCCGCCGGCGGGCTGCAGCTGCCCGAGGACGCCCTCGAGCGGGTCGCCCAACAAGCGGGTGCCGGGCACCCGCTCGGCAAGCCGATCACCGCCGAGGACTGCGCCGAGGCGGCGGTGTACCTCGTCTCCGACCGTGCCAAGAACGTGACCGGCGTGCTGCTGCCGGTCGACGGCGGCTACGTGGCCCGATGACAGTCAGCGTCCTCGACCGCGACCGCGTGCGCGAGCTGTTCGACCTCCGCGGCGCGTATCTCGAACTGCTGGGCGGCAACTACACCGACGACCCGTACCCGATGTGGAACCGCCTGCGCGACGAAGCGCCGGTGCACGCCGGCATCGTGCACGAGCTGACCGGCTTCGATGGTCAGGCGTTCTTCCACGGGCTGCCCTTCCCGGACCGCCCCCATTTCTCGGCGTTCTCGTTCGAGGCGTGCGACGCCGCCTACCGCGATCCCGAGCTGTTCGCGTCGTCGCACGAGCCCGTCGACCTCGCCAAGGGTGAGCCGGGCGCGATGAACAGCATGCTGTCCATGGGTGGCGCCGAGCACCGGCGCTACCGCGGGCTCGTGCAGCCGTCGTTTGTGCCGGGGAAGGCGGAGTGGTGGATCCGGAACTGGATCGAGCGGACCGTCCACCTCCTAATCGACGGGTTCGTCGACGACGGCCGCGCCGAGCTGAACGTCGACTTCTGCGCGGCGATCCCCGTGCTGACAATCACCGGCAGCTTCGGCTTCACCGTCGACCAGGCCCTCGACGTGCGCGCCGCGGTGAACCGGGAGCCGGCGAAGGTCATCGAGATGCTGAAGCCGGTCGTCGCGGCAAGGCGGGAGTCGCCGCAGGACGACCTGATCAGCGTCCTCGTCGAGGCCGAGTTCAAGGACGAGGACGGCACGACGCACCGCCTTTCAGATCCGGAGATCTACTCGTTCGCCCTGCTGCTGCTCGCTGCCGGCTCCGGCACGACGTGGAAGCAGATGGGGATCACCCTCGCCCTGCTCCTCCAACGCCCCGACGTGCTCGAACGGGTGCGGCACGATCGAGATCTGCTCCGCCCGGCCATCGAGGAGTCGGTCCGCTACGCGCCGACCGACCCGATGTTCTCCCGCTGGGTCACACGCGACACCGAGTTCTTCGGCGTCGACGTGCCCGAAGGATCGGTGCTGCACATCTGCCTCGGCGCCGCCAACCGCGACCCCGCCCGCTGGGAGAACCCCGACGAGTACGACATCGACCGGCCGATGAAGCCGACGCTCGCCTTCGGCGGCGGGCCCCACATCTGCCTCGGCATGCACGTGGCCCGCTCTGAGATGACCGTCGGGATCGGCGCGCTGCTCGACCGCCTGCCCAACCTGCGCCTCGACCCCGACGCCGAACCGCCTCGGATCATCGGCATGTACGAGCGGGGCGCCACCGCGATCCCGATCCTGTTCGGGTAGCGGCAATGAGCGAGCACCGCAGCGAAGCGAGGAGCGCAGCTCCAATGGACATCGCGCTGCGCTCAGCAGCGCAGCCACCGAAGGTGGCGGCGCAATGAGCGAACCCACTTACACACCACCGGCCGCCGACTCGCTTCTCGGCCCGGAACACGTCCGGCGCTATCAGGAGACCGACGGCGAGGTCGGCTACGAGTGGAACGGCGCGCCGATCCTCCTGCTGACGACCACGGGGCGCCGGTCGGGCCAGCGACGGACGACGCCGCTGATCTTCGGGCGCGACGGCGACGACTACCTCGTGGTCGCGTCGATGGGCGGTCTGCCCAAGCACCCGCAGTGGTACCTCAACCTCGTCGCCCACCCGGACATCGAGATCCAGGTGAAGGGCGAGCACATCCCCGTCACCGCCCGCGCCGCCGACGACACCGAGAAGCCCCGCCTGTGGAAGGTCATGACCGACGTGTGGCCGAACTACGACGCCTACCAGGCCCGCACCGAACGGGTGATCCCAGTGGTCGTACTCTCGCCGAGGTGAGAGACCGCCAAAGGGCCGAGTCCACGACCTTCGAGGGGACTCCATCCGACGCCGCTCCGGACATTCTCGCCACCGGCCGCACCGACGTCACGACGGTCTTCGTCTCGATGTCCGCCCGCCACCCGGAAGGACGAGACGCCGAGTACCTGCGCTGGCACACCCTCGACCACCGGCCTGAGCAGCATCGCCTGACCGGGCTCCGAGGGTCGTTCCGTCTCGTGTCGACGCCCGAGTGCCGCTCGGCGCGAGCGGCCGCCGACGGGCGCTTCGACGCCGCCGACCACGTGATGACGTACCTCTTCAACGACCGCGTGGCCCTCGATCGCTTCTTCGCGCTCGGCAAGGCCCTGGGCGCAGCCGGTCGCATGTCGATCGCCCTCCCCCGCGTCGACATCAGCGTCTACGAGCTCGCGGGAACGGTCGCAGCGGCACGCGCGGTCGTCGGCGCCGACGTCGTCCCGTGGCGCCCGTCGCTGGGCGCCTACGTCCTCATCGAAGAAGGCTCCGCCGACGCCGGCGACCTGGCCGGCGTCGACGGCGTCATCGGTGCGTGGTGGGGTACGAGCGCGTCAGACGAAGGCGCGTCGACGCAGATCACGTTCTGCTTCCTCGACGACGATCCGGTGTCGTCCGCCGACCGGCTGCGCCCGGTCCTCGAGAAGCGCTGGGGAGACGGCGCAACGGCACCGCTCTTCGCAGCGCCGTTCCACTCGGTCGTCCCGTACGCCTGGGAGCGCTACCTCCCGTGACCGCACGAATTGGAGAGCCCATGAGTGATCTGGACTTCAGCGGCAGGCACGTCGTCGTGACCGGGGCCGCGACCGGCGTCGGCGCCGCGCTGCTCGACTTGCTGGCCGAGCTCGGCGGGCCGGGAGTGACGGTGCTCGACGTGAAGGAGCCGACGGGTCCGCACAAGACCTTCCTGCGCACAGATCTGTCGGACCGCGCTGCGATCGCCGCCGCCGCCGCATCGATCGACGGGCCGATCGACGCGCTGGTCAACAATGCCGGTGTCGCCGACACGCTGCCGCCCAATGTCGTGTTCCGGGTCAATGTGCTGGCGCCGCTGCACCTGACCGAGGCACTCCTTCCCCAACTGGGTGACGGTGCCGCGGTCGTGTCGACGGCGTCGATCGCCGGTATGCGATGGCGGGAGCGGCTGCCCCAGATCCTCGAGCTGCTCGCCTTGGAGGACTGGGACGCCAGGCTGGAGTGGTTCGCGGGGCGTGAGCTCGGCATCGACACCTACGCCTTCACCAAGGAGGTGATCCAGGTGTGGACGATGCGTCTGGCGCGTGACCTCATGCAGCGGGGCGTGCGCATCAACAGCGTCTGCCCGGCGCCCATCGACACGCCGCTGTTGCCGGACTTCCGCCAGACGATGGGCGACGCCGGCATCGACTTCGTCCTTGCCAACGGCGGCGGCCGGCCCGTCACGCCGCGGGAAGTTGCGTCGGTGCTGGCGTGGCTCGCCAGCCCCGCGTCGTCCTATGTGAGCGGCCAGAACGTCAACATCGACGCCGGCTTCGAGGCGGCCATGACGACCAACCAGCTCGACTTCTCGACCTACCGCAGGTCGTGACGAGCCAAAGCGCCGTCGTCACCCATCCAAGCGGTCGTGAAGCAGCCCTAGGACGTCGAGGTCGATGATGGCGTCGGTGGTGCGGCGGGTGGCGCGCCGGCCGACCTCGACCGGCTGCCATTTGGAACCCATCGCCGCCGTCGTCACCGCCGAGATCCACGAGTACGTGGCAAACAGCCGGTATTGGTCGCGTGCAGTGCCCTCGTCGAGGCCGACACCTCGTTCGGCCAGCCCGGTGCGGTAGCGCGACAACAGCGCGTCCTGCTCGGCGCGGCGCAACTCGGTCGGCAGGGAGTTGCAGAGGAAGTACGACACGTCGCGCATGCCCGGGAACTGGCTGGCGACGGCCCAGTCGTAGAAGCCGGTGAGGCCGCGGTCGACGAACAGGTTGCCGATGTGAGCGTCGCAGTGCACAAGGGTCCGTTCGCCCTCGTTGAAGAGCGCACCGATCTCGCGATACCGGGCGATGTAAAGCTCGCCCAGCTGGCGGAACTCCGGCGGCAGTTCGGCGGCAAACTGGTCGAGGCCCATCTGCACGAGGGCGGCGCCCCCGGCCATCCGCTCCTCCCCTTCCTTTCCCGCGCCGGGGCTCAGGGCGTGCTGGCCGAGCCACGACAGGTCGGCCTCCCAGTAGGCAGCGTGCAGCTTGGCGAGCTCGTCGACCAGCGACGTGGCGACGTCGAGGACATCGTCGTCGTCGGGCTTTGGGAAGGTGCAGCCGGACGCCTCCAGGTCCTCCAGCACCATGATGAACGAGCCGTCGCTGTCGTCGAACGACGCGTGCCACACCCGAGGCACGCGCACGGGCAGGTCGTTGCCGGCGGCGGCGTAGAGCTTGGCCTCGGCGACGCCGAGCCCGATCGCCCGCAGGAACTGTCGCTGCTCCTCGTCGAAGGGCTGCAGCTTGACGAACAGCGTGTCGGGAATGTCGCCGTCGGCGCCCACCCTGACCTTCGCCCGGCCGGTGGTACCCGAATGGGCGTCGATCACCTCAAGCGACGACACGTCGGCGTCGAGAGCGGAGCTCAGCCACGCCGGTGTGAGCTCGTCGACGGACGCGGGGATCGCCATCGGTGTACCTTATCGAAGTCGATGCCGAATTCGAAAGTGCGATAGGTTCCGGCGGAGGTGGGCTGACCAGGGTGTTTCGAATTCTGCGTCGAATCTCAGCAGCGACATGACGGAGGCAATCGTCCTGGGGACGATCAGCGGGCTCACCATCGGGTTGCTGGCGGTCGGCATCGTGCTCGTCTACAAGGCCAACCGCTTCATCAACCTCGCCCACGCTCAGCTGGGGACGCTGTCGGCGGTCCTGCTCGCCAAGTTCGTCGTCGACTGGGACTTTTCGTGGTGGCTGGCCTTTCCCATCGCCGTCGCCATCGGGACCGCCATCGGGTTGGGGTCCGAGCGCTGGGTCATCCGACCGCTACGAGCGCGGTCGGCCTCGAGCGAGACCCTCTTGCTCGTCTCGATTGGCCTGGCGCAGCTGCTCCTCGCGCTGGTGTTCATCACCGCGCTGCGTCCCAACAACAACGCGTTTACCGCCATGGGCTACCCACTCCCCTTCCACTCGAGCGTGCACGCCGGCGGCGTGGTGCTGAGCGCCGACTACCTGCTGATCATCGCCCTCGTGCCGCTGATGGTCGCGGGCCTCAGCGTCTTCCTGCGCTACTCGCTCCTGGGGAAGATGATCCGCGCGGCAGCGTCGAACCCCGACGCCGCACAACTGTGCGGCATCTCCACCCGACACGTCAGCGCGATCACGTGGGGGATCGCCGGGGCGCTCAGCGCGGTCACGGCCGTGCTCCTCGCGCCATCGCAGGCGAGCTTCGAAGGCGCCCGACTCGGTCCCGAGCTGCTCCTGTTGGCGCTCGGTGCCGCCGCCTTCGGCGGGTTCGTTTCGGTGCCTGCGGCCTGCATCGGTGGCGTGGCGCTCGGCGTCGTCGACCACGTCGCCCAACACATCACCAAGAGCGGCGCCGATGCCACCCTCGTGGTGTTCGCCGCCATCATCGTCGTCTTCGTGGTACGGGCGCGGGTCATCAACCGTGCCGCCGGCGTCGAGACGCCCGTGACCGCGGAGCGACGGCCCGTTCGAGTCCCGCCTGCCATTGCCGACCTGTTCGCCGTCCGTCACCAGCGTCTGCTGCTCGCCGCCGGCGGACTCGTGCTGGGCGTCGTCGCCCCCGTGCTGCCGTACTTCAACTCCGACGCCCACCGGTTCGACTTGGCGCTGATCGTGACCTTCGCGCTCGTCGGCGTCGGCCTCACGATGCTGGTCGGGTGGGCCGGCCAGGTCAGCCTCGGCCACTTCGCGCTCGTCGGTTTGGGTGCGTTCATCACCGCGCGCTTGGCCCCCCACCACTGGTCGCTGCCCGCCCTGCTGGCGCTGACGGGTCTCGCCGGGGCCGCGGCCATGGCGGTGGCCGGGCTGCCCGCTCTCCGGCTTCGGGGCCTGACGCTGGCCGTCACCACCCTCGGCGTCGCCGTCGTGGCTCCGACCTGGCTCTTCCGCAAGCCGTGGTTCGGGTCGAACGCGCCCTTCGGCAGGATCGTGGAGCCGGCGGCCATCGCCAAGGGCCTCGGGCGCCCGTTCGACCAACTGCACGTGTACTACCTCGGCCTCGTGATCCTCGCGCTCGTCTTGATCGGCGGCAGCCTGTTGCGGAACTCGGTGCCCGGCCGCCTCGTGTTCGCCGTCCGCGACAACGAGGCCGCGGCAGCGTCGTTCGGCATCACGCCGGCGACGGTGAAGCTGGCGGCGCTGGCGGTGTCGGGGTTCGTGGCCGGCGCCGCCGGCGTGGTCTGGGCGGAGGCGTGGCGCAACGCGGCCGCCAACCAGTTCGGCCCCGAGCTCTCGCTGTCGATCCTCGCCGTGCCCGTGATCGGCGGCCTCGGTTCACTGGCCGGCTCGGTCGCCGGCGCGGTGCTGGTGTTCGCGCCGGCGTTCTTCCTCACAGGCGTGACCGAGGCGATCTTCGGCAAGTTCAGCGCCCAGGTCGGCTTCCAACTGGCCCTCGGTGGCTTCGGGTTGGTGGCCGCGCTCCTGGCCTACCCCACCGGTATCGCCGGCGCCGCGCAGCGAGCGTGGGAGCGGGCGCTCGAACGCCTCGCCCAGCGACGAGCGAGCCGTCCTCCCCGGCCCGTCGAACCGCCCTTGGTCGTCGAGGGCGTCACGCTCCGCTTCGGCGGTGTGCAGGCGCTCGACGACGTCAGCATCCAAGTCCATACCGGAGAGATCGTCGGGCTCATCGGCCCGAATGGCGCCGGGAAGACGAC